>Ga0163144_10003059_pt1 | contig 38232 bp, 35 predicted proteins | sample OliLak19BULKMAT1_FD_123175 | JGI IMG/M metagenome (GOLD analysis project Ga0163144, IMG submission 123175) | Freshwater microbial mat bacterial communities from Lake Vanda, McMurdo Dry Valleys, Antarctica - Oligotrophic Lake LV.19.BULKMAT1 | ecosystem: Environmental > Aquatic > Freshwater >...
AAGAGACGGCGGAAGGCAATTGATTCAGCCGCGCTCGATGACGTGATTGGCACGCAGGCCGGGTGGCGACATCCGGCCTGAGTTGTTTCTTGTGCACGCCGGCTCGTTCCCGTTTGTTGCGCGCGGAAAAGCGTCAATAAACTATCCAGAGCATCCTCTGGAGTCGATCACGCCCCCGTATCCGACTCGTGGTTATGGTGACATTCGCGCCGCCCGGACTTTCGGCATGCAACACCATCCAGGGCGTAGGCAAGGACGTTACGAAGGCTGGAGAGGCGATTGAAAACGCCGCCGACAAGGCCCGCAACTGAGATTTGTCGCTGACGCTGCTGCAGCGAAAAAGGCCGGGCATTTGCCCGGCCTTCCTGTTGCACGGTGCGCTTACCAGCGCGGGTCTGGGGCGAAACCGACCGGGAAGGGCTCCGGGCGATCACGATGCGGCTGACGGGTGCGGATAACGCCGCGATCAACCAGGGCTTCGTAAGAGTCGTAGTAGAGCGCAGTCACTTGGTTAGGCCGCGAGCTTTCGCGCTCGAAGCGGGTAGCGCGGGCCGGGTCGTAGCGACGGTCACCGTGGCCAGTACCGAGTTCTTGCGCGGCGATACCTTCGGAGCGGCTCTTGGCGGCGCTGGCAGGTGCCGCGGCTGAATCCGAGCGCTGCGGTTCGCCCAGCGCTTTGGACTGCCGGCTGCCGGTGACGCCCACGTTGTCTCGGCTGTTGTAGTAGCGGTCGTCATGGCTGTAGCGACGCTCGCGATAGGCGGCAATGCCGATCACGCCGACGTTGTCCGGGCGGCCGGTGCGCGCCGCGTAACTGTCGGGCAGGTCGGTGAAGTAGAACTCGGCGACTTCCGAGTAGTTTTTGCGCCAACCGCGCACTTCGGTGGTCTGCCAGGGCTCGAGCACATAGCCTGACTGCGAGGTGCTGGCGGTCTGACCGCTGATGGCGTTGACGCCGTCAACCGAGAGTACGGCCAGCACGCGCTCGCCGCTCAGGTTGCGCAGGGTCACCGCGAAACGGTTGCCGGGTTCGCCGGCGACGTACTGGCGACCCTGCCAGCGGTATTCGGGCAAGGCGGCGTAACGGTCGAGGTCACGCACGCTCATGTCCACGAGGCGCGCGCTCTGTGCATGCGCGGTGCTGGCTGCGAGGGCGGCGAGGACGAGGGTGGTGGCAAGCAAGCGTTTCATGTGCGTCTCCTGTGTTGGGCACGGACAGATGAACGCATGGCGCCTGACTGCGGGGTTAGCGGCGGCGGCGGTAGAATGTCGGCGTTCACCCCGCGTTTGGAAACCATGTCCGACCACCAAGCAAAAACCCGCGTCCTGACCGGCATCACCACTTCCGGCACACCGCATCTGGGCAACTACGCCGGAGCCATCCGCCCGGCCATTGCCGCCAGTCACCTGCCGGGCGTGGAAAGCTTTTATTTCCTCGCCGACTATCACGCCCTGATCAAGGTGCAGGATCCCGCGCGCGTGCAGCGCTCGACGCTGGAGATCGCCGCCTCGTGGCTGGCCTGTGGGCTGGATCCGGACAAGGTCTGGTTCTACCGGCAGTCGGATATTCCCGAGATCCCCGAACTCACCTGGCTGCTCACCTGCGTCGCCGGCAAGGGCCTGCTCAACCGCGCCCACGCCTACAAGGCGGCGGTGGACAAGAATCGCGAGACCGGTGAGGACGACGATGCCGGGATCACCGCCGGCCTGTTCATGTATCCGGTGCTGATGGCCGCCGACATCCTGATGTTCGGCGCGCACAGGGTGCCGGTGGGTCGCGACCAGATCCAACACATCGAGATGGCGCGTGATTTCGGCGCGCGCTTCAACCATCTCTATGGAGGACCAGCGGGAAAACAGTATTTCGTGCTGCCGGAAGCCGCGATCGAGGAAACCGTGGCCACGCTGCCCGGGCTCGACGGCCGCAAGATGAGCAAGAGCTACGACAACGCCATCCCGCTGTTCGCACCACCCGCCGAACTGAAAAAACTGATCCTGTCTATCAAGACCGATTCGCGCGCGCCGGGTGAACCCAAGGGCACGGAAGGCTCGGCGCTGTTCCAGCTTTATCGTGCGTTTGCGTCGTCCGAAAAATCAGCTGCGATGGCGCAGGCATTTGCCGATGGCATCGCCTGGGGCGAAGCCAAGCAACGGCTGTTTGAGTGCATCGATGCCGAAGTGGCACCGATGCGTGAGAGGTACGAAGCGATGATGGCCAGACCCGGCGAGATCGAGGACATTTTGCAGTCCGGTGCGGTGAAGGCGCGGGAGATTGCGACGCCGATGCTGGGCGAATTGCGGCGAGCGGTGGGGTTGCGGGATTTGCGCGAGGCGTTGATCACCGGAAATCGGAAAATATCAACAGAGATTTCAAAGCCTGAATTCAAACAATATCGTGAAAAAGACGGTCTATTTTATTTCAAATTATTTGGCAGTGATGGTGAATTTCTGGTTCAAAGCAAGGGTTTTGATTCGCCAAAAGTGGCGGGTGAAGTAGTGGCAAAAATCAAGCATGGTGGTGCTAGGGTGCAGCGCGATTCGAATGTAAACCTTGTCATTATCGACATCACTATTCCGCAAATTGAAATTGAACGATCGGCCAGAACAGTTGCTGATGTGGAAGCTGGTCGGCTTGTAATGACAATTGTTGTCGATCAAGTCCTTTCCGACGCCTCTGCTGTTATTGGAAATGTGGTGAGTGGTGTAGATCCCGGAGATGTTGTTGGTGCGTTAGAACAACTTGTTTCCCAGAACAATCCCTAGTGCAATACCTTGCACTGATCCTCTTCGCGCCCTGGTTTGCCATCATCGGCTGGCTCTATTGGGCATGGCCGAAATCCCATGCCGTCACGCCCGCGCGGCGGCGACTTGATGTGATCGCACTCCTGCTGGCCGTGGCCTTGAGCGCCGTCGCGATGGACTGGGCATATTCGCTGCCGCTCGAGAATGCCGGCACGCTGTGGCCGCAGGTGATCGCCACGCTGGCGGGTTACCACGTTTTCCTTGCGGTGCTGGCCATCGCGTGGTTCATCCGGCGCAAAAAATACGCGACGGCTTGATCTGGATCGACCCTTGAGATTCGCCGGGACGTCACGCCCACTTATTGAATTCTTTCTTCCCGTGCCCCGGCTGCAGTCGCAGCACGCACAAGCGCTGTCCGGTCGGAGCCTGCATCACCACCCAGCGGCGGTTGGGCGGGCGGCTGACTTCGCTGACGCCCAGCGCCTTCAATCGGACAACTTCCAATTCGATGTCATCGGTTTCGATGTCAAGGTGCACGCGCTATTCGTGTTCGACCCGCTGCACTTCGATATGCAAACCGCCGGGGCCTTCGGACAGTCAGGCATAGCGGCCTGCGCCGCCTCCATCGGGGTCGGTGACGTCGAGCCCCAATGCGCCGCCCCAGAAATCGGCAGCGCCGCCGAGGTCGTCGGTGCGGCAATCGATGATGAAACCGGCGAGTCGCCGGCGGTGCGCCATCAGCGCGAGCGTTGCAGGTCGTCAATCATCGCGCGCAGGAAACGCGCCGCTTCACCGCCGGTCACCGCGCGATGGTCGAAGGTCATCGACAGCGGCATGACGCGGTGCGTTTCCAGGCCGCCCAGCACCGGCACCACGGCATGGTGCAGGCGACCGGCGCCGACGATGCACACGCATGGCGGCACCACCACGGGCGTGGCGTACTTGCCGGCGAACACGCCGAAATTGCTCAGCATCATGGTGTAGCCGGTCAGTTCTTCCGGCGGCAGGCTGCGGTGCTTGACGCCGTCGCGCAATCGGTTGAGTTCGGCGCGCACCTGCCTTGGATCCAGACGCTCGCAGGCGCGCAGCGCAGGCACGAACAAACCTTCTGGCGAATCGACGGCGATGCCGATGTCCACGCGCGAATGCCGGCGCAGCGTGCCTTCCTTGGCGTTTAGCCAGGAATTCAGCGCTGGCTCGGCCTGCGCCGCCACCGCCATGGCGCGGATGGTGCGCGCCATGATGTCCTCGCCAGGTGCCCATGCGTGCAGGTCGGCGTCGTCCATCAGCGTGGTCGGCACCACTTCGGCATGTGCCGCGCTCATGGTGCGCAGCATGTTGCGCCGGACGCCGCGAATGGGCTCGTCGCTGTCAAGTTTCGCGGCAACGGTTTCGCGCGCAGCGGGGGGCGGCGCGGACCTTGCTGCTGTAGCGGCGGGCGCGGCGGCGCTCGCGAACAAAGGCAGGGAGCTCGGTATAGCCAAACTTGCTGGCGCTGCCGCCACTGGTGACGACGGAGACGCGCTGATTTTTGCGCTGCCCGATTCTGCGGCTTGTTTGACGTCCGAAAGCGTCACCACACCATCGCCACCGCTGGGTGATACACGAGAAAGATCGACACTGAGTTTCTTCGCCAGCGCGCGCACGGCCGGCATGGCTTTGACGCCACCGATGGCCACGGCTTGCTCGCTGCGGATGGCGTTGCTGCTCTGCATGGCGCCGACCACGGTGCCAGCATCGGCGGACTCCGCGTCGGCAGGAGCGATGGCTATCGCGACCGGCGTAGCGGCTGGTTCCGACGTTGCGATGGCCATCGCTGCTACGGGTGCTGGTGTGGCATGGCCGTGGTGATGTCCGGTGTCCTGGGCATCGGCGCGCTGCGGCAGGCTGGGGTCGAGCTGGATTTCGACCAGCCAGCTGCCGGTGCCGATCACGTCACCCGCAGCGCCAGCCAGCGCCATCACCGTGCCGGAAAACGGCGAAGGCACGTCGACGACCGCCTTCGCGGTTTCCATCGAGATCAGCGGTTCGTCGAGCCGGATGATGTCGCCGACCTTGACGTGCCATTCGACGATCTCGGCATCGGGCAGGCCTTCGCCGAGGTCGGGGAGGAAAAACTTGCGGGTTTCGCTCATGACCTGTCCTGTTCCATGACGTCGTGTTCGTTAGCAACATCGCGCGCCGGCAGCCAGCCTGACGCGCCATCGTTTTTTTGCGCCCACCACCAGCCGCCGGCTTCCTCGATCAGCTCCAGCGTCTCGCCGGCCTCGGCATCGAGTTCGCGTGCGCTGTAGTCGCGGATGGCGGTGGCGTTGCCGTGGTCGCGATCCAGCCAGCGTTGATGCACCCAGCCGCTGCTGCCGCGGACGTCGGTGGCCCAGATGAACTCGGTCCACTCGACATCGCGCTCTCCCAGCAGCACCGTTTCACCAGCAGAAAATGCGATCGGCTGCTGGTATTGCGTGTGGTAGCTGCGGATGAGGGTGGCGCGTGCCATTTCAGCTCACCGCCAGAGTGCGCTTGGCCGCCGCGACGATTTTTTCCACGCTGGGCAGGTATTTCATTTCCAGCCGGAACAGCGGGATGTGGGTGTCGTAGCCGGTGACGCGCTCGACCGGCGCGACCAGGTCGAACATCGCCTTCTCGGCCAACTGGGCGGCGATCTCGGCGCCAAAGCCGGCGGTGCGCGGGGCTTCGTGCACGATCACGCAGCGGCCGGTTTTCTTCACCGATTCGTGGATGGTGTCGAAGTCCAGCGGCTTGAGAGTGGCGACATCGATGACCTCGGCGGAGATGCCTTCCTTGGCCAGCGCATCGGCGGTTTCCAGGGCCTCCTTGACCTGTGCGCCCCAGGTCACCAGGGTCACGTCACTGCCATCGCGCAGCACGAAGCACACGTCCAGCGGCAATGCCTCTCCGTCGTCCGGGACTTCTTCCTTGTACTGGCGATAGATGCGCTTTGGCTCGAAGAAAATCACCGGGTCGGGATCGCGAATCGCGGCGAGCAGCAGACCGTAGGCGCGCTGCGGCGACGACGGCATGACCACGCGCAGGCCGGGCACGTTGGTGAATATGGCTTCGTTGGCCTCGCTGTGATGCTCAGGTGCGCGGATGCCGCCGCCCCAGGGTACGCGCAACACCATCGGGCAGGTCAGGCGGCCGCGGGTGCGGTGGCGCATGCGCGCGGCGTGGCAAATGATGTGGTCGACCATCGGGTACATGAAACCGTCGAATTGCGCTTCCGCGACCGGCTTCATGCCCTGCGCGGCGAGGCCGACGGTGAGGCCGGCGATGGTGGTTTCGTCCAGTGGCGTGTCGATCACCCGCTGCGGGCCGAACACCTGCTGCAGGCCGGCGGTGGCGCGGAACACGCCGCCGTTGATGCCGACGTCCTCGCCCAGTACCAGCACGGTGTCGTCGGCGCGCATTTCGTAAGCCAATGCCTGGGTGATCGCTTCAATAAGCGTGATCGCGGCGGCGGGTTTTTCAGTCATGGCGCGCCTCCCACTTCAAGCATTCAGCACGCTGCGCAGCGACATCGTGCGGCATGTCGCCGTAGAGATAATCGAACATCGATTCCACCGGCTGCACTTTTGTTTCCAGGTAGGCGTTGACCTCGATATCGACGCGCTGGTTGCACTCTTCTTTCCACGCGGCCTCCTGGCTTTCGCTCCACAGCCATTCGTGGGTCAGGAAGCTGCGCAGGCGCGCGATGGGTTCACGTTCCCAGGCGGCCTTGACCTCGGCGTCGTCGCGGTAGCGGCGGGCGTCGTCGGCAGTGGTGTGGTCGGAAAGGCGGTAGGTGACGAATTCAATGACGCTGCCGCCGTGGCCATTGCGCGCGCGCTTGAGCGCGTGGTCCATGGCCGCGCGCACGGCGATGATGTCGTTGCCGTCGACCTGAAGGCAGTCGAGGCCGCCGGCGATACCTTTCTGCGCCAGCGTCTTGGCGCCGGTCTGGGCGCTGCGCGGCACCGAGATCGCCCACTGGTTGTTGATGATGCACTGGATAAACGGCAGGGTGAACGCGCCAGCGGCGTTGATTGCGGCGTAGGTGTCGGTTTTCGACGAGCCACCGTCGCCGACGCAGGCCACCGCCACGCGCGGCTCGCCGCGCAGCTTGAACGCCAGCGCCGCGCCGGCCGCGTGCAGGTTCTGGGTGCCAATCGGCACGCACCAGGCGTAGTCGTGCGGCGGGCCGGAGAAATCGTTGCCGCGCTCGTCGCCGCCCCAGTACATCAGCACGTCGCGCGGCTTCACTCCGCGCATGAACTGTGCGCCGTATTCGCGGTAGCTGGGCGCGAACACGTCGTCGTACTGCATGGCGCTGCCGATGCCGACATGGGTCGCCTCGTGACCCAGGGATGAGGCATAGGTGCCCAGCTTGCCAGTGCGCTGCAGGGCCACAGCCTTGGTGTCGAAGCTGCGCACGAACAGCATGTGCTTGAACAGCTCGACCAGCTGGTCGCGGTCCTGCGCGAACTCGGGCAGTTCATCGCCGACCAGTCGGCCATCCGGGCCGAGGTACTGCAAATACTCGATATCGAAGGTTGCAACTGTCGGCATGGTCGGCCCTCCCAGGCTGAATGCCGATGATAGCTTAGCGCCGGCATTCCTTCGCCGGCCGGTGCAGGGCCGCCCACAAACAAGCAGCGCGGCCGAAGCCGCGCTGCTTGTTTGGGCGATTGATGCGGTGTTCAGTTGACCGGGATGACCACCGGCGCGATCGGGGTGCTCCGGATCTGCAGGTTGAAGCCCCCCGTGTTGTTGCTGGTGCTCGGGTCAATGCTGTCGGATGCCACGCTGCCGGTGAAGGTAACCGTGGAGCCGGCGAATGACGACGGCGGCGTGACCTTCATCGGGAAGTAAGCCGTGCTCCGCGGCATGCGGCTGGTGCGGCACTCGAACGACGCGGTGACAGCGCCGGTTGCGGTGCAGGTCCAGCCGGAGGGTGCCACGATGCCCAGGTTGCCTGCGGGGACATTGCTGCTGATGCTAACCAGCGGATTTACCGCCGTGTTGGCGCCGTAATTGTCAACGCGCGCGGTGACTGGCGTGACGGAATTCGCACGCACCGCAACGCCTGGGCCGGTAAAGGAAACACGCAGGTTGGCTTCCGAGGTGGTTGCGATGCTGTCGCTGCCGCTGTTGTTGTCAAGGTTGGTGTCAACCGTGGTGCCAGCGACGCTGGCGGTAATGGTCAGAAGACGGTTGCTGAGGTCATCGGTCACGGGCACGTTGACGTTGAAGCTGGGCGTGGTGCCGTTGGCAACATCCGCCGTGGCGCATTCGATCGTGGTGATGGTACCGACCACCGACGCACCGCCGCAGCTCCAGCCGGCTGGTGCCGTGACCGTCATGCCGGGATTGGCGGCATCGAGCAGCAGCGTCAAGGTCGTTGCGCCGCTGCCGGCCGGGCCGCCGTTGCTGACGCCTACGCCGAATTGCGCCGTCTTGCCCACTTTTACCGGCGAAGCAGGCGCCGCCACGGCAACGGCAAGGTCGGCAATCTGGAACGAGTCTGCCTGCAGGTACAGCACCACCGGATCGTGGTCGGACATGCGGGTCACGTCGGACGGACCAAACTGACTGTAATGGGTCAGGTTGAAGTCCGCATTGATGCGCGCGTGTTCGATGTCCACATCGAAATCGTCCAGCACGCTCTGGTTGACCACGATGTGGTCGAGGCTCTGGGCGTTGGAATCGAACACGAACGAATACCGCTCAGCCAGCGGCTTGACCAAGGTCATGTTGGTCAGGTCGGTGCTGATCAGGTCGGTGGTGTCGTTAGGCACCACGGTGTCACTGTCCGCGGTCACCGGCTTGCCGGTGATGGTGCCCATGCTGTGGCCGTAGCCGTCGTTGAACTCGAAGGCGTTGAAATCGCCGACCAGGACGATGCGCTCGGCCGGGTTGGCGGTCTGGCGACCTTCGATCCAGGTGGCCAGATCGACCGCCTGCTGGTGGCGCTTGGCGCGGACACGGGCGCCGGAGGTCGGGTAGCCGAATGTGCCGGAGCTGATGCTGTTTACTGAACTGAGCGAGCGCAGATGATTGGCCACCACGGTCACGTCTTCGCTGGAGCCATTGGCGGCATGAATGCGCGCCAGCAGGGCCAGCGACGGGCGGTCGTTGAGGAATTCACCCGGCACGTCGGCGCCAGCGAAGTTCTTGAACAGCGTGTTGCGGCCAACTTGCAGCACCACTTCGGACGAGCCTGGATCAGCGTCCAGCACCTCGACGCGCGGCATCGAGTTGGGGCCAGTCGGATCGGTGCGCACCAGGAAGCCGATGTCGATGCCGCCGACATCGAAGCCGGTCAGCAGGTAGGCCTGATACTGCGGTGGGTTGGCGCCGCAATCGGTGGTATTGGCCTGGATGGCGGCAGCGAGGTCCTGCAGCACGTTGAGGTTCTCGACTTCCACCGAGCCGATCACGTCGGGACTGCCCATCATCAGGCAGACGATGCGCGAGGCTTTGGCCAGACGGTTGGCGTAGAACGTGCCATTCGGCACGGGCTCGTCGCCCGGAGTGGGCAGGTTGCCGTCGAATACGTCATCGAAGAAGCGGAACCAGTTGGCGCCGGCGACAGTGAACTCGTCGTAATCGGCATCACGCACGGCGACGATCTGGGCGCCGGGGACCACGACCGGATCGGTATCCGGATCGGGCAGCAGGCTGTACTTGCCCTGGAACTGGTCCATCACGCCGACGAAGTTGGTGAGGGCGTCGCCCGCATCCAGGGTCAGGGCGATGGTGCCGGTGCCTTGGCCGACCGGATTGAAACGCAGCAGCTCGAGGTTTCCGTCGAAGCTGGGGCCGGTGTAGCCCGGGTAGCGGGCCGGGACGATGGCCAGTTCGGTGGCCGGAATGCCGGCCTCGCGCAAGGGCCGCGCCACGCCGCCCAGCACCACGTAGAAGTCGCCGCGCACGCTGGTCGTGCCGGTGGTTTCGTTGGGCTGGCCGCCGTTGCCGGCGTTGGGCGCAACGACCTCGAGATCGCCCGAGGACACGCGCATGCCTTCGTAGCGCTCGTGGGTGAGCGTGTCGTACACCGTGCCGATCGGCAGCGCGATGTTCAGGTTGATCGGTGTGGGCAGGGCATTGCCCGAGCTCAGCACGGAGACCGTGGGCGTACCGGCGATTTCGGTGAGCGGTGCGGCGCCGCCCGAAGAGAACTCGATGACGGTGCCGGTGACCTGGACCTGGTCGCCCACGTTCACGGCGGGCGTGGACGCGGTGCGGAAGATGAAGAGGCCTTCCGAGGTCAGCGGGTCGGCATCGGCCTGTGCATCTTCTTCCTGCACCCAGAAGGCATTGCCGGACTTGCCGATGACGATGGCGCGCAGGCTGACGCCGGTCTGGCCGACCATCGGCGAGGTGGCGCCGCTGCCCTGGATTTCGTGGACAAGGTAGACGTCGTCATTGGTGATGGTGCCGAGACCCTGCGTATCTGTAGCAATGACATTGCTGCTGATGTTGCTGATGTTGACGAAGAAGGTTTCATCGCCCTCGACCGTGGCGTCACCGTTGACGGTGACATTGAAGGTGTAGCTGCTCATGCCTTCCGCGATGGCAGCGCCGGTGACGCTGTTGGGCTCGTAGTCGTTGTTGGCGTCGGTGGCGGTGTTGTCAGTCGTGGTGATATTGAAAGTCACTCCGCCGGTGGGAGCGGGCGTGGAGAGGCTGACGGTGAAGCTGGCGGTCGTCGTGCCACTGTTGCCTTCGGCCTGTGACACGTCATTGATCGTGAGGTTAGGCGCGATATCGTCGTTGTTGATCGTGCCCTGGCCCTGGACGTCGCCGGCGCCGGCGCCGACGACGCTGGTGAGGTTGACAAAAAATGTCTCATTGGTTTCCGGCGCGGTGTCACCATTGACAAGGACGGTAATCGTCGTGCTGCTGTTGCCCGAGCTGATACTGCCGGCCGTGGTGGCGATGGGCTCGTAGTCGTTGTTGGCGTCGGTCGCGGTGTTGTCGGCGGTTGCATAGTTGAAGGACACGCCGCCAGCACCCGCGGGCGAAGTCAGGCTGACGGTAAACGTGGCGTTGACCGTGCCGCTGTTGCCTTCGGTGATGGAGACGTCGTTGATGCTGAGGGCCCTGCCGGCGGCGATGGTGAAGTCGTCGATGGCCAGGCCGTCGTCGGCGCCGGTGGCGTCAACATTGTTCCAACGGATGCAGAAGTTGCCGAGGTTTGCGATAGAGAGGCTGCCAACAGTGACGGCACTGATCACAGTACGATTGCTGGCGTTGTTGCCGTCGAGTGCGCCGACCGTGCCGGTGGTGGTCGGCGGCGCGAAGTCGAGCGTATTCACGTCGGTCCAGGTTCCGGTCGCGGCCAGGCTGATGCTGCCCGGGCTGCTGTTGATCTGGAAATCCAGACGGTCGGCGGTGGTGCGCGACAGGGCACCGAGGCGCCATTGCTCACCGGTATAGCCGATGTTGATACTCGTCAGCGTGCTGCCGGTATTGTTGGTGAAGCAAGCGCCGACAACCGGCACCAGGCTGCCGCTCTGCAGGCCACCAAGGGCACGGTCGGCATTGCTTGCCGGCCCAAAGCTAAATGTGTCGCCAGAGTTACCGGAGCCAGTGCCCGCGGAGTAGGTTGTGTTGGCATTGGTGCCTGTCTCCAACATCAGCCAGCCGGCAGGCAACGTCGAACTGGCGTTGGTCGTCCCCGTTTGCGCCAGCGTATTGAAATCCTGCGAATAAGTGCCGCCAGGCAGCGATACCTGAGCATAGGCAGTAGCGCTGCAGAGCGCCAGCAACAGGGCTGCAATCAGCCGGTCAGTCATGCGTGTCATATAGATCCCCTCGATCGGTAGGCACCATGCCGCCGAACGGGCATTCTAGCTCGCGTCTGTTGCAATTGGGCGAACAAGGAAGACTCCATGGCAATGAAGCGCTTGCGTTAGACTTTTGCTGCACTGCCGTAGTCCGGTTCAGCTCATCCGAGGCCCTCGTGACCCAGCCCCCCAACCAGCGCCCGCTCGAAGCCGATATCACCACCGACCTGCGCGAGCGCCTGAGCTACGCCGGCTACCTGCGCCTGGACACTCTGCTGTCGGCCCAGCAGCCTTTGTCGACCCCACAGCACCACGACGAGATGCTGTTCATCGTCCAGCACCAGGTGGCTGAGCTTTGGATGAAGCTGATCATCCACGAGCTGCGCGCCGCCATTGATCATTTGCAGCGCGATGAACTCGACGAGATGCAGAAGATACTGGCGCGGGTCAAGCAGGTGCAGCGGCAGTTGTTCGAGATGTGGGCGGTGCTGGAAACGCTGACGCCCAGCGAATATCTTGAGTTCCGCCACGTGCTGGGCCCGGCTTCGGGCTTCCAGTCGCTGCAGTACCGCAGCATCGAATTCCTGTTGGGCAACAAGAATGCAGCGATGGTGGCGGTGTTTGCCCACGATCCAGCGGCGCAGGCCGAACTGCGCGGCATCCTGGAGGCGCCCAGCCTGTACGACGAATTCCTGCGCCACCTCGCCCGTCGCGGCCACGCCATCCCGGCCGAATGTGTGCAGCGCGACTGGACCCAGCCGCATGCGCACAATCCTGAGTTGATACCGGTGTTCAAGGCCATCTACGAGGACACCGACGCGCATTGGGAGGCCTACGCCTTCTGCGAACTGCTGGTGGACATCGAGGAAAGCTTCCAGCTCTGGCGCTTCCGGCACATGAAGACGGTCGAGCGCATCATCGGCCACCGGCGCGGCACCGGCGGCAGTTCCGGCGTTGGCTTCCTCAAACAGGCGCTGGAGCTGACCTTCTTCCCGGAACTGCTGGAAGTTCGCACGGTGCTGGGCCAGTAAAACCCGCTTGCTGCGCCGCAGCAGCCAGCCCTCAAGATTGACGGACGCGCCGCCAGCGGTTACACGTTGCCGGCCCCGGCAGGCCTGCGGCTGGTCCCGGTACGCTTTAGTCCATCCATTCATCAAGACAAAACACAGGGAGAAGCCGCATGAGCGGTGCCGCCACCTCGCCCGATGCGGGCGCGCCAATTCCAGAATTCAAGCAAATCATGGGTCATCCCGGTCCCTTGTGGATGCTGTTCATGTCCGAGTTCTGGGAGCGCTTCGCGTTCTACGGAATCCGCTGGGCGCTGGTGCTCTATATCGTGGCCCAGTTCCACGGCGGCGACGCCTCCGGACAAGCCGATGCCAACCTGACCTACGGCTCCTATCTGGCCCTGGTCTATGCCGGTGCGATCTTCGGCGGCTACGTGGCCGACAAGGTCATCGGTTATCAACGATCAATACTGGTGGGTGCCGTGTTCATGGCGGCCGGTTTGTTCATGATCTCGATGCCCGACCCGAATCTGTTCAAGCTCGGGCTGGCCACGATCATCGTCGGCAACGGCCTGTTCAAGCCCAATATTTCGACCATGGTCGGCAAGCTGTATTCAGCGGCTGATGGCCGTCGCGATTCCGGCTTCACCATCTTCTACATGGGCATCAACCTCGGCGCCTTCCTCGCGCCGCTGTTCACCCAGTACCTCGCGCGCAAGGTGTTCGGCACCGACAGCATTCCCGAGTACAAGGTCGTATTCATTGCTGCCGGCATCGGCATGCTGATCAGCCTCGTCTGGTTCTACTTCGGTCGCAGCCAGCTCAAGGGCATCGGTGCGCCGCCGGCAGACGCGTTGGGCATGCAGCGGGTCGTTTATGTTGCGCTGGGTGCGCTGCTGGTCATCCCGATCGTCTATTTCCTGCTCGCCTTGGGCGCCCAGACCCTGCAATACCTGCTGTCGGCGATGTTCGTCGGTCTTTCGGTGATGCTGATGATGGAAGGCATCCGCGACGGCGCGGTAGCCCGCGACAAGGTCATCGCGATGCTGATCATCTTCTTCTTCAACATCCTGTTCTGGATGTTCTTCGAGCAGGCAGGCAGCTCTTTCACCTTCCTCGCCGACCAGATCGTCAACCGCGACATTTTTTCCGGCGGCATGGCCAGCGTCGTCTACATGATGAGCGGCGAGTATGTGTTCCCGACCGCTTGGTTCCAGTCGGTGAACTCCGTGGCGATCATCGCCCTCGCACCGATCATCGCCTGGATTTGGATCCGGATGGGCAGCTCCAACCCGTCGATACCGCGCAAGTTCGGCCTCGGCCTGCTGTTCAATGGCCTGGCCTTCCTGCTGTTGATCTACGCGCTGTCCAACCTGCTTGGGAGCGACGGCAAGATTCCGTTCTGGACGCTGTTCATGGTCTACGTGATCCAGTCGGTCGGCGAGTTGTGCCTGTCGCCGATCGGCCTGTCGATGGTGACCAAGCTGGCCCCGATCCGCCTGGTGGGCCTCGGCATGGGCGGCTGGTTCCTGTCCACCGGCATCGGCAACAACCTGTCGGGCATCTTCGCCAGCCACGTCAGCGGCGACACGGGTATGACCGCCACGTCAGCCCTGAGCGGTTACACGTTTGGCTTCTGGTCGCTGATGGGCGCCGGCGTGCTGCTGTTCCTGATCGCACCGCTGATCCAGAAGCTGATGCATGGCGTTAAGTGACGTCAGGTTGCCGTTATCCCATGCTGGGCAGTGAAGATCGATGACACGGGAGTGCGTGTCATTCCATGGTGATTCCAGAAACGGCGGCCTTTGGGCCGCCGTTTCTGTTTCACTTTCCGAAGGATTTCCGCCGGTGCCCTGCTGGATGAGCCGGTCTACGGTATGGCAGCTTCGGCCGAGATTGATCGCTTGGCAGTGCGTCGCAGCTGATGCCGCCCCCGCATAGCGGTTTCGCCTGCGCAGTTCCGGTGTTGCCGCGAGTGCTTGCAGTTACTGAGTAGTCAGGAAGTAGCACAACCCGAAAGTCACGAAAAACCGCATAAAAAATCCTGTAATTGGCATCATTTTTTGGCGCTACTCACTTTCTCGTCAGTAATGCGCTTGCCTCAGCTTTCGCGCATCGGGTCGTTGCCGCCATAGCGGTCGTTGAAGGTGCCGATAGCGATGATCGATGCGGTCAGCGCTGCGCATTCGCCGGCAGTCAGGTGCGGATTCCAGATGTCGAAGATCAGCACGACGCGGGTATGCGCGCTTTCATTCCATGCTTCGTGGCAGTAGGAGTCGTCAAACACCAGGCAGCGACCTTCCTGCCAGCTGCGCGCCTGGCCGCCGGCGACCAGTTTGCCGCAGCTTTTCGGCACGATCAGCGGCAGGTGGACGGTCAGGCGGCCGTTGATCACGCCTGTGTGCGGCGGAATATGGGTGCCCGGCCGCAGCACCGAGAACAGTGCCTCGGGGCCATGACCTGGGATGCGCAGCAGCGGCAGTGCGGTCAGCGCGGAGGTGGTGAGCGGGCAGCGCCGGCAGTGCGCCTCCACGCGTTCGCCGTGCCGGAACAGGTGGTAGCCGCTCCAGCGCGGCGAACGGTTGAGCTCGCGCCATGCCGGCGCGGCCGGCGCGCCGTCGGGCATGTCGACGTAGGGCAGCAGTTCCGTTTCATCCTGGAGCACGTCGAGCAATTCAGCGCGGATGGCATCGGTCGATTGCTCGATCGAATCAAGGAAAGCAAACGTTTCCCGTTCAAACCAAGGATGGTCAGGCAGCCCGGGGATAAACAGGAAGCTCGGCCGTTGCTGCGGATCGGGCGGATCGAAATGGGTTTTGCCCAAGTACCTGTCGAGGGCTGCACGAATGCGCCGCAATGAGTCGCGGCCATGCTGTGCCGATAGATCTACCCAAACTGCGGCGAGAGCCGCTTCCCGGCCATGATGTACCGCCTCGATAGCGGCATCGATATGTCGGCGTGCCTCCAGCGGCAGGCGCCCGGCCTGCATCAGGAAGCCTTCGCGCTCGGCCAGCGCCAGCGCGCGCATGCGCGTGTGCAGGCTCGCCTCGGCGTCACCCAACTGCTGTTGCACGCTGCCCAGCCAGAACCGGGCGATGAGCATGGACGGCTCCAGCTCGAGTGTGGCCATAAGCGCGGTTTGCGCATCAGCGTGCTGGCTTTTAGCGGCGAGCGCGGCACCGAGACTGAAGTGCAGCAAGGCCGATTTCGGCAGCCGCTGCTGACCGGCCTGCGCCAGGGCCAGGGCGCGGTGGTTGTCACCGCGCTGGCGGGCATTGGCGGACAGGAAAACCAGGCTGGCTTCGTGATCGGGATGCAGCGCCAGCAGTTTTTCAGCATGGCTTTCGGCGCCGTCGACATCGCCGCGCGCGAGCGCTTCGCGCAGCTGCGCCAGCATGATGTTCGCTTGTGCCGAGAGCGGGGTCGTGGCCGCTGGCGTCATGGATGCCGGGTCTTTTTCATGGCGGCGATGATGGCATGCCGCTTGCGCGCTGCCATCACCCGTTGCCAGTGCCGACTTGGGATTCTTCCTGCTCGAGTCGGTCAAGGATGTGCTCCAGCGCCAGCCGCTCGCTGGCGGTGAGCGCGCCGAGCAGGCGCTGCTCATAGGCCAGAGCCAACGGCGCGACCTCGTCGTAGACGCGGTAGCCTCTGGCCGTCAGTACCAGCACCGACCGTCGGCGGTCCTGGCCGTGGGTGCCGCGTTTAAGCCGGCCAGACTTGAGCAGGGCGGTGACCGCCCGACTGACAGCCACCTTGTCCATCGCCGTGTGTTCGGCCACTTCGCCGGCCGAGAGATCCGGATAGCGACCGAGCACGGCCAGCACCCGCCATTCGGTGACGCTGAGCGCAAAGCGCTCCGCGTACAGTGCAGCGATGTCCTGGCTGATCCGGTTGGACAGCACGCTCAGGCGGTAAGGCAGGAAGCGATCCAGCTCCAGGACGGCGTGTTTTCCCGGGTCGGCGGTAATTTTTCGTGCCATGCTGCGCTGCCGCTTGCGAATGGTTTCATATGAAACTATATAATCAGCGTCCTTTCCGCAAGCGATCCCCAATCCCTACGAGTCCGCCATGAACGCCCAGCCGCAATCCAGCGCCGAGAAACCCGGCATGCATCCGACCACTTTCGACAATCCCATGGGCATCGACGGCTTCGAGTTCGTCGAGTTCGCCTCGCCGGAGCCGGAGAAACTGCACGAATACTTCCGCATGCTCGGCTTTGTGCCGGTGGCGCGGCACCGCACACGCAAGATCACCAACTACCGGCAGGGCGACTGCACCTTCCTGATCAACGAGGATCCGGACTCCTTCGCGGCACGTTTCGCCGCCCTGCACGGTCCCAGCGCCTGTGGTTTCGCTATCCGGGTCAACAAGCTGGCGGAATGGGCACGCGTACAGGCGCTGAAGAACGGCGCGGAATCCTTCGACGCCGCCGACGAACTGACCAAGGCGGTCGCCGCGCCGGTGATCAAGGGCATTGGCGGCTGCATGCTCTACATCGTTGATCGCTACGACGACAAGGGCACCATCCATGATCCCGACTGGGTCTGGTTGCCGGGCGTGGACATGTTGCCCAAGGGCTACGGCCTGACCTTCATCGACCACCTCACCCACAACCTCTACGCCGGAAACATGGCGAAGTGGGCCGATTACTACGAGCGACTGTTCAATTTCCGCGAGATTCGCTACTTCGACATCAAGGGTGCCAAGACCGGGCTGCTGTCCAAGGCGATGACCGCGCCTGACGGCATGGTGCGCATCCCGCTGAACGAGTCGCAAGACCCGAAATCGCAGATCAATGAATACCTGGACACGTACAGGGGCGAGGGCATCCAGCATATCGCCTGTTTCACCAACGATATCTACGACACGGTAGAGAGGATGAAGGCCGGCGGGGTCGAATTTCTGGACACACCCGACACCTATTTCGACGCGGTGGATGTGCGCGTGCCCAACCACGGCGAGGACGTGCCGCGCCTGCGCCGGAACAAGATCCTGATCGACGCCGATGTGGAGACCAAGCAGCGCAAATTGCTGCAGATTTTCACCTTGAATGCCGTCGGCCCGATTTTCTTCGAGATCATCCAGCGCAAGGGCAACGAGGGTTTCGGCGAAGGCAATTTCCAGGCGCTGTTCGAAAGCATCGAGCGCGACCAGATGCGGCGTGGGGTGCTGTAAAGGGTTGCTGGCCAGGCTTTTCTGACATCAGCACAGGCTTTTCCCCTCTCCCGAGGGGAGAGGGCAGGGGAGAGGGTATGGGGTTTGCCCCGTATCATCAAACCGCCGCTGCCAAGCAGGACTCTGGCTTTTGCAAGACAGCTTCGCCAGCAGGGCACGGATGCCGAAAACAGATGGTGGTACCACCTGCGGGCCAAACGTTTCCTCGATTCGAAGTGGCGGCGGCAGCACCTGTTGTCGCCGGATGTGGTGGACTTCTATTGCCTCGCCATGCGTTTGGTCGTTGAACTGGATGGCGGGCAACATTCGGTGCAGCAGGATGCCTGCCGGACCGCGTCACTGGAGGCTCAAGATTTGCTGGTGTTGAGGTTCTGGAATGACCACGTGTTGAAAGAGACCGAGGCGGTACTTGAGGCTATTTTTAGGGTGATGCGGGAACGAACCCTCTCCCCTGCCGCTCTCCCGATGGGAGAGGGGAACAACGGAGCAAGATCACGATGAGAGAATATCAATCCGGCTTCGGCAACGAGTTCGCTACCGAGGCATTGCCAGGCACCTTGCCCATCGGTCGCAACTCACCGCAGCGGGTGGCACGCGGTCTGTACGCCGAGCAGCTGTCCGGCACGGCGTTCACGGCACCGCGGCACAGCAACCGGCGCAGCTGGCTGTACCGCATCCGCCCGGCGGCGCTGCACGGGCCGTTCGACGCGCTGGCGCACGCGACCTTCCATAACGATTTCGGCGATGGCCCGGTCACGCCGGCGCAGCTGCGCTGGAGCCCGATGCCGTTACCTGCAACGGGTACCGACTTCATCGACGGCCTGTTCACCATGGCCGGCAACGGCGGGCCGGCGTCGCAGTCAGGCGTCGGCATCCATCTGTATGCGGCCAATCGTGACATGGCTCGCCGCTACTTCTACAACGCCGACGGCGAGCTGCTGATCGTGCCGCAGCAGGGCCGCCTGCGCATCGCCACCGAGATGGGCGTGCTGGAAGTCGAGCCGCAGGAAATCGCCCTGATCCCGCGCGGCGTGCGCTTCAGCGTGTCCTTGCCCGATGGTGCAGCCCGGGGTTACGTCTGCGAAAATTTCGGCGCGATGCTGAAACTGCCCGACCTCGGCCCGATTGGCAGCAACGGGCTGGCCAATCCACGCGATTTCCTCGCGCCTGTGGCGGCGTTCGAGGACATCGAGGGCGATTTCGAGCTGCTGGCCAAGTTTCAGGGCCATCTTTGGCGTGCGCCGATTGGCCATTCGCCGCTCGACGTCGTCGCCTGGCATGGCAACTACACGCCCTGCAAATACGACCTGCGCCGTTTTAACGCCATCGGTTCGATCAGCTACGACCATCCCGATCCGTCGATCTTCCTCGTCCTGCACTCACCCAGCGACAGCGAAGGCGTGAGCAATCTGGATTTCGTGATCTTCCCGCCGCGCTGGCTGGTGGCACAGGACACCTTCCGGCCGCCGTGGTTCCATCGCAACATCGCCAGCGAGTTCATGGGTCTCGTGCATGGCGCCTACGACGCCAAGTCCGAAGGTTTCCTGCCCGGCGGCTGCTCGCTGCATAACTCGATGAGTGCGCATGGGCCGGATGCGGCGACGTTCGACAAGGCCTCGCAGTCTGACTTGTCGAAACCCGATGTCATCACCGACACGTTGGCTTTCATGCTGGAAACCCGCGCCGTGATTCGGCCGACCGTGCAGGCCTTGGCAGCGTCGACGCTTCAGGGCGACTATTGGCGATGCTGGCAGGGATTGAACAAACAATTCGATCCGGCCGGCTGACGAAAAGCCCCTCATCCGGCCCTGCCGGCCACCTTCTCCCGCTGGGGGAAGGAAACGACAAATCAATGGAATCAGCATGAAACTCGGATCACTCAAGGAAGGCGGCAGGGACGGCACGTTGATCGTGGTGTCGCGCGATTTGTCGAAGGCGGTCAAGGCCACCGGCATCGCGCCCACGCTGCAGCGGGCGCTGGAGGACTGGCAGTCGACGGCGCCACGCCTGAATACCGTCTACGAAGCGCTCAACCTCAGTCCGGCCGAAACCATCAACGGCATGCCGGTGTTCGCAGTGGATTTCGCCCAGTTCGCCGCACCGCTGCCGCGCGCCTATGAATTCGTCGATGGCTCGGCCTATCTGCCGCACGTGGCGCGTGTGCGCAAGGCGCGTGGCGCCGAGGTGCCGGAAAGTTTCTACAGCGATCCGCTGATGTATCAGGCCGTCAGCGCTGGCTTCTACGGGCCGCGCGACCCGGTGCTGGTGGCGGATGAAGCCTATGGAATCGACCTCGAAGCCGAGGTGGTGGTAGTCACCGACGACGTGCCACAGGGCGCCACGCCGGACCAGGCGGCGGCGCATATCCAACTGGTCGGCCTAATCAACGATGTCTCGCTTCGCCACCTGATCCCGAACGAACTGGCCAAGGGTTTTGGCTTCTTGCAGTCCAAGCCACGCTCGGCCTTGAGCCCGGTGTTCGTCACGCCCGACGAACTGGGCGACGCTTGGCGCGACTGCAAAGTGCACCTGCCGCTGCTGACCCATATCAATGGCCAGTGGTTCGGTGCGCCTGAAGCGGGCGTCGACATGCAGTTCAACTTCGCCCAGCTGGTGGCGCACGCGGCAAAGACGCGGCCGCTGTCGGCCGGCACCCTCGTCGGCTCCGGTACGGTGGCCAACGAGGACACCTCGCTGGGTGCGTCCTGCTTCGCCGAGAAGCGCACGGTTGAAACCTTGGAAACCGGTAAGCCGGTGACGCCGTTCATGGCTTTTGGCGATGTCGTGCGCATCGAGATGCTCGACCCCGCCGGGGCAACCGTCTTTGGCGCGATCGAGCAGCGCATTGCCGCCGGTGCCTGATTGCGGCCAGCCCTCGCTCCGGCCGCTGGCTTGCCGCTGGCGGCGGGTGTAGGCTCTTCCACAACACAAGCGCCAGCGCGGCGCAAACATGGGGAAGGTATCGTGGGCTTGGGACCGATCCGGCTGTATTCCTTCTGGCGCTCCAGCGCCGCCTACCGCGTGCGCATCGCGCTTAATATCAAGGAGCTGGCCTACGAGACGTTGTCGGTGAACCTGGTGCGCGATGGTGGCGAGCAGCACCTGCCGATGTTTGCCGAAATGAACCCGCAGGAGCAGGTGCCGGTGCTGATGCATGGCCACCGAATCCTGCGCCAGTCGATGGCGATTATTGAATATCTTGATGAGACTTGGCCCAGCCTGCCGCTGATGCCGTCGGTGGCCCGCGACCGCCAGCGCGTGCGCGCCTTGGCCCAGACCATTGCCTGCGACATCCATCCGATCAACAACCTGCGCGTGCATCAATATCTGGAGAATGTGCTCGGCGTCAGCGAGGAACAGAAGCTGGCCTGGGTTCGCCACTGGATCGGCAGCGGCATGACGGCGCTGGAGGCACTACTGGCCGACAATCCGTCCACCGGCGAGTTCAGCGAAGGCGACGTGCCGACGCTGGCCGACTGCTGCCTGGTGCCGCAGGTCTACAACGCCACCCGGTTCGGTGTTGATCTCGAAGCTTGCCCGATCATCCGCCGCGTCAATGCCGCCTGCCTGGCCTTGCCGGCCTTCGAGGCAGCGCGGCCGGAAAACCAGCCGGATGCTCCGGCGGCCTGATTGCCCGGCGTTACCTACCCAAAAGCAATGCTGCAATACAAAGCGCCCGCACAGATGCGGGCGCTTTGCATTGCGGGTTCTGTTTCGGCGGCCAGCGCCGCCCGAGCCGCAGCAACTCAGTTGGTGTTGTACATGTCGGCGTAAGGGTCATGCTCGCCGGTGCTGCCTTCGGCCAGACGGATCTTCAGGGCCAAGCCGTCGCGTGAATCGGCCTTGCGCAGCGCCTCTTCCAGCTCGATCTTGCCGTCCTTGTACATTTTGAACAGCGACTGATCGAAGGTGTGCATGCCTTCCTGCAGCGACTTGTCCATCGCCTCTTTGATCTCGTGCACTTCGCCACGGCGGATCAGGTCGCGGATCATCGGCGTGTTGATCAGTACCTCGCTGGCCGGCAGGCGCTTGCCGTCCTTGCCGATCACCAGGCGCAGCGAAATAACGGCTTTCATGTTCAGCGACAGGTTCATCAGGATGTTCTTGTGCGCCGACTCCGGGAAGAAGTTCAGGATGCGTTCCAGCGTCTGGTCGGCATTGTTGGAGTGCAGCGTGGCCAGGCACAGGTGGCCGGTTTCAGCGAAAGCGATGGCCGATTCCATGGTTACCGCATCGAGGATTTCGCCGATCAGGATCACGTCCGGCGCTTCGCGCATGGCGTTCTTGAGCGCGTTGTGGAAGGCGTGGGTATCGAGGCCGACCTCGCGCTGGTTGACGATGGACTTCTTGTGCCGGTGCAGGAACTCGATAGGATCCTCGATGGTGAGGATGTGGCCAGTCGAGGTGCTGTTGCGATGGTCGATCATCGCCGCCAGCGCGGTCGACTTGCCTGAGCCGGTGGAGCCGACTACCAGCACGAGACCGCGCGGCTCCATCACGATGTCCTTGAGCACCTGCGGCAGACGCAGTTGGTCGATGTTGGGAATGTCGCTCTTGATGGCGCGGATGACCATGCCGACTTCGCCGCGCTGCTTGAAGCAGTTGACGCGGAAACGGCCGGCCTCCTTGACCGCGATGGCCATGTTGAATTCCAGGTCGCGCTCAAAGGTCGGTACTTGGCCCTCGTCCATCAGCGAGTAGGCGATCTTCTTGACCATGCCCGCGGGCAGACCGGTATTGCCCAGTGGATAAAGCTTGCCCTCGACCTTGATGTAGACCGGCGCGCCGGTGGTCAGGAACATGTCCGAGGCATTCTTTTCAGTCATCAACTTGAGGAAATAGCCGATATCCATGGTAATGATTCCTTCAGTTGTCCACGCCAGCGCTGGTTGCGCCGCGGCAGTGGGGTGCCGACAATACCCGACAATGTTAACGCGTTCCCGAATGCGCCTTATGACACTATCTTGGACTAAAATCCATCTTGCCTCCGGCCTGCTGGCCTTCAGCACCGGGTTGCTTGCTGCCGAGCCGCTGGACGGCCGAATGGCCGATGCACAGGCCGCCATTGAGCGGGCCGCGCAGCTGCCGATGCGCGGCAACTCGGTGGAAATGCGCAATGAAGCGCAAAGGCTGCTGGCGCTGGCCCGGGAATCAGCGCTGGCCCGCAAAGGCAAGGACGCCATCCTGCACGCCAACGAAGCCGGGGCGGCGGCGGAACTGGCCGTGGCGCGCTACCGCTACAACCTGCTGCGCTACGAAATCGAAAACAAGACCTCGCGCAATACCCAGCTGCGGCGACGCATGTTGGTGCTGCCGGAAGGCAATACCCGATGAAGCCGGCATCATTTATGGCGTGGATTCTTCTGGGCTTTACCCTGTTCGTCGGGTTGGCGCAGGCCGAGCGACTGCCCGATGCCGACATCGTTCGGCTGGAAACGCAATTACAGCAACTGGACGCCGATCCGGCGTTGGCCGGAGTCGCCGGCCTGGAGCGGTTGCTGGCCCGCCAGTCGATCCAGGTGCTGGCCAAGGCCAGAACCAGGGATCGTCCCTACGCGCTGCGGATCGCCGAGCTGCGCGTGGAGACGGCGCGCCTGATGGCCGAAGCCGTGCCCTTGGCCGAGCAGTCGAGGACCCTGGACCAGGAACGCGATGCCATCCTGCTCGAAGCCAGCCGTCGCGATGCCGAACGCGCCCGCCGCGAATCCGAGCTGCTGCGCCTGCAGACGGTGGCGCGCGAAGAAGAGGCGGAGCGCAATGCCGTGACTGGGCGCCGGCAGCAGGAAAAAGCCGCTCTTGAGGCCGAAGCGGCAAAGCAGGAAGCCGAACATCTGCGCAAGCTCGCCGAGGCACGCGAGCTGGAGGCTGACCTCGCCCGCAAGGAAGCCGAGCTTGCTTCGCAGATATCCGCAGACAGCGAGCCGCCGGCCGCCACCGCCCTGCTGGACAAACAAACGCGCGCTGGCAAGACGGTCTACACGCTGGCTGGCAGCGCCTTCGCCAGCGGCAAGCCCAGCCTGAGCCCGATCGCGCGCGACGCCTTGGGCAAGCTGGCGGCGCAGCTCAAGCACTCGAAAGGCAAGGTCAGGATCGAGGGTTATACCGACAGTCAGGGCAATGATGTCGCCAACCAGAAGCTGTCCCTGGAGCGGGCCATGGCCGTGCGCACCACGCTGATGCGCTGGGGTATTGCCGCCTCGCGGCTGCCGACCAGTGGACAAGGCGAGGACAAGCCGGTGTCTGGCAATGGAACCGCCGCCGGCCGTGCGCGCAATCGTCGCGTCGAGATCACTGTCGAATAGTTTTCATCAAAAACAGTCACTTACCAGCGATTGAGGGAGCTGGTTCGGCCACAAGTGATTGATTTTCTGATTGCCGGCAGTGTGCAGCACAGTCTTGTTCAGTTTCAATATTTCATTGAAAACAAGCACTTGCGAAAGCACTTGCGAGCGGTTTTGGCCGGGAGTAGGTTTTGAATCCCATGCGGCAGTTTCGTCGCATGGCGAACCGAGCCAGGCCGATGACAGCAGACCTCGTCCTCAAGGAACGCGCCGCCCCACATATCGTGGCCGGCGTCGCCTGCGGGGACGCCGCGCGCGAGTTGGACAAGGGCAGGACATCCCTTTTCCATGAACCAGCCAACGACCTGACCTTTGTCTCAATCCACACGCCCCGTGCCGTCCGGCTGGGGCGTTCGTGTATCTGAAAGGAGGTCAACATGTTTGAAGGGCAGCCACAAAACGAAATCGACACGATGATGAAGACGGACTCCGAATTCCGGCAGCTCTACCATCGCCATCGTGAGTTGGACAAGCAGGTGCTGGACGCTGAGTTGGGCGTACTGCCGCTCGACGACCTCACCCTGAACAAGATGAAGCGGGAAAAGCTCCACGCCAAGGATCGCCTCACCCGCATGTACGACGCGCGACACCATTAGTACATTGCTGCGGTGGCGGCGGCCCTCCTCGTCGGGTCGCCACCACCCGCAACTTTAGCGCCGGCCTTGCCTGTGGAAATCGCTTCAGCCCCGACGTCTTTGTGCGCTCCACACTACAGCGGCGCCCCGCGACTTCCGGTTGCCCGGCGCCCGACTGCTAGAATTCGGCATCGGCTCTCGCCATTCCGCGTCCACGCCCCATGACGGTCCAGCAAAACGTCCTCGAACTGATCGGCAACACGCCCATGGTCAAGGCCCGGCGCCTCGACACCGGCCTGTGCGAGCTTTATCTGAAGCTCGAATGCATGAATCCTGGCGGTTCGATCAAGGACCGCATCGGCGTGAGCATGATCGAAGCCGCCGAAAAGGCCGGCACAATCAAACCGGGCGACATGCTCATCGAGGGCACCGCCGGCAACACCGGCATCGGCTTGGCCTTGGTGGCGCAACAAAAGGGTTACCAGCTCACCTTGGTCGTGCCCGACAAGATGAGCCGGGAAAAGATCTTCAATTTGCGTGCGATGGGAGCGGAGGTGGTGCTGACCCGTTCCGACGTCGCCAAGGGCCATCCCGACTATTACCAGGACATGGCCGCGCGCATGGCTTCGGAAACGCCCGGTGCCTACTTCATCAACCAGTTCGGTAACCCGGACAACCCGCTCGCCCACGAAACAGGCACCGGCCCGGAAATCCTGGCGCAGATGCAGGCCGTCGGCGGCCTCGACGCCATCGTTTTCGGCTGCGGCAGCTCGGGCACCATGACCGGCCTGTCGCGCTGTTTTGCCGAGCATTCACCGCACACCGAGCTGATCCTGGCCGATCCGGTCGGCTCCATCCTCACCCAGTACATCAACGAAGGCGTGCTCAGCACCAAGTCCGGCAGCTGGCTGGTCGAGGGTATCGGCGAGGATTTCCTGCCCGACATCTCCGATTTCACCCGAGTGAAGAAGGCCTACTCGATCACCGACAAGGAAAGCTTCCTCGCTGGCCGCGAGTTGCTGATGAAGGAGGGCGTGCTCGGTGGATCATCGTCCGGCACTTTGCTCGCAGCCGCGCTCAAGTATTGTCGCGAGCAGGCCACGCCCAAGAAGGTCGTGGTGTTCGTCTGCGATACCGGCAACAAGTACCTGTCCAAGATGTACAACGACTACTGGATGCTCGACAACGGCTTTCTGGAACGCCCGCAGCACGGCGACCTGCGCGACCTGGTGCTGCGCCCCTACGCGCAGCGCGACACCGTAGTGGTCGGCCCCAACGACGCGCTGACCGTCGCCTACCAGCGCATGAAGCTGTACGACGTGTCGCAACTGCCGGTGATGGACGGCGACCGGATCGTCGGTATTGTTGACGAGAGCGACGTACTCCTGCATGTCTACGGCGACGAGAAGCGCTTCCTCGATCCGGTCTCGACCGCGATGGTGGCCAAGCTGCATGTGCTCGATGTCACCGCGCCGATGGAATCGCTGCTGCCGGTGTTCGAGCGCGGCCATGTTGCCATCGTGCTCGACGGCCAGAAGTTCATCGGCCTGATCACCCGCATCGACCTGCTCAACTACCTGCGTCGCCGCGGCCAGTAATCCCGCCAACTTCAAGCTCCTGTAGGAGCGGCGCAAGCCGCGACCTCGCACCCGAAGGCTCCCATGTCCGACCACAAATCCCACCGCCTCGGCACCCTTGCCATCCACGCCGGACAGTCGCCAGATCCGTCCACCGGCGCGGTGATGACGCCGATCTACGCCACCTCGACTTATGTGCAGAAAAGTCCCGGCGTGCACCAGGGCTACGAGTATTCGCGCAGCCACAACCCTACGCGCTTTGCCTACGAGCGCTGCGTGGCGGCGCTGGAAGGCGGCACGCAGGGTTATGCCTTTGCTTCCGGGCTCGCCGCCACCGCCACCGTGCTCGATGCGCTTGATGCCGGCAGCCACGTTATCTGCATGGACGATGTCTACGGCGGCACGTACCGCCTGTTCGAACGCGTGCGCCGGCGTTCGGCGGCGCTGGATTTCAACTTCGTCGACCTCAACGACTTGGACGCACTGGAAGCCGCGGTCACGCCCAAGACCAAATTGATCTGGTGCGAGACGCCCACCAATCCGCTGCTCAAGATCGTCGATATCGCACGGCTTGCGGAATTCGCCCGAAAACGCGACATCCGCCTCGCCGTCGACAACACCTTCTCCTCGCCGATCCTGCAGCGACCGCTGGAACTTGGCGCGCATCTGGTGATGCATTCGGCCACCAAGTACCTCAACGGCCACTCCGACATCGTCGGCGGGATGCTGGTGGTGGGTGACGATGCCGAACTGGCTGAGCAGATGACCTTCCTGCAGAACGCCGTCGGCGGCGTGCAGGGGCCGTTTGATTCTTTCCTCGCGCTGCGCGGCCTCAAGACCCTGCACCTGCGCATGAAGGCGCATTGCGAAAACGCCGGGCAGCTTGCAGATTGGCTGCAAACCCATCCGGCCATCGAGAAAGTCGCGTATCCGGGACTGAAATCCCATCCGCAGCACGCGCTGGCGACGCGACAAATGGATGGTTACGGCGGCATGGTCTCGCTCTGGCTCAAGGGTGGCCTGCCGGCCGCGCGCAGTTTCATGGAGCGCACCGAACTGTTCGCCTGCGCCGAATCGCTGGGCGGCGTCGAGAGCCTGGTCAACCATCCGGCGATCATGACCCACGCCTCGATTCCGCCGGAGCGCCGAGCTGCGCTTGGCGTCACCGACAATCTGGTGCGCCTGTCGGTGGGTGTCGAGGACGTGGCCGACCTGCGCGCCGAACTCGAAAACGCGCTGGCCGGGCTCTGATCCCGATGGCCAGCGACGGAACAGCAATGGACATCTTCAAGGTCTTCCGCATCGAAGCCGCGCACCGGCTGCCGAACGTGCCCGAAGGCCACAAATGCGCGCGCCTGCACGGGCATTCGTTCGCGGTGGAGCTGCACGTCGGCGGCATGCCGGACGCGCACAGTGGCTGGATCATGGATTTTGGCGACGTGAAAAAAATCTTCCAGCCAATTTACGACCGGCTCGACCATCACTATCTCAACGATATCGCCGGCCTGGAAAACCCGACCAGCGAAAACCTCGCCATCTGGATCTGGGGCGAGCTCAAGCCATTGCTGCCGGCGCTGTCGGAGATCGTGGTGCATGAGACATGCACGTCGGGTTGCCGTTTTCGCGGGATTTGACGCCCGGCGCAGGTCGGGCCTTGGCCGAACGCTCTTGATACTTCTAAATCGCGAGCATGGACAGAATTGCCAGTGTCGGGCCGAGACCTGACCTACGCGGCATCACTTGTGTGGTTGCGCGCCAGCAGCAGGTACACCACGGGCACCACGAACAGCGTCATCAGCGTGCCGAAGCTCATGCCGCCGACCACTACCCAGCCGATCTGGTGGCGGGCTTCGGCGCCGGCGCCGGTGGCGATCGCCAGCGGTATCGAGCCCAGCACCATGGCGCCGGTGGTCATCAGGATCGGGCGCAGCCGCAGGGTCGCCGCTTCGACCACGGCTTCAAGCTTGCTGCGGCCTTGTGCTTGCAATTGATTGGCGAATTCGACGATCAGGATGCCGTGTTTGGAGATCAAACCGACCAGGGTCACCACGCCGATCTGCGTGTAGATGTTCCATGATCCGGTGATATGCCACAGACCGAAGTCGGAGCCGATATTCAGCAGCACCAGGCAGGCGAAGGCTCCGAATACCGCCAGCGGCACCGAGACCAGAATCACCAGCGGATCGATGAAGCTCTCGAACTGCGCCGCCAGCACCAGATAGATGAAAGCCAAGGCCAGCAGCAGCATGAGGGTGAAATCGCTCGACGATTCCTTGAACTCGCGCGACTGCCCGCCGAGGTCGTAGAGTGTGCCCGGCGCGACGTCCTGCAGCGCCTGTTCCATCCACGCCAGGGCCTGGCCTTGCGAATAACCCGGAGCAAGGCCGGCGCTGATCGTCGCTGCCCGCAGCTTGTTGAAGTGGTTGAGCTCTTTGGCGGCGACGGTTTCGGTAACGTTGGCCAGGTTGTCGAGCTGCACCATGCTGCCGTCGCCGGCGCGCACGAACACGTTGCCCAAGTCCTCGGGCGTGCGCCGGGCGTCGTCGGCGATCTGCACGATCACGTTGTACTGCTCGGAGCCGCGCTTGAAGCGGGTGACGTTGCGGCCGCCAAGCATGGTTTCCAGCGTGCGCCCGACCGCCGCCACGTTGCTGCCGACCGCAGCGATCTTGTCGCGGTTCATGTCCACGCGCAGCTGCGGCTTGTCCAGCTTCAGGTCGGAATCGGGACTGGTCAGCTGCGGGTTTTCAGCCATTTTGGCGACAAGTTTCCTGACCACGCCGTCGAGGTCTTCCCAGGTGCCCGAGGTCTGCACCACGAAGCTCACCGGCTGACCGAAGCCGCCCTGTCCCAGCGGTTGCGGCGTGATCGGGAACGCCATCAAACCGGCAACGCCCATGAACTGCGGGAAAAGGCTGCCGGCGATAGCCTGCGCGCTGCGCTCACGCTCGGACCAGTCCTTGAGGCCGACAAAGCCAATCGCCGAGGTCACCGTGCCGAAGCCGATGATGACGAACACGCGATCTTTTTCCGGTATGCCGGTCAGGATGGTTTCCATCTGCTTGGCGTAGGTGTCGGTGTAATCAATGGTCGCGCCTTCCGGCGCCGACGCGAAGCCGATCACCAGACCTTGGTCCTCGTTCGGTGCCAATTCTGGTTTCAGCATGGTCTTGAGGCCGAAGATGCCTGCAAACAGCGCGACGACGACGGCTACCACCAGCCAGCGCAGGCCGATCACTCGGCGCAACGTGGCCTGATAGCCGCGACCCAGTCCGACCAGCATGCGTTCGCCGAATTCATAGAACTTGCCGTGCTGCGTTTCGTGGCGCAGCAGCTTGGAGGCCATCATCGGCGACAGCGTCAGTGCGGTGAAGCCCGATACCAGCACGGCGCCGGCCAAGGTCAGGGCGAATTCGATGAACAGCTTGCCGGTGCGTCCGCTGGAGAACACGAACGGCATGTACACCGCCGCCAGGGTCAGGGTCATGGCGACAATGGCAAAACCAATCTCCTTGCTGCCCTTGAGCGCCGCCTCGAACGGCGGCATGCCTTCCTCGACGTGGCGATGGATGTTTTCCAGCATGACGATGGCATCGTCCACCACCAGGCCAATCGCCAGCACCATGGCCAGCAGCGACAGCGTGTTGATGGTGAAGCCGAACAGATACATCAGCGCGAAGGCGCCGACCAGCGAGACCGGAATAGTGACCAGCGGGATCAGCACGGCGCGCCAGCTGCGCAGGAACAAAAAGATCACCAGCACCACCAGCAGCACCGCCTCGGCGACGGTCTTGTAAACCTCGTCGATGGATTTCTGGATGAATACCGTGGTGTCGTAGGCCATCTCGACCTTCATGCCCTCGGGCAGGGTGCGAGTGATTTCCGGCAGCATTTTTTTCAGCGCGGCGGAAATTTCCAGCGGATTGGCCACCGCTTGCTTGACCACGCCCAGCGGGATCGCATTCTTGCCGTTGTAGCGGGCGCGGAAGCGCGAGGAATCGGCGCCAAGTTCGACCTTGGCAACATCGCCCAGCCGCACCAAGTAGCCGCCGGCGCCCTTGAGGATCACCGCGGCGAACTGCTCCGGCGTCTTGAGGTCGGTTTCCGAGAGCACGGTAAATTCACGCTGCTGGCTCTCGACGCGACCGGCCGGAATCTCGATGTTCTGTGCGCGCAGCGCCGCTTCGACATCGGCCGGCGTGAGGCCAACGGCGGCCAAGCGCTGCGGATCCAGCCACACGCGCATGGCGTAGCGATTGCCGTAGACCTGCGCCTGCGCGACGCCGGGGATGGTCTGCACGCGATCCTTGACCACGCGGGTGGCGAAGTCGGCGATCTCGATCAGCGAATGGCGGTCGGAGGAAAACGCCAGGTAAATGATCGGCTGGGCGTCGGCTTCCTGTTTCTGGACGATCGGCTCGTTGGCCTCTTCGGGCAGGGCGCCGCGCGCCTGCGCGACGCGGTCGCGCACATCCGAGGCGGCGGCATCGGCATCGCGATCGAGGCGGAAGCGTACCGTCACCTGGCTGGATTCGGCGCGGCTCACCGACTGGATGTAGTCGATGCCCTCGATGCCAGACAGCGCGTCCTCAATGGGCTTGGTGATCTGCGATTCGATCACCTGCGCATTGGCACCCGGATAACTGGTGGCCACGGTCACCACCGGCACATCGACGTTGGGGATCAGGCGCACCGCGAGGCGGTCGTAGCAGATGATGCCGACCAGCAGCACGACGAGGTTCATCACCGTCGCCAGCACCGGGCGACGGATGGAGAGATCAGAGAGGACCATGGTCTGCGCGTCCTCAGTTCGCGGCGGGATTTTCGGCGTCGCCAGGCTTAGCATCCGGCTTCGGCGTCTGCACCTTGGCGCCGTCGCGGATCTTCTGCTGGCCGGCGGTCACCACTTCATCGCCGGCCTTGAGGCCGGTGAGCACTTCCACGAAACCGGGCTGGCGCGCGCCCAGCGTAACCGGCACCAGCTTGGCCACGCCGTCAATCACCACGTAGACCATCTTCTGCTCGCCGTTCGGCCAGATCGCCTGCTCGGGCACCATCAGCGCCTCGGCCTTGGTGGCGAAGATGATGCGTGCGCGCACGGACATGCCGGGCTTGAGCTTGCCCTCGGGATTGCCAATGCGCGCGCGGATGGAAACGCTGCGGCCGCCGGCATCCACCGTCGGAGCGATGGCGACGACCGCGCCGTTGAAACGGTCCTCGCGATAGGCGTCGGCACCGAGCACGACGGCCTGGCCGACCGCCAGTTGCGACAGCACCACTTCCGGCAGACGCAGGTCCACTTCCATCGGGTCCAGTCGCACCAGATCCACCAAGGCTTGGCCGACATTGACGAAATCGCCCTCGCTGATGCTGCGCAGGCCGGTGACGCCGGAGAACGGCGCGCGGATCTGCGTCTTCGACAATCGCGTGCGCGCTGAGGCCGCGCGCGCTTCGTTGACCGCAAGTTCGGCCTTGGCGCTGTCGAGGTCGGAGCGTGCGATCAGCTGCTTCCCGGCGAGTTCTCCAGCGCGCGCGGCGGCACGGCGGCTATTTTCCAGATTGGCGTTGGCTTCGTTGAGATCGGCCTGCACCAGGGCGGCATCAAGGCTGTAGAGCAGGCCTCCTGCCGCCACCGGCTGGCCTTCACCGAAATGAATCTTGGTGATCTTGCCGTCCACTTCCGGGCGGATCACTGCCGACTCGTCTGCGCGCAGGGTGCCGACGGTTTCGAAGTAGTCAGGCAGGGCCCTGGACTCGACGCGCACGGTTTCCACCACGGTCGGCGGCATACCGCCAGCAGGTGGGCCACCGGCACCCTCGGGTGCATCGGAGCCGCAGGCCACCAGCAGCAAGGCAAAGGCAAAGGCGGGGGCGATCAGGCGGAGACGGTGCATGTAGAACCTCGACGCAAGGCGTGAAGAAAAAGGGGTTAATTACTATACCGGACAGTATAGCTACATTGCCCCAGCCGATTCACCGTGTCAGAAGTCCTGTTTTTGCAACGGTGTGTCAGGGCAACAGGCGCAGGCGACTCGCACGTTCGTGCGCACTGGCCTTTGGCTCGAACGGCAGCCTGCCGACGAAGGGCGCGCGCATGGACTGCTGCAACGCGTCGAAATAGTCGTCGGCATGCGCATCGGAAAAGCCGGCTTCGTTGCTGGCCGAATTCGCCACCCAGCCCTTCAGCGTGAAGCCATCGGCAGCGATGGCCCGTTCGCTCAAGCGCGCATGGTTGATGCAACCCAGCCGCAGGCCGACGACCAGGATCACATCGGTCAAACCCAGCGCCCGCATCAGGTCGGATTGATCCAGGTCATCGGCCAGTGGCGCCAGCCAGCCGCCGACGCCTTCGACCACCATCACATCGGCCTGCACCGCGAGTTGCCCATAAGCTGCCACGATCGGTGGCAGCGAAACCACCACGCCCGCATACCGTGCAGCGAGCTGCGGAGCCGTGGCTTCCGGCAGCGCAAATGGATTGACCAGGCCATAGGCCGGCTCAGCATCACTCGCGGCCTGCAGCGCCAACGCATCTTCATTGCGCCAACCCTCGGCTGTTTGCTCGCAGCCACTGGCCACAGGCTTCATGCCGAGGGATTTTTTTCCAGCAGTGCGCAAGGCCTGCAGCAGCGCCACGCTAACCACCGTCTTGCCGACGCCGGTATCGGTGCCGGTAATGAACAATCCGCGTGACTTCATCCGGGCCGCTCCCTTCGTGGGCGACGGGCAACCAGCCGACGGAACAAAAACGGCGCGAAATTGAGCAGGAAAAACACGAAGCCGGGTGCGCCCAGCCACCAGCCGCTGTCCCGATGCGCTGGCACCAGCAGCGCCAGTGCCAGCGAAAGCGCCGCCACCATCGGTACCGCCGCCCAGTTCAGCAATTCGAAGTGGGTGATCGCGCATTCGTCCTGGTCCAATCCCAAGACAACGCGCTGTCGCCAGGCATGCAGGTACAGCGCCGACATCACCAGTCCCATCAGTCCAAGCGCGACCGCGAAGGTGATGAACATCACCGGGATGTCGGTGATCGCATTGATGCTGAAATTGGCCGGCAAGTAGCCGCCGGAGATGGCATTGAACAAGCTGGCGAACACCATCTTCATCGGATAGACAAAGATCAGCACCAGAAACACCAACAGCAGGCCCAAGTTCCGACTGGCGACGTCGTCGAGGCCATAGCGCTGGCTCCAGTCGGCGTGCGCCGACCAGAACCGCATGATCAACAGGAAGCTGGCGGCATAGGCGGGGATCGATTTCATCGCCAGCACCAGGGCATCGACGCTGCGCGGGATCTCGTTCCCGGCAACCACCACCATGGTGAGGGCAAAGGCGAAGGCCGCGTCGACGAAAGCCTCGAGGCGGGTGGCTTGGGCGCCGCGATCACGAAAGCCATCGCTCATCAGGGGCTGCTCGTCCGAGGTAGTCCGGGTCATGGGCGAACTCTAGCAGGCGCGGCCGGTCCGGCTGCTACAATTGCGCGTCATCGCCGAGGTCCATGATGTTCGCCACGTCCCCGCTCGCCGGCAGCAAGCCCGATCAATACGCACAGCTTGCCGACCAGACCCGCGGCCTGGTGCACGGCGAGCGCGACCGCACCGCCAACGCCGCCAACATTGCCGCGTTGGTGTATCACTCGCTGCCGGAACTGAACTGGGTCGGTTTTTATTTTTTCGATGGCACCGAGCTCGTGGTCGGTCCCTTCCATGGCCTGCCGGCTTGCGTGCGCATCGCCTTGGGCAAGGGTGTCTGCGGTACCGCCGCTGCGACCCGGCAGACGCAGCGGATCGCGGATGTCGAAGCCTTTCCCGGACACATCGCCTGCGATTCAGCCTCGCGTTCGGAGCTGGTCGTGCCGCTGTTTCGCGGCGACGAGCTGATCGGGGTGTTCGATATCGACAGCCCGGTGCCGGATCGTTTTGATGCAGAAGACCAGCACGGCCTTGAAACCATCGCCGGCATTTTTTTGGAGTCGCTGGCATGAGCACGGCGGTGAAACTGCGCAATATCGGCCCGAAATCCGCCGCTTGGCTGCGCCAGACCGGAGTGCGTACGCTCGATGAACTGAAGGAAGTCGGCGCACTTTCCGCCTACGTTCGCATCAAGCGCGCCGGCTTCAAGCCCAGCCTCAACCTGCTGTACGCGCTGGAAGGCGCCATCCTCGATTGCCACTGGCAGGAAATTCCCGGAGAGCGCCGCAGCGAGTTGATCATCGCCGCCGAAGCCGCCGTGGCCCTGTTGCCACAGCCGAAATACAAGCGCATGCCCACCGCCTCGCCGGTGACCACGACGCAGAGCGAAGCTGACGAAACGTCCATGCCCGACATGGACCTTGGTTTTGATGACCCAGCGGCCGAAAGCGAAAGCTGAGACTGCTTCCTGTGGAGGGGCTTTTGCCCCGACGATTTGTATCGGGAACACGTCGGGGCTGAAGCCCCCACAAAAGCTCAATCGCGTTAACACCTGAACGCGATCAGTATCCGCGCGACAGCGATCAGATGACGTTCAGTGCCCGAGTTGCGTAGTGGCTGCCGACAAGGCTCCCCCTTGCACTGCAACAAGGAATCACAATGAACGTCACCAACCTCAACCGGACCGTGCTTTCGACCGTCATTGGCACGATTCTCGCCTTCGCCGTGACGGCAGCGCCGAGTGCCCACGCGCAGCATCGGAACCAGCTCGAACAAAACCAGACCCAGGAAGAAAAAGACGCCGACGCTGTCAAGCGCGATCAGCAAAAGCGCAAGGAAGCGCGTGAGCACGCCGCCGAAAACGCCGCTGCGGCACGCGGACGGGGTGAACAGGAGCGCGGCGCCCGGCAGGCGGAGCAGCGCGAAAATGGGCAGCCGCGGGCTGCAGCGAGGCAGCAGGAAAATGACCTGCGCCAAGCGCAGCAAGCCCGCGATCTCGAGGTAACACGCGCACAGGCCGAGCAACGCCGTATCGACGCGCAACGGGCCGAGCCGCGCAACCGCGGCCAGCAGCAGTCCGAAATGCGGCAGGAGGAAAATGAACGTCGCCAGACACAGCAGGCGGTGGATGTCCGTGCGGCCCAGGCCGCTCGTGAGCAGCGTCGGGTCAATACGCAGCCAGTCGAGCCACGCAACCACGGCCAGCAGCAGTCCGCGATGCGGCATCGCGAAAATGCCGAACGGCAGGCGCAGCGCATCGAAAACATGCCGCCACAATCCCGCCAGGGCCGAGCCGTCGAGCGCCTGCCGGAGCGCCAGCAACAGGCGTTGATTGCGCAACAGCGGCAGCAGGTCGCCACCTACAATCGTGCCTTCGAGACCCGCCAAGCCGGTGCCCGCCAGCGTTCGCTGGCACTGCAGCAGCAGAACCGCAATTCGCAGTTTCGCTACCAGCAGGAATACTACGATCGCCTGCGGCAGCAGCAGTCGCGCAACAACTGGCAGAACTACAACTACGACAACGACCCGTACTACCACACGGCTTCCAGCTACCGTTACCTGCGCGGCGGCAGCTATTATTCGACCAACCGCTACGGTGCAGACCTGCTGCAGCAGGCCATCAACTATGGCTATGGCGAAGGCATTGATGCCGGCCGTGCGGACCGCCAGGACCAGTGGCGCTACAGCTACCGCGATTCCTATCCTTATCAGGATGCCAACTACGGCTACAACGGCTATTACGTAAGCCAGTCGGAATACAACTACTATTTCCGCCAAGGTTTCCAGCGCGGCTACGAGGACGGCTACTACGGGCGCCGCCGCTTTGGCCGCAACAACAATGGCTCCGATATCCTGCTCGGAGCAGTGCTGTCACTGGTGCTGAACCTGCAGCCCAACCGCTGAAGATGGCAACGAACTCCAAGCTGTAGCTTCAATTCAGAAGATATGGAAAACGCCCGGCATTGCCGGGCGTTTTTTCGTTGTTGCCGGCCATTGCAAACCCGGACAGTACGGAGCTATCGCACTACCGCATAGTCTCGCGCATCCTCGCGCCATCGTGGCGTGTCGTAGATGCGCGGCAGCACGTCCTCGACCGCATCCACCAACGACCACATCGTCGCGTGTTCGGAGCTCATGAATTTTTCCGAGATCACCTGCGTCATGAAATCCTGAAGCGGCGCGTAGTAGCGGCAAGTATTCAGCAGCACGATCGGATTGAAGTAGATACCCAGCCGCTTGAGCGTGATCGCCTCGAACAACTCCTCCAGCGTGCCGCAGCCACCGGGCAGGGCAATCACTGCATCCGAGCCGGTCAGCAGCTTGTGCTTGCGCTCGCGCATGTCCTCGACCAGATCGAGGTGGGTCAGGCCCGGATGGCCCCATTCCAAGTCGGCCATGAACTTCGGAAGGATGCCGATTACCTCGCCGCCCTGCGACAGCGCACCATCGGCCAGCGCGCCCATCAAACCCTGCGAGCCGCCGCCGTAAACCACCGTGCAACCTTCACGCGCCAGCGTCTCGCCGAGCAGGCGCGCGGCGGTGTGGAATTCGGGCGCCACCTGGGCGCTGGAAGCGGCGTAGACACAGATGCGCATGCAGGGGTTTCCGGTGCGATGGATTTGACGGTGTGATTGTGACATTGCCGAGATAGCCATCATCGCTACAGCAATGCGTGCTCCGGAATGTCCGACGGCGGCAACGCTGCAAGCGCCAACTGTTGCCTGATCCAGCCAAGCGTGCAGCGCACGCCTTCTTCGTAGTGGACTTGCGCTTCCCAGCCCGGAAGTACCTTGCGCGCCAGCATCAGGTCGGGGCAGCGGTTGCTGGGATCCTGCGGCATTGGCGGAATGAATTCGATTCGTGATCCCGGCACCAGCCGGGTGATGTACTCGGCCACGGCCAGGACGGATATTTCCCGGTCGTTGCCGATATTCAAGGGCCCGATGCAAGTGGTTTCATCGCGCCAGAAGTAGCGCTCGAGCGCATCCACGATGTCATCCACATAGCCCCAACTGCGGGACTGCAGACCATCGCCATGCACCGTGAGCACACCCGTAGTCAGCGCTTGGTTCAGGAAGTTGGAGATCGCCCGTCCGTCGTCGGGCCGGGTTCCCGGGCCGTAGACGTTGAACAGGCGCACCACGCGGATGTCGAGCCCATGGACGCGGCGGCACTCGAACAGCAGCGACTCGGTGCAGCGCTTGCTTTCGTCGTACGACGAACGCGGCCCGGTGCAGTCCACCGAACCCCGATAACTTTCGGGCTGTGGCGACACGAGCGGATCGCCATAAACCTCCGACGTGGACGTGAAGCAGAAGCGTCCTCCCGCCTTCAGGAACTTGAGCAGGTGCAGGGCGCCAACGACATTGGCGCTGATCACGCGCGCCGGATCGCGCATGTACCAGCACGGGGACGCCGGGCTGGCCAAATGAAGGATTTCGTCGAACTGCAGCTCAGTTGAAAAAGTTTCCACATCGGCGATCAGCACCTGCAGCCGGACGTCCTTGATGCCGGCAAGGTTGTCCAGCGTTCCCGTCCACAGGTTGTCGACCACCAGCACCTTGCCAACGTCCGTCCTGTTGAGGACGCGGCGGACAAGATGCGAGCCCAGGAATCCGCAGCCGCCGGCTATCAGAACACTTTTCACGGACTCTCCTTGAATTGAGCAACCTCTGAACAACTGCATTCTGCATCGTCGTTCCCGCAAAAGCGGGAATCCAGCGCCTTTTACAGAAGTTGCCACAAAATAGTTGGTCATTCTGCACACGATGGCAATGCCATCTTGCGCCCGCGCAACTTCTCGGCAGTGAAGCGGGTCACCCAGCGGCCTTCGGCCATCAAGTCACTGGTGTCCTGCCTGCGTGGGAAGAATGCTAAGGGATGAGGACTCTGGGAGAGAGGACTCTGGGGAGAGGACTCTGGACACCCACCAAACCCAGGAGAGAGGACTCTGGGAGAGGACACTGGACACCCACCAAACCCATGGAGGACTCTGGACACCCACGAGGACTCTGGACACCCACCAAACCCAGGAGAGAGGACTCTGGGAGAGGACACTGGATGGAGGACTCTGGACACCCACCAAACCCAGGAGAGAGGACTCTGGGAGAG
>Ga0163144_10003060_pt1 | contig 38214 bp, 35 predicted proteins | sample OliLak19BULKMAT1_FD_123175 | JGI IMG/M metagenome (GOLD analysis project Ga0163144, IMG submission 123175) | Freshwater microbial mat bacterial communities from Lake Vanda, McMurdo Dry Valleys, Antarctica - Oligotrophic Lake LV.19.BULKMAT1 | ecosystem: Environmental > Aquatic > Freshwater >...
CGATACCTCTCTCCAAGCTGGAATTGCGCATCTGCATCACCACGTTCCGCAGCCTTACTATACGAGATCAAGTCTGTGCTCTGATCCTTACCCTGCTCGCACCAGGCGTTGGAGACACCAAGGAAAACCGCGAGTGGTGTGACCAGGGACGCGGAAAGACCAGCCAGCAGGAACTTCCTCATGAGCAAGTATATCCCCGTTGATGACGGCCGTCAACGAAACGACACAATCCTGGCCACGGAGGGCTCGGCGGCGGCCAGGAGTTCGATCCTGGTCGTGAGCGGGGACGACGATTCCATCGTCAGCCACGTTCTAAGATTTTCCAGCCAGGGACCCCAATTTCTTGTGTGCGTGCGCTTGATATGGTGTAACACTTGTGGTGCCGAATTGTGATTATGCCGATCTGTATAACACCGACGGCGACAGTGTGGCCATTGTAGGGGAGAAATCAGAGGTCCGCCAGGCTGGGCTCCACTTGAAAGCGCCGGGAGAACCTGTTAGACTTTAGGCGTCGTCAAATATGGCTCTTTGCGACGCAAACGCCCATCTCACGAGTTCGCTTTCCTGGCGAACATTTGAGCAGCCCGGGCGACCAAGGCAAATAAAAAAGCGCTGATATTATCAGCGCTTAATGTGATTGTAACCGCGAAATCAGTTCGCGTGGTTATGAGCCTTGCGAGCTACCGGGCTGCTCTACCCCGCACTGAAGGATAGCATGCCTGGGCCGATAAAACAAGACCGCGATGCCCAAAACGAGGAGCACGCCCGCCGCCGTGATCCAACCGCCCGCCCCCAGCCGGCTCGCGAACGTCGGCGCGTCGGCCGCCAGCGCCCGCGCGCGGGCGCGCGCCAGATCCTTCCCGGAGAAGTCCGCGCCGCGAAATGTCCCCGCCCAGAGGCCCTTGGGCGAGAGCATCAACGTCGCGTCCGGATGAATGAACCCCTCCGGCGCCGTCATCACGCGGAACCCGAATTGATCGAGGTACGCGCGCGTCGCCGCCGCGTCCGCGCCGCGTGCCAGCCGCCATGTTGAAGGGAGCTTGTGGATCGCCCGATACTCCTGGAGATCCTTCGCCGTGTCCGCGGGATCGAAGGAGAGGACCACCACGCGCGGAGCGTCAAGAGTATTTGCCAGCGCCGCCTTCAGCGCCTGCGTCGTGACGGGGCACGTGCCGAAGCACCGCGTGAAGACGGGCAGGAGCAGCGAGGGGCCTTCGCCGGAGAGGAGGCGGCCCGGAGCGCCGTCCTCGCCGATCACCGCCAGGTCGCGGATCACAATCCCCGCGCGGCCGGGCGAGTAGAGCTCCGCGCGCGCCGAGAGCGCGAGGAGGACCAGCAGGAGCTTCATTCGACGGCGACGGGGCTGTCCGGCGTGTACCCGGGCGTGCCCGGATAGCGCGCCTTGATGACCTCCGCCAGCGGCGGGCCGTAGGCGAGGAACAAGGCCAGCACCGCGGCCGCGACCCACGGGAAGAAGTTCTTCACCGCGGGCACGTCCTCGTCGTGATAGGCCTCGGAGAGCGGAAGGGCGAACTCGTCCGCCGCGAGCGCTGACGCCGGCGCCAGGAGGCTCTTAAGAAGGACCGCGAAGTAGATGACGACCGCCAGCGCCATCACGATGCCGCCCAGCACGCCCGCCATTTCGCCGGTCAGCCAGTCGGGCCGGTAGAGAGGAGAGGAAGGATCCAGGTACGAGAGGCCCAGGTTCGTGCGGCGCGGCGCCCCGCGAAGGCCGCTGACGAAGAGGCCCGTCGAGAACGTGAAGACGCCCAAGGTCCACACGTAGGGGACGGACAGCGCCGCCTTGGGCCAGGCGAGGGGCTTGCCCAGCATGCCCAGCACGAGGTAGAGGCCCATGCCCAGGATGCCGAGGAACACGGGGCCGGCCACGGTCAGGTGGAAGTGCGCCGGAAGCCAGGCCGTGTTGTGCACCAAGGCGTTCATGCCGTAGGACGCGTTGACGATCCCGGTGAAGCCGCCGAAGATGAAGATGACCAGGCCCATGAAAAGATACGGAAAGAGCCAGCGCTGCTCGTCGAGATGCGGCAGCTTGGCCCACCAGGCGAAATAGCCCCGGCCGCCGGCGGCGCGCGCGCCGTGCTCGAGGGAGGCCGCCAAGGTGAACGCCGTGGCCAGGCTCGGCACCGCGATCAGCAAGGTCAGGATCGCGTGCACGGCCTTGTAGCTCGTGTCGATGCCGGGCTCCATGAATTGGTGGTGCAGGCCGATCGGGGAGGAGAGGACGATGAAGAGCATGAAGACGAAGCGTCCGTAGAAGTCGCTGAAGAGCTTGCCGCCCGCCAGGCGGGGAAGCATCGTGTAGTACATCGTGTAGGTCGGCAGGAGCCAGAAGTAGACCAGCGGGTGGCCGAAGAACCAGAAGAGCATGCGCGCGAGCACGACGTTGACGCCGGCCGTCCAGCCCAGCGACCACGGGATCAGCTGGACGATCACCTCGTAGGCCACGGGCAAGGTGCAGAGCTGCCAGACGATGAAGGTCGCGAAGATCCCCACGGCCGCGAGCGGGGTCTTCTCGGCCGGATGGGACTGTCTCCAGCGCCGATAGGCGGGGATCCAGGACCAGAACGCGACCCAGGAGCCCACGATCAAGAGGACCAGCCCGATGTAGAAGAAGGGAGACGCCTTGAGCGGAGGGTAGAAGGTGTAGAGGACGCTCGCCTGGCCGAGGAGGATCGGGATCGCCGCGAACAAGGTGCCGGCCGCCATCAGGATGAGCCCGGCCCAGGCCCCGGCGACGGACACGCCCCGGTCGAGCGTCTGGCTGACGACCACGTTGCCGAAGGCGACCGCGAAGAAGGTGGTCAGCACGATCGCGTTGATCACGCCGTGGGCGGTGAGCCCCTGGTAGTAGCCCATGCCCGGCAGGCCGTCGGCGCGGACGATGCCGGCGCGGCAGAGGACCTGCACGACGCCGTGATAGACGCCGAGCAGCAGAAGCGCGAGGGGGAAGAGGACCTCGATCAAGACGACGGGGCGCAGCTCTTTTTGAATCCTCATATCAGGGAGTCACGACCACGGAGCCCGCCATGCCGTGATGGCCGAGCCCGCAGTACTCATGGCAGATGATTTGGAAGGTGCCGGGCGCGTCGAAGCGGGCCTGGGCGTAGGCGACGGCCGCGGGCAGCGCCATGAGGTTGACGTTCTTGCCGGGGATGATGAAGCCGTGGGCCACGTCCTGGCTCACGACGTAGAAGTCGACGATCGAGCCCTTCGGCACGCGGATGACGTCGGGCTCGAACTCCCACATGCGGGCCACGACGTGCGCCTCGTAGCGCCCGGGGCCGACCTCGAGCAGCTCGCCGGCGGTGAACGGCTTGACGTTCGTGACGCAGCCGGGGACCGAGACGCCGAGCGTCTGGGCCGCGTAGCCGAGCAGGGCCAGCAGCGCGCCGCAGAACAGCAGGGCGGCGAGGAAAACTTTTTTTTCCAGGGCGGGAACGCCTTGGGCGGAGGAGGGAGCCATGGTCAGCGCTGGTGAAGGAGGAGGGCGTACATGAGGAGCCACGCGGCGGCGAAGGAAACCGCCATGAGAGCGAAGAACGCTAAGGCGCCTTTCGGGTAGAATTCGTCTTTGTCCACGACATGGCGCTATGCAACGAAGCGGCCAGGAGGGGTTGGGACCTTCGGCGAAGGGCCCAGAGGGTAAGGGGCCTTTCGCCACTCCTTAAGAAGCCGCCCGGGCCGTATGCTATGAGCATGAGAGCCGCATTGCTCGCTCTGCTGTTTTTGGCCGCGCCGCTGCGCGCCAGCGACGTCGGCGTACATGTCGAGTTCGCGGGCCGGCCCTTCGACGGAGGACCGAGCGCGCCGATCCGCGCGGACTTCGCCGGGCTGCTGCTCCAGGGCCGGTTTGAAGGCCCCGCCGCCGCCGCCGTCGAGGCGTCGGTGAAGAGCGGCGACGCGTGGGGGCCCTGGACTTCGGCGACGGGCGAGAGCTCCTCCGACGGGCGCTTCTGGCTCAAGGTCATGATCGCGGGGAGGAAGGGCGACACGGTGCGCCTGCGCGCCGCCGCGGCGATCGAGCTCTTCGGCGCGTACGCCACCGATTTCGAGGAGGAGCGGCCGGGCGGCGGCCCTTTCCGGTACGCGACCGCGCCGCTGCCTCCGGCGGCGGGCGCCGCGCCGAAGCCCGAGGTCCAGCCGCGAGCCGCGTGGGGAGCGATCCCGGCCGCCAAGCCCTACTCGCCCATGACGCCGGAAAGAATTTCGATTCATCACACGGAGTCCGCGCAGCCGCTGAGCCTCGAGGGGGCGATCAACGAGCTGCAGGCGACCCAGCGCTTTCACCAGAACGGCCGCGGCTGGATCGACATGGCCTATCACTACCTGATCGACGGCAGCGGACGGATTTGGGAAGGAAGGCCGATGGCGGTGGTCGGCGCGCACGTCAAGGAAAAGAACGACGGCAACGTCGGCATCACGTTGATGGGGGATTTCTCGAAGGGGAAAAGGAAGCCCACCGCCGCCCAGTTCTCGTCCTTGATCAAATTGACGCGCTGGCTCTCCGCGACCTACGCGATCCCCGCCGACAGGATCAAGGGCCACCAGGATCAGGAGATCACGGAGTGCCCCGGGGACGCGCTGTACGCGCGGCTCGACGAGCTCAGGAGGGCGCAGTGAGGCTTCTCGCGCTGCTGCTTCTCCTCGCCGCGCCGCTGCGGGCGGCGCCTCTCGGGCGAGCGGCCGACGCGGCGGCGTGGGCCCGGCTCACGGAGCGCGCCCGGCTAAGGCCGACGTCGGTCGAGACGCTCATGATCGGGGCGAACGAATACGAGGTGTCCGTCGTCGCCATGCAGGCCGCGGCCGTGGAGGGGCAGTGCTCCGCCGGGATGACCCCGCGCGTGAGCTTCTACCTGGCCCGCGCCGTGACGGGGCCGGGCGGAGAGGTCTATCCCGCCCGGCTGACGATCCAGTGCGCGGGCGCGGACCAGACGCGCCCGGAGGCGGCCGTGGACATGGGCTTCGACGGAGGCATCCGGGACGGCACGCTCCGCGACCCGGCCACGGGCAAGTTCCTGACGTTGGACAAGGCCAAGCTGACGCCCGCGCAAAAGGCGAGGCTTGACGCGCTGCTCGCCGGCGCGGTGGCCCGCCTGCTGGGCTCCTAGGCTACTTCAGAAGCACGACGGGCACCCAGACGGGGGCCGTCATGATCGCGAGCGCCACCGGGACGACCACGAGGGCGGTCGGGACTTCCCAGAGGCGGTTCCAGCAGGAGTGCTTCGGGGCGCCCTCGCCCCAGTCGCGCGAGGGGGAGACGAACCAGGGCTTGCAGGCGCCGGTGTCGCGCTTGGAGTCCGCGGTATGCGGGCGGTCGCCGTCGAGGAAGGCCTCCCGCTCTTTATTTTCGGCCGACGCGCACGCGCCGAGAAGCAGCAGCGCGAGGAGCGCGGCCCGGCGCACTACTCTTTGGCTTTCAGCGCCGCGTCGTTGTCGGCGATGAAGGCCTTGAGGACGTCGGACATCTCGAGGATCTTGAGCCACTGCTCCTTGTAGAGCGTGACGGGGAAGCGGCCCATGCCGTACAGGCTGACCGCGCCCTTCTGGCTCACCTTGAGGGAGATGCCGCGAGAGCCCGCCTTCTTGAGCGACTCGTTCTCGGCGCGCAGTCTTTCCAGCTCGGCCTGCATGTTTTCGCTCATGGTTTTTTCCTCAGGAGGGCACGACTTCGGCGTTGAACTCGCACTTCGCGATGCAGCCGCACACGGCGCCGGCGGCGCCGCTGTACGACGGCTCCGAGCAGATGATCTGGGCCACGCCGCGCTCCTGCAGGTTCTCCAGGGACTGGGCGATCAGGACCGCGAAATCGTAGGCGCCCGAGCCGCAGGAGCCGGGGCAGTCCGCCTCGAGGAAGAAGGGGTCGTTGGGGCCGTAGGTTTCCTCGGACTCCTCGAGCACGACGCCTTGCGGCGTCGCGATGGAGACCTTCACGCGCAGCGAGCGCACGGCGGGAAAGCGCGTCGAGAGGGTGCCGGCGTTGCGCTCGTTGTCCTCGGCCGTCTGGGCGCGGCGGACCTTTTCGTCGTTCTTGCTGGGGCCCGCTTTGCGCCGCTTCTTACGATAAAAAGCCATGCTTCCTCCGATGCGTCTGAAATCAGTCTAGCAATTTAGTCGCGGCGTGTCCGGCCGGCTAGGCCGTAGGCAAGGTGATCGTGACGGTCGTGCCCTTGCCGATGCCCGGGCTCGCGATGGACACGTCGCCCCCGTGCTTGTTCATGAGCCAGCGCGCGACGTTGAGTCCCAGGCCCGTGCCGCCGCGCCCGCCGCGCCCCGTCGCGAACGGCGCGAAGAGGCCCTTGAGGGCGGCGGGTTCGATGCCGATGCCGTTGTCCTTCAGCGCGAGGCTCGCGCGGCCGCCTTTGTTGGTCGCCTTGAGCTCGAGGCGGCCGCCGAAGGGCATCGCGTCGAGCGCGTTCATCAGGAGGATCGTGACGACCTGATGCAGATGGCGGGAGCTCGCGAGGACGACGATGTCCTCGGGGAGCTCGAGCCAGAGGTCGATGCTGCGCTCGTCGAAGCGGATCCAGATCGGCTCGAGCGCCGCCATGACGATCGGGGCGAAGGGCAGCGGCTTGAGCTCAAGCGGGGAGGGCTTGGCGAAGTCGAGGATGTCGGAGAGGATCTCGACGGCGCGGTCCGCCTCCCGCGACACGACGGCCAGCTGCTCGCGCGGATCGCCGCCCTTGTCGAGGACGCGCTGCGCGTGCTCGACCGTCAGGATCACGGTCGCGAGCGGGGTGCGCACCTCGTGCACGACGCCCGACATCATCTGCCCGATCGTGGACAGCCTCTGCAGCCAGGCCAGGTGCTCCTCGTCGGCGAGCGACGCCTCGACGCTCGCGCGGCGGCGGCGCCCCAGCGCGTAGCCCGCGGCGGCGCCGGCGGCGAGCGCGAGCAAGGCGAGCGCGAAGTGCTTGGGTTCCACTCGTCTTTTATATAAAATCCAGGCATGGCAACGAAGGTGCTTTTGATCGAGGACGACGCGTCATTTCGCAAAGCCGTGGGGGACGTCCTCGCGGACGAGGGCTACACCGTGTTTCAGGCCCCGTCGGGCAAGGCCGGCATCGTGGCCGCCCAGAAGGAGCTGCCCGATCTCGTGATCCTCGACCTCATCATGCCCGGCATCAAGGGCCTCGAGGTGTGCCAGGTCCTCAAGCAGGATATTCAGACCGCGAACATTCCTTTGATCATCCTGACGGGCAACGACAAGGAGGGGCAGGACATCGCGTGCCTCGACATGGGCGCCGACGACTACCTGACCAAGCCCGTCAAGAGCGCGCGCCTGCTCGCCTACGTTCGCGCGCTGCTGCGCCGCACCGAAGGCGAGGAGCGCGCCGAGCCGCCGGCGAGCATCGAGGTCGGCGGGATGAGCCTCGACTACGCCCGCAAGCTCGTCAAGCTCGCCGGCAAAGAGTACCAGCACCTCACGCCGAAGGAGTTCGAGCTGCTGTACTTCCTCGCCAAGCGCACGCCGAGCCCGACCGAGCGCGCCGAGGTCTACCTCAAGGTTTGGGGCGTCGAGGCGCCCTCCGAGGGCGCCCTCAAGACCGTCGAGGTCCACGTGCGGCGCATCCGCCTGAAGCTCGGCTGGAAATCGGACCAGTGGCTGGTCAGCGTTTCCGGCCGCGGCTACGCCCTGATCCCGCCGAAGTGACGCAGAGCCGCCCGCCGCACGCGGTGCTGCTGCGCGCGCCGTCGAGCTTCGAGCCCAAGGCCGTCGCCGCCGTGATCGCGCGGCGCTCCACGCTGTCGGCCGAATCCTGGCTGCCCGTCGTCCGCCGCTCCTGGGGGGTCGTGTCCGAGCCGTCGGCCGCCGCGGAGGCCGAGGCGCTCGCCTCCGAGCTGAACGCGGCCGGCCTCTCCGCCGTGGCCGTGCCCGTCGGGCTCCTGGAGGACCCGCCGCCCGCGATCGTCGTCACGAAGGCCGAGCTGTCGGGCGACGGCTTCGACGTCCTGGCCGGGGGCCCGGGCGCGGAGCGCCGGCGCCTCGTCTGGACGCACCTCAAGGTGCTTTCGGCGGGGGCGGTCTCCCAGACGAGCCACAAGACCGTGACCGAGGGGCCGTCGGCGGGGGAGAAGGCCGTGCGCCTGGGCGCCACCTTGGTGACGGGTCTTCCCTTGATGCGCGGCAAGGGGAAGTCGCGGCAGGTGACCGAGGAGCGGCGCACGCCGTTCGTCGAGCTCGTCTTCGCGTCGCCCGCGCATCGAGTCCGGATCCTGGCGGCCGAGTTCGACTACACGGCTCTCGGCCCCAAGATGAGCTACAGCGCCGAGCTCAACTTCCGCGCGCTCGTCTCCGAGCTGGCCTCCCGCGCGCCCGCCGCCCTGCGCGGCAGGGGCGCGCGCGCGGTCCTGGCCAAGGCGCCGTCGGGCGAGCTCGCCTACGAGTCCTTCGAGGACGCGCAGGCCGAGGAGCGCTGGCTGCTGGCGCTCGACGCGCTCGGAGCGGCGCAGCCGTGAAAGCCCTCGGCCTCCTGATGCTGCTGCTCGCCGCCTGCGGGCCCCGGATCCAGGAGCGGCCGCCCGTCCCCGGAACGCCGGGCGCGCGGCGCTTTCACCGCTTCAAGGTCCACGCGACGTCGGTGCCCACGGAGATTCGCCACAACTTGTCCCTCAAGGAGATCGGACGCCTTCCCGGCGCGACCGGCAGCGGCCTGAAGACCCAGGGCATCACGACGCTCAAGCACAGCCTCCAGACCCACACGCGCTTCAGCACGGCCACCGGCACGAAGGCGGTCTACGCCTGGTTCGACGACGTGATCCTCGAGGTCGAGATCTCCTCCGACATCATCAACATCCCGAGCGAGTATCCCGCGGGCTCCTGCGAATACCGCATCGTGCTCGAGCACGAGCGCGGCCATGGCCGCGTCGCGCGCGAGCAGGCCGCCCTCCTCGCGACCAAGCTCGAGCGCGCGCTGACGGCCGCGGAGAACCTGCCGACGCGCTTCGATCCCGTGATCGCGGATTCCTTCGAGGAGGCGGCCGAGCGTCTCAAGACCGCGATCGCCAAGATCGTCGATCCGGTCTACGACCGCTACGAGAAGGACGAGAAGGAGGCGCAGGCGAAGCTCGATCGTCCGGACCCGTATGACGCGGTGTATCGGAAGTGCATGGGCTGGAAGTAACGGCGCGCCGCCGGCCGCCGGCGTTGATTTAGACGAGTTTCGAACTTATCTCGCCGTTATCCCCGATTCGCCAAATCAACTCTTCCCGGGAAGAGTTACTTCGAGATTTGGCTGCCCTTCTATGACGAGTTTCGAACTTTCCTGGCCGAAGGGGGCTTTAGCGGCGAAGAGCAGCTGATAAACTTTTAGAGGCGAAATGCAATGTGGGTTGCCAAAGTCAGCATGTCTCTATCCTTTGTCTGAATCGCAAGCGCCTGGATCGCTTCGGCCATGTGTTTTCGCTGTATTCCGGCCTCTTCCGAGGTTGCAATGTCCTTTTCGATGGTCGCGAGGTGATTGGAGTCATCGATTCCAAGATGTTCGGCCAAGCCCAGGCCTATTCCTACAAGCGCCCAACTGAGAATCAATCCCTTCGGCAGGCTATAGAGGCTCTCTGGACGCGAGGTTCTACAGGATCCAAGATCGATCGTCCAATCCTTCGCCACGGCCAGCTCCTTGACGCTCAAGGTATGGCTGCCGGTGCCTAAAAGGCCCGGCCCCTGCCAATCATGATGGATGTCAACCGCCGACGTTGGTACCAACGCAAGCCGATGGGCCTCGTTTTCATCCTGAGCGCCCATCAAGACCCAACTGGAGTGGACCGCGGCGCTCCCATATCGCCAGTTTCCAGTCAGACTGTAGCCGTCGCGCGTGAGCTGCAAGTTCCCGCGCTTGGCGAGCACGCCCGCAAATATCGGAGCAGAACGTTCGATAACTGATTGTGGGAAATACGAGTACACCAACCAGGAGTGAGCGTAGTTGACTCCTACATACCACGCCGCCGACGGACAATGGCGCGCGATTCTCCGCGTGATCGTGATCAATTCCCAAGGCGAGGCGATCCGTTCGGGATGCGCAAGCCGAAAAATCCCAGTTTCACTCAGGCGTAAGAAGGCCGAATCAGAAAGCCGCCTTAAGCCATCCGAACTCGACTTCTCAGATGCAAGGAAAGACAAGTCGGCATTGCTGAGCTCCGAATGCATCCCGCAGTGTAACCGTCCGGCGCGATTTTTCAAGGCGCGGCCTAAACCGAAGAAAAAAGTCCTCCATCGCTGGGGGGCTTTCAACTGTTTCCGGAAACAGTTGCGAATACGAAATTTTTGGGGTGCCCCCGTATGACGCACCATCCGACATAGTCACAAATGCAAAAAAAGCCCTCCATCGCTGGAGGGCTTCAATTTTCCGACTCAGATTCTGCGGGACTAGGACTCGAACCCGGGAAATGCCGCTACCAGCGGACGTGATCGAGGATCAGCAGGCCCGCGCACAGCGCCGCGGTTCCCCATGTGGCGGGGGAGACCTCGCGCCGCCGCCCGCACAGCGCGTACAGCCCCGCGTGCGAGACGAAGCCCCACAGGATGCCCTGCGTGATCGAGAACGTGAGCGGGATCAGCGCGATCGTGAGAAAGGCGGGCACCGCGTCCTCGATGCGCGAAAAGTCGATACGCGAAACGCTGCGGAACATCAGGGCGCCCACGATCACGAGCACGGGCGCCGTCGCGTACGCGGGCACCATGCCCGCGACGGGGCCGAGGAAGAAGCACGGCAGGAACGCGAGCGCGCAGAAGAAGGCGGTCCAACCCGTGCGGCCGCCCATCTCGATGCCTGACGCGCTTTCGATGTAGGCCGTGCCCGATGAGGTGCCCATCAAGCCCGCGCCCAAGGTCGCCCAGGCGTCCACGATGAGCCCTTCCTTCAGGCGCAGAGGCTTGCCTTTCTCGTCGACCAGCCCGGTCGCGTGGGCGACGCCCACGAAGGTCGAGATCGAGTCGAATAAATCCGTGAAGAGGATCGAGATGATCGCGGGAAGCAAGGAAAGCTTCAGCGCGCCCCAGACATCGAGCTTCAGAAACACGCTCGAGAAGTCCGGCTTCGACAACAAGCTGTCGGGAACGGCCACCAGCCCCAGCAGCCACGCCGCCGCGGTCACGCCGAAGATCCCCGCGAGAAACGCGAACGCGCTCTTGCGCCGGATCAGATAGATCGTCAGCGCGCCGCCCGCCAGCGCGAGGAACGTTCGCTGATCGAGCGTGCCCAATTTCACCAACGTCGCCGGATCCGGCACGATGAGCCCCGCGTTCTTGAAGCCGATGAACGCCAAGAACAGCCCTATGCCCGCGGCCGCGGCCGTGCGCAGCCCGTCGGGGATCGCCTCGGCGATCTTGACGCGCACGGGCGTGACCGAGATCAGGAGGAACAGCGCGCCCGCCCAGAACACGACGCCCAGCGCCGTCGGCCAAGGCACGCCCCGGCCCAGCACGATCGAGTACGCGAAGAACGCGTTGAGGCCCATGCCCGGCGCCACCGCGAACGGCAGACGGCCGTACGCGCCCATGAGCAACGTCATCGAGAAGGAGAGGAGGACCGTCGCCGTGAGCACGCCCGAAAACGGCATCCCGGTGCCCGGCGCGGACAGGATCGCGGGATTAACCACCACGATGTACGCCATCGTGAAGAACGTCGTGAGCCCGGCCAGCGCCTCGCGGCGCAGGTCGGCGCGCGGGGGAAGCTTCAGGCGTGCTCCGGGAGGGCCGCGATCACGGCCAGCAGGTCGGCGAGCGCGAGCGGCTTCGGCAGGAAGCCCGTCGCGCCCAGGAGCATCACGTCCTGGCGCGTGTCGTCGCCCGTGTAGCCGCTCATGATGTAGACCGGCGCCTTCGTGAGCCCGCGGAGCTTGCCCAGCGCCTGCATCCCGGTCACGCCCGGCAGCACGTGGTCGAGCAGGACGAGGTCGTAGGTTCCAGCGGACAGGGCGGCGGCGGCTTCCTCGGCGCTCTCGGCGCCCTTGCCGGCGTGGCCCTGCGTCTCGAGAGAGCGGAGCAGGATCTCGATGATCGCCGGTTCGTCGTCGACCACGAGCACGCGCGCTGATTTCACGCTCCTAGTATAGGTCTTTGGACCCCTGGCGTCGATGGTGCGCCCCTGTTATCCTCGCAGGAGATGCGCTCCCGGTTCCCCGCGGCGTTGGCCGTCCTGTTCGCTTTGCCCGCTCACGGGGCGACCGCGCGCGTCGAGGTCGTGCCCGGGCTGGGGCGCATCAGCGGCGCGCCTTCCGTGTCGGCGCCGCTCGCCGCGCCCGCCTTCCAGGCGCCCTTGGCGCTCGCGCCCGCCATGGCTTTAGCGGCGCCCTCGCTTACGCCCGTGCTCGCGGCGCAGCCCGTCGCCGCCGCCGCCGTCAAGGCGGCCCAGCCCCAGGCGCTTCTGGTCACGACCTTGGCCGCGCCCGCGCTCGACGTCTCGAAGCTCTCGACGGGCGGCTCCGGCAAGGCCGCAGAGGCCGACTTCAACGCGCGCGCCCAGCTCGACGCTCCCGCGTCCATCGGGGACGCCGTCGCCGCCGCGCCCGCCGCGAGCGAGCATGTTCCCAAGCCCAGGCTGGCGTTGGTCCCCTCCGCGAAGCGGCCGGCCCCGCCCGCCGCGCGCGCGGCCGCCGGCTCGCCGCTCGACCTGATCGCCGCCCCGCAGAGCCTGCGCGCGATGGCCGAGCGGGGGGAATCCCGCCGGCTGATCCAGAGCTCCGACGGCCGCTGGGGCCTCTCCGAGAGGGAAAGCTCCGACGCGTATCCGACGAGCGAGGAGATCGAGGCCGCCGCCGGCAAGCCCGGACGCTTCTTCGTCGCGTCGAGGCATGGCCTCGTCGAGTGGAACCCCGTCGTGCCGGAGGGAGCCGCCGCCGCCCTGCGCTCGAAGCTGAGCCTGCTGGCCGCCCGCGTTCCCGCCCTGCGCGGGTCCGTGCTGGCCTATCACGGCGTCGCGGTCCGCCGCACGTCCTGGACGCAGGCCATCGAGCGGGGCCTGGCCGCCGGCGAGGCGCCGGTCAACGAGCACGTCCTCATCTCAAAAACGATCCCGGCCTTCATCGCCCACGAGTTTCCCGTGGTCGCCGCGAAGCTCGGCCGCAAGGTCGACGCCGCGTACGCGGCCGACGTGCTCAAGCGCTCCAACGGCTACCGCATGCACTGGCACTCGGCCACCACCTACAAGGACCATCCCGACCACGTCGGCATCCCCGACGGGCACTTCCGCCATGATTTCGGCATCCGCCTGATGGTCAAGCCCGACTGGCGCCGCCTGAAGGATCTGTCCGCGAACTACCGCCCGCTCTACGCGCACGAGTACGTGCACTGGCTGCAGAACGAGGGCTTCGTCTCCAACCGGTACGGCGCCGAGATCCCCGCGGTGGCCGTCGAGGTGCTGCGCGCGATCGAGCTCGTCGGCCTCGACGCGGTCCGCGCCGGACGCGCGGGCACCGTGCATCCTGGCGTCCTCTCCTCCTTCGACGGCGGACGCGAGTGGGCGCGCGCGGGCTTCAAGAACGACACGACCGCCTACTCGAAAGGCGCGCTCGCGGGCGCCGCCTACGAGGCGGGCGTCGCCGCCGGACGCCCGGAGGCCGCCTGGGAGTTTTTGAACCTCGTGATCGCGGGGAAGGGCGCCCTCGAGCCCGGCGCCGCCTGGGCGCGCGCGGTGGGCGCCAAATGATCGAGACCCCGATCCTCTTCGAGGACGACCGCATCGTCGCCGTGAACAAGCCCGTCGGCCTCCCCACGATCCCCGGGCGCGGCGAGATCGGCGTCGCGGTCAACGTCGAGATCGAGCGCCGCCTGCGCAAAAAGATCTTCGTGGTGCACCGCCTCGACCTGGACGCGAGCGGCCTCCTCGTGTTCGCGAAGGACGCCGAGACGCACCGGCTCCTGTCGATGGAGTTCGAGGAGCGCCGCGCGAAGAAGGAGTATCTCGTCGCCGTGATGGGCTCGATGACCGGCAGCGGGGAGATCAACAAGGCCCTGCGCGAGTTCAGCTCCGGCCGCGTGGCCCCCGCCCCCGACGGCAAGCGCGCGGTTACGCGCTGGCGCGTCGAGCGCTCCCTGGGCGGCGCCACCTTGCTGCGCGTCGAGACCTTGACCGGCCGCAAGCACCAGATTCGCGCGCACTTCAGCTCGGAAGGGCATCCCGTATTGGGCGACCCGCGCTATGGGCCGCCGCCGCGACCGGTCGGGGGGGCCAAGCGCCTCATGCTGCACGCCCACACCTTGCATCTCGACCTGGGCTACGACCTCAAGGCCGACCCGGGAGCCGACTTCGAGGCCGTCCTGGCGGGCCGCCGCGGATAGACGCGCCTATTTCAGAAGGAGCCAGCTCGCGAGCGTGAAGTAGAACGCGTTGCTGAGCAGGTCCGTCGTCGTCGAGGTCATCGGCCCGGCCGCGGTGGCCGGATCGACCTTGAAGCGGCGCAGCACCAACGGGGTGACCGCCGCGAGGCCGGACGACACCGCCATGGACAGCGCCATCGAGACGCCCACCACCGCGCCGAACCTCCAGCCGTGGCGTACGTGGAACAGCACGCCCGCGAGGAGCCCGACGACCGCGCCGTAGAACAGGCCGAGAAGCGTTCCCGTCGTGATCTCGCGGCGGATCGTGGCGCCCTGATCGTTCTCGCCGATCTCGCCCGTCGCCAGGCCGCGCACGACGATCGTCGCCGTTTGGGAGCCGACGTTGCCGCCCATGCCGGCGATCATCGGCGAGAAGCTCGCGAGCGCGATGATCTGCGACAGCGTCGCCTCGAAGCGCGTGACGATGAGCGAGACGCAGACGCCGCCGAGGCACGTGATCGCCAGCCACGGCAGGCGGGACATCGCTCCCCGGAAGCCGGAGCGCAGCCCGGTCTCGCGCGAAAAGCCGGCCATCTTGGCGAAGTCCTCTTCGGTCTCCTCGCGGGCCACCGCGAAGATGTCGCGGTAGACCACGACGCCGAGCAGCGCGCCCTCGCCATCCACGACGGGCGCGCTTTTGAGCTTGTACTTGGTGAAGAGCTTGACCGCTTCCTCCTGGTCGAGCTCCGGCGTCAAGGTGCGGGGCGCCGGGTCCATGAGGTCGCGTACGAGCATGTCGTTGGGCGCCACGACGAGGGACTTCAGGCCGACGACGCCCAGCAGCCGGTTCTTCGCGTCGGCGACCATCAAGGTGTCGAGGTGGGTCTCCTCGATGCGGCGTAGGCGCGTGCTGTGCTGGATGCGCTCGACCGCGGCCTTCGTCGTCCACTTCTCCTCGAGCGTCACGTAGCGCCCGCGCATCAGCGCGCCGACCGACTCAGGCGGATACTTCAGGTACTCGTGAACGCGCTCCTGCCCGCCCTTCTTCATGATCGCGTTGAACTGCCGCACGAGCGGAGGGGGGAGGTCGCGCATCATGCGGCTCGTAGCCGACGGGTCGAGGTCGCTCAGCAGCTCCTGCGCGTCCTGCCGCTGGAGGCTGCCGACGAGCGCCGCCTGGTGCTCGTTCTCGAGCTCCTCGAACAGCTGCATCGCCTTTTGCCGCGTGCACAGCCGGAAGATCGCGACGCGCTCGTCGGTGTCGAAGTGCTCCCACCCGTCGGCGAGATCGATCGGGCTGAGCTCCTTCAGGAGCGTGCGGGCGGACACGAAGTCACGGCCCTCGAGGAGCTCCTTCAGGTCATGCAGGTAGATCTGCAGCGTCTTCACGCCCAAATCCTAACAAAAGACGCGCCGCGCCGCCCCATAACATTATCTATTAGATTAGCTATTGACATATAGGAGTAAAGCTGATATATACTCGAAGCTTGCCGCGCTAGACGTTCCGGAGGGAGGTCATGCCGATGATCGCCAAGGATCTGATGCCGTGGATGTTCGTCAAGAGGACCGCGACGTGGACGCCCTACGTCAAGATCCGCTGCGAGGGCGCCCGCGTGGCGCCCGCCCTCTCCGCGCGCCTGGCCCGCAAGCTGAAGAAGGCCCCGCGTGGGTAGGCTATACCGCCCGGTCAAGCGCACGACCACGACCCCCGTCTACACGATCGGGGCCGCGTCGCGCCTGACGGGCATCCCGATCTGGACCTTGCGCTGGATCGAGCGCCATGGCCTGCTACGGCCCTCCCGGACGCAGGGACGGCAGCGCCTGTACAACGACGGCGATCTTAATCGGCTGCGGGATGTGCGCGGGCTGATGGAGAAGAAGGTGAACCTCGCCGGCATCCGTGTCATTCTCTCGCTGCGCGCTTAACGCTGACGCGGGGGACGGCCACGGATCGATGTCCTACGGGACCGCTCGGCATTGAGCCTCGCTTCGGGGTCGAGGGATCAATGACGACCCCTGATCCCCGACCCCAGATCCCGTAGGACATCGATCCGCGGCCGTCTTTTCACCATTGCGCGCGCGCTCGTTCCTTCGCTACGCGGACTTCATATGACCGGCGAAGGCCTAATGAGCGAGGCCCTTTAGGCCCGCAAAAAATTGGGTCTTAATCGACGGCCGATTTGGGCCCTCGGGTCCTATTGATTTAGATCAACCGCGAATATAATGGGGCCTGTCTTTATATAGAGAAGCGCGTTGTAGTGGTGCTCAGGAGAGGGAACCAATGACATCGTTGCGCATGAACAAAAGCTTGAAGTCCGCCGTGGCCGTGATCGTGAGCGGGTCGCTGATGATGACGACCGCCGTGATGCCCGTCGCCGCGCAGACGTTCCGCGCGGGTCCGGCCTCCGAGGCCGGAACGGCCGGCCGCGTCGGCATGACGCCCGCCGTTGCGGGCGGCGTCTCCGCCCTTCCGAGCCATCTCCAGCTCGGCGCCTCGAGCCTCGTGCCCTCGCTCTCGCCCGCCGCTTCGCCGGCCGCGCTGTCGATCCCTCTGGCCGCCGCCGCGGTTCCGACCGAGTCGCGACCCGCGCCGCAGCCCGCGCCCGCCGAGCCGGTCAAGCAGCCCGAGGGCCCGAAAGCCGGACCCCGCTGGGTTGGTCCCGCGACGCCCGCCGCCGGGCCGCGCTGGGTCAAAACCGAGAAGGCCTCCGAGAAGGCGCAGGCGGGACCGCGCTGGGTGGGGCCGAAGAAGTCCGGCCTGCGCTCGATCCTCTCGAAGTACTTGCCGTTACTGAAGCACTCCGGCGAAGAGACTTTTGACGGCGCGAACGACCGCGCCAGCATGGCGGACTCCGCCGTGGCCGCGCACGCCGGGCATTCCCACCCCGCCGGCCTGTCGAAGGCCGAGGCCCGCGCGAACCGAATCATCAACGACGCCTCCATCCCGACCCCGGAGGCCGCGCGCCGCGTCGGCGCGATGCGCCGGACCGAGGGCACCCCCCTGTGGGCGAAGGTGGTGGCGCCCGTCTCCGTCGTTGCGGCCGTCGCCGTGGCGCTCAGCGTCGGCGCCGTCCCCGTGCTCACGCTCGCGGTCGGCCTCGTCATCTCCGTGCTCGCGCACGAGGTCGCGCACATCGCGGTGCTCCACCGCCTCGGCGATCACACGGCCGAGCACGCCGGCTCGCACAGCCTGAACCCTCTCGCGCACATCGACGCGGTCAAAACCGTGATCATCCCGGCGATCTCGCTCGCGGTCTCGAGCGTGCTGCTGCCTTTCCCGCTCCTGCTCGGCGCGGGCAAGCCCGTCGACGCCGACTTCAACAACCTGCGCTCGCCGTTTGGCGGGCCCCGGTCCGCGCGCAACGCGGTTTGGGTCGCGGCGGCCGGTCCCGCGACGAACCTCGCGATCGCGGGCCTCGCGTTCGCCGCCGTGGCACTGCTGCCCGCGGGCGGCATGCTGGCGCTCGTCGCCGCCGGCCTGTGGAAGATGAACCTCGCGCTGGCCGCGTTCAACATGCTGCCGCTGCCTCAGCTCGACGGCGGCAAGATCCTCGCGAGCGTCCTGCCTGAGCGCTTCTACGCCAAATGGGTGTTCAACCCGAAGGTCGAGCGCGGCTACCAGCACTTCTTCCGGCACATCTACGAGGGCCCCTCGAACGTGCTGACGTGGCTCGCCGACGTCCTGGGCGTGCGCACGCAGAAGGGCGTCAACACGCTCGCGAACACGGTGACCTTCACCGCGCTCGCGGCGTTCTACGCGGCGGCGTACTTCAACCTCGGGCTCGCGCTCCCGCTGCTGTTCCTCGCGCTGCCCTGCTCGTACGACTACTGGTGCATCCGCGAGAAGGTCCGCTCCGAGGCCGCCGTGCAGGACCTCATGGAGCTCATGAGCCAGTGGAGCGCCGTGATCGTGCAGATCGCCGAGGACCTCGGGCTCGACAGCGAGGTCTCCGCCTACGAGACCGAGCACGCGATGAAGAACGCGCTCGAGACGCTCGTCGACGAGATGATGGCCAAGGAGGAATTCCGCGGCCTCTCCGACGACGATAAGCTCGAGGCGCTGATGAAGGAGTACCCCGACAAGGCCGCCCAGTTCCTCAAGGACAAGGCGATGCCCGAGGACTCCCTCGAGAAAATCAAGGCCGTCCTGGCCGACCCTCGCAACGGGCCGTTCTACGACCGCCTGCGCAAGTGGTTCAAGGAGCACGAGATCTTTGCGCGCTGGGACAACAAACACCAGCAGGGCAAGCTCAAGGACGCGATGAAGGCCGCCGACAAGGAGAAGAGCCAGGGCGGCGGGAACGTCAAGCTCTCCGCGCTCACGCGCCGGCTCAGCGCGCCCGCCATCGGAGATGAGGCGCTGCCCCGGTCCGAGGCGACCGTGGCCTCCGAGGATTCGCTGTCGACCGCGGTCATCGTCGTCGACCTCGAGCAGGGCGCTAGCGACGCGGACGTCGCGCGCCTGTTTGAAGGCCTCGAGTTCACGGCGACGGCCGCGAACGAGGGCTTCTATCGGGTGAACATCGCCAACCGCACGGACGGCGCCCTCATCGCGCGCCGCCTCGCCCGCGACCCCGCGGTGCGGCGCATCGTCGTCAATCCCGCGCTGCGCGCCGAGATGAACCTGCCTGTCCCGGAGCCCGTCGGCCTCCATGCCGCGCAGCTGCGCGCCTCGTGGACCGCGAAGATCAAGATGAACAACGGCTATCCGCAGGCGCGCGTGCGCGCCGTGTTCGTGACCCAGGCCGCCGCCCGCCGCGCTTTCGCGCATCTGCCCGGCCCGAAGGAGCTGAAGGGGGGGACGGTCATGGAGACGACCTTACGGTCGCCCGCCGACGCCGCCGAGCTCGCTCGCGCGCTGGCCGACGAGGCCGACGTGAAGTCTGTCGTCGTCTCGCCCGTCGTGCACAATCTGCTGCTGACGCGCGGCCGCCGCGCGGCCCCGGAGCCGGTCGACGCTCCCGTCTCCGCCCCCGTGCCCGCGCTCGTGCCGGGGGAGATTGCGTTCACGCCCGCTCGCGCCTCCGGCGAGGGCAAGCCCGTGACCTCCGATGACGCCTTGCCCGGCAACGTCATCGTCGTGGCGTTCTCGGACCCGATGCGCGACAGCGAGTTCGGCGAGTTCATGATCGACATGATGGAAGATCTGCCCGCGCCGCGCTCCCGCGAGACGATCAACGATTCTCACGGCATGGGGCTCGTCACGGCCGTGAAGCTGACCTTCGCGTCGGACGAGGACGCCGTCCGCGCCGCGCGGTTCTTCCGCGCCGTGCCGGCGACTCACAGCATCCGCGCTCACCGCGCCGTCGTCGCCTCGTTCGGGGACGCCTCCGACGCCGACTCCCTCGCCAAGATCCACGGCGATAACCCCACCTATACCAAGGTCGAGGCGACCTTCCACTCCGTTGACGAAGCCGCCGCCCGGGCATTCATTCATGCCCTGGGCCACGACTCCATCTCCGTGTTACGCGATGGGATGGGCCGGATCATCTACGAACTTCTGATGATGCCCGAGGCCGTCGCCGGCATGGCGATGCGCGTCGCGCGCAGCGCGTTCGTTCTGTCCGTCAACATCAACCAGGACGCGATGGCCGAGCTGAGCGCCCGCGCCGCGGTCGCCGTCGCGCCGGCCCCCGAGCCCGTCGTCGAGCCCGTGAGCGAGCCCGTCCCGGCGCCGCCCGCTAAGCCGGTGCTGCCCGCCAAGGTCGGCAGCCACGGAAAGGCCGAGTTCGGCGTCAACGTGTTGTTGGTGAAGTTCGCGGAGGGGACCACCGAGGCCGTCATCCGCGAGACGCTGGCGCGCCACGGACAGTCCGCGCTGTACCGTCACGGGGACATGTACACCGTGACCGCCCCGGGCTCGCAGTCCGCCCTCGATCAGGCTCCGGAAATCGCCGCGGAACCCGCGGTGGCCGAGGTCAAGGTCCACCCCAATGTCGCCGCGAAGCTGACGGCCGATGAAGAGCCTTACCCCGACGCCCAGGCCTTCAACCATGAGCGCTCCATCCTCATCGAGTTCCGCGAGGGCACGACGGACGAGGCGATCAAGGATTACGCCGAGGTCCGCCGGCTCAAGCTTGTGCACTTGAACTTCCGCGGTGCCGAGCGCGCGGCTCTCCTCGAGGTTCCGGCCAACGGCGACCTGAACGCGACTTTGCAAATGCTGGTGGACGAAACCGCCGCCCCGCATTCCGCCGCCGCGACGATTCGCCCGTTCCAGGAGCAGCCCGGCGCGCCCATGCTCGCCCCGTCGGAGGCCGCCGTCGCGGCCGCCGTCGAGCCCGAGCCCGCGGCCCCCGCCGCGGTCCGCCGCGATCCGGCCCAGGCGTGGCAGGAGTACCTGCAGAACATCACGCTCAATGACGGCAAGAGCAAGCTCACGGACAAGCAGGTGCAGCTCCTCACCGTCATGCTCAAGCCGCTTGCGCGACAGCCCGATGAGAAGCGCCCGCCCATCGTGGGCCGCGGCGAAGAGATCAAGCGCATGCTGCCGATCGTGACGTCCCCGCGCGGGATGCGCAACTCCGTCATTCTGGTCGGCGAGGCCGGCGTCGGCAAGACGGCCGTGCCCGAAGGCCTGGCCGAGATGATCGAGGACGCCGAGGCCGCGGCCGCGGCGGACGCCGGAGCGTTCCTTCAGTTCGAGCGCCTCAAGGGCCGCTGGCTCGTGGAGCTCGACATCAACAAGGTTCTGACCCAGGAGGACCCCGTCGGCGTGCTCGGCGCGATCCTCGACCTGCTGCCCCGCCTGAACAAGGGCGGCCCGTCGCGCGGCAACGACATCATCGTTCTCATGGACGAGATCCAGAAGTTCTTCCTCGACAACTCGGGCCAGAAGATCGCGAACACGCTCAAGGGCCCGCTGCGCGACGGCAAGATCTCCGTGATCGCGACCACCACGCGCTCCGAGTTCAAGAAGTTCATTGAAGGCGACGACGCGTTCCGCCGCCGCTTCGAGAAGATCGACGTCGAGGAGCCGACCGTCGCGCAGACGACCTCGATCCTGCGCGCGATGAAGTCGTGGCTGCAGGCCCTGCACGACGCCGTGATCCCCGACCAGGCGCTGGTCGACGCGGCGAAGCTGACCGATCAGTTCGACAAGACCAACTTCAATCCGGACAAGTCCATCAAGGCCGTCCAGGACGCCGCCGAGCTCTCCCGCCCGGACAACCTGCGCGCCGCGATCACGCTCGACTTGCGCGAGACATGGGGCGAGCTCGTCGTCGCCGTCAACGAGGCGCGCCAGGCGTTGATCGACAAGGGCATCGCTTCTACCTTGGCGCTTCCCGTGGATCTGTACAACAAGATCGCGGGCCTCGTGAAGAAGGCGGAGTCCCTGTACGCCGAGGGCGAAGCCGTCCCCACGGGAACGGGCAAGGTGACCACCGCCGTCGTCAAGCGCGTGATCTCCGCCAAGACCGGCATCGCCTCGGGCCAGCTGAACCTGGGCGAGGACGACGCCGCCCGCTACACGAAGATGGAAGAGGAGATCGGCCGCCGCGTGGTCAACCAGGACCGCGCGCTGACGGCGATCGCCAACGCGGTGCGCCGCAACAAGGCCGGCCTGTCGAACCCGAACCGCCCCATGGGCAAGTTCCTGCTCACCGGCCCCACGGGCGTCGGCAAGACCTACCTCGCCAAGGAGCTCGCGCGCTTCCTGTTCAACGACCCCGAGGCCATGGTTCGCATGGACATGTCCGAGTACATGGAAGAGCACACGGCGCAGCGCCTGACCGGTTCGCCTCCCGGCTACGTCGGCTACGGCGAAGGCGGCCAGCTCACCGAGGCCGTCCGCAAGAAGCCGTACTCCGTCCTCCTCTTCGACGAGGTCGAGAAAGCCCACCCGAAGGTGTTCGACGTCCTGCTCCAGATCCTGGACGACGGGCGCCTCACCGACGGCCAGGGCCGCACGGTGGACTTCAAGAACACGGTCATCATCATGACCTCCAACTCCGGCATGTCCGGCGTGGACGGCGAGAAGTACGCGAAGATGCTCGCGAAGATCGAAGAGCACAACGCGGCGGTCGCCTCCGGCAAGCCGGTCGACCCCGCGGCCAAGCCCCTGCCGACCATCGATGAGGTCAATCAGCTGTGGGACGAGGAGATCGACCTCATGGTCGGCGCGGCCCTCAAGGAGCGCTTTCGCCCCGAGTTCCTCAACCGGCTCGATGAAGATCCGGGCTCGAAGAACAAGTGGATCCGCGTCAACCGCCTGCGGCCGCAGGACATCGCCCTGATCGCGAAGATTCAGCTCAAGGAGTTCCAGGCCTTGCTGGCCGACCGGCACGACACCGACATCACGTTTGATCCGGCGGTGATCGCGTTCCTCGCGGTCGACGGCTACAGCCCGCTGTACGGCGCGCGCCCCATGACCTCGGCGATCGAGAAGAACATCATCGACCCGATGGCGCAGTGGATCCTGAAGGAGGCCGAGGCGGGCAAGAACGACGTCCGCGGAGCCGCGATCCACGTCACCTACGAGAACGGCAAGATCACGTTCGCGGCGAGCCCGAAGCCGGATAAGAACACGGCTCGCGCCACGATCCAGGGAGCGTCGGAGGCCGTCGCGGCCGAGCTGTTCTCCTTGATCGAGCGCCTGTCCGGCGCGGGCGAGGCGGAAGAGCCCACGGAGAATTATTTCGACCAGCTCATGCGCAAGGCGCGGCCGCAGGCGGAGACAGCGGCGGCGACGCCGGTTCAGTCCGAGCGGACGAAGGCTTTCCTCACGCCCGGCGCGGGGCTCGGCGCGGCCGGGACCGCGATCGGCGCGGAGCACAATAACGCGAAGAAGAAGGATCAGGTCGTCCGCGCGGCGATCGCGAGCCTGTCCGGCTCGCTCGCGGCGAACGGCTGGGACGCCGACGTGCGCGAAGCCCTCGACGCGCCCGCTTCGGGCCAGGGCGAAGGCTGGCTCAAGCAGATCGTCAAGCTGATGAAGGAACAGGCGACCAAGTCCTCGGCGGCGTCGCCGATTTCCATCGCCTCAAGCGTCGATCGTGACGCGATCCGGATCGCGGTCAACGGCGCGTATGAGTTGACGGCCGATGACCAGAAGTCCCTGCTCATGCACTTCAGCGGCTCGGCGCCCGCGTCCTACCTCGCCGCGCAGCAGAAGGCGGACAACCTCAACTTGAGCGCCCGCCTGCTGTGGGACCATAATCTCCTCGACCTGTATCGCCGCCTCTCGACGATCCCGGGCGCGCGCATGGGCTTTAAGACCGGCCCGGAGGGCACCACGCTCTGGCTCGAGATCAAGCGGGCTCCCTCCGCGCCGGCGCTGAACGCGACGAAGGTCGCGGCGGCGTCGACCGGCGAAGCGCCCATCGGCACCCCTCATCAGATCCGGGAGATGGCCAAGACCCGCGAGCTTATGATGCGCGTGATCGACCAGTCGCGCATGTCGGAGGATCGGCGCGACGGGCACTCGATCCGGATCGCCGCGGCGGAGGGCTACGCGATGCTCGCGCAGCCGTCCGACGCGGCGGTCGCGCGCGGCTGGATCAACGCCCACGGCTGGGCCGGCGACGTCGCGATGACGGAGAAGACGGAGAGCTGGGGCAGCACGACGAAGAAGGTGGACGTCGAGGTCGGCAATGACTGGCCGTTGGCGATGACCGCGGCCCTCGTCCTCGAGCGCTTCGGCACGGCCGAGGACGCCAAGCTCCTCGAGAACATGGCGCGCCGCGTGACCGGCACCGCCCATAACGACGTCCCGGTTCACAATGCTCTCGTGAGCGCGCTGTCGGCGATTTACGCGCGCCTCGGCCTCGGCGCGACGCGCAAGGCGTTGTCTCGCGCGGCGCAGATCAAGGAAGGCCGCACGGTCGACATCACCGACGCGGCGAAGCGCGCTCTCGGCACGGTCGGGATGCCCGCCGACATCGACGAGGCGAAGCTCGACGCCGACGGCTATCTCGCGATCATGAAGCGCCTGGGCCGGACCGCCGAGCTGCGGCAGATCTTCCGCGACACCACGTTCTGGGGCACGAACAGCTCCGAGTCCGTCCGCCAGGCCGCGCTTAAGCTCGCGGGCGAGACCGAAAAGGGCGACGAGGCCTTAAACCGCCTCAAGAACATGATGAAGACGCAATCGAGCTACTCTCGCACGGCCTTCGAGATGTCGCGCGCGTGGGCCTCCATCGTCGCGCGCGAGGGCCTGACGAAAGGCCTCGGTGACGCGATCAAGCGCTACATGGACACCCGCGGCGTGAAGGACTACAGCGCGGGCTCGAGCTGGACCGTGCTGTACGCGTACGTCCTCGCCGCGCAGATGGCGGGCGGCGAGGCCGAGCTCGAGGCGCTCGAGGAAGTCATGAACGCTTCACCGGGCGACATCGCGAGCGTGAACGAGCAGGCCTATTTCAACTCTCCCGAGGCGTGGGCTCGCTCGCTCGTCCGAAGCGGCAAGTTCGAGCAGTACGCCCGCTCGCAGGGCCTCAATGAGGACGGCTCGCCGAAGCCCTCGAAGCTGCAGGAGATGCTCGCGAGCCAGACGCGCCCGATGCTGGCCGCGGCGGCCCTGCGCGCGATCGCCTACGCGCGCGACCCCTCGTTCAACCGCGCGTCGCCCGCGCCGAAGGGCGCGCTCCCCGACATCCAGCCCGAGCCCGCCCCGAAGCCGACGCCCACCCCGCGCGGCCCCAGCAACCCGCGCTTCAACCGCGACTGGCCGCCCCACCACGACCCCTTTTAAATAATTACTGTCCTGTTTTGGTGTCAGGCATGCCGATCGGACAGTAATTACTGTCCGATCGGCATGCCTGACACCGGTTTAGGACAGTATTTTTACAGCTCGGCGCGGAGGCGGCGGAGGTCGGCCAGGTAGCGGTGGGTGCGCACCGCGGCCGATTTGGGAGCGGCGGCCTCGGAGAGGGCGGCGTCGAGGGACTTGGCCGCCTCGTCCTTGAGGCCCATCGCCTTCAAGATCTTCGACTCCAGCGCGACCGCGCGGAGCCAGTTGTCGCCGTAGCCCGTCTTGACCGCCGCGCGCGCCGAGAGCAAGGCGGCGGGGAGCTCCTTCTGGTCGAATAAGAGGCGCGCGTAGCCCTGGTGAAACGTGAACTCGTTGGGATAGGCGCCGACGAGCGACTCGTAGAGGGCGCGCGCTTCGGCGAGGCGGTCGGACTTGGCCAGGCAGTAGGCGCGCTCGAGGTTCGCGCCGCGCGCCACCTTGAGGCTCGAGGACTTGGCGTCTGCGCCGAAGGCGTCGGCCGCGGCGGACCAGGCGGCTTTGGCCTCTGCTTCCTTTTCGAGGGACTCGAGGTAGGACGCCTCGGCGACGTACAGGTCGCCGGGAACCAGGCCGGTCTCTCCCAGCTTCGGATCGACGGCCCATTTCGCGACGGAGGCGCGCACGGCGCCCCCGAGCGCTGCGGCCGTGGGCCGGTCGCGCTCGACGAGATCGGCGGCCCAGTAGGCGAACTCGGCGTCGCCGTCGAGCTCGCTCGTCAGCGCGGTGAGCGTCGCGAGTATCCCGGGGGCGTCGTCGTTCTTGGACGCGAGCTCCTTGCGCGCGAGCAGCAGCTCGCGGCGGGAAGCGGGCGTCTCGCCCGCGGCCTGGACGGCCTCGGCGAACTCGGAGCGCTCGAGTCGCCAACGAGCGACGCGCGCGCGGCGCGCGCCGTCCTCGGTCGGGCTCGATTTCGCGACGGCGAGGGCCGCGAGCTCGATCGGCTCGGCGAGAAGGGCCTTGGACTCCTTCAGAAACGCGGCGAGGCTCTCCGGCGAGCGGTAGCCGACGGCGCGGGAGACCTCCTGCCCGCGCTCGTCGAGGACGAGCAAGGTCGGGTAGCCTCCGATCTTGAAGCGGGCCTTCCAGTCCCAGCTGAGCGCCGCGTCGGCGTCGAGGGCGAGCAGCACGAAGCCCTCGGAGGCTTTCTGGAAGGCCTCGGTCGGATAGACGCCCTCCTCCAGCATGTTGCAGGGGGGGCACCAGATGCCGTAGAAGTGGACGAAGATCGGCTCATGCGCGCGGCGGGACAGCGTCACGGCCTTCCCGGGCTCGTTGACGAGGAAGCCGGGCGCGAACGCGTGCGGCTTGGGCGCGAGCTTGGCGCGCTCGGCGTCGCGCTTGCGGCCGGAGACGGCGATCGTGAAGCGCTCCTGGCGGCAGAAGGTCTTCGCGTCGTCGCAGACGCTCGCGACGACCGGCACGTCACCGGAGGACGCGAGCCTGCAGCGGAATACGCGCGGCGTGACCTCGTCGGCGCGCTCCTTCCCGCACTTCTGCGGCGCGTCGATGTTGAAGTGGTGGCCCGCGATGGGCTTGAGCTCGATGCGCTCGTTGAGCAGGGCCTTCGCGGGCCGGGAGAGCAGGAGCGAGGGTTCGGCGGCGGAAACGGCGGCGGCGAGGAGCAAAGAGAGGGGGAGGGTCATGCGGACATCGTAGCTTTTTTCCCTATTCGAGCTTAAAGCGGCGGCGCACGAGGGCCTTGAGCATCTCGGCGGCCTGCTCCTCGGTCGCGTGCGCGATCTCCTCGTAGAGGCCGGCCGCGATGACGAGGAAGGCGTCGACCACCTCGGGATCGAAATGATTGCCGCTCTTCGCCGCCATCAGCGCGACCACCTTCTCGAGCTCGAACGGCTCTTTGTAGACGCGGTGCGAGGTGAGGGCGTCGAACACGTCGGCCACGGCGAAGATCCTCGCGATGAGCGGAATTTGGGCGCCGGCGAGGCCCTTCGGATAGCCGGTCCCGTCGTACTTCTCGTGGTGGCACTCCACGACCGCGCGCGCCCCCCGCAGCCACTTCGCGCGGCTGATGATGGCCACGCCCTTCATGACGTGCTCGCGCATGATCACGGTCTCGTCCGGGGTCAGGGGGCCGGGCTTGAGGAGGACGGCGTCCCGGATGCCGATCTTTCCGACATCGTACAGGAAGGCGCCCGCCGTCAGGTCGCGCACACGCTTGTCGTCGAGGCCCAAAGTCTCGGCGAGCTTCACGGAGTAGAGCGTGACCCGGTAGTTGTGGGCGTTCGTGTCCGAGTCCCGCTCCGCGATGGCCCGCCCGAGCACGTCCAGAAGCTCGAGGTTGGCGTCCAGGAGCTCATCGGTCAGTTCGTCGCGGCGCGCGTCGGCCATGTTTCAATGATGCCAGTTCGCCGCGAAGGCCCGATGACGCGAAGGTCTCGGTTTTACGACGAGCGTCATGCTAGAATCAGAGAATCGCGATGAATGCCCTCGGTGCCCTTGCGCTGCTGCTCGCCCTCGCCTCCGCGGCCGCCGCCGAAGGCCTCTCCGTCTCCTCCTATACGGCGGCGGCGCTCGCCTCCTCCCCCGACGTCCGCTCGGCCGAGGACGCGTACCTGGCCGCGGATGCGGCGCTCAAGGGCCAGGCGGCGGCGATGATGCTGCCGACGCTCGCCTTCAACTACACGCAGTATCCGTACGGCCACAGCCCCCTGAACGCCTACGGCTACGAGCATGGCCGCTTCGCGCCGCGCCTGGGCCAAGCCGTGACGACGGCCAACTGGAACCTGTTCAACGGGTTCAAGGACCTGCAGAAGACGCGCGCGGCCGCCGCGGCCCGCCGCGCGGCGCGCGGCGCGATGACCGCGGCGAAGCAGGACCGCGCCTTCGCCGCGATCTCCGCTTACTACGATCTCGACGCGAAGACGGAGCTCCTCGCCGTCGCCGAGCAGAACCTCAAGGACCAGAAGCAGCAGTACGACCAGTCGCTCGACCTCTATCAGCACGGGATGAAGAGCCTCGCCGACCTGCTCAAGAGCGAGACCGACTGGCGCTCCTCGGAGCTGCGCATGGCCTTCGCCGTGTCCGAGCGCAAGAAGGCCCTGCTCGAGTTCAACGTCATGGTCGACCGGCCCGCGCTCGGCGAGGCGGGGCTGGCGATCGACCTGCAGGCCGGCGCGACGGATCTTCCCCTCGTCGACGGCGACTTCGCGCGGGCGCTCGAGCTCCGGCCCGAGGCGGCCCGGGCGCGCGAGGAGCTCGAGAGAGCGCGCATCGCCGTCCAGCAGGCGATCCAGGGCATTCTGCCGGACTTCCGCCTCGACGCGACGTGGACGAAGACGCGCTACGCGGCCTATCCCGGCGCCGGCGCCGCGGGCCCGAACCCGAACCATTTCGTGGGAGCGTCCATATCGCTCCCGATCGGCTTCAACGGCTTCACGCAGGCATGGACGCTTTCCGCGGCGCGGGCCGAGAAGCGCCGTGCGGAGGCCGCCCGCGCCGCGGTCGAGCGGACGGTCAAGTCGGAGCTGTACAATGCGTACATCGATCTCGAGAGGGTGACCCGCTCCTATGCCTTTGCGCTGCTCAAGGAAGAAATCTCGGCGAAGTCCCTCGAGCTCGTCGGCCGCCAGTACCAGCAGGGCGCGGCCGACGCGATCCGCATGAACCAGGCGCAGAACGACTACTTAAACGCGCGCGTCGAGCGCGCTCTGGCGCTGCATGACATTTTTATCATCCGCGCGCGCTACACGCGCGCGGTGGGAGACCCGTTATGGTGAAGCACAAATGGAAAGCCGCGGCCGTGCTGGCCGCGGCACTGCTCGGCGCAGGCGGCTGGAAATACTACGCGAAGCCGGCCGTGGAGGCGGGCCTCGGGATCGTGACCGTGGAACGCGGCGACATCGAGGTCCACTTCATGGACTCCGGCGAGCTGACGCCCAAGACCTTCGTCGACGTGGCGTCCAAGGTGTCGGGGCGCGTGATCGAGCTCTATGTCGACGAGGGGACGCGCGTCAAGAAAGGGGACCGCATCGCCGTGATCCAGCCCGGCCGCACCGAGGCGGAGGCCTACGTTCCCACGACCTTGACCGCCCCCATCGACGGCATCGTGATGCGCTACCAGGACCGGTCCTCGAGCAATTCGCAGGAAGGGCGCCTGAGCAAGCTCGGCGAGTACGTCACGGGCCTCATGGAGTCCCAGACGCCGACCTACCTGCTGACCGTCGCCGACCTGTCGAGGCTCGTCGTGAAGATGAAGATCTCGGAAATGGATATCTTAAAGCTCAGGGAAGGCATGGACGTCAAGGTCACGGTGGACGCCCTGCCCGGCCAGGAGTTTCCCTCGAAGGTCACGCTCGTCTCGCCGCAGGCCGAGAAGGACAGCAACAATCTTAAGAACTTCAAGGTCGAGGTGACCTTGCTCAAGGGCGACGCGCGCTTGAAGCCCGGCATGACCGCGCGTGTCGACGGGCTGCTCGACTCGCGCAAGAAGGTCCTCAAGCTGGCTTTGTCGGGCGTCTTCGAGGAAGGCGGCAAGGAATTCGCCTACCGCAGCGGCGGGCCTAAGGCCGACAAGGCCCCGCTGAAGCTCGGCCTGCGCTCCGAGATGGACGTCGAGGTCCTCGACGGCGTGAAGGAAGGCGACAAGCTGCTCACCGAGAAGCCGGACGACAAGCCCAAGTCGTGAACGCGATCCAGGTCGACGGGCTGACGCGCGTCTACGCCGGCGGCTACCAGGCGCTCAAGGGCGTGTCGTTCGCCGTCGGGCAAGGCGACTTCACCGCGATCATGGGTCCGTCGGGCTGCGGCAAGTCCACCTTGCTCAATATCCTCGGGCTGCTGGATCGGCCGACCGCCGGTCAATATCTGCTGGAAGGCGCCGAAACCGCGCTGTTAAACGACGCGCGGCTCACCGGCCTGCGCCGCGCCCGCATCGGCTTCGTCTTCCAGGCCTTCAATTTATTGCCGCGCCTCTCCGCGCTCGAGAACGTGGCCCTGCCGATGGCCTACGCCGGCGCCGGGGTGGAGGAGCGCCGTGAGCGGGCGCGCGAGCTGCTGACGCGCGTCGGCCTCGGCCGTAAGGCCGAGAACACGCCGCTCGAGCTGTCCGGCGGCGAGCGCCAGCGTGTGGGCATCGCGCGTTCGTTGGCCAACAAGCCCGCCCTCCTTCTGGCCGACGAGCCCACGGGCAACCTCGACTCGAAGTCCTCCGCGGAGATTCTGGCCCTGTTCAAGGAGCTCAACGGAGAGGGGATGACCGTGGTGCTCGTCACGCACGATCCCGCGATCGGCGCGGCGGCGGGGAAGATCATCCGCATCCGGGACGGGGTCCTCGCGTGAACCTGCGCGAGGCGTTCCGCGCCGGCGCCCGCGAGATCGCCGCCAACAAGTTCCGCTCCGGCCTGTCCTTCGCCGCGGTCTCCGTCGGCGTCGCCTCCTTGCTGTACACCATGGCCCAGACGCGCGGCATGGAGGAGGGGCTGGCCAAGAACCTGGAGCTGATGGGCCCCGGCCGCATGACGATCGAGCAGAAGCAGAACTACGTATCCAAGGGCCTGTCCGCCGGGCTGACTTACGCCGACGTCCTCGCGCTGAAGCGCGAGCTGCCGGACCTGTACATGGTCGAGCCGCGCTCGTGGGCCTCCGTCGATCTTTTCTCCGGACGCTCGAAGGTCGACGGGGTCGACATCCGGGGCACGACTCCGGATTCCCGCCGCCGCGACTGGGTGTACAAGCTGCGCGGCCGCTTTCTCAACGAATGGGACGTGGAGCAGCGCGCGCGCGTCGCCGTGCTCATCGAGCCCGCGGTCTGGATCAAGAAGCCGTTCTGGGCGAAGTTCTGGGGACAGGACGAGCCCTACGACGCCTTCGCCAAGCGGCGCGACCTGCTCGGCGAGCGTGTCCGCCTCGGGATGACGGTCTTCACCGTCGTCGGCGTGTTGACGCCGCCGCCGCGCGACCTCGATCCGCGCTGGAACAGCTGGAACAACCCCAACGTCCTGGTCCCCATCACCGCCTATCAGCAGGCATTCGGGCGCTGGATGCAGACCCCGGACTCCATCGACGAGATCATCGTGGACACCGGCGACGAGAGGACCTTGGCCGCGCGCCGCCGTCAGATCGAGGCCATCCTCAAGAGGCGCCACCGCGGGGAGGAGGACTTCGAGATCAGGGACGAGCGTGAGGCCATCGAGTCCCGGATGGAGAAGATGCGCAAGGAAGTGAAGGTCGGGCTCGCTTTAGGCCTCGTCGCCTTGCTTGCGGGCGGCATCGGGATCATGAACGTGACCTTGGCCACGATCTTCGCGCGCGTGCGCGAGATCGGCATCCGTCGCGCCATCGGCGCCAGCCGCGCCGACATCCTGGCCCAGTTCCTACTGGAAGCGGCCTTGCTTGGCGCCGCCGGCGGGGTCGCGGGCGTCGCCCTGGGGCTCGGCGGGGTGCATTGGCTGTCGGGGCTCGCCGGCTCGCGCAAGCTCGCCGAGATCGGCTGGCTGCATTGCGTCGAAGGGGTCGCCCTGGCATCTTTCGTCAGCGCCGCCTTCGCCTTCTTACCGGCCTATCGCGCGTCGCGCCTCGATCCCGTCGAGGCGCTGAAGGCCGAATGAAGGCCTCGGAGCTCGGCCGCTCGGCGCTCGTCGAGATACGCGCCCACAAGACGCGCTCCGCCATGACGAGCCTGTCCCTGGCCATCGGCATCGCCGCGATGCTGTTCACCTTCACCAAGACCAGCGAGATAATGAAGCGGTACGAGGACGGGATCCTGATCGGCGGACCGGGACGCATCGAGGTCACTCAGAAGCGGAACTACGTCTCCAAGGGCCGCTCGGCGGGCCTGACCTACGGCGACGCGCTCGAGATACGCCGGCAGTATCCCGAGCTGTTCATGGTCTCGCCGATGATCACGACCTGGGGCTCGCGCATGCGCCTCGACGATTTCACGAACGACGGCATCCGGGTGCGCGCCATCACCCCCGAGTGGGCCAAGCGCGACTTCGTCTACACCCTGCGCGGGCGCCTGCTCAATGCGCGCGACCTGGCCGAGTCGGCGCGCGTCTGCGTCCTCGTCGAGACGGGCGGCTGGATCAAGAAGCCTTTTTGGGCCCGTTACTGGCCCGAGCAGGCCCTGACCAAGCACATCTCGCGCCGCGACCCGATCGGGCGCGCGGTCGTGCTCGGCGACCATCTCTTCACCGTCGTCGGGGTCATCAAGGAGCCGCCGCGCGACCGCGACAAGCGCTGGTTCGGCCGCTCGTGGGGCGGACAGGGCATCGTGCTCGTGCCGGCGACGACCTTCCAGCGCTTCCTCGTCCCGAGCTACCAGAAGAATCCCGAGGTCATCGAGAGCATCAGCGTGGACACTGGCGACGCCGCGACGGCCGCGGCCTACCTGCGCCGCGTGAAGGTCCTGCTTGAGGCCCGCCACCGGGGCGAGCAGGACTTCGAGATCAAGGACTACCGCGAGATCATGCAAAGCGCGCTGGCGGAGACGAAGGAGTTCACGACCTCGATTCTCATCATCGGCATCGTGGCGATCTTGGCCTCCGGCATCGGGATCATGAACGTGACGCTCGCGACCATCTTCTCTCGCGTGCGCGAGATCGGCATCCGCCGCGCCTTGGGCGCGACCCGGTCGGACATCGTCTGGCAGTTCGTAACCGAGGCTATGATGCTGGGCGTCATCGGCGGCGTCGCCGGCACGGGCCTCGGCGTCTCCGCGATCCGCTACCTGACGGAGAAGACCGACCCCGTCGTCGAGATCACCGCGCTCCACATGGGCGGGGCCTTGGTGATCGCGCTCGGCACCGGCTTGCTGTTCGCGCTGTATCCCGCCTGGAAGGCCTCTCGCTTCGATCCCGTCGAGGCGCTACATTACGAGTAGCGGCCGGGGGTCGTCGCTCAGCATCCCGTAAAGCCCCGTATCGGTCACCTCGCCTTTCGCGAGATAATTGCGGCGCCGGCGGCCTTCATGGGTAACCCCCAGGCTGTTCCGGTAGATTCATAGCGATTTTAAAACGGCTTGCGGTCCTTCGAGAGGCCGAGCGCCGTCTTCCAGACCTCCCGTTGACGGACGAGATGCCCGCTGCCGTAGACGATGAGGACCCGATCATGTTTGTTAAGCATCTTCTCCGCCTGCCGCACGATGGCGCTCTCGCGAATGAGCTCGAGCCGGTAGGCCATGGTTTGGAGATAGGTCGCACTCGGGCTTCCATCCGGCCTGCAGTCCTCGGCCGTCAGCTGATGGGCGGGCGTGCGCAGGCCCGCGCGCCGGTCATGCCAGCGCTCGAAATCCGCGAAGCCGTAAGGCCCCGGGATGCCGAGCTCGAGAGCCGAGCGGGCCGCCATGCCATCGAGCATTTTCGCGCATTTATCGCGGTCTTTGCCGCAGTCGTCCGACAAAGCGCCAACGTTCGAGCCGATGCTGAGGCCCAGCAGATCCTCGGCTTCGTAGCCCAACGGTTTGAGCGCATCGCGGTTCTCCGCGAGGGCGGGTTCGCCACCGACAAATGGAATCCCGGCGTGATCGGCGAGAAATATCGGGTAATAATTTTCGGGGAACTCCTCCGGCCGTTTCGCGGCGAAGGCCTTCGCCTGCCGCAGGCGATCGCTCCCGTCATTCTCGGCGCCCGAGCCGAGGCCTTCGACGATGACCGCTTGGGGCTTTTGCCGCTTGAAGGCATGGCGTATCGTCTTGGCGACCGCGCTATTGATGCCCATGGCGTGGTCTCCCGAAACGAAGATCAGCTGCTTGCTGCCGCGCTGAAAAAGGGCGATATAGGGGGCTCTGAAGGGCTCGTTCCGGTACGCCCCGGGCCCTAGGCGCTTGAGGAGCTGAACGTCGGCGGAGACCGCCGGCTTGGCGGAGGCCGGCGACGAAAGAACGAATATAAGGGCGGCGACGATCGGGCTCATCTAGCCGCCCTCCTTGCGACGATGAAAGTGCGTTTCCAGCGGAGCTGGCGCAAGCCGGTATTCTCAAGGTGAACTCGGAGCCGTTTGTAGAAGTGCTTCCGAGCTTCGCGGCAGACGATAGGGACAACGACCCGAATGCCGACCGCTCGCTGGGAGCGGGAGTTCCGCGCGTACGCGCGCGTCATCCCGGACATTGAACCCTCCGGCGGCCGCCAGCTATGTCCGCGGTCGAAGCCATGTAGGGCTAACTATACCCCTGGGATTCCTGCCCGTCAACGGACTTTTCGCGCGAGGAGTTCCCAATGGCCTGGCACCGGAAATACTGTCCGGTCGGCATGCCTGACACCGAATAGGACAGTATTTACGGCTGACGGTGGCGGCCGCGTCCCATTTATTGGCGGCGCGCGCGGGGGGGCGGTAGCCGTAGTAGTTGCCGGATAGGCCGAGCTCGGGAAAATAGCCGGCGCGCGCGATCCCCACCCGGCTCGAGGCCGCCAGCACGGAGTCGCGCGCCGCCGCGACGTCGGGCCGCGACTCGACGCGCTCGAGGTAGCGGTCGAGCGCAGGGACGGCGGCCAAGGCGCCCGTCGAGAGCGCGACCGGCGTCACGGGCGCGCGCACGAGGAAGGCGAGCAGGTCGCCGCGGGCCTGGACCTGGCGCACGCTTTCCTCGAGCTGCGAGCGCAACGCCTGCGACTGGACCTCCTGGGCGAGCGCGTCGGCCTCGCGCGCGCGGCCGACGCGCACGCGGTCCTTGATCTCGGTGAGGCGCTTGTCCGCGAACTCCACGAGCTGGGAGGTCGTATCGACGTTCTCGCGGGCCTGGATCAGGCCGTAATAGGCGGCCGCGACGTCGACGAGGAGGCTCTGCTCGGCCCGGCGGCGCTCGTGGCGGCGCTGAGCGACGCCCTGCTTGCCCGCCCGAAGGGTCGCGAGCTCGCGATACCCCGTCAGGCCGATCCAGCTGAGGCGCAGCATCCCCTCGTGCTGCGCCCGCTTGCTTCCGCCGAGCTGCGCGCCGCCGACGCGCTTGTCCTGGACATCGGTCACGTGCCGGGCGGAGATCAGCGGGAAGGAGTCCCCGAGCGCCGCGCGGTACAGCGCCTCCGCCTCGGCGATCGTCTTCTCGCTGACCGCGACCGCGTCGCTGTTGGCGAGCGCGGCGCGGTACGCCTCCCGCAAAGTGGTCACGGCGGGCTCGGCCTGGGCCAGCGCGAGGGCGGGGCAGAGGAGCAGGACGGCGGCGAGGGAACGGGACATGAGCGGGTTCCTCATTTAGACGCCGGCCGGGGCGCGAAAGTGTCGCGGGATTTCGCGAGCTTGTTGGCCCATTGCGCCTCGAAGCGCTCCTGGGGGACGTCGAGCGCGGCCTTGAGGGAGCCGGACTCGAGCATGCGCGCGTCCTTTGCGGGCAGAAGCTTGCAGAGCGCGCGGCGGCCGCCCGGGTACACCTCGAGGATGCCGGCGAGCGCGCGCGCGTAGCCCGCGGGCTCATGCATCCGCGTCCAGCCGTCGGTGAGCGCCCGGACGGCCTCGGCGATGTCCTCAGGGGTGAGCGCGGGATGGCGGCCCACGCGCCGGCCCCAATCGTCGAAGAACGGGCCCACCGGAAGAAGGAGGTCGGCGGACTTGCGCAGGCCTTTCGCGGCGCGCAGCGGATAATGCCGGTGGTTGTCGGCGCCCATGTGCTTCTGGTGGATGAGGCCCGCGGGCCCGAGGCGGCCGCCGAACAGCGGCGAGCCCGGCTTCGCGGCGTCATAAAGGGAGGCCCGAAGGGCGTCGTTCGTCTTGAGCTCCCATTGGTCGACGACGCGGTCGAGGTCGCCGAAGTTGTGCGCGATCAGCGCGGACGCCTTGAGCTTCTCGATGGGCGACGTGATCGCCGCGTAGGCGCGGTCCTCCCGGACCGCCTCGTTTTGCATCGCGGCGAGCACGACGGTCGAATACGCGGGCAGCGCCTCGAGGCAAGCGGCGTAGGCGCCGACGGCGACGGAGAACCACGTGCCCTCGTGCGTCGACAGGCGCAGCTCGCCCGCGCCCGCGAGCTTGGCGGTCACGGGCGCGTAGTCCCACGAGAGGGCCTCCACGACGAGCTTCGCCTGCTCTTCGACGAGGCCCGGCTGCACGTCCTGCCAGTGCTTCCAGCGGATGCCGTTGTCGACGTCGGTGGGCACGAAGCTGCCCGCGGTGGCCCAATGCGCGCAGAGGCACAGCTCGTAGTACTCGAGAGCGGTCAGCCGGCGTCCGTCGTACGCGCGCAGCACGCGAATATAACGGAAAGCGGCCCCGCCGCGTTCGGGGCCGTCAAATAGGAAAGGGGCCGCCATGCGGACCTGCTCGATGAGCAAGGTCGGAACGATCGACACTAGAAGTGGACGGGCGCCGCCGCCAGAAGGGGGAGGGACGCGTCCTTCGCGGCCACGATCGCGTCCGCTGCGGCGACCGGCCACGCGATGCCGAGCGCGGGATCGTTCCAGCGGATGCCCGCGTCGACATCCTTGCTCCAGTAGCCGGTGACCTTATACGTCACGTCCGCGGTCTCCGTCAGCGCGCAGAATCCGTGCGCGAACCCCGCCGGCACCCAGAACATGCGGTTGCCCGAATCGTCGAGCTCGATCGAGGCCGACTTGCCGTAGGTCGGGGACGCCTTGCGGAGATCGACGACGGCGTCGAAGACGCGGCCGCGCGAGCAGCGAACGAGCTTGCCGATCGCCCGGGGGGGAATCTGGTAATGGAGGCCGCGCACGACGCCCTTGCGCGAGCGCGACAGGTTGTCCTGCAGGAGGGGCGGCAGGCCGGCCTTTTCCCAGTCGTCGGCGCGGAACGCCTCGAAGAAAAAGCCGCGCTCGTCAGGGTGAAACGGCCCTTCCACGACGAGAAGGCCGTCGAGTCCGCCGTAGGGCTTGAAGGTCAAGGCCATGCGCCTATCTTACCGATTTAGGCCTTGAGCTGATAGTCCTTGAGCATGATCCGAACGCGATTGCGTTTAGCCGCGACGTGCAGAAGGTACAAGTGCGTCATTGTCTGCGGCGTCGGCGCACCGTATAATACGCGCATGACGCCGAAAGCTCGGTTATACCTGGTCGACGACGAAGCGGACATCCGCCGGGTCTACGGCGACGTGCTCACGGGAGCCGGCTATCTCGTCAAGCGCTTCCCCAACCCGACGGAGGCCTTCGCCGCCGCCGTCGCCGCCGTGCCCGACCTCGTGATCTCCGACGTATCGATGACGGGCGGCGGCGGGCTCGCGCTGCTCGCCAAGCTGCGCGCGGATAAGGCGACGGCGCGCGTTCCTTTCATCCTCATGTCCGGCATCCGCAAGGCCGCGGCGGACCAAGCCGACGGCCTCGATCAGGGCGCCGACGACTATCTCTCCAAGCCCGTCTCGGCGGCCCTGATCCTCGCGAAGGTCGCGGCCGTGCTGCGCCGCTTCGCCGCTCCCGAGGAGCTCGGCGACCGGCTCAAGACTCACGGCCTCGTCCTCGACGTGGTCGCGCGCACCGTCACCGTCGGCGGCAAGCGCGTGAGCCTGACGCGCAAGGAGTTCGACCTCCTGACGGCGCTGCTGCGCAAGACGGGGACCGTCCTGACGGTCCCGTACCTTCTCGAAACGGTCTGGGGCTACGATCCGGCGGACTACTCGGACCCCCACACCATCGGCGTGCACGTGTCCACCTTGCGCCGCAAGATCGGCCCCAAGATCGCCGAGCGCATCGTCGCGGTGCCGGGGCTCGGCTACCGTTTCGAGGCATAGATTTGGCGAATATTTGGTGGATGGGGCAAGGCTCCGGGGCTACCCTATCTTTGAGATGAACAAGAAAAAGGACGACCGGCCCAAGATCGTCGTCATCGACGACGAGCCGGAGTTCCTCACGGCGATGGAGCGCTCCTTGAAGCCTCTCTATCGGGTCACCGCGCTGTACGGCAGCGAGTGGACGGTCAAGCAGGTCGCCGCGATCGAGCCCGACCTCGTGCTGCTCGACATCAACATGCCCGAGCAGGGCGGCTTCGAGCTGTGCCGCGAGCTCCGGGAAGATCCTCGCTTCGCGTCGACGCCCATCGTATTCCTGACCGCCTCGGCCTCGAACGCGGACTACCGCCGCCACCTCAGCGTGGGGGGCACCCGCTTCCTCAATAAGACGCTGGACCGGCGGGAGCTGCTCGCGGCGATCGCCGCGGAGTTGACGGCCTCTATTAGGTGAAGAGGGCCTCGCCAGGCTCGTTCCAGACCGGCAAAGTGAACGAGAAACGCGAGCCCTTTCCCGGCGCGCCCTCGATCTCAAGCTTGGTCCCGTGCGCGTCGAGGATCTTCTTGACGAGCACGAGCCCGACGCCG
>Ga0163144_10003061_pt1 | contig 38209 bp, 36 predicted proteins | sample OliLak19BULKMAT1_FD_123175 | JGI IMG/M metagenome (GOLD analysis project Ga0163144, IMG submission 123175) | Freshwater microbial mat bacterial communities from Lake Vanda, McMurdo Dry Valleys, Antarctica - Oligotrophic Lake LV.19.BULKMAT1 | ecosystem: Environmental > Aquatic > Freshwater >...
ATGTTTCGTGTAGGGATCGAACAGTTTGTCGGTTTACGAGCTGAGCACAGCTTGTCGGCAAACTGCGTTTAGACTTTAGATTTGTGGCGACAAATCTAAAGTCTAAAAGATCACCCTACCCACAGGTGCTTGATGTGATTGGAAATACTGAAGTTTGTACCGGAGGATACATGGGAGTGATAAACAAAAAAAGCTTCTGACAACAGATGAGATCACTTCTTGAGCAACGAAAACCACTTTAAAGATAAGGTGATTTTTGTATATCAGTTTAGAGAGTTTAGACTTAATGACTTTGTACATCTCTACCATGATGATCTTCTACTACTGGTATACTGTGAGCCACCCCATAAAGCATACCCAGTAATCCAAAAGATATAATAGAAGCAAGGGCTACTTTTTTTAGAGTAAGTTGGACTTTATCATGAAGTTCCACATACGCAACATATCCAACAAGTAATCCAATTGGAATTAGAAAAGCTGCATATACTGGTCCATCAAGATAATGTTGTGTTCCTCCACTTACCATCCCAACTCCAATAGCTAATGCAACTGAAACGAGAATATACACAAGACCAATCTCAGCCTTTTCCTTTTCAAGTAGAGTGCCAATAATGAAAGCAATAATACCTAAAACGATAAGTATCACGTATCTTACCTCATTGCCAGTTAATGTTCCCATATGAACAATGGAACCAGATATAAGACCTATGCCGATGTAGCATAGTATGTGAGAAACAAATGATCTTTCTACAGTTTTTTTCATTTTTTAGTTGTTAATCTTAAACCAAGAACTTTGCCAACCTTTCATCAGGTTAATTTCAGAAGTTTGGGCAGCGATAATATCATTCGCAAGTTTTATAAGCTCAGGTCTCTTTGAATTTTTAAGTACAGCTTCCGCCATTAGAACAGCGCCTTGATGATGAACTACCATTTCAGAGAGGAAGGCTTTATCAAAAGCATCCCCAGTCTTACCTGCAAGTCCAGCCATCATACTGTCCATCATTTGATCCATATTCATGGTTGTGTTGCTTTCCATCATAGACTTGTCTGACATTTGATGCATACGATCCATAGACATATTATTCATCTGACTATTTCCCCATAATAGATATCCCAAAAAGAAACCAATAACTAACGTTGTCAGAGAAACAATGTATATATTTTTCATAATGTTTATTGTTATAATTTAATAATATGTACTACGTTCCGAAGTACAGAGGTAGCATAAGAAGAGCCATTACAGCCATAAACAAGTTTTCAAGTAAGGTTACTTTAGTCATAGGTAGTTTGAAAATTACACCCAAGCATACACAGGGTATTTCTTCCTTTGATTGTAACTTCTTAAACACTCCAACAGAACTTATACCCATAAGTAATAGTGTACATACGTCACGATATATCCCACCAGTATCTGATAGATACAACCCTGCAAGTACAAGCTCTATGAAGGGGTATGATAAAGCATATACGCGAGACTTCGTTGCAATAATGTCATAGGTACTGTACCCATCAGCAAACGCTCTCACATCCAAAACTTTTAAAAATCCAAAGAAAAGAAAGATTAGTCCCATCATTATAATCATTCCGTAGTGAAAGCTCCAGTTTCCTTGGAAAGCCATTATTGCAAATGTAATGAAAGTAACTAGAGAATAGATACTAATTAAAGGTAAGAAGTTTTTAAAAGTCATTTTAGGTTCAACATTTTTACTTTTAATAATTGTCCTTAATAGGGAATGGTGGTCACAAAAGTAATGAATAAGTCCGACTGTATCTGTGGTACGGTGTGTAGCATCCATGGAACAAATCTCACATTTGTTTGTCAGGGTATTCATTTATTTTCTTTTTAATCTATAGACCTTCAGAACTTCACCCACTGCCTTTACTGTTTGTCCCTTTTTGATCTGATACACAACACAACTCTGCAAATGGCTTTCTAATAACATATCTTCTACATTTGATAGTGCTTGTTTGATAGCAGAACTTTGGGTTATAACATCTATACAGTAAGTATCTTTGTCTACCATATCTTGTAATCCTTTTACCTGACCTTCAATTATTTTAAGTCGTTGAGTTATTTTTTTCTTTTCGGTAATCATACTATAAGTATATACCCCTAGGGGGGTATATACCAAATAGATAATAAATTCACTTTTCTCTACCCCGTAGGATAACTACCCCATAGGGTTACCCTATGTATTCCGGTTAGAAGATACAAAGAACTTAAGGATTCAGATTTGAAGAGATTTCAGAAGAAAATAATGATCAGAAGCATTTGCCTGTCTACTAAAGGGCTCCTTTGTGTCAAAAATTAAATCTTGTAGGTAGTGGTGAATATTATCAGCCCCTACACGCAAACGTCTTCTTGTCGGAAATAATTATAGCAACACCTTCGGTGCTCCAGTCGTATTGAGATAGTTCACCAGTTCGCTAAACGTGACACAGCGAACCATCGGCTTCCCGCACTCTTCTTCGGCAAAGGACTTCATAGCTTCCCAATAGACCCCATCATTCCACTTAGAAAAATGATGGCCGATCACTATCGGCGCACGGGTAGTGCTGTAGGTGCGATTAAAAAAATCAACGTATCCATTTTTTACTTCATTAAAATAATTCTGCCACAGAGGTGTTCCTTTTACCGCAAGTTCCTGAACTGAGGACTGATGCATCCAGAGGCTATAGTCCATCGCAATGACTGGTGCATGAGTTGCTCCCAGACGGACAATACTCAGCGGAATGCGCCACACTCCCCCACTATCTTTTTCTGGCCACACACTTCGATACTCCGCACCACTTGCATCATAAGTAAAGTGCAAATCTCGCAACACGGTATAAAGATTATTATTCACTTTTAAACTCGGAGCTCGAAAACCCCTAACTGTCGCTTCGCCAAAAAGCGGAGTGGTGATAGCTGGGCCTCCAGCATTATTTTTTACTATATTTGTCAAAAGAGCATTGAAGACGGCGAATTCGTGCTTCCACTCTTCATAGCTCCACTCGTGTCCATCGTAATGCCCCACCGCATGGGAACCAATCTCGTGGCCCTCGCCCAAAGCTTCGTTAAATTTCCTCACTCGCTCATCAATGTCAACATTTGAATATCCGAACCCAATAGCCGAAGTTCCTGGGCTATGCCGTGGTGCAGTGTAGGCCTCGGCACTTGTGGGAGTGAGAAAATACACACCACTTATAAAATAGGTAAAGTGGAGTGGCTTACCTTCACTTTTCATTTTCTGCGCGAACTGTAGTGTTTCTGTAAGCATCGGAACCGAGCGTGACCCATCAAAAGAAAAAAGAATGAACTGTGGCGTGTCGGTTGCAAGAGCATATCGAGGAGTCTGAGTCTGCTTTATACTCTGTGGTGAAGGAAAAGTGGTAACGAGACTTTTTTTATGTAATTGAGACTCTTCGGTATCAAGATCCTTCACTACCTCTTTTCCCTGTTGCGATTTTTTCTTCGCTAATGTAAAGCTTTGTGAAATCGATAAGTGCCCGTATCCAAGTACATATCCAATAAGCAAAAAACTGGCTGCAAAAATAACCAGTGTTTTGTTAGCTTTTATAAAATCTCTCATTGGAAATAGTTTATCATGAAGGGGTAAAAGTTTAAGAAAACAAAAGACCTCAGGCACGCAAAGCGTGCCTGAGGTCTTTTCAAACTCTACCTTACGTACACCACTCCGATCATCCCTGCTTCCCCATTGAGGTTGTAATAACTCCACACCCCGGGAACAGAAAGTGATGATGAGTAAGTTCCGCCTTTACCAACACTTTTCTCTTGTCCTAAACTTGGGTAAATAGGTACACCCTGCACCAAGACCGAGGAAATACGCATTGAATCACTGCTTTTATTTACAAAACGAATGCTCTCACCACGATTCATATAGACAATCTGTGGATCAAAACCAGTAGCGCCGTTATAGTTCACAGTTGTTACATAATTCTTCCCTTCAAGAGCCCTTGTCTTTGTATAGACTGGCTGTGCTCGTACGTACGCCTCTTCTGCGGCCCTCACATCTGCTGCGTTTGAAGTAAGTGTCGTGTCATTGGTCGTGGCTCCTGGAGTATTCGTAACAGGAGCAGGAGTATTACTTGAACTCCACATCACATACCCAACGATTGCAAGCACAACGACTACCAACCCACCGATATACCAACCATTTGAATTTTCCATATTTTTTAATTTTGACTAAGAGTAATTTTTCTAGCAAAAATCCGCCCTGGCTGTAGGGCGGGTTTTTTGTAACACGCTAGTTTGAAGTGCGGAACGTATTCTGCATTGTCATACTTGCATTTCCTGAAGCATCAGTGACGTAGATATCATAGTAGTAAACAGTGTCGCGCTGGAGATTCGAAAGTGTCACGCTTTGTGAATTTCGGAATACTCCATCTGACATAACTTCAGTACCACCGATACTTACTGAGTGAGGTGACTCGTACTCTGAGAGTGGTGAGGTGCTGTAGAATACCGACCCCTTCACTGGCTCGTTCGTAGTCCAACTTACCACAACACTATTTGACCCCGTCCCAACGTTTACCATTGAAAAGACTGCGGCATTTGCATCACTTCCGAACACTCCTCCTTTCATCTGTGCATTAATCACAGAGAGAGTTGCAGGGCCAACACGACCAACAGTTGCAATACCGTTTCGTGCCTGAAAGTTTGAAACCGCTGACTTAGTAAGAGGACCGAAATAGCCTGTTACCAATCCCTGTGGGTAGATGGTACTATCTTTTGCAAGAAATTCCTGGAGCAAAGATACATTAGATCCTGACATACCAAACTGCAATTCACGAGTGAGTGTCTCTGCATACACCGGCGAAACAAGAACGAAAGCAGATAATACGACTGCACTAGCAATCCCAAAAGCGCCTAAACGCTTAGAAACAATGACATTATTTTTCATATATTATATATTTTTTCTAAACTGGTAATACCGATGATCTTATTAAACGGTAGGGCACCTTCGACCACGCGCTCCTTGTAAAATGGCAGTAACTCCCAAAGATACTTATCTAATAGGTCTTAGAAATCATTTGGTACATATAACGACGTGCGACGGTACCCCGTATTACAGTCTTTCTCTAAAGCACCGTTTACCCACTTTTGACAGAGTAACAAAAAGTAAGTATTATACTTTTTAGTGGGCATTTTGCCCATCTTTTTTTGAGAAAGGTTCTTATGAAAAAAAAGTTAGTTCTTTTAATTATGATGTTGCTAGCGGCCCCAACCGCTATTGCCGGCGTCGTCGTACTGTCTGGCATCGAGGTTTTCACAGCCTTGGCGCCGAACCGGTTTGGTTCACCCTCATTTGCTCCCTGGGAAGGGAATGTGATTGCAGGGCTCTACGCCGGCCAGACGTCGTACGGGACTGTAGGTCCTACGCAATTCAATGCGGAGACCAATCCGATTGACGTGGCACAGGCTATGGTGAGTGGCTTCCCAAGTTGGAGGGGTCAAATCAATCCGGCAGCTGCCTTCGGGTCGGCTTACGCCAACGAGCTCGGCAACCGCATGACGTTCGCCCTTCGAATCAACATTGGGCAACAGTTCGCGATTAACCAGCTCGGTTTTGATGCCACAAGCACCGACCCCTTCAACGGCTTAGATTTCTCCTTCACCCCCGGATCATACAACTATGGTTCGGGTTATGTAGGAGTACTCTTCGGCACTGATGGCGCATGGGACGGAGGTGACGACACGTTTATCACCACTGGTCCAAGTAGCCAACTGGTCGACGGATTAATCGGGCGCGGAAGCGGTAATTCGTTTGCCGCGTATTGCACCGTCTGCGATGCGGCCGACCAACTGCAAGCGTTGGCCGATACAGCGGCCTATCCTGGTAGTCCGTTCACCTTCACGGGGGGCTACTACCTGGTAAACCCAAACGGTGGAATCCCGATTGCTGAAGGTGCAGGTACCTTCGAAATCGGCGAAGTCCCCGAACCCGGGAGCTTTGCATTATTGACCATGGCGCTCCTAGTGTTTACACGCCGGCGTATCGAGAAAAAATGACCCTTCACGGGGTCGCACCGCCCCAGGCCACAAGCCTGGGGTTTTTCTTAGGTAACTTTGCTATACTATTTTTATAACTTTGTAGATCCATGAACACAAATCCTTCACGAATATTCATTTTCATCATTATCATACTGATCGGTCTTTCATCTTTTATTTTCTACAAATACCAAACACTAAAGAAAGAGTCATCACTCAACCGAACGAACTTTGAAGCTACTTCTAAAGATCTTCAAAATGTAGTCATTGAACTCCAAACACACCTGTCGAGTTCGACCGCGCAGAACCGCAACCTTGATGATTTTCTAACTATTCTTAAGGCGCGCAATTCTGACTTTCAAAACGATCTCTTAGAAAAAGACCAAAAAGTACAACTCTTAACAAAGCTCGTACAAACTGACCCTGAGCTTCTCCGGAAATACTCCAAAGTATATTTCTTAAACGAAAACTACATTCCCACCGAACTTTCACTCATTGATGCACAATTTCTTTTTAGACAAAATCCCTCTCTTCAAATCCACACTAAGATAAAACCGTATCTTGAAGCATTGATCCGTGATGCGCGAGCAGAAAATATTAATCTCTCAGTCCTCTCAGCCTATCGTTCGTATGACGTTCAGAAGTCTATAAAAAGTAAGTACACCGTGATCTACGGAGCTGACTCGACCAATCGCTTTTCAGCAGATCAAGGTTATTCAGAACATCAACTCGGCACAACTGTAGACCTCACTACCAAAAAAGGTGGCGCAGTCCTTGATGGGTTTGAAAAAACCCCCGCGTATCCTTGGCTTCTTACTAATGCACAAAAATATGGCTTCATCCTCTCCTACCCAGCAAACAACGCCTTCTACCTATTTGAGCCGTGGCATTGGCGATTCGTCGGGGTAGCACTGGCCACCTCGCTCCATACTGCGAACAAACATTTTTATGATTTACAACAACGAGAACTCGATCCCTTCCTCTTAAAAATCTTCGATTAACTGCTTTTTATGAACCTCTTCGACGCCTTCATTCTTGGTATTGTGGAAGGAATCACCGAATTCCTTCCTATCTCTTCTACCGGACACCTCATTCTCACCGCCCATCTTTTAGGAATCCCCTCGTCTGATGTTTTAAAAAGTTTCGAGATTATAATCCAGCTCGGAGCAATCGGAGCGGTGCTTGTTTTATACTATCGTTCTTTTTTCAATATCGAACTTTTAAAAAAACTCTTTGTCGCATTTCTCCCTACTGCCATAATTGGTCTTGCGCTCTACTCCTTTGTAAAACAATATCTCCTTGGTAATGAGAAGGTTGTTTTGATCTCGCTTTTTGTTGGCGGAATCACGCTTATCGTATTCGAGCTCTTACATAAAGAAAAAGAGACTTCTTTAAAAGATGTCTCATCCATTTCGTATACTCAAGCCTTCACTATAGGTCTTTTTCAATCAATCGCTATTATTCCTGGAGTTTCGCGTTCTGCTGCAACTATAGTCGGAGGGCTTTCAATGAATATCTCTCGAACAACGATTATTGAATTCTCATTTCTTCTTGCAGTACCGACAATGGGCGCAGCAACTGCACTCGATCTTCTAAAAAACTACGCAACTTTTTCACCTCACGACTTCTCTTTTCTTGCTGTAGGATTTGTTACCGCTTTTATTGTTGCACTCTTCGCAATCAAGTTCCTCCTCCGATTTATGCGGACACATACGTTTATACCTTTTGGCGTCTACCGCATAGCAATCGCCCTCCTTTTCTGGGTATTCCTCATAAAGTAGCGTTATTTATTCGAAGCTCTCGCTACTGCTGCAGCTACTTTCTTTGCTACTCTCGTATCAAATGGCTTTGGAATAACAATTCCTTTTTTTATTTCAGCAGGACTCACTAAACGTGCGATTGCAAATGCAGCAGCGAGTTTCATCGGCTCAGTAATCGCTTTTGCCTTAACAGCCAAGGCTCCTTTAAAAACCCCCGGGAACGCAAGCACGTTATTTATTTGATTGGGATAATCAGAGCGACCAGTACCAAACACAACAAGCTTTGTTTTCTGTGCATCTTTAAAACTAATTTCTGGATCAGGGTTTGCCATCGCAAAGGCAATAGGACGCTCCGCCATAGCTGCCACCCACTCTTTCTTTAAAATGTTTGGCGCAGAAACTCCCACGAAAACATCAGCTCCCTTCAGTGCCTCCTCTAATCCTAATGTTATATTTCTTCCATTCGTTTTTTGAGCCAATGCACTTTTGTAGATATTGAGATCTTTACGGCCCTTATGGAGTGTTCCTTTTGAGTCAACGATAATAATATTTCTAGGACTCACTCCCCCTAAAATCATCATGTTCGTTGTTGCAAGTGCTGCAGCTCCTGCTCCACTTACCACAACCCTCACTTTCTCGATCTGTTTTTTTACTACCCTAAGTGCATTAAGAAGTCCTGCGAACACGACAATAGCTGTTCCATGCTGGTCATCATGAAATACAGGAATAGAAAGCTCCTTCTTTAATCGCGCTTCAATTTCAAAACAACGAGGCGCTGAAATATCCTCAAGGTTTATTCCACCAAAGGTAGGGGCGATCATTTTTACTGCCTGAATAATTTCTTCTGTATCTTGAGAAGCAAGTACTATCGGAAATGCATCCACTCCGGCAAAGTTTTTGAAAAGTATCGCCTTCCCCTCCATCACAGGCATAGCTGCCTCGGGACCTAAATTACCAAGTCCCAAAATCGCAGAGCCGTCAGAAATGATTGCTATCGTGCGCCCAGAAAGAGTCAACTCTTTGGCAAGTGCCTTATTCTTGCTTATTGCTCGCGAAACTGCGGCTACTCCTGGAGTATAGAGCTTCGAGAGGTCTTCTTTTGTCTTGAGCTTAGTTTTCGCGATAGTCTCTAATTTTCCTTGAAATTTTTTGTGGAGTGCAAGCGCTGCCTTATCGTAATTCATAGTAGTCAGCATTAAATGGATACCGGCTCATTTTACGTCCTCCTTCCTAAGATGTACACCGCAAGGAGTGTGGTAATAGGGACTGCCAGCACAAGGCCAATACTCCCTACAAGCGAGCGTACTATTTCAGTCGCAAAGAGCTCCTTGTTCGCCAATAACAGAACTCCACTACTACTTAATGATGCAAGTAACAGAAGTGGAAGTGACGCACCGACATAGGCGATAGCCAAAGTATTTACCAAAGCTCCGATATGCTCTCGACCAATACGCAGCGCTCGCCAAAAAACTTCACTCTTCATTTCCTCCTTACTGACTGCGAGTAGTTCTTCAACTGCTATTGCCTGACCTATTGCTGCGTCATACAGTACCCCTAAGAAACCTATAATCATCCCCCCAATCAATAACCCGCCAAAATCAATTTTCCCCCGTGAATCAAAATTTAGATATATTGATTCTTCACTCGAAAAACCAGTTAACTGCGCCCATTTCACCGCAAGTACAGTGAGGACACCGGTTACGATAATCGTTATAATCATTCCCCCTACGGCAACACTCGTCGTCTTGTTAAAGCCATGGGTAATGTACGAACCTAAAATAATGATGAGAGAAGCAACGCCAATACTGACCCATAAGGGTGAATAGTGTGCTAACACCCCAGGAACTAATAAGTAAAAAATAAAAAATATACTCAGTGCAAGAGCGACAAGTCCTCGCACTCCCTGTACTCCACCAAAGAGAACTACCACAGCAATAAACAATACGAGTAAACCAATAAGTGCAGGAAGTCTGTCAGGGTCTGATACTGCATATCGATCGGTACCATCAAGACTATTGGTAGTATGAGTAAAATAAAATACTTGCTCTTTTTTAAGTTTAAGGTAGTCGTTATCGATAGTAACAATGTGTCCCTCCCTATCCCCTCGTAGTATCTCAACTTTAATTTTCTGAAACAAAGCAGACACATCAGTTCCTGGAACGTTTTTCGTCTCTTGTATTACCACTTCAAGTACCCGACCTTTAAGTGTTTCTACCTTATCAGGAACTATTTCTTGTGCTCGTAAGGTACCAGGACCAAAAAAAAGGGATCCTAAAAAAATGCTTGATAAAAAAAGTATACGAAAAAACATACTACGGTTATACCCCTAAAGCACACTTTTTGCACATTCCAAAAAACTCTAACGAATGATTTGTAATGCTACTAAAAGACTTACTTTTTTTTAATGCCAATCTTTCAAGCGTGTACGGAGTATCAATTTCAATGTCTTCGAGAATCCCACATTTTTTACATGAAAGATGATGGTGATGGTGATCTTCATCAATTAATTCATAAAACGTATGTCGCCCGAAGAGTTGCACCTTGTTTATTAAGCCAACTTTTTCAAATAGTTCGAGTGTTCTGTATAACGTAGCTAAGTTTTCTGACCTTGACTGGGTCTGTATCTTCTCCACAGAAAGTGGTATTTCAGCATTTGATAATATTGAAAGGACCTTCAATCGAGTGCTCGTTTTCTTTAAGCTGTATGTCTGCAACAAAAAGATATGACTCTGTTCAGTGCTATTTTTCTTCATGAAGTAAATGGTGCTTGTGCGTAAGGACACCTGCTGTATCCATTAGGATAACAATAAAAAAGCGGAGTGCTAAAACAGCGCTTCCCACAGAAAACCAGGCAAAACAAAAATGGAGTAGTGAATTACTTACAAAATAAGAAACGAGTGGATTTGCAAGTCCGACTGCAAGAGCAGTCATCCACATCGGCGAACAAAACCCACACACAAGAGCATTACCAATGTAGGGAATACTGTCTATTTTCTTATCAATTTCTTTATGATCAAGCAAAAAAGTTCGCCAGGTCAGCGACGTAGCAGCTACCGACGTTGCTAAAATAAAATAAAGTGTCCAATCCATACAAAAAAAGTTACTGTTACTATTAAAATATGGCGACCGAACATCGATCGCCATATTCTTACACTACAAAGAACAAAGTTTCATCCGAGCAAACAATGCCTCGGAAAACTGGTTTATTTTTTTCGCCGATGCAATGACCATGCGGACGGCAGCCACTTCATCCTCGGTCAGCTCGACCTCTCCCAGCACCGTATCGGTTGCTGGAGACTGGAGTGTGTCAATGTGGACATGGTCCCCACCGACACAAGTTCCACAGGGGTGTGGGTAGATAGTGACCCCCACGACCACTTCTCCATCATCGCAAGCCATCCTATGGAGATAAAGACGCGTTTCGGGGGTACCAAGCCGCGTCTTAAACTGACGCACCTCAGCTTTCACTGCGTACTCCGAGGCGTATCAGCAAGGGTTTTTGACGAACAAAAAATACGAATGCCTCATTCTCGGGGATACCGGGAAAAAATCTTCCCTCACGCACGGCCCCTAACCGGCCGTACTGATCCCAGAAAAGTTCTATCCAACCACAATCACTCTTGTATCCCTCGTTGGCAGATACAAGTTGAAGTGCGGTCGAGAGCTCACCTTCTCCCTTACCCTCACTCGTGACTAACCCCCAGGCACAGTGCTGGCAGGCTTTGGTGCGGTTGGGGCAATGAGGTGAGCGGACCACCCGAGCCCGGGGATCCTCAGGAACTCTTTCCATTTTTTTTCCTTTCTCTTGTTGGTTGTAATATACTCCTTTCCTATTTAATGCGAAATATTCGCATTTGTCAAGTACGAACATATAACAATCTCACTAAAAAACTAATTTCCCACAGAAACTTTTTAGGACTTATTGGTATACTGCATCTCTATGGCTCTCAGTACACAAACACTTAATGAAATTAAACACCACATAAAAGGGGATGTGTCAGACTCCCCTTCTGACTTAGAAACCTTTAGTCGCGATACGAGTCTTTTTGTCGTAAGACCCTCTCTCGTAGTCTTTCCTAAAGATGAAGACGACGTTGAGGCATTGGTGCAAATTGTTTCCTCAGCAAAGAAACGAGGTGAGGATATTGCTCTCACTGGCCGCTCCGCAGGCACTGACATGACCGGTGGGCCACTTACGGAGTCAATCGTTCTTTCATTTACTCGATATATGAATCACTTTGTAGGATGGGAAAGCGGTAGCCACACTGAACGCGCTGTGGTTGAGCCAGGAATGTTCTATCGTGACTTTGAAAAGGAGACCCTCAAGCACAATCTTTTGATGCCGAGTTATCCAGCTTCTCGAGAAATAGCCGCCATAGGTGGCATGGTAGCCAACAACTGTGCGGGAGAAAAAACACTTACCTTTGGCAAAATAGAAAAATATGTAAAAAAAATGAGAGTTGTTCTTTCGGATGGTAAGGCGTGTGATTTTGGACCTCTCACACTCATTGAACTTGAAGAGAAAAAACAGCTTCATACTTTCGAAGGAGAAGTCTATCGAAAGACATATGAACTTATCGAGAAAAATTACGATCTCCTTACAAAAGCAAAACCGAAGGTAAGTAAAAACTCTTCCGGCTACATGCTCTGGAATGTGCTCGACAAAGAAAAGGGGACGTTCGATCTCTCAAAACTTTTCGTCGGCAGCCAAGGAACGCTTGGTATTCATACAAAAATAACCCTTTCCCTCATTAAGCCGAAACATCACACAAGACTTCTTGTTATCTTTCTTAAAAATACAGATATTCTCCCAGGTCTCATTAATCACGTACTCCAATTCAAGCCCGAAAGCTTTGAATCCTATGATGATCATACCTTCCGCATTGCACTCAAGATGTTTCCTCAGATCGTAAAGCGTCTCGGGGGTAATATTTTTTCACTCGGTATTCAGTTCCTCCCAGAATTTTTTGCAGTTCTCACTGGGGGAATTCCTAAACTCGTACTTCTTGCTGAGTTTACTGGAGACTCTGACAATGAGGCCTTTCTTAAAGCACAAGAAGCAGAGGAAAGTATCAAGGAATACAAAGTGAAAAGCCGAATAACCCAAAATGAAGCTGAGGCAGAAAAGTATTGGGTTGTCCGCCGAGAGAGCTTTAACCTCTTGCGCCAAAAGGTTAAGAATATGCGTACCGCTCCGTTTATCGATGACCTCGTCGTACTTCCTGAAGTGCTTCCTGAATTTATTCCTCGCCTCTACGCACTTCTTGATAGCTACAATCTCACCTACACTATTGCCGGACACATGGGAGACGCAAACTTCCATATCATTCCCTTAATGGACCTTACCGACCCTAAAAGCAAAAAAATAATTCATGAAATAGCTGACAAAGTCTTTGATCTTGTTTTCCGTTTTAAGGGATCAATCACTGCAGAACATAATGACGGCATTATGCGTACACCCTACTTACCAAAAATGTTTGGGTTGGAAGTCTACTCTCTTTTTGAACAAACAAAGCATATTTTTGACCCCGAAGGAATATTTAATCCTGGTAAAAAAGTTGGTGGTTCTTTTGAGTATACCTATGCACATATCGACACACACTAAACGGCCCTACCCTCTTTTTGTTGAGAAATTCTTTTCAGAACTCAGTTTCTTTACACCATTCCTGAGAAGCAAGGAGATTCTTTCGATTATTATACTTACAGTAACATTACTTTTCTTTACGATTGCCCACGGCACCGCTACTGAAAACTCTCTCCGTTTCTTGTTAGAAATTCTTATTACTCTAGGGACTCTTCCGCTTGTTTTCTCTATTATTGAACACCTCCTTCATCGTGAATATGGAGTTGACAGTATCGCACTTGCCGCTATCACTGCCACACTCTACTTCAATGAGACCGCCGCCGGAGCCATCGTCCTCATTATGGTAAATTCAGGTATCCTGCTTGAGAATTATGCTCGAAATCGCGCACGCGAAGGACTTTTACTCCTTGCAGAAGGAGCACCTAGTATTGCAAATCGTAAAAAGGGGACCCATTTTGAAACCATTTCTGTTACTGAAGTCCTCCAGCATGACATATTACTTGTAAAGCCCGGGGAAGTGGTCCCCGTTGATGGTGTTGTGCTTACTGGTGAATCAACGATCGATGAATCAATGATCACAGGAGAACCACTCCCTAAAGATGCAAGTGAGGGGGTACGAATTTTTAGCGGGAGCATAAATGGTGGTGGAATTCTCACTCTACGAGCTCTCTCTACCTATGAAGGAAGTAGCTATGCAAATATTCTGACGTTAGTGAAAGCAGCTGAAGATAATAAGGCCCCACTAGTGCGTCTTGCCGACACACTCAGTCTCCCCTTTACACTAATTACAGGAGTACTCGGTGGAATCGCCTATCTCATAGACCCCTCACTTTTAGTGGCTGTTCTTGTGGTTGCTACACCCTGCCCCCTCCTTCTTGCTCCACCAACTGCGTTTCTGGCCGGTATTAGTCGCGCTTCAAAAAAAGGACTTCTGGTTAGGCATGGGGGTGTTTTTGAAGTGGCCCATTCTGCCTCAGTATTTCTTTTTGATAAAACAGGCACACTCACCGAAGGATTCCCCCGCGTTGAACAAGTAGTTCCTCATAAGCCACATATCATGCGTGAAGATGTTGTAGAAATCGCTAGCTCACTTGCTCAATATTCACTTCATATTCTCTCACAAAGTATTACTGACTATGCACAAGAAAAGCAGTATAAGCAGAGTGAGATCATTGACCATAGAGAATATCTCGGTAAAGGCATGACCGGTATATTTAATAATGAGCGAGTAGCCTTAGGAACCCTTAGTTTTCTTGAGAGTCTCTCTGTTCCCACGACTGCAACCATTAAAAAACTTGATCAAGAAATTAAGGCACGAGGGGGCGTGAGTACTCATATTGCCAAAGAAGGAATACTTGTCGGCACAATTATTTTCTCAGATACACTCCGCACAACGGCTCCTGAAACCATTCTTGCTCTTAAAAAAATGCGCCCACACGCAGAGTTTGTTCTTCTTTCAGGCGATACCAAAGAACGTGTCGCGGAAGTGAGTAAGGATTTACCCTTTGAGAAAAGAGTATCCGAAGCAAAACCAGAAGATAAAACAAATGAAATACTCTCCTACGCGGCACGTGGCAAAGCTACTGTCATGATCGGCGATGGAATCAATGACGCTCCCGCTCTTGCTGCGGCGTCTCTAGGAATCGCTCTTGGCGGACGCGGACGAACTGCGAGTACTGAAACAGCAGACGTTATAGTACTTAATGATACTCTTTCGAGTCTTACTGATTTACTTTTGATAAGTGATCGAACGATTGCTATCACAAAGCAATCAATGACTATCGGCATCAGCCTCAGTGTTCTTCTTATGCTTGTGGCACTGACTGGAGTACTTCCCGCTACGCTCGGTGCACTACTTCAAGAAGGAGTCGACGTACTCGTTATCCTCAATGCCCTCCGTGCACTAAAGTAGTTGCGGAGCCGACATCGCACTGTGTCATCACAAAATTATTTTTTTCCTTCCGCTTTCTTTTTTGGCTTATAGTATTTTGTCTTTCCAGAACAGTTCCCGCAAATACATCCTCCCGTAACTAAGAATTCATCACAATACTCCTTTCCATAGTCATAATTTAACTCTTCTCCCACGGCAATGCTTTTCTTGGCGAAAATGAGCACGCGCCCCTGCTTTGTTTCTGGCTCACAGTTTGGCTTACATGAATGGTTGATGTAGCGAGCAGTATTGTAACGCGGGGTTCCATCGATCGTTTTTTTACTGTTTACCTCAAAAAGATAGCGTCCTCCCTGTATATCCGCCTCTTTACCAGTCAAAATTTTCCCAACATATTCGATAATAAAGTCACCTCGCTCAATAGGCTCCTTAGCAAAAAGTGCAAGTCCTGCCTTTGATTTCTTGATGGCGACCCCTTTCGGCATAAGATTTTTCATATCAACTCGTTTAAATTTTGGAGCTTTTTTCTTCTTTTTTGCCTTCTCTCCTTTCTTTTTTGTTTTAGTAGCCATGCTGTTTATTATTTTAACTTCCCGATTGTAACAAAAGCGCTACCCACTCTGCAACACACAAAAAGTCTTCCTTTAAGGTAAAATAAAGGATATGAAAAAACTTACCCCTCTCCTCATCATGTTGAGCCTTTTCCCTCTTTTTACTTCAGCACAAGCGGCGCCTACTATTAATACTTTTATAAGTAACTCAGGCTCCATACAGAGTGGGCAATCGATCGGTCTCTCGTGGAATATTACAAACAGCGCTGGCAGTGTTTTAACCATTTCATGTGCTGACGGCGTCGTCTTTGAAAATACCAATGGGAGCGGACTTACCTGTAACTCAGCACTCAGTTTCCCTAATGATGAAAGTAGTGCCGTTGATATTATTGCTTACAATTTTAGTGGTGGAGCGCGCTCGGTTAGTGCCTCGGTTACCCCAAAAGATATTAGTGGCTCTCTCGTCCCCGCAAACACGACCAACCTTTCATTTACCGTACAGAACACAAACTTCCCTATTGCCTCTTTTACGGTGAATAAAAGTATCGCCGACTCATACGAACCACTAACACTTTCCTGGCAAGGAGTTCGTGGCCTCACTGGTGTAAACCTTTCTCTTCGTTGCGGACCAAACCTCGAGGCGACGAGTACGAGTTACAACAGTGGCAAGTCTCTTCTTCCTTGTGGTGGCGATCTTTTTTCTTCTACTGCGCTTCCTGCTACTGGGTCATACACATTTTCTGTACTAAACAAGACCACCTCTGATATCTCTCCAACATTTGTTATCCTCCCCGCCTCTTCCGCCTCAAACTTCGACGCACTCCGTAGCAAAACACTCGACGTTACAATACTTCCTCCTAAAAAAAATACCCCCTCGCTTACAAGTTTTACCAGTAGTGCTCTTTCGGTGATCTCGCAAAATATGCTTACTTTTTCGTGGGTAGGAAGTAACACTGTTGGCCTCAATTTTTCGATCTCCTGCTCTGAAGCCCTCACTCCCTCACTCATTACCGCAACTGCCACAACAGCTCTTCCCTGCACTAATTCTGCTCTCACCTCTTCTCTTCCTAGTAGCGGTACTGCGACCCTTATGTTTGAAAATAGAGGGACGGCACCACTTTCAGTGACCCTCGTTGCTATCCCTGAAGTTACTACTGGACTATTTAATGCCACTCTTGGAAAAACACTGCTGATCACTGTGTACCCAAAAAACAGTACCCTCCCGACCACAACAAGTGCACCACTTGAGACACGAGCCACTTCTACCACTACTATTTCTTCCACAAAGGCCACCGTAAAAATTACACTCCCTTTTCTTACAAAAGGCCTTCTCCGTGGAATGACCCATAAGGAAGTGATCACCCTTCAAATATTTCTCGCTCGAGACAAGAAAATCTACCCTGAAGCTTCGGTCTCTGGCTTCTTTGGATCTGCAACAGAAAAAGCGGTGATGCGCTTCCAAGAGAAATACAGCATTACAAGAAAAGGTGTTGTGGGGTACGGTCAAGTGGGTCCCAAAACAAGAACCAAGGTAAACGAACTTCTCAATCTCTAACATGACGTCCTTCAATCTTCCCTTAGCTAAAAAACTTGGTCTTACGCGCGAGGAAATTTCTCTTTTTAGAAAACTTTCTACCCCGGTTATCATTCAAGATTTTGTAACGGCACTCCCTTCAAATCTTGAGAAAAAAGAAGAGACACTTTACTCACCACGAAGAGCTTTACGAGAACATACTGCGCATTGCATTGAAGCAGTTTTACTAGTAGGACTCGCCTTTTACCTCAACGGCAGAGAACCGCTTATTATTGACATGCGAGCACGTAACACTGACCAAGATCACTGCATTGCCCCCTTTAAAGAACATGGCCTCTGGGGAGCGATAAGCAAATCAAATCGCTCCATTCTCCGCTATCGCGACCCTGTCTATAAAACGGTGCGCGAACTCATGATGAGCTACTTCCATGAATACTTTCTCCCGACGGGCGTTAAAAGCCTCATTGATTACAGCGAGCCTTTTAACCTCAAAAAAATAAAAGAAAATTGGATCACTGGAGAGGATTCATTATGGTTTCTTGATCCCCTCTTAAACAATCTCCCCCATAAAAGATTCATTGAAAAAGGGAAGAAAGTTATCTTGCGAAAAGTTGATCCCCTTGAACTTAAGGTCAACTCCCACCAAGATTTTACCTAGTTTATTTGCCGTGTGTAAGGGGAAGGTCAAACTTAAAAGTAGAACCTTTATTAAGCCCTTCTGACTCCGCCCAAATAGAACCTCCGTGGCGCTTAATGATATTGTGCGCGATATAAAGTCCGAGCCCCATGCCCTCGGTATCAGCTCCTGTTGCTTCGCGGGAGCGGAAAAACTTGGTAAAGAGATGGCTTCTGTCACTACGCTTAATACCGATACCACTGTCTCTAATTGCAAAACGTATGGATTCATCTTTATAGCGATAGACGGCTATTTCAATAAGACCTTTTTTAGGAGTATAGAGAAGTGCATTTTCAAGCAAAATCCGTATCACGAACTCAAGACGTTTTACATCAACAGAGATGAGTGGCAACTCTTTGGCGACATCAATACTAAACTTAATCTCTTTTTCCTGAATTCGCGGACCATACTGCGCAATCACGTGCTCCACAAGCTCTCGCATTGACTCAGCTTTAAACACATACGCATATCCTTCATCGATACGTGCCATATCAATCAAAATATCAGTAAGCTCAGTTAAGCGACTCGCTGCATTCTCTATTTGACGCACTGACTCAAAACGTTCGGTATCAGATTGGTTTTTTTTAAGGTTCTCTACGGACCAGGTGATATAGGTCAGTGGTGTTCTAAACTTGTGGGTCACAATGTTAACGAACTCATACTTTAAAACTTCAAACTTACGCTCACGACCAAAGAGGTAAAAGGAAATTAAAAAAAAGAACCCTACCGCAAAGGCAAAAGCGGACCAAGGAGGGAGTACGTACGGAATAAACGGTTGCATAAATGCAATTACCCCACTCGAATGGAGGGAAAGAAAAAGAAGACCTACGACCAGTAAAAAAAGAGCGAGTGCCAGCCGAAATGCTTTAAAACCAAAAACTTTTTGCGCATCCATATAAAACAGTATACGTGCTTTACAAGAATTTCTGAAGTGTTATAACGATCAGTATACCTTTATGAAAAAATCAACCATCTACCATCGCTTCTTTGGTGACTTTAACTTGAGCGAAGAGCTCCTTACCCTAACCGACCCTGAACTCCTTCATCAATTAAAAACAGTACTTCGGTTTAAAGTAGGAGACGATCTTGTTCTTGTCTCAAACAAGAAAGAAGCTCTCGTTTCAATCAACTCACTTTCTCCGAAAGAGGGTACTGTTTTTATACGAGAAACTAACGAGGAAAAGGATCCTGTTAAACGAGTACTACACCTCTACCTCTCACTTCTTAAGCGAGACAATTTTGAACTTGCCGTTGCGAAAGCAGTTGAATGTGGTGCTACGACAATTACCCCAATCATTACTTCTCGCACCATAAAAACTGGGCTTAATAAAGAACGCATTATTCGCATTATCAAAGAAGGTGCTGAGCAATCTGGACGAATGATAATTCCCTCACTTAATCCGACACTTTCCTTTAGAGATGCACTGCTCCACTCAGTAACTTTAGGAAATGTTGGTTTTATTGGAGATACCACACTTCCTACGGAGACATCCCCCACCCTTCCTCTCAACAAAAACCTTGCACTCTTCATAGGCCCCGAGGGTGGCTTTAGCGAAGAAGAACTTCTCTTAGCAAAAAGACAAAGTATTGTCCCTTTTTCACTTGGTGAAAGTATTCTTCGCGCTGAAACTGCAGTAATCGTTGCAGTACATCGTTTTTCACAAGGAAATTAAGAAAGGCTCTGTGTTAGAATAAAGTAAATCTTTTTACTATAATGCTTACTCCTCCACCCAAAGACCCACTTTTTAATACCTGGGCTTACAAAGTAACTCGCGCAGTCGGCTCTCCACTTTCAATCGTTATCCATACTGCCTTTTTTATTGGCATTTTCGGTCTTCGCTTTTTTGGAGTAGCCTTTGGTGATATTTTTCTTTTTCTCACGACCCTTGTGTCCCTTGAGGCAATCTACCTCTCGCTCTTAATACAAATGACGGTAAACATAAACACCGCCCACCTTGCGGCTGTTAAGGATGATGTTGAAGATATCCAAGAAGATGTGGAAGAGCTCCAAGAAGATGTGGAAGAGATTCAGGAAGATGTAGAGGAAATCGCTGAAGATGTAGAGGACATTGCTGAGGACGTTGAAGAAATCCAAGAAGAGCAGGAAAAGGAACCGCGCGAAACCAAAAAGAAAACTGAAAACAAAGAAAAAGTTCCCAAAGAGAAAAAGAGTGATGACAAAAAGAAAAAACCACCCTTCATTAAAAAAAGTAGTTAGTTCTCAAACCCGCACCAGCAGATTTTTACGCAGCCGCTTCTTGAACCCAAAGAAAGGCCTCGTCCTTTTTCTTGAATGACTTAAAGTTGGTACGTCCAGAAAAAGATGCGAGCATATCTTGCGCCATAAGTATGTAATCTGACCCCCCGTAGGTCGCTGAACGATACACCATGGTTTTATCCTCCACTAAAAGATTCGTAAGGATAGTCACTGCCTCCGGTGCGTAGCCAGTTACTCCTTCAATGTCGATAGCGACTTTTACTGGAGTATAAGTATTTTCATACCGATCACGAATAGCCGTATGAACATCTTTGGACCATTTCTCAAGTGCTACAAGGTTTAACCCCTCAAGACGTCCCCCGAGAGAAAGGTGAATAATCCCATCATCTCCAAAATCAATACTAAATTTATGGCTTTCTTCACCCATTGTCATTCTATCCATTATACCTCCCTTATTGATCATATTCTACCCGCTTTATACACTTTGAAAGAAAAGCGAAATCCCCCGGAAAGCAAGCTTTCCGGGGGATTTCAACACTCACTTATCGTGCAGGACGATCAGCGAGAGGACGAGCCTCATTGACGATAATCTTACGACCATCCATATCTGCATTGTTAAGTGCATTTACAGCGGCGTCAGCTTCAGCGTCATTGGTCATAGTCACAAAACCGAATCCGCGTGAGCGGCCAGTCATCTTGTCTATGATCACAGCGGCATCTTCAACTGCACCATGTGCAGAGAAGAAGTTCTTGAGCTCATCATTAGTGGTGCGGTAAGGCAATCCACCAACATATAATTTCTTTGCCATTCTATTCTCAATGTAACCTACTAATCTTGGTAGTCGACCTTGAGGAGCTGGCACTTGGTGGAAAATTCCCTTACGTACTATCTAGACTCAAACTTACTACTTGAAAAGGAGTTTAGCACACATTTACCTTCTTGTATAGGAAAAAGAAAAAATCTGCTACAATGGCACTATTCTAAAAACCATGTCCGAAACCCCCCTAAACACCAAAAAAATACTCTCCCGCGACCCCTACAAAGGCACCCGCGACTTCTATCCTGAAGACTACGCCCGCCTCAACTGGCTCTTTACTAAAATGCGCAAGACTTGCCAATCATATGGCTACGTTGAGTATGGTGCTTCCCCACTCGAAGCCACTGAGCTTTACGCCGCAAAATCAGGTGAAGAAATAGTAAACGAGCAGACCTATTCCTTTATCGATCGTGGGGGACGCAATGTAACGCTTCGCCCTGAGATGACCCCGACTGTTGCTCGCATGGTGGCTAAACGCCGCAGAGAACTTCCCTTCCCGCTTCGCTGGTTCTCTATTCCAAACCTCTTCCGCTATGAGCAACCACAGAAAGGGCGACTTCGAGAACACTTTCAGCTCAACGTCGATCTTTTTGGCGTCAAAGGAATCGAAGGCGAAACTGAAGTTATCACCCTCGGTGCAAGCCTTTTGAAAAACCTCGGTGCAACACCTCACGACTTTAAAATTTTGATCAGTAACCGCTCTTTTTTTAACGCGCTCACCACACATCTCGGACTCGAGGAAAGAGTGGCTCAAAAACTAGGGAAGCTTATCGACCGGAAGGCAAAAATAAGTCCCGAAGATTTTCGTGGCACCTTAAGCGAGCTCGTGCCGAATGATTTTGCTATCGTTCGTGAAACTCTTAACAGTAGTTCGATTAATGAGTGCCAAAAACTCTGGAGTGGCGCTCCAACTGTTCTTGTAGCACTCTCCGATGTAGAAAACCTCCTTACAAACCTTAGTGAAGCAGGGGTTGAGAACGCAGTTTTTGATCCCACACTGATGCGCGGATTCGACTACTACACCGGCATTGTCTTTGAATTCTTTGATACAAACAAAGCGAATAGTCGCTCACTTTTTGGTGGTGGGCGCTATGACGAACTCCTTGATATTTTCGATGAAGAAAAAGTACCCGCGATTGGTTTTGGTATGGGGGACGTCACCGCCATTGATTTTCTCGAAGCGCATGATCTTCTTGTCGACCTTCCTTCAACAACTGAAATTTATATCACCAATCCTGGAGATGTTGCATCAACAGCCCTTCAAAAACTCGCTGAGAACCTCCGAGAAAAAGGGTTGACCGTCGCCATCGACTACACCACAAAAAGCGTCGGCGATCAGCTCAAAAACGCTGCCAAGCAAGCTATCCCCTTCGGCATACTCTTTAAAGACAATGTCCTTCTTATACGCGCACTTGCGACACGAGAAGAAATTTCATGTGGCGCTCTAGAGCGCTGTGACTATACGAAGCTTCTTAAATTTGTACACCCACTTCTCTAAAAATTTGTCGAGCACCTTTTAACTATGGTAAAGTAGTGCGTACTTAAACACTATGAGCAAGCTCAACAAGATAGTTTTCGATCTCGAAACAAAAAATATTTTCCAAGAAGTAGGGTCGCATGACCCCACAGCACTTGATATGTCTATTGTCTGCATCTACGAATCTGCTACAGACACGTATATGAGCTTCCTTGAGGAAGAGCTCCACAAACTCTGGCCCATTATCGAGCGAGCCGATATGCTCATCGGTTATAATTCAGACCATTTTGACATTCCGCTCTTAAACAAGTACTACCACGGGGATTTGAGTAAAATAAAAAGTCTGGACCTTTTGAAAGAAATTCGTGAATCTTTAGGCCGCCGCGTCTCACTTGACCAAGTTGCTGAAGGAACACTCGGCCAAAAGAAAAGCGGCCACGGACTTCAAGCAATACAGTGGTGGAAACAGGGTGATATAGAAAGCATCCGCAAATACTGCCTTGATGATGTACGTCTCACCAAAGAAATCTACGACTATGCAATCGCCAATAGAATACTGAAGTTTAAAGAAGCAGGCAAAGTCTTCGATATCCCTCTCAACACCAAACACTGGGACCAAAAAGAAGAAGTAGCCATGACTTTCTCACTCCCCTTTTAAAATCCTTCGACACCGAGGGTAACCCTACTACACGACTGAGGTAATCGGAGGTCTCTCCTCAGTGGGTAATAACTTTTTCCCTTCTTTTTTAGAATATCAAGGGTAACCCTATGTACACTAACACCTTAAATTCAAGTAGATTTGAAACCAGAAAAATTAGATCCTTCGCCAGACCAAATGCTCAGTAGTCTTTTGTTTAGTTCGTTTAGTTTATCATTGGGATATTTTGTCGTTATAATCCGGTTGGAGAATATGACGAAAGCTAAGAACGAGAGCACATTTATTGATTCCATACCGAGTCCATACCGAGGGGACCCCTCGGTCCATCCATACCGAGGGGACCCCTCGGTATGGACTCCTCGGTAGATACGATAGACTTCTAAGCGCATATATATAATCTTTATCGTATTACTCCAAAAACAAAAGTATGGTCATAAAGAAAATACCGATGAGTATTCCGATCGTCTGCAACAGACTCTTTTTTACCCCAACATCTTTATGGAGTTCAGGCACCAGGTCGCTCCCCGCAATATAGATAAACCCACCCGCTGCTATGGGTACTAAATAATGAGCGAGATTTGAAACAGAGGAAGAAGTAAAAAGTACTAGAACTGCTCCAACGACCGAGGCCAGCGCTGCATAGCAATTAAAAAGTATTGCTTTCTTTTTCTTAAATCCTGCATGGATAAGGAGAGCCACATTCCCTACTTCGTGTGGTATCTCGTGAAGCATTACTGCAAGTGTTGTAGCAATACCAACGGGGATACTAATAAGGAAACTCGCAGCGATGACCACTCCGTCGATCATGTTGTGTACCACGTCAGCAAAAAGAACGATGGGCCCCACTGGATGAATTTTCTTATGGTGCTCTTGATCTTCATGCAGATCAGTATGGTGATGGTGCCAATGGAGAAACTTCTCGAGCGAAAAGAAGATAAGAATTCCCAGAAGAATAAGGTAGGGTGTAAATGCTCCCCCTATTCCACTACTCAAAGCCTCAGGAATAAGATGAATGAATGCATCACCAAAAAGTGCCCCTGCTGAGATACTGACTAAGAAAAAAAGAGCGCCATTAAGTTTCTCTTCTTTAAAAAAAAGAAGTGCAATACCAAGAAGCGACATAGCACTTACTAAAACTACTGCCCCAAGACTCCAGACTATAACTGACATTGCTCAATCCTAACATTTGAGAAAGAAAGTAGGTAGTTGATAGTAGAAAATTTACTCACCCTTTAATTCTATATATACTAGCATTATAGGGTGAGTACACAGACTTACGTATACAGACTGGAGGCAGATTCTCATTAGACTCCCAACAGACTCGAATAGACTTCTAACAGGCCTCCAAAAAACTCGGGAGAAACTCAAAAAGAATCCAAAAATACTGGAGGCAAAATCCAAAGAAAATCTGACAGACCTAAGAAATATTCGCTCACAAGCTTTTACAAGAAGAACGTGGTTGCACTCACTACCCCAAAAAGCGTACAATGAAAGACATTAACTTTTACTTATTTTTATGGAACCAGAAATACAAATGATGGACAGTACTCCAAAGCGAAGTTTTTTTGAAGTTTGGAGTATTCCGCTCGCTATTGTTGTAGCCGGACTTTTTATTGCAGGTGCTGTATATATGAAAGGACCGACGGGAGGATCCGCAACCGCACCAAATCAATTTGATGTGAAAAATACCAAAACCACCATGAAGCCAGTGAGTGCGGAGGATCATCTTCTTGGAAACCCCGACGCAGATCTTATTATTGTCGTTTACTCAGATACTGAATGCCCCTATTGTAAGGTTTTCCATAATACCATGAGGCAAATTATGGCTGAGTATGGAAAGAATGGTCGTGTTGCGTGGGTTTACCGCTTACTACCACTTGAGCAACTCCATCAACGTGCACCGAAAGAAACCGAGGCTGCACTTTGTGTAAGTGAGCTTGGCGGAAAAGCTAAGTTCTGGGATTACCTTGATAGCATTTTTGAAACAACAGGGTCAAATGACTCACTCGACACAGCTCAACTTCCCCTTCTTGCTTCTAAACTCGGCATCGATACCAAAGCCTTTAACTCATGCCTCTCAAGTGGCAAATATACAGCTACCGTAAAAGCGATGGTGCAAGAAGGAATGCAAGCAGGTGCGCAAGGAACTCCTTATAGCGTGATCGTGACCAAAAAAGGAGAAACTTTCCCTATCGAAGGAGCTTTCCCCTATGCAAACCTTAAGCCAATTATCGACTCACTCTTGAAGAGTAAGTAGGGGGAAAGAAGAATATTAGGGTGTTAGGCTTTAGCTAAAATACAAGAAGGTTGTTTACAAGGTTGGTCTTGTAAAATTTAAAGGATGCCATTCGGCATCCTTTAACTATTTAAAAATTACCTTGGCGAGTTTGCAGTACTCACAATCCTTTTTCTCACAGCCACCTTTTTTGACAAAAGAAAGGTTGAGTATTTCTTCGACCGTCTCGCCGATTGTTTTTTTAAGCACCTTCACTTCTTCTTCGGTAATATTAAAACTCTCAGAAATATAAAGCCCTTTTTCAGTCGGCTCTATAAAATCGATAACCCCCTCGGTCATTTTCCTATCAGAAAAATGTTCATCGACTAAAAGTTTGTAGAAAATAAGTTGTCGTTTTTCGTTCCCCGTTGCACTCTTCGTATTCCCCTCTATCTCATTGCGACTCATCGGCTTTTTTGTTTTGTAATCTAAAACTCGTACCGTGCTGTCATTTATCTTGTCCATGCGATCTAAGCTACCTTTCAGCATCAGTTCCTCTCCACTTGGAAGCTCAAAGGGTACTGCTTTTATCTCTACCTCAGGGAGCATTGAGGGACCCCATATCGTGTGATTCTTTTTAAAATATCCAGGGAGCGTACGATATCCTTTCTTAAGTGACTCTTCATACTCTAATTCGCTAAAAGGAAGTTTAGAAAGTTTACCCTCAAACGACGCCATGAAACTCTCCTCAGTTACTCCTTCAAGTGCCTTAATACGGTCAATGGTTTCTTTAAGTGCATGATGCACTGAAATACCATAGAGTTGATGCTTTGTTTGAGACTGGGGAAGCCTTATAAGATTCACGAAAAAGTAGTGCCATGTGCACTTAAGATAATTGTTAAGTGCCGTTACCGCTAACCCCTGTGCAAACAACCGCTCTTTAATATAGTCCTTATCAAAAAGGCTTGCACCTAGGATTTCTTTCCGTAGCGTCAAAATATGAGGAGCATTTAAAAACTTCTTCTCGAGCGGAGTCGTGTCTCGTACTTCTATGAGCTTTGAATCTATTTCTTCGAGAAACCGCGAAGGACTTTGATCTTTACCTTCAAGAGTCTTACTCGCATACGTCAGTACTGCGCGTCGCTTTGCGCGCGTGAGGGCTACATAAAAAAGTCTTCGCTCGTCATCTTCATCACCCTTAATCCCACCGCCAAGTGGTAAATGGAAGGTGTCTCGAGCGCGTTTGCCACCCCACTTCCCTTCTCGTACTCCGACGATATAGACTACCTCATATTCTTGTCCCTTAGCCTTATGTGCTGTCATGAGAGAAACTGACTGCTCGCTTCCCACACTCTCGCGCACAGAGATACCCATATGGTATTCAGTCAGTGTGTCGAGATGTTCGAGAAAATCAGAAAGTTTTGCGGTACGCTTACTCTCAATCACCTTTCTTGATTCATCGAGGAGTGCGTCGAGTTTATGCAGTGCCGAATGTGCGTGCGGTTGCTTTACTAAATCTGCGATATAGCCCGACTCGTGCATAACAGTCTCAAGAATTTCAGAAAGGCTTTTATTTTTCGATGCCCGCTGCCACGCCAAAATGCTTTCCAAAAAAACTGAGAACTTTTCAGGCTCTTCTACTCCGAGTCCTTTAAGACACTGCGTATTCAAAAGTAGCGGAGCAAGTTTGCTCGTTCCCCGCGGTCGCTCACCCAGTACCTTGTAGCAATCAAGTATTTTAAGCTTCAGAAAATCCAGAAAAAGCGCCCTCCCCAACGCATCGTCATTATGAGGCTCTGCAACTGCTCGCAAAAGAATGATTAGCTTTTCAATATCAGGGTCAGTGAGTGCGTCCCCTTCTGAATGAACCACAAAAGGTATGCGATAGCGCGAAAGCATATCAGAAAAAATAAACGCATCTTTGTTCTCGCGATAAAGTACTGTTATGTCTTTAGGACTCACCCCATTTTTTATTTCTTTCTCGATATCCTCCGCCACAAAACGTGCTTCTGTCTCGCTAGAACTTAAGGTGTAAAGTTCTAGTGGTGTACGACTTACTGCAGCGTATGCACCGGAAGCCACGAGGCGTGGGCGCTCGATAATATTCTTTTCCCCCTCTTTCTCACCAAGAAGTGAGTGGGCAGCATCAAGAATACTTTGATGTGAGCGGTAGTTAGACGTCAAAGTTACCACTTTCGCTTCCTTGTACTTCTCTTTAAAATAGAGAAAATTCTCGAGAGAAGCTCCCTGGAAACGAAAGATTGCTTGCTTTTCATCTCCTACAATAAAAAGATTTGGCGATTGATGGAAGGAAGAGAGAAGTTCCAATACTGCATTTTGTGCCGCATTCGCATCCTGGTGTTCATCGGCCAAAACAAACTGATATGTTTCTTGAAGGATAAGACGAAGATCTTCATGTTCTCTCATGGCAGAAACTGCCTCAAGAATCATATCTTCATAATCAAAGCGTTTACTTTCTGCCAATTCCCGCTCGTATGCTTCATACACAATAAGAAGCTCTCTATGCTTTGCTATTTGTTTTTCAAGATCTGCATACTCACCCTTCATCTTTCCTTTATGAGCCCCCTTGAGGTGCACTTTCTCAGGCACATCGTCAAAATCCTTTTGCTCTTTTTCTATTGCACGCTGTAAATGGAGAGGCCCCAAAGCTTCACGTTTAAGGTCAGAAATTGCAGAAAGGAGGGAGCGGATATAGTAATACGGGTCGCCATAGGGGCGGAGGAGTTCGAGTTTCTCGCTGTCTATTATTTTCTCCATCAATGAGAGTTTCTCAACGCTGGTGAGTACCACTCTTCCTACAATGCGTGGAAAATATTCTGGATATCGCTCAATAACATCATTACAAAAACTATGGAAGGTATAAATATTTACCCGATATGCGAGACTGCCAATAATCTTGGAAAGTCTCTTACGCATCATATGCACTCCTGACTCGGTAAAAGTGACGGCAAGAATCTGCTCAGGTGCGGTGTCAGTTTTCCTTAAGATATTGGCAATGCGGAGGGTCAGTATCTGCGTCTTACCTGTCCCAGGGCCGGCTATTACCATCACTGGCCCCTCGATAGTATCGACCGCCTCCTTTTGTTCCTTGTTTAACTTAATGTAATGCTCAAGAAAAATCTTCTCGATCTTTTCTCGCTTTTCTTGACTGGAAAGTTCCATAAATATGAGTATAGCACGACGCTAGTGCATCTATTGACTTTTACGAACTTATGTGATATAGTTGAATACAAAGTGTCCCTCCCCCTACCCCTCAAGTAGGACAGATGTTAATAATACTCGCTCGGTGTTCGGAACTCAATACACTGTCGTGGTCGGTCATTAAGAAAGGAATGTATGTCTTGCAGTTCTTCCTCAGTCACTGACCCAATATCTCTCCTCTTTGGTACAAAACATCTAATCCACCTATTGGTGTTCTCAACCAACCCCTTTTCCCAAGAATGGTAAGGATGTGTAAAATAGAGAGGCGTGTTGAGGAGTACTTCGAGCTCCCTCCAACAGGTAAAGGGAATGTCGTTGTCGGTGGTGATGGACTTCACTTCAATACCACGAAACATCGAGGAAAGCGCAGCACGAATAGTATTGCGTTTTTTGTTTGGCAGCTTAATTACCGAGGCCTTTTTGGTTGCTTGATCTACGGCAACAAGTAGTACCCACCTAGTTTCTTTAGAGACAATAAAATCAAGTTCATAGTGACCAACTCCTCCTCTCTCGGGTCTTTCTAATATATTTCCTGCCGTCTTTGCTCGTTTTCCAGTGTCCTCACTTCTTTCCTCCTCTGTGGTTGTTCCACCCCAGAAAAGAAGATGCTCAAGTCTACGTGACTCAGTAAACTTGTAGATGGCTCTCCCTGAACATTTGATGCCCATCTCTCGCTTTAAATGACCGTTAATCTGCTGGGGTGACCATTGATATGGTTTGTTTAATCTTTCTTCTACAAACACCGAAAGGAATGAATCCATGGCCAACTTTAAGCATTGTCGCTTAGCTCTCCACCTCTTAGCTGAGGACTTCCGTCTAGCCCTTTCTGCTTCATATATCCCTCTCACGCTATTTTTCTTAATCTCACAACTAATGGTGTTTAGGCTACGGTGAAGAAACTCGGTAATGCAACGAATCAAAATTCCTCGAAACCCCGGGCGCAGCGCCCGGGGTTTTTTCATACCGAGGGGTCCCCTCGGTATACTCGGTATATGGTTTTAGTGGTTAATAGTTCTGCAATCGATTCGACTTCTGGTGCTCGCGGATTTTTTGATGAGCCTTGGCTTCAATTTGTCGGATACGCTCGCGCGTTACTCCAAACTCCTTCCCCACTTCTTCAAGGGTGCGAGTAATACCATCTGAAAGTCCATTGCGCATCTCAAGAATACGTTGCTCTTTCGGCGAGAGGTCCCCCAAAATCTCTCGTACTTGGTCAGCTAAAATTCTTTGTGAAGTCTCCTGATCTGGAGAAATGATTTTATCATCAGCAATAAAGTCTCCGAGTACTGAACGCCCATCATCATCTTCACTTCCGACAGGTGCTTCAAGAGACACAGTGTCTTGATTGATCTGCTCAATAGTATAAATTTTTTCTACCTCAACTCCCATTTCAACGGCAATTTCTTCCGAAAGCGGGTCACGACCTAAATCTTGTGAGAGACGGCGCACGACCTGCTTGTACTTAGCGATAGTTTCCACCATGTGCACAGGGATACGGATAGTGCGTGACTGGTCAGCAAGCGCACGAGTAATAGCCTGTCGGATCCACCACGTTGCATAGGTTGAGAATTTAAACCCTTTAGTGTAATCAAATTTATCAACGGCCTTAAAAAGACCGAGGTTCCCTTCTTGAATAAGATCAAGAAGTGTAAGATCGGGACTGCGCCCTACATACTTTTTGGCAATCGAAACCACAAGACGAAGGTTTGCTCGTGCAAGTAAGTTCTTTGCTTCAAAATCTTCTTCAACAATACGCTTCGCAAGCTCTCGTTCCTCCGCTGCATTAAGAAGTGGGTATTGCCCAATCTCCTTAAGATACATTTGAATAGAGTCGTACGTATCACTCGAACTTCCTCCTTTATAGGAATATTTTTTACTCTCTTCAGGAGAAGGCTCAATATTAAGCATTCCTCCTCCCTCAAGAACATCGATTCCTGCTGTCTGCAGTTTCTCGTAGAGCACATCGAGGAACGGAATGTTTTCTTCGATTGTTGGAAATTCTTTGAGAATTTCATCATATGTTACGAAACCACGCTCGCGCCCCTTGTGTATCAAAGTCGCAGACTTCTTCTCGAGGCCTGCTTCTTTTTTCGAAAGTTTTAACGCTACCACCTTTACCAGCTTCACTACTTTCGGCTTTTTCGGAAGTGTCTTCTTAACCGCTTTCAAGTTCCCAAGCTTTAATTTTTTGTAAAGCGTCTTTTTGGGTTTTGCAGATGTAACTGCTTTTTTGACTGCCTTTTTAGCAGGTTTGGTGCTTGCCTTTTTTGTTACTTTTTTCTTAGAAACTTTTTTTGGCATAGTAGCGTGTATCTTAACGTATAATCTGAGATTTTAATAGGGGGAAAGTAGGTCACTTTTTTTCGGGTGGAGCTTGATTATTTATTTGAGTAAATGGGTTTTCGTAGGCACTAATCTTTTGCTCTTCTTTTTGTATTTCTTTTGCTAAAGTTTGATACTCTTTCATCGCCATTAAGAGGGCTTCTGCATCTCCTTCTGTTTCATTTCTGCGAATCGCTTCTTGTAAAAGCACTGACTTTTCTTTCATTCCCTCAAGTGCAAGCTCTTCGGTGAGTTGTTTTACTATATGCGAAAGCTCACGAGTATCATTCATAAGCTCTGCAGTAAACGACGCCTCTTCAAGAATCTTTCCTTCAAAATAAGGCGTGAGTGTTTCCTTACCGATTAGTAACTCTATTTCGCTGAGCGTCTTTTCATAAAGTTCCTCATTCCCCTTTTTACGACTTACGAGAAGTCCTAAGAGATGGAGAAGAATTCTATCTTTGCGCAGAAGCACCGCCTTTTCTATTTCGGCTTCTTGTGCCACCTTTAGAACCACTTCCTTTTGAGGATGTGCAAGACCAGCTTGACGAAGCTTCATGAGCTCTTCTTCTATAGCTCTTTGTGGGACACCCATATGCAGTGCTACCACTCCTATAAAGTGAGCTCTATCTACCGCATTCTGTACCAAGAGCACAAAAGGAAGCACTGCCTTAGTCACGCTGAGCTTATAGCTCCGGGGGTCAGGGTTTTTATCTTTTAAGACTTCGAGGTAAAACTCGATAATATGCTTCGCGCCACGGATATTGTTTTTATAATGTTCGGGGTCCTCCTTTACTATCTCTGCCGGATCCTTTCCACCAAGGAGGAGTGCTACTTTGACGTCAAACCCTTTAGAGAGTGACAGACTAGCGCTCTTGCCTGAGGCTGAAAGTCCTGCTACATCTGCATCAAGTGCAAGCACGAGTCGCTCAGTGAGGCGTCCCAAAAGAGTGAGCTGCTCCTCGGTGAGCGCAGTCCCCGAGAGCGCGACTGTGTTCGTAAAACCTGCCTGGTGGCTCATCAAGAGGTCCATCTGACCTTCTACCACAATCGCAAAAGTCCACTTTCGTATCCCCTCTTTTGCCTTGTCAAAGCCGTAAAGAATGTGAGACTTATGGAAGAGCGGTGTTTCGGGACTATTCACATACTTTGCCGGGGTCACTCCCTCTCCTTCTAGCGTTGTGTCAAAAATTCTTCCGGAATACGCCACAACCCGACCGCTTCCATCTTGAATCGGAAACATAATACGTCCTCGAAAGCGATCGTACGCACCATGGTTTCCTGGTTTTGAAAGTCCAGCTTTTTCTATAATTGCGAGGTCTACTCCCTTACTAACCAAATGCTCCGAAAGTGCACGCCATGATGCTGGTGCATATCCTAAGCGGAATTTTTTAATTGTTTCCTCAGTTAGTCCACGCTCGGTAAGATAGGCCTGCGCTTTTTCATTTTCTTCAAGATTTTGCTCGAAAAAAATGGTCGCAAGTTCAAGAACCTCAAAAAGCAGTTTCTTCTCATCGCCACCATCTCCTCGTTCGTTGGAGATAGTCACTCCCGCTTTTTCAGCAAGTAACTTCATACTTCCTAAAAAATCTAATCCTTCAAAACGCTCAACGAACTCAAAGATGTCCCCCTTTGCTCCACATCCAAAACAGTAAAACGTATTACGTGAAGGCGAGAGAAAAAATGATGGCGATTTCTCATGGTGAAAAGGACAGCGAGCTTTGAAGTTAACTCCTGCCTTTTCTACCTTTATGTACATACCAACGACATCCAGTATCGTCAGTCGTTCTTTTATTTGTTCTACAGTGCTTGCCAAGGTTTTGAGTAGATTACTCTTTCCCCCTTAGATAGTTTTTTCTTCGTCGCTACGGTATGCCAAGTCTGCATTACGTGCTACCTCTTCTACCATTTTTTGTTTTGGAGATCCTTTGAATCCCGATCCCGCAGGAATAAGGCGTCCGAGGATTACGTTTTCTTTGAGACCACGGAGATCATCGACACTTCCGCGCACAGAAGCACCGATCAAAATCTTGGTAGTGTGTTGGAAGGAAGCAGCTGAAAGGAAACTTTCGCGAGTAAGAGACACTTCCTGGATTCCCATCACCATCTGATCTGCCTTCACTTCTTCACCTCCCTCTTCACGAACACGAGCGTTTTCGATTTGAAGACGTGATTCACTCACGACATCACCGACGACAAACGTCGAACCACCGCGAACCTTCACCTTACGACGAGAGAACATCTGACGGATAATCACTTCGATATGCTTTCGAGAGATAGAAGCTCCTTGAAGTTCGTAAATCTTTGTAATTTCTTGAATGATATAGTCTTCCGCGCGTTCACGGCCAGCATATTTGAAGAGTTCTTCAATATCGGCTGATCCATCAGTAAGAAGGTCTCCTTTCTTTACTTTACTGCCTACAGAAACAAGTGGCATACGGCGGAAGTTCACTGTATATTCAATCGCTTCCTTACCCTTGCCCTTGCGAGATTCGATTTCTGGCATCACCATAAGAATTTTTTCTTTTCCATCGTAGCGGATTTCGACAACCTCTCCATCAACCGTTGCTACAATAGCTGGATTTTTTGGCTGACGGCGTTCGAACACTTCTTCAACACGAGGAAGACCTTGGGTAATATCCCCACCGACTGATGCAGTACCACCCGCGTGGAACGTACGCATCGTCAACTGAGTACCTGGCTCACCAATTGCTTGAGCAGCTACTGTTCCGATTGCCTCACCGAGTGCTACCTGCTCACCTGTTCCAAGATCTGATCCGTAACAAATTGCACAAATACCAGCAAGACTCTTACAGGTAACAGGGGAGCGTACTTTTACTTCGGCAACACCTGCCTTTTCGATAACCTCAGCGTCTTTGTTTGAAAGGAATGAACCCTTCTTAAAGAGCACTACCCCACTCTGGTCAACGACATCCACAACAAGGTGGCGTCCACGGATATTTTTTGCGAGAGGGATTTCGATTCCTGAAGCTGATTTTTTAGCGATAATAACACCTTCTTTGGTACCACAATCATTTTCTGAAATCACCAAATCCTGCGCTACGTCGAAGAGACGACGAGTAAGGTATCCGGCTTTCGCAGTGTTAAGCGCAGTATCTGAAAGTCCTTTACGAGCTCCGTGAGTCGTGATGAAGTATTCAATCGGAGTCAGTCCTTCCTTATATGAGGAGAGAATCGGGAACTCGATCGTTTCACCAGCGGTATTTTGGATAAGTCCTTTCATACCCGCCATCTGTGCAAGATTTCCTGTTGAACCACGGGCACCTGACTTCAACATATCGTAAACTGAGCTGTGCTTTTCGAGTGCTTCTGGGGTCGCTTTTTCCACATTATTCTTTGCTTCATGCCAAATCTCAATATTCTGACGTTGCTTTTCTTCGAGAGAAAGCAATCCATCATTATATTCATTTAAGACATCGAGAGATTTCTTTTTAGCATCATCAATCATCTGTTTCTTCTCGGCAGGAACACGAACATCATCGATACTCCAGGTAATACCTGAGTTAGTCACATACTTGAATCCGAAGTTCTTAATCTTATCAAGAATTGCAGGGACTGCATTTACCCCATAGCGATCAATGAGGTCATCAATGATTGTAGAGATTCCCTTACGGTCGATTTCCTTGTTGATGAATGGATAGTCTGAAGGAAGGGTGCTGTTAAAGAGAAGGCGTCCTACAGTTGTTTCAAATACCTTTCCTTCAAACTGTGCGTACTTTGGAGTGTCCGTTGGAAGAACTTTGATCTTAGCGCGAAAGGTAACTTCTCCGAAGTCAGAAGCAGTAATAGCAGCATTCGGTGTAGCAAAGATTTTACCTTCTCCTTTTTCTCCTTCGATATTTGTGGTCATCCAATATGATCCCAACACAATATCGAGAAGCTTACTGATAACTACTGGCTCTCCATTACCTGGCTTTAAGATGTTTTTGTCAGCAGACATGAACATGCGTGCTTCAGCCTGTGCTTCTTCTCCTAAAGGAAGGTGGACCGCCATCTGGTCACCGTCGAAGTCCGCGTTAAAGGCAGGACAGACGAGTGGGTGCACTTGAATAGCGTTTCCTTCAATAAGAATAGGAGTGAAAGCCTGAATACCAAGACGGTGAAGTGTCGGCGCACGGTTAAGGAGTACGTACTTATTCTTAATTGCATCTTCAAGTATTGCCCACACTTCTGGGATTCCATCGTCAATAAGACGGTTAGCTCCGCGGATGTTAAAGGCAAGCTCTTTCTTCAAGAGACCTGCGATCACGAATGGACGGAAAAGCTCGAGTGCCATGTGTTTTGGCAAACCACACTGATGGAGTTTTAATTCTGGACCAACGACGATTACTGAACGAGCAGAATAGTCTACGCGCTTACCAAGGAGGTTCTGACGGAAAAGTCCCTGCTTTGTTTTAAGGTTGTCAGCAAGTGACTTCAAGGGGCGACGTTGTGCAGCAGAGAGCGCTCCACCACTTCCTCCTCCATGCTTAATAGAGTTATCGAGCAATGCATCAACTGCTTCCTGAAGGATACGCTTTTCGTTTCGAAGGATAACGTCTGGTGCATTGATATCCTTAAGTTTCTTCAAACGGTTATTTCGATTTATCACACGTCGATAGAGGTCATTGAGGTCAGATGTCGCATGACGTCCCCCTTCAAGAGCAACCATCGGGCGAAGTGCTGGCGGAAGTACTGGAAGATGGGTAAGGAACATCCACTCGGGGCGAAGCTTGGTGCGAATCATTGACTGCAAGAGACTCAAACGCTTCTGAAGCTTCTCACGCTCAGCAGCGCCGGACTTAAGAAGAAGTGCTTCCACCTCTTCGCGAAGCTTTTCGAGGTTAATAGACTTACAAAGATTGTAAATTGCTTCAGCTCCAATAGACGCTTCAAACATTGTTCCATAGCGAACTGAGAAACGATGGAACGTAGCTTCATCAAGCACACGACCAAGATTGATCTCTTCAAGATCGGCCTTTGCAGAAAGAAGTAACTCTTTAACTTTCTCCTTAGACTTTTCATCCTGAAGTGACTTTATTTTATTTTTGTATTCAGTATCAAGATCACGAAGAATACGCTCACGCTCGGGAGCGATCACTTTCGTCACGATATATCCAGCGAAGTACACTACCTTTTCAATATCCCCTGCAGGAATACCAAGGAGGAGCGAGATACGACTTGGAACTCCGCGAAGAAACCAGACGTGTGAGACAGGAGTACAAAGTTCGATGTGACCCATGCGTTCACGACGAACGATAGAGCGTGTGAGCTCAACGCCACACTTCTCACAGATAATCCCCTTGTAGCGAATACCGCGATACTTACCACAGTAACACTCGTAATCTCGCTCTGGTCCGAAAATCTTTTCGTCGAACAGTCCAGCCTTTTCAGGTCGCTGGGTGCGGTAGTTAATTGTTTCTGGCTTAGTAACTTCCCCATGTGACCATCCACGGATCATGTCAGGAGAGGCGAGTGTAATTGAAACGAGATCAAAATCGTTCTGTTGGTGTTGTTGTTTTGGCATCATAGATTTGTTTTACAATTACGCTTCGTTAGTAATGTCTCCCACGGGCTTTTTGTTCGTAAGATCAACGTTAAGCGCGAGTCCACGAAGGTTGCTCAGCAATACGTTGAATGACGCAGGAATATTTGGTTGGGTAATGCGCATTCCCTTTACGATAGAATCAAACGCTGCGGAGCGGCCCACAATATCATCTGACTTAATCGTGAGGATTTCACGAAGTGTATGTGCAGCACCATAACCCAAGAGTGCCCACACCTCCATTTCACCAAAGCGCTGACCTCCACTTTGCGCCTTACCTCCGAGTGGCTGCTGGGTGATAAGTGAGTAGGGACCGATTGAACGCATATGAATCTTGTCTTCCACCATGTGGTGAAGCTTCAAGATATACATATATCCAATAGCGATGTCCTGGTTAAACTTATCTCCTGTACGACCATCATAAAGTGATATCTTTCCGTTTTCAGGAAATCCGGCTTTTGTAAGTTCTTCTTTGATTTCAACATCAGTCGCTCCCATAAATGGGGGGACGATAGCCTGGTAGTTAAGAGTATGTGCGGCGAGCCCCAAGTGCATTTCAAGAATCTGTCCCAAGTTCATACGGCTCGGCACACCAAGTGGAGTGAGAATAATATCAATCGGTGTTCCGTCCTTGGTATACGGCATGTCTTCTTCTGGAAGAATACGTGAGATAACTCCCTTGTTACCGTGGCGCCCTGCGAGCTTGTCACCAACTGAGATATTTCGGAGCTGAGCGATTTCGATATAGATTTTCTTGATAATACCTGAGTCGAGTTTATCTCCCTTCTCGCGTGAGAAAACCTTTACACCAATAATGCGTCCGCGCTTTCCGTTCTCCATGCGAAGTGAAGTATCCTTCACATCACGAGCCTTATCTCCGAAGATTGAACGAAGAAGTCGCTCTTCAGGAGTAAGTTGAGTTTCTCCCTTTGGAGTAATCTTTCCAACAAGAATGTCTCCTGGGCGAACTTCAGCACCGACTCGAACAATACCTTCTTCATCGAGGTTCTTGAGTTTGTTTTCACTCACGTTTGGAATGTCATGCGTTGTCACTTCGGGTCCGAGTTTAGTATCGCGAACAGATACTTCGAACTCTTCAATGTGAATGGAGGTAAATTTAGATTCTTTTACGAGGCGTTCTGAAAGAATAATCGCGTCCTCGTAGTTACTTCCAGACCAGGACATGAAGGCAACGAGTGCATTCTGACCAATAGCCATCTGCCCTTTATCAGAAGTAGAAGTATCAGCGAGAAGATCTCCGCGCTTTACCTTATCTCCCACTGTTACCACAGGACGCTGATGGAATGCGGTAAAACCGTTCGTACGAACAAAGTTTACGAGGCTGTATTCTTGCTTTCCTTTTTTACCTTCAACAACAATCTTTCGAGCATCGGCAACAATAACTTCTCCTTCTTCCTTAGCAAGAATAAGTCGTCCCGTATCGTGAGCCGCGGGTCCTTCGATACCAGTTGCTACCAAAGGAGCTTCAGGAATGATACAAGGGGTCGCCTGCTTCTGCATGTTTGAACCCATCAATGCGCGGTTTGCGTCATCGTGATCAAGAAAAGGAATCATCGAGGTTGCAATAGAGAATGCCTGGTCCGGTGCAACGTCGATATAGTGCACATCTTTCTTTGGTACGATTCCAGGTTTTCCTTCGTTACGTACTTCTGCAAGGTCAACAGTAATAACTCCGTCTTCTGTATACGGGGTCGCTGCATGAGCAATGTTGTATTGCTCTTCTTCAAG
>Ga0163144_10003062_pt1 | contig 38198 bp, 38 predicted proteins | sample OliLak19BULKMAT1_FD_123175 | JGI IMG/M metagenome (GOLD analysis project Ga0163144, IMG submission 123175) | Freshwater microbial mat bacterial communities from Lake Vanda, McMurdo Dry Valleys, Antarctica - Oligotrophic Lake LV.19.BULKMAT1 | ecosystem: Environmental > Aquatic > Freshwater >...
CTTGGTGGCAAACTCGGCCTGCGCAAAACTCGGCTGGTGCGTCATGGCCCAAGTCTAGGAAACCACGCTCCACTCGTCTGCTCCATAGCTCGAAGGCGGGCGGATTAAATCAGCGCCTCCCTAGATGCCAGACGGTTTGCTTGAAGACCGACGACACCGCCACAGGGTGTATCCGCCCATGACGAGACCCGCGAAGGGCATCAGATTTTTAGGCTCTGGAACAGGAGTGGCCATCACGCTGAACTGCCCGGTGAAGGACTCCGTGGTCGGCCAAGTCGACCCGCTATTGAGACTGGTCTTCATGGCATCGCCGATTGTCCAACTGCCGGTCTGACTGGCCGACGCGGTGCTCCACCATCCGACGGGTTCAGTGCTTCCGCTCTGAAGGGTAAGCCAATAGGTCGTATTCGGGGACAGACTAAGCCCGGCCGAAGTGAATGTGTAACTCGTGTCGGCGTTCACCAGTTGGGCGCTGAAAGTTTCAAGCGCGGAACCGGAAGGAATGCCCGATCCATCGGCAAAAATTTTCGGCGTCACGGTTTCCGGAATCTCAACGGGGCTCAGCAAAAACCTCACTGAGTCCAAGGTGTAGCCCAAGCCATCCGTGGTGAAGGACGTGGCTCGCCATGTCGATTGAGTGACGAACGGCGTCGAGTCGGAGGTCTGCCCAAGATTACTCACCACCTCGGCGGCGCGACTGCTTTGGGTTGATACGGATGTGATGGCGCAGACGAAGAGCGCAGCTTGAAGTGACTGAATCTTTTTCATGTTTTCCCCGATTATTACCCCGATTGAGACCGTTCACCGTCGGTTTGAACCCAATTGTATTCGCCTCCCTGGGTCAACGACGAAAACCGCCGGGAGGCCTTCCGTCGAGCAGGTTTCCAGTTCCCTTCCATCGCCAGCCGGGCTTCTACTCCGCCCATGCCCCACGGATCGCCCGACATTTTCTGGCGTTCGCCCGTTGCGCGTCTGAGGTGATTCACTCCGCTCTCTCGCCGGCGGGAACCCTCACTGAAACCCCGGGCGGGATGGGCCGTCCGAAGTCCGGCGTGCCGTCCGCTTGCCAGGTGAATTGTTGGGCGCGGGCACTGCGTTGCAGGCCTCTGGTGTCCCGCTTGTCCCACGCGTGGTAAACGATCCAGTCCTCCGATCCGTCCGGTGATTTGAAGAAGCCATTGTGGCCGGGGCCGAACACCTGGCCGTCCTTGCCATCGTATGCGGCAAATACCGGTGTGGCGGATTTGGTCCATGACGCGGGATTCAGCAGGTCGCCGTCGGTGTTGCTCAGCAAGCCGAGCGAATACTCCGGCGTGGTGTAGCCGCTGCCCGAGTAGACCACGAAAGTTTTTCCACCCTGTTGCAGGACCTCCGGCCCTTCGTTGACATGCCAGCCGTGCTTCTCCCAATCGCGGTCCGGCGTCGAGAGCCGCACGCGCGGGCCGTTGATCGTCCACGGGTCGCTCATCGGCGCGATGTAGATGTTCTGCGGCCCCTTCTCGCTGCGTTCTCGTCCGGACCAGAGGAAGAACAGCCTGCCATCGGGCCGTTGAAGCAGCGTCCCGTCGATCGCGTAATGGTCGTCGCCGGGCACCGCCACCCGGCCCCTGTCGATGAACCGTCCCTGAAGATCGTCCGTCGCCGATTCGAGCGCGTAGATGCGGCGGTTGGCGTCGGTGCTCTGCTCGTCCGTCGCGGTGAAATACACCAGCCAGCGGCTGCCAACCCGGTGAAACTCCGGCGCCCAGACGTCCCTGCTTTTCGGTCCCGTGGCCGGCGCGCGCCAGATGGTGGCCGGCGTGGCTTCACCCAATCCGGCGAGAGTGCATGATCTGCGGATGTCGATGCGGTTGCCCGCCGTAGCCGTAAACCAATACGAGCCGTCCTTGATGACGATCCACGGGTCCGCGCCGGGAATGACGATCGCGTTGGTGAACGTTCGTTGAGCGGCTTCCGTAATGGCCGCGTTGGAAGAGGCCGCGGAAGCCATCAACAGTAAAAGCATCGCCTGTTGGATCCACCCGCTACTCCGCATCGGTCTGTGGATGGGGAGATCGAAACGCCTGACGGAGGTCCTGGTTATTTGATCCAGAGCAGACTTCATCCAAAAAAACTAGGATGGCTGGACCCAGATGGAAATGCTCAACCCCGTCATCGGCTGACGAAAGAATCCGCCTCCGTTCCACACCAAAAGACGATCGCTCTGCATGGAGCCGGCACGTCGTCGAAGTATTCCCCAGCGCGAAGCGGCCTCACCTTTCGGTTTCCCTCCGACACCCGCCGGGCTTCTACTCCGCCCATGCCCAAATGGGGTAAGACCCTCATCGCCGTTTCCCTGCTCCCGTTCTGCATCGGCGCGGTGAAGGCCTTGATGCTGGTCGTGGGGCGCACGGGGCGCGCGGACTCGGTCTGGGTGGCGCTGCTCGGCGGCGCGGCCTGCTGGTTCGTCGTCTTCGTCACGTTGCCCAAGCCGATGTGGCTCTACGTCGTCGGACACGAGCTGACCCACGCCGTCTGGACGTGGCTCTTCGGCGGCAAGGTGAAGAAGTTCAAGGCGAGCTCGCAGGGCGGACACGTGGTCATAACCAAGTCCAACTTCGTCATCGCGCTCGCGCCCTACTTCTTCCCGATCTACGCGGTGCTGCTGACGCTGGCCTTCCTGATCGGGCATCTCATCTGGGACTGGAACCGCTGGTCGCCGTGGTTCCACCTGCTGCTCGGCGCCGCCTACGCCTTTCACGCCACGCTGACGTTTCACGTGCTGAAGACGCGGCAGTCCGACATCACGGGCCAAGGCTACCTGTTCTCCGCCGTGATCATCTTCCTGGGGAACATCCTCATCCTCCTTGTCGCGCTGCCGCTGCTGACCGGACAGGCGAACTTGTTCTCCGTCTTCGGCCTCTGGCTCGAAGCGACCGGGACGGTGCTGCGGAAGATCGGCCGGCTGTTTGCTTGATGTCTAGAAGATCGGTCGGCCGACGGTTTCCATGAGAACAGCGCCGATCCACATCGGCGGCTACACGTCCTCGTTTCCATTCTGCTTGGTCCGCTTCTCCTACGGTTAATCCTCTTCGCGTTCCTTCGCGCCCTTCGCGGATCAACCAAGCTCCATTATGGTGCGAGCCGCCCGATGGACCACGTCGTCTCGTCGGTGCGTGTGTAGAGGATGCGGTCGTGGAGGCGGTTCGGGCCGCCCTGCCAGAACTCGATGCTGTCGGGCACGACGCGGAAGCCGCCCCAGAAATCCGGCAGAGGCACTTCGCCGGCGGAGAACTTCCGCTTCAACGCCGCCCATTCCAGCTCCAGCACCTTGCGCGACGAGATGGGCGAACTCTGCTTCGAGGCCCACGCGCCGATCTGGCTGTCGCGCGGCCGGGTGATGAAATACTTCACCGTCTCGGCCATCGACAGCCGTTCGACGCGGCCGGTGACGATCACCTGCCGTTCCAGCAGCAGCCACGGGAAGAGGAGCGCGGCGCGGGGATTCTCCTTCAGTTGGCGCGCTTTCCTGCTCTCCAAATTGGTATAGAAGACGAAGCCGGCCGCATCGTAGTTTTTCAGCAGGACGGTGCGAATGAGCGGACGGCCGTCGGGCCAGGCCGTGGCGAGGCTCATGGCGTTGGGCTCGAGGATCTGGGCGGAGACGGCGTCGCGGAACCACGCGGTGAACTGCTCGACGGGATCGGCCAGCATCTGCTCCTCGTGCAAGGCGCTGAGGTTGTATTGCCGCCGCATCGCGGCGATATCGGGGGCGGGTGGCTTCGGTTCGCTCATGGCTTAATCTTCAACGGCAAGAGAAACGTCGGCCCGGGGCGGCGGCGTTTCAACCGGTAACTCGTGGCATGCACCAAGGTGCTGTTCATCCACGAAGGACACGAAGATCACCAAGACGGCCTGAATGGATGGCTCTGCTGTTGGCGGATTGGGCTTCCCGCATTCCGCTCCTGTCCTTCGTGAACTTCGTGGATGAATCCTGCTGGTCTGCCGTGGACGCGCCGCCTACTGATGAGCGCGATGACCTACGCGGACGCTGTCCAGCATCTCTACGATCTCCAGCTCTTCGGCGCGCGCTTCGGCCTGGAGGTGCCCGAGCGGCTGGCGGAATTGGCCGGGCGACCGCAGGACAAACTGCGCTTCATCCACGTCGCGGGCACGAACGGTAAAGGTTCTGTCTGTGCCATGCTGGAAGCCATCTGCCGAGCCTCGGGCCTGAAGACGGGGCTCTACACTTCGCCGCATCTCGTTTCCTTCACCGAGCGTTTGCAGGTGAATCGCCACAACATCCCGCACGCCGATGTCGTGCGACTGGTCGGACATCTACGTCCGTTGCTGGCGACGTTCCCTCCAGATGATCATCCGACGTTTTTCGAGGTCGTGACCGTGATGGCTCTGATGTGGTTTGCCGAGCAACAGGTGGACATCGTCATCTGGGAAACGGGCCTCGGCGGCCGGCTTGATGCGACCAACATCGTCACGCCGCTCGTCTCGGTCATCACGAGCATCGGCTTCGACCACGAGAAGTGGCTCGGCGACACGCTGGCCAAGATCGCGGCGGAGAAGGCCGGCATCATCAAGCCTGGTGTCCCTGCCGTAACCGGAGTCTTGGAAGCGGAACCGCTCGACGCCATCGAAGCCACGGCTGCCGCAAGGAACGCGCCGTTGACCAAGGTGGCAGACGCAACACGCGGCATCGCCGGATCGGCCAAGCTTTCCCTGATCAGCGCGCATCAACGCCACAATGCCGCCGTCGCCGAAGCCTCGGTCCGCGCGATTGCCGCGACGATTCCGGTAAACGATGCGGCAATCCGCTTCGGATTGGAGAACACCTTCTGGCCGGGCCGCCTTCAACAGATCCAGCGCGGCCATCAGCTCCTGCTGCTCGACGGAGCCCATAACCCGCAGGGTGCGGCCGCCCTCCAGCAGACACTTCGCGATGAGTTTTCTGGCAGGAGTCCAGCGCTCATCATCGGGGCGATGAAGGACAAGGACGTCGGCGCGATCGTCCGGTCTATCACACCGCTCACCCATCGAGTCATAGCCACACGCCTCACCAGCGAACGCGCCCTTCCTGTGAACGAACTGGCGCAGCTCTGTCGCCAAGCGAATCCGGCAGCGGTGGTTTCAGAGGCCGGCTCGGTCGCGGCAGCGCTGGTATTGGTGAAGGATGAGCCGTTCGTTTTGCTGACGGGCTCGCTCTACTTCGTCGGCGAGGCGCTGGAGGCGCTGGGAATCCTCAGCACGGACGGCGCGGACGAGAAGGCGTTGAACGACTGGAAGCCGAAGGGCTGATCAGCGTCGGGCCGGTTCGATATGGATGAGCACGTCGTGGACTCGGGGCACGCGGGCGCGGACGATGTCCTTCACGCGGTGCGCGATCTCGTGTGCCTCCACCACGGGCATCCGCGGATCGACGTGCACGTGCATGTCGACGAAGAGCTGGTAGCCGCTCTGGCGGACGATGCATTTCTGGACCATCTCAACGCGCTCCACGGTTGAAGCGGCTTCGACGATTTGATGGCGCAGGTCGGAGTCGGGAACGACGTCCATCAACTCGCCCAAGGCACGACGCAGCAGGCCCAGGCCGTTCCAGGCGATGATGAACGAGGCGAACAGCGCGGCGTAGTCGTCGGCCGCCTCGTAGCCCTTGCCGAGCAAGAGCGAAACGCCGATGCCGAGCCCGGCGGCCAGCGAGGTGATGGCGTCGCTGCGGTGGTGCCAGGCGTCGCTCTGCACGGCCGAACTGCCGACGGCCTCGCCTTCCTTCAGCACGAAGCGGAAGAGCGCTTCCTTGATGACGATGACGCCGAGCAGCACCGCGAGCGTGAACGGCGCCGGGCTGGAATGCGGCGTCAGGATCTCCTGGACGGCTTTGACCGCGATCCAGGTCGCAGCCGCGAGCAGCATGGCGGAGACGATCGCCGCAGCGATGGGTTCGGCCTTGCCGTGGCCGTAGGGATGGTCTTCGTCCGGCGGAGCCGCCGCCACGACGAGCCCACGCCAGACGATGATCGAGCTGATGACGTCGGCGAGGGACTCGACAGCGTCGGCGATCAAGGCGTGGGAATGGCCGATGACGCCGGCGGCGAACTTGCCCACAGCCAGAAGCGTGTTCGCGACCAATCCCCAGAGGGTGGCCTTCACGCTGCGGCTGAGACGTTCCTGCGACATCGCCGCGAGCGTGCCGAGGCGGAATTGGAGGGGCGATGGAAAAGGCCACGCCTAGTTTGTTTAGACGAGACTTAGAAGTGTCGACACGGCTTCCGCATGGGCGGCCAGTCCTCCGCAATCGATGGCATCGCACGCGGCCGACAGGAGACTTGTAGTCGCCAGATCAAGCACTGCTCGCTGCATTGCCAAGCAGAGCCCGAAGCCTTCAAGGCCCCAGGGTTGGAGATGGATCAGTTTCCTGCCTTGGCCAGCGCCTCCATCTTCCAATCGGAATCCTGCTTCACCAGCAGCGTGCGGGTGGGGAAGGCGAACTCGATGCCGGCCTTCTCGAAGCGTTCCTTGATCTGGAGATTGAAGGCTTCAATTCCGACGGTGTATTCGCGCACGTCGGCCGTCGCGAACCAGTGGACGACCTCGATGTTGAGCGAGGAGTCGGCGAACTGCTTGAAGCTGATCAGGACGTCGTGGGTCTTCGGGTGGATGAAGATGTCGCGCAGGATCTCGACGGCCTCCTTCACCTTCACCGTGGGCGTGGAGTAGGTGATGCCGATGACGAGCGTGGTCTTGATGTTGGGCCGCTGGGAGATGTTGGTGATGGTGGCGTTGCCCATCGTCTTGTTCGGGATGGTCACAAGGTGCCCGTCGAGGTTCCGGACACGGGTGGAACGGAGGTTGATCTGCTCGACTGCGCCATCCACTCCGCTGAGCTGGATGCGGTCGCCGATCTTGAACGGCTTGTCGATGAAGATGGTGAAGGTGCCGAAGAGATTCGCGACGGTGTCCTGCGCGGCGAGGCCGAGCGCCAGGCCGACGACGGAGAGCGATGCGAGGATGCCCGTGATGTCCACGCCCATGTTCTGGAGGGTCATCAGGATCGCGATGATCAGGAGGAATCCCTTGAGGGCGCCGCGAACGATGGGCACCAGCGCTTCGCGGAGCGACTTGTCATCGTGCGAGACGAAGCGCCGGATCCACTGGCCGACGAGAACGTCGACCAGCTTCAGGAGAACGTAGGTGATGGAGAACGCGACGATGAGGATGAACATCTTGCCCAGCAGCCGTTCCATCACCGCCGGCCACGTGAAGAGGCTAAGGCCGATGTGCATGAGGACGACGAACGCGATCACCTTGGCCGGCCCGCGGAGGAGCTCGATGACCATGTCGTCGGTCTCCGTCTCGGTGCGCCTTGCGAGCCGTTTCAGCCAGACGCCGAGGACGAGGTCGAACACCTTCGAAACGAGGAACGCCAGCGCGATGTAGATGGCGAACGCCAGATACTGCCAGAGCGGATTGCCAAGGACCTCGGCCTGCAGGGTGTCGACCTTGTTCAACCCGAAGGTCAGGTAGGCATGGTTGGTCACGCTGATCTCGGGAAAGGCGAGCAGCGGACGCGCGTTGGTGGAAGGGGCGGAGGCCGCGGCGTTGGTGGCCGGGGCCTGCCCGAAGGCGGCAATGGTCAGAAAGAGTCCGGCCCAGAGCCAGGCCAGTCGGAGGAAACGAAAGCTCGTCGATCGCATGGTCCGGCGAGACTAGGCCAGAACCGCCCGCCGACAAGAGGTCAGCCGCCGGCAACGATTCGGACGATTTCCAGGCGATCACCGGCCCGGACTTCCCGGGTGGAAAACTCGGACGGGGCCACGGCCTCGCCGTTGTGCTCCACCACGACGCTGCGCGGCAGGAGGCCCTGGGCGACGAGGAACTTCTCCAGCGAGGAGGGAAGCTCGGCGACGACGGGACGGCCGTTGGCGATGACAGTGGCTTGGCTCATGACGGGTGGACGGTCGCCGCGACGGCTGTGGGCCGGCAAGGCACTACTTCGGAGCTAAGGACGCTTTCTTAGCCGCAGCTCGATCCGATCCGTTCCATTGGTGGAGACGATGACGGATTCCGCGGTGACCTCGACACAGCGGACGGAGATTCGGCCCGCACCCATCGGCACCGTCTTTTCGTCGCCGACCGCGATCGCAACACCGTTGATCATCGCGGAGCCCGCGCGCGACGGGCGGATGATCCCCTGAAGTTCCAAGGTCATGGGAACGGGCGGCGCGGCGACCCAAAGAGGCGTCGACCCAGGTTGCGTCAAGGCTGGCAGCGCGGCGGTGTTGGTCTCGGTCAGCAACTGCGGAGGCAACCGGTCTTTGCCGACCCGGACCCATTTGAGGACTTCCAGAAAGCCGATCTCCTTCTCCAGCCGGAGAAGATCCTCGATGCGTCCACGCGTGTAGGCGTTGCCGCGGATCGCCTCCATGTCCGCCGGCTCATTGCGGAATTGCATCAGCTTCCAGGCGGCGAGTTCGCAGACAGCCTCGACGACATCCGGGTCGATCCTGTTGGTCGCGGCCCGGTTCTCGTTGATCCAAAGGTGCGCATACTCGTGGGCGCACACGGCGGCTAGGGCTTGGCGCCTTTGGCCGCTGAGGAGGACGACGCCGTGGGACATGCGGTCACCGATGCGGCGCGTATGGGAGAACCCGATCTTGTGGAGGTTGTTGGTCTCCTTTTTTTTCGCGTCGTCGTTCCAATAGTCGACGTCGAAAAGGCGCACGGGAGTTTCCGGATATTTCAGCTCCATCCCGCCCCGGGCGACGCGCCGCAACTCGTCGACCGCATCGATGTAGAGCCGACCGGCCTCGTATTCGTCGAAGACGCGGTCGAGTCTGTGGAGGCGGCAGAAAAAACGGCCGTCGATCGTCTTGTGGAAGTCTTCCTTCACGGGCACACCACACTCAAGGCAGCGTTCCTTGATGAAGTGGCAGGGTTGGCAGACGAGGTTGGTCTCCTGAAAACTCCACAGCGGTTGGGTGCTGCTCAGGCTCTTGTTGCAGACAAGGCAGCGGTCGAACGGCCGCTTGGACTGCGCGTCCACCGACCACGCATGGGCGACGAGCAGCAGAACGGCGGCGAGGCCGTATGCGAGGATGCGATTGAGGAAGCCCGTCATGTGTTCACGTCCAAGGTTGATCGGCTCGGCCCGGGCCTCGTTGAGGTGTGGACAACCAAATCTCCGAACTGTCAGGCCGTCAGGGCCGCGTCCCAGTCTTTCCAGACCGGTTCGTAGCCGAGGCGGCGGATGAGTTCGGCGATGTCGGCCGGTGAACGGTCGTCGGCGATGTCGAACTGGCCGGTCGCATTCGTCGCACGCCCCGGGGCATGCGCGGCGGCCCATTCGCTGGAACCGGCGGCGAGCTCGACGATCTTTCCGCGCACGGTCTGATGGAGGTTGTCCTTGCCGGCGCCGGTGTAGCCGCCGGGCTCGGTATGGCTGCCGGCGCTCATCATCGTCACTCCGAGCGGGATCAAGCCGTCGCGCAGCTTGGCCGGCTCACGGGTGGAGAGCACAAGGCCGACATCCGGAAGGAACAGGCGGAACGCGCAGATGGCCTGCACCAACTCACGGTCGGTCATGTGGGTCAGCGGCTGGAACTCGCCGGCGCACGGACGAAGCCGCGGAAGCGAGATGGTCACCTGCGACTTCCAGCAGGTCTTCAGAAGATAGGCGGCATGGGCGGCGACGCTGATGGCTTCGTAACGCCAGTCGGCGAGGCCGTAGAGCGCACCGATGCCGAGCCGCCGGAACCCCGCGGCGTAGGCGCGTTCGGGACACTCCAGCCGCCAGTCGAAATCGCGCTTTGGTCCGGCCGTATGCATTTCGGCGTAGAGCGGCCGGTCATAGGTTTCCTGATAGACAACGAGTCCATCGGCACCCGCCTGGACCGTTGGAACGTAGTCGGCCGTTTCCATGGGACCGACCTCGAGGGAGATGCTGGGGATGAACTCACGCAGCGCCCGGACGCATTCGGCCATGTAGCCATTCGAAACGAACTTGGGGTGTTCCCCGGCTACCAGGAGGATGTTGCGGAATCCCTGGTCCGCCAGCGCGCGCGCTTCGCGGCGGACATCATCGATGCTGAGCGTCACGCGAAGGATCGGGTTGTCCCGCGAGAAGCCGCAGTATTTGCAGTTGTTGATGCACTCGTTCGACAAGTAGAGAGGCGCGAAGAGGCGGATGGTTTTGCCAAACCGTTGCCGGGTGATGGCCTGGGAACGGCGGGTAAGGGGTTCAAGCAGTTCGGCCCCGCCAGGGGATAGAAGAGCCGCGAAGTCGGACAGGGAAAGGTCTGGTTGCCCGATCAGACGGCGAATATCGGCCGTGTCGGCGGACCGAGCTCGGTTGACCAAGGCGTTAAACGGAAGGGCATTGAACTCGGTAACAAAGCTCATCGAACCGCCATCGTATCAGAAGGGGTCTGCTGGGCAAGACACGCTCCCGGCGGGCGGGCTGTTCTCAAATCCGGGAACGGGCGCGGCCCGTGCTAAGGTCCATTGGGGCGATGGTCGATACCTTCCAACGAAGGGCCCGGACCTAACCGCCCTTGTCGTATCATGAAAAAGGCCCTCGCCGCCATCATCCTGACGCTTGCCGCCGGAGCAGCCTACCTGCTCTGGAGCCCGGCCGCGCCGGCTGAGGACCTTCTTTTCGGCGACGATTCCGTCTACCTGCGCCACGTCGGCAAGCCAGCCAACGTCAAGTTCACCGCTTTGGACGGAGCCGAAGTCGACGTGTCCAAACTCAAGGGCAAGGTCGTCCTCTTCGACTTCTGGGCCACATGGTGCGGTCCGTGCATGCAGGCTCTCCCGCACGTGAAAGGTGCCTACGACAAGTATCACGGTCGCGGTTTCGAGATCGTCGGCTTCAGTTTCGACGTCGACCGCGCCGCCCTCGACGGAGCCCTGAAGACCCACAAGATCGGCTGGCCCCAGTTCTTCGATGGAACCGGCCGTGGCAACCGCTTCGGCGAACAGTTCGGCATCCGCCACTATCCCTCAATGTGGCTGCTCGATAAGCGTGGCATTGTCCGCTACATCAGCGCCGGCCGGGACCTTGAGAAGAAGATCGAGACTTTGCTCGCCGAGTCCGAGAGCGCGCCGATGACCCAGTCCGGTCCCGCTTCCTTCCTCGAGAAAGCCCGCGAAGTCGTTTCCTCCGTCAAGGATCACGTCCTGTCGACGGAACCGCCCCACGAGGACGTCAAAGCCGACACTGTTACGAACGGAGGCCTCTCCACCGCCGAACCCGTCAAAGAACCCGGCCGCATGGAATCGGTCTTCCTGAAGGGAATCGTCGGTTCATCATCGAAGCCCGTCGCGATGCTGGATGCCGAAGGCCGCAGCTACACCGTGTCGCCGGGCGAAGAGATCCGGGTCCGCATCGGGCATGGGCTCCTGCCCGTCCGCTGCGAATCCATCGGCAGCGACCGCGTCATCATCACCTCCGCAGGTGGCAGTGTCCGCCGCGAGTTGGTCCTGTCGACGGCCACTGTTACCGCTCGGTGATCTGTTCATAACCCGCCGCTTCCTTGACTTGACCCATTTCACTTTGCTTGGCAAAGTGACCGCATGGATTCGAAATGGGCCGCCGAGAATCTCCAAACCATCCGCACTCTCATGGAGCGAACCGCCGTCTACCGACGGGCGCTCGCTCCCACCATGCTGGTGTCAGGCGGCGTCGGAATTGCCACGGCTCTGCTCGGGTGGCTGCGGGGTGGCGACCATCCCGGAGGGTTCGTCCTCCTCTGGCTTGGTGCCGCGATCATCGCGCTGGCAGGTGCGATGTTGGTCATCCGCAAGCAGGCACTCGGCGCCGCTGAACCGTTCTGGACCGCACCCACGCGCCGGATCGGGCAGGCTGTTCTGCCGGCATTTCTGGCGGGCGCCGCCGTTGCCGTCGCCGGGGTTCTGCGGCCGGACCGGATCGATCTCGCCTGTCTCATCGGCGCGTGGACCCTTTTCTACGGGCTCGGCCTTCATGCGGCGGCGTTCTTCATGCAACGCGGAGTCCGGCTCTTCTCGTGGGTGCTGATTCTATCGGGCATCGGCCTCATTTTGGTGCGCTGTGGCGGTGGGTTGCACGAGCTCGATGGCAAGACCGCCTGCCTCTGGATGGGTGGGATCTTTGGGGCGAGCCACCTGGGCTACGGCATCTACCTGCGCCTGACCGAACGTTCCCCGTCGCCGTGAACACGGAACCCTTCCTCAACCTGGATCGGCTGATCCACGAGAAGGGCCGCCTGGCGATGATGTCGCTCCTGGCCGCCTCGACGGAGGTGTCGTTCACCGAACTGCGGGACACCCTGTCGATGACCGACGGCAACCTCACCACCCACATCCGCACCCTGCAGGAAGCGGGCTATGTCGCGGTGACGAAATCGTTCCAGAACAATCGTCCGCTGACCACCTGCACGCTCACGCCGAAGGGCCGCTCGGCTTTCGCGGCCTACATCGACCTGCTCGAGCAGATCGTTCGTCAGTCCAAAACTCCCTGATCCGTTTTGAACGTCCTCGAACAATCGTCGTCATACACTTTGTCACGCAAAGCAAAGGAATGAGAATATGAAGATCCTACGCGCAGAACATCTCGGAATGTGCTTCGGCGTCCGAGACGCCATCTCACTCGCCTCCCGACACGCGGAAGCCGGACCCGTCACGATTCTCGGTGAACTGGTCCACAACGAACGCGTCCTCGCCCAACTGCGCGACTCCGGCGTCCGGTTCGCCACGGACCCCGCCAAAGTCACCACCCCCACCATGCTGATCACGGCCCATGGCGCTTCGAATCTGCGGATCGGAGCGGCCCGGGCCACTGGGCGCAACGTGCTTGAAGCTACTTGTCCTCTCGTCCACGTCGCCCATGCCGCCCTCATGAAACTTGTCTCGGAGGGTTTCCATCCCGTGATCGTAGGCCAACGCCACCACACGGAAGTTCGCGGAATGACGGAAGACCTCGGCACCCACGACGTGGTGTTGACGGAAGCCGACGTGGATCAACTCGTCGAAAACCCACGCCTCGGAGTCGTCTCCCAGACAACCCAACCGATCGAACGCGTCCGCCATCTTGTCGCTCGAATCCGCACTCGGTTCCCTCGGAGCGAGGTCCGCTTCCGTGACACGGTCTGCCAACCCACCAAACTTCGCCAACATGCCGCGGAAGCCCTGGCCCGCGACTGCACCGTCGTCATCGTCATTGGAGGTGCGCACAGCAACAACACCCGCGAACTCGTGGCCACGTGTCGACGCCGATGCCCCCGCGTGCATCACGTGCAAGAAGCCGGGGATCTCCAGTCCGCGTGGTTTGAATTGGGCGATATCGTCGGACTGACGGCTGGAACCTCCACGCCCGACGAAGCGATCACCGAAGTGGATCAAGCGTTGCGCGGCATCGCAGCCCAGAAGAACACCGCCGCCCAACCCGCGTTGCGATGATTTCACAGACCGCCATGGAAGAGGGCAAACCGGCCCCGCTGGGAGCGCTGCTTGCCGGCGAGCCCGAAGCGGTGGCCCGCGATCTGAGCCGGCCCGCGTTGGGGACGGTGGGCCGGCACTCTGCGGTCATCGTGATTGGAGCCGGCTTTTTCGGCGCGGCCATCGGCCTATGGCGCGACCCGATACAGGCGGTCTATACCGCCATCAAACTGCCGCTCATCCTGATTCTTTGCGCCGGTGGCAACGCCCTGCTGAATGGAATCATTGGCTCGCTGCTTGGGCTCAAACTCACCTTTCGCCAGTCGTTCCTCGCGATCCTCATGAGCTTCAGCATCGCCGCCACGATCCTCGGGTCCATCAGCCCGCTGCTCTTCTTCTACGTCTGGAACATGACGCCGTTCGATCCTGCGCACCGCACTGCCGAAGGCTATTCCGGGCTGATGGTCCTGGCGGTTGCCGCGATTGCCTTCGCCGGAATCGCCTCGAATGTCCGGCTCTTCGGCTGGCTCGATCGGGCCAGCGCCTCCCGCGTCCTGTCCCTCCGGGTCCTCTTTTGCTGGCTCGCCGGAAACCTGCTCCTCGGCAGCCAGCTTTCGTGGATCCTACGCCCGTTCTTCGGTTCGCCCAATCTCGACATCCAGTTCCTCCGCGCGGACGCCTTCCACGGAAACTTCTTCCAGGCCCTCTGGTTCGCCATCCGCAACGTCCTTGGTCTTTGAACTCAGCCACCCCAACCCGATGAACAACCACCAACGCCTCTCCACCGAGCCATGCGCTTCGGCGCGTTTCCTGTGAACGAACGCCCAAAGGTCCAACCATGAAAATCCCAACCCTCAAAAGCAGTTCGGCATTGTTGCTTCAAGTAACCGTCGTGCTGATCGGCATGGGCGCCCTTGCGTTCATGCTCTGGGAGCCGCACGTCGAGGGCAGGAATGCCCATGCCACACCGTTCGAGATCTACTTCAATGATCCCTTCCTGGCGTATGTGTATGTGGGTTCCACCCCGTTCTTCGTGGCGCTCTATCGGGCGTTCTGGCTGTTCGGACAGGTGAGACAGAACGGGGCATTCTCGCAGGCGAGCGTGGATGCGTTGCGAGCCATCAAGAACTGCGCGATCGCGATCATCGGTTTCGTGGCCTTAGGACTGGTCTTCATCATTGCGTTCGGGGACCCGGACGACCGGCCAGTGGGTGTTTTCATGAGCTTCCTCGTTGCCTCTGCTTCGAGTGCCATCGCCATCGCGGCAGCGATGTTCACAGGGAAACTGGAAAACGCCTGGGGCGGTCCGATGGCAGCCCCGGCTGATCCCCACGCGACGTCTCTTCACAACAGCTGAAACCATACACACCATGAATACCCCCGATCCTTTTCCGTCCACCGGCCTGCAACCGCCACCGCTGAATCCACCGACACCCGATCCGCTCGGCGGCGCGTTCTCCGTCCTTGAGGCGCTCCTGCGCGAACCCAACCGCGTCTGGCATTCGTTGCGCGGCGACGATGCCGGACGGGTCATCGCCGTCCTCGTCGTCGCCACCGCCGTTTGCGCCGCGCTCTACGGCGTGGTCATCGGCTCCTTCAGCAAGGGCACGCAGCTCTGGGCCGCGCCGGTGAAGGTGACGCTCGGACTTTTCTTCTCCGTCATCATCTGCCTGCCCAGCCTCTACATCTTCGCCAGCCTCGGTGGCGCACGGACGCGGCTGGTCGAGGCCGTCGGCCTCACGGCCGGGTTGCTCACGCAGAACACGCTCCTACTCGTCGGCTTCGCGCCGGTGGCTTGGATCTTCTCGGAGTCGACCGACTCCGTCGCGTGGATGGGCGCGATGCATCTGGCGTTCTGGTTCGTCGCGTGCGCCTTCGGATTCCGCTTCTTCCTCAGCGGCTTCGAGCAGCTCAACGCCCGCCACCTCGGCGGCATCCGCGTCTGGCTGGCGCTCTTCATCGTCGTCGTCCTCCAGATGAGCACGGCGTTGCGTCCGCTCGTCGGCAAGTCGGAGGATTTCCTGCCCAAGGAGAAACGCTTCTTCCTCAAGCACTGGTTCGAGCAGACGGACTCCAGTCGGTGAAGGATCAGCAGCACAGCAGCCCGAGACTACGCAAGATGCAGCCTGCACGAATGAAGGACCCCGCAACCGGTTCGCCAAGGAGGTGTCCCAGGAGATGGGCGCGGAAGAAACGAAGCCGGAGGCGAGGCAAAGGTTAGGCCTTCAATCTACGAAAAAGCAGGATCGTTCCTCCACCAATGGCCAGAAGTGTAGCCACGCCCGGCTCGGGCACGGCTCCGACTGTGATGGGCTGGTCGGCAACGGAGTTGTAGGCCCATTCGGTGATGCGTCCGGCGGCGGGTTGGTAGGGGCCGCTGAAGACGCAGTTCAGGTGAATCCATCCGTAGTGCAATTCGCTCCCGATCAGGAAACGAATGCCCAGATACCCGTCCACTCCGGCGAAGGGGCCGTAGGCACTGACGGAACCCACAGTCGTAGAAAGAAGCGGCCCCTCGAATTGGCCGAGGGGAAAACTTGGATATCGAGTCTGCCAAGACAGTGAAAATGAAACTAGAGCCCCTTTTGCAAGAGGAGTTGTATTTCCTCCCGCGAGCGGAGGGGTGGCTGCTACTGCCGCCACTTCGTTGCCCGCTCTTGGAAGAACTCGGAAGTCTCCTGATCTATTCCTGAAGTCGACGTCCATGGTGCCGTTGCCGTCGAGGTCGAACGAGAACGTCTCACCGTCGAATGCGCCCATCGTGATGTCCGGCGTGTCGACGTAGACGATGGAACCCTGGCCGAAGGCTGGGAGCAGCGGCATGAAAACCGCCGCTCCCAGCGTGAGAATTCTCCGAATCTGTTTCATTGGTTCAGTCGACGGTCTTCAACTGGAAGAACCGGGCGTCGTTCGTGGGCGACACGCTGAGGGTCACGACGACGCTGGGCGGCGGCGGAGTTTCCAGAGGGCAAGCGACCCAAGACCTAGCAACGCCCATGTGGAAGGCTCGGGCACGGCCCCGACTGTGATGGGCTGGTCGGCAACGGAGTTGTAGGCCCATTCGGTGATGCGTCCGGCGGCGGGTTGGTAGGGGCCGCTGAAGACGCAGTTCAGGTGAATCCACCCGTAGTGCAATTCGCTCCCGATCAAAAACCGGATGCCGAGATACCCGTCCACTCCGGCGAAGGGGCCGTAGGCTCCAACGGCTCCAACAGTTGACGAAAGAGTGGGGCCATAAAACTCTGTCGGCCTAAAACTGTAAGGATACCTTGGCTGCCATGGAGTTGATGTGGAAATCAGCGAACCGAAGGAGATCGGGACGGCGTAGCCTCCAGCTTCGGGATAAACTGCGGCCACACCGGAGACTTCGTTGCCGGCTCGTGGAAGAACTTCAAAATAGCCTATCTGTTTCCTGAACTCGACGTCTACAGCACCATTGCTATCAAGGTCGAAACTGAACTGCTCATCCCTCGCCCCAACCACGACATCCGTCGGATTCACGTAGACGATGGAGCCTTGCGAGAAAGCTGGGAGCGGCACGCAGAGCACCGCTCCCAGCAGAAGCCATTTATTCACTTTGTTCATTGGTTCAGTCGACGGTCTTCAACTGGAAGAACCGGGCGTCGTTCGTGGGCGACACGCTGATCGTGACGTTGGTCCTGCCTGCGACGACGTCGCCGTAGGCCGTCCAGTTGGTCACGTTCAGGTCGTCTTTGTATTCCATGCGATAGCGTTGTCCCACCACGCTCGGCCAGTTTACCAGCACGTTGCCGTTGGTCGCCATGAGCGTCTGGAGGCGCAGTTCGGGAGCGGCTTCGGGCTGGTTGCCGGTGAGGAAGAGGGTAACGGCCTGCTGCGGCGGCGAACTGCCGGGTTGTTGGAGCGTGCCCTTGTGGGTCAGCCGCACGAGGTAGGTTCCGTTGGTCGGGCTGGTGAGCGAGACCTGCTCCACGTTGTCGCGGAAGTTGTCGCCCTTGCCCGCCGCCTGGCTGCGGGCGGCGGAGGTCTGGCCCGCGAGGTCGGGGTTGAGAATCCAAGGGAAGTTGGTCGTTCCGTCGGGGCTGTAGACGCGCAAATCGAGATCGTTGACCAACGCGAGGTTGGTCTTGTCGAGGCCGGAGAAGTAGTTGCCGACCGGATCGGTCCAACAGGCGGTCAGCTTCAGGGCGGTGACATTTGAGACGGTGATGGGAAACTCGATGCTGCCGCCGTTGTCGAGCCACACTTCCTTCAGGTGCGGGTGGCTGCCGAAGTTGGTGTTCGCAGTCAGCAACGAGGCGGCGTCGCTTGCGTTCACCAAACCCCAGCCGCTCTGGTAGTCCGGGCCTTGGGCGACGATGTCGGTGGCGGTGTGGAGCAGAAGCCCTTTGAGGGTGGACGCCAGCGGTTCGCGGTTGGTGCCGTAAAGCGTGCGGTAGTGCTGAAGGATCTGGGCGAGAACTCCGGACACGGAGGCGGTGGCACCGCTGGTGCCCTCGTTTGCCGTGTAGCCGTTGTCATCGGCCGTGGTCGCGAGGTATTCGCCCACGCCCATGATGTCCGGTTTGATGCGGCCGTCGTCGGTCGGCCCGTAGCCGCTGAAGAGCTTGGGCGTGCCGTAGCTGCCCGCGTAAACGCCGCCCACCGACAGGACGTTCTTCCCGGTGGCGTCGTTGACGATGGTGTCGTAGCCGCCCTCGTCGCCATCGGACACATACGAGGCAGCGAGGCCGTTCATCACAACGAAGTCGACGTTGTTCGAACGCACATAGAAGGTGATACTGCTATTGGGGATGATGTCGTCCCGATCATTGCCGACCGCACGGATGGGAAGGTAGGTCTGTTGTCCGTAGACTAAAGCGTCTTGCTGGTAGGCGTAGAAACCGTATGTGCCGAACTTGTGGTCCTCAAACGGGTTGGCGGAGTTGGTCGAGAAATAGAAATCGCCGAACCATGCCGCCTCGTTGCCGTCGAGAATCCAACCGTGAGTGCCACGGCCGTAGGAGTGGTTTGAGATTCTAAGTCCATTTGTTCCAGACATTCCGAGCATTTGATCAATGTCCAGGTTCGCATCAAACGCCAGCACCTTTGCCTCATAAGCGATACCCCTGCTGGCGGCATACTGTCCGCTGGCCGCAATCGTGCCCGCCATCTCCGTCGGGTGGCTGCGGATGCCTACGTTGGTGGCCGTCTCCAGCCGGAGCACCCGGTTCGTGGTGAACTCCGTGTGGTTGGTCAGGGGCAATCCCACGTCCCATAAACCTACTTGGATGCCTGCTCCGGTCAGTGAAAGACCGGCGGCCCCTCCCGGCCAGTTGGTCGCGGCTTGGATGACACCGGCGGCACGTTGGTTGAACGTCACCGGGAACTGCGGATAGCCGTTCTCGATCCCGACGGGCCGCTGCCCCTCGAACATCCGCGGAAGTCGGTGGGCGTTCTTCTGCATCCACTCCTCAAGTTCCCGTTGGTTCTCTGCGTGTCGGCGTTTGAACTCTTCGCCCAAGGCCAGCACCCGCGCGGTCTTTTCCTTCTCCAGCTTCTCCAGAGTCGCCGGCTTCCCGTCGGCCGAGCGCAACGGCGTTTGCAGGAACTTCTCCGCCTGTTCGATCCGGCGTAAGCGTTCTGCCTTGGCCGCTTCGTTCGCCTCCTTCGCGGCCGCCTTCTCCTGATCCGTGAGCTGCTTCGTAGGCACCGCCTTCGCCGAGTCCGCAGGCAAGCCCGGCGGCAATGGCGGGAGCGCAGGTTCCTTGGTGGTGGTTTGCTGGGCTAGCGCCCACAGGCTGCTTCCCAGCAGCACGGCTATGATTCCGATTGGTATCTTCATCTTGTTCTCCTTTGCCTGCCTATTGGGGTTATGGGCGTCGATTTCTGTTTAAGGACGCTTTCTCCGAAGGTTTGTGTGCCAATAGGCACAACGCCGGTCAATCACCTTCTTGATAGCGATCAAGGGTGGATTCCAGCCGGTTTCCAGAAACTGTTTCAGCCAACCTCGTGCAGCTCCTCAGAGAAGCGCGGGAATCTGCGGGCCTGTCGATGAACGCGGTTGCGCAACGTGCCGGGGTATCGCACTCAACCATCAGCCGCATCGAGTGCGACCAGCGAAATCCAAGCGTGGAACTCGTGGTTCGCATCGCAGAAGCCATCGGGGTTTCACTGCCCGATCTCTTGGCCAAAGCTTATGAAATGTCAGACAGCTCCAACCCTAAGCGGGCAAAAAGATAGCGCCTCGCTGCTCCGTCGAATCCGTCTTTACGTCGCCGTCATGATCGTCGGCTTGGTGCTGAGCGGCATCAGCGCCTTTCCGCTGGAATGGCAGCTCGACGTGGCGGTGAAGCTCACCGGAACGGACGGCACCGTCGGCTCATGGCTGGAGCGCGCCCGAGTGGCCGTGTCCGAGACGAACGTCCGGCATCCCATCATCTTCTACGGAACCGACTGGCTGGCCTTCGGACACTTCGCCATCGCCGTGCTCTTCGTCGGGGCGTGGATTGATCCGGAGAAGAACCGATGGCTGTTCCAAGGCGGGCTGGTCGTCTGCGCCCTCGTCATCCCGTTCGCCCTGATCGCCGGCGGCATTCGCGGAATCCCGCTCTGGCACCGGTTGGTCGACTGTTCGTTCGGCGTGCTGGGAGCAGTTCCGATGTGGCTTGGCCTCCACTGGTCTCGGCAACTCCAAAGCAGCCGTTAGGCTTCTCATGCGAAGGGCGAAGGCGTTTCGCCACCTGTTATCCGAGACGTTGACTTCGAGGCTCACCGCCTGCTCATTCTCCTCACGCGTTTCCCTTCCAACCATGAACACGAATTCGCCGCTCTCACGCCGCAATTTTCTCGTCCGGGGAGCGGTTTTCGCCGCCGGCTTGCCCGCGCTGAAGGCTTTGGCCGAGGAGACCGTCACGCTGCCGTTCGAGAACGGCGAACGGCCGCTGGTAAAGTATCCGCAGAAGCGTCCGCTCATCCGTCTCACGTCGCGACCGCCGCAGTTGGAGACGCCGTTCAGCGTGTTCAACGAAGGCGTGCTGACGCCGAACGACGCGTTCTTCGTCCGCTATCACCTCGCCGGATCGCCGCCTTCGATGGGGCAGCTCGGGGCGGAGAAGTTCCAGTTGAACATCAAGGGCGCGGTCACGACGCCGCTGTCGTTCTCACTCGAGGAACTGAAGAAGGACTTCGAGCCGGTGGAGATCGTCGCGGTCAACCAGTGCTCGGGAAACAGCCGGGGTTTCTTCAAGCCACGCGTGCAGGGCGGACAACTGGCCCATGGCGCGATGGGCAACGCGAAGTGGCGCGGCGTCCGCTTGAAGGACGTCCTGGCCAAGGCCGGTCTGGCCGCCAACGCGAAGCAGGCCGTCTTCAACGGCCTCGACAAGCCGCTCCTGCCCGGCACGCCGGACTTCGTGAAAGCCATCGACATCGACCAGGCGGCCGAACCCGACCTGCTGCTGGCCTACGAGATGAATGGTGAACCCTTGCCGTGGCTCAACGGCTTCCCGCTGCGACTGGTTATGCCGGGCCACTACGGCACCTACTGGGTCAAGCACTTGAACGAAATCCTCATCACGGACGACCAGTTCAAGGGCTTCTGGATGGACCCGGCCTACCGCATTCCCGACGACGCCTGCGCCGCCATCGAACCCGGCACGAAGCCGAAGCACACGATCCCCATCAGCCGCTTCAACGTCCGTTCGTTCCTCACCAGCGTGGAAGACGGCGCGTCCCTGAAACGCGACCGGGCAACGACGCTTCGAGGCATCGCTTTCGACGGCGGTTACGGCATCACCGAAGTCGCCGTGTCCGACGACGATGGCCGCACATGGCGCTCCGCCGAGCTGGGCAAGGATCTCGGAAAATACTCCTTCCGCGAATGGATGTTGCCCTTCAAACCGGCGCGCGTAGGCAAGCTTGCTCTGCGCGTCCGCGCCACGAACCGCCTGGGCCAATCCCAGCCTATGGAGCCGCTCTGGAACCCGTCCGGCTACATGCGGAACGTCGTCGAAAGCACCACCGTCACCATCGCCTGAACATGAAGACACGCCTCCCTCTTCTCGCCATCGTCGCCAGCGGGCTGCTCTGGGGAATCATCCGGATCAACGCGGCCGATAAGGCTTGGGACTCGTGGAAGTTGCCCGCCGAGGAAACCCGTTTGAAGCCCGGTGCCGGTTCGGAGCTGGTGAAGGCGAACTGCCTGCTCTGCCATTCCACCGACTACATCTCCACCCAGCCGCCGCTGACGCGAGACCAGTGGAAGGCCACGGTTCTCAAGATGCAGCAGAAGTTCGGCGCGCCCTACAACGCCGAAAAACTGGACCCGCAGCTGGTCGAGTATCTGGTGAAGGCCTACGGCAAGTAGGAGTCCTGAAGAAGCCTATTGCCAGCGGGCGATTGGGGGAGAGCATCCCTTAAACCCTCCCGCCATGAAAATCCTCAAACGCCTTCTCCTCGGAATCCTCGTTCTCGTCGCGCTACTTGCCTTGGTTGGCTTGTTCCTGCCGGACCGCTACCACGTTGAGCGCACCATCGTCATGAACGCCCCGGCCGACGCGGTGTTCGCCCGGGCCAACACGCTGAAGACCTGGCCCGAATGGACCGCATGGACCAAATCCAAATATCCCGACATGGAGACAAAGTTTTCCGGACCGGACGCGGGTGTCGGTTCCGTCTACCAATGGAGCGGGAAGTCATCGGGCATCGGCTCGCTCAGGATCACCGCTGTGGAACCGGCCAAACGCGTCATCTACGACCTCGATTTCGACAATGGAAAATACCTGTCGGTCGGGTCGATAATCCTGACGCCCGAAGGCACGGCCACCCGGGTGACCTGGGTTGATGAAGGCGCGCTGGGATCCAATCCGATCAACCGGTGGTTCGGACTGATGATGGACTCGATGATGGGGCCGGACTTCGAGACCGGCCTGAAGAACCTCAAGCTGCTGTCCGAGAAGCCGGCGAAGTAGCCGGCGCCGGCCGCTTCACCGCTCGAAGCGGGCCCGTCAGATCGTGGAAAAGAGAAAGGGCGGTTCCTCGCGGAACCGCCCTACTTGAGTTCAGGTTTCGAACGATTGGTCAGTGCTTGGCTTCGGACCCGTCGATATGCACCGCCTTGTAGCCACCCTTCGATTTGAAGTAGAGGAGGATGAACAAGTAGAGCACAGCCATCGTGGCGGGAACCGCCGCCGTTACCTTGAGGGCAGTGCGTCCGCCGTGCAGGTCGGCGTCATGGACCTTGACCTGGTCGGGCGTGCGCTTGGCGGCGTCGAGACCGCGAACCTCACCGACCTTGGTGCCGTCGAGACCGACGATCGGGGGGAAGAACAGGAATTTGTTCTCGTTCGGAGCCTTGTAGGCTTCGTAGACCGCAGGAGCTTTTTCCTTGAGATCCTTCGAGGCGAAATAGTCCTGCTTGTAGCCAATGCCGGGGCCGCCAAGGAAGCCGGCGCTCAACATGCCGACGCCGCCGATGGCGCCGATGGTAATCGCGCCGCCCTTCGGGAAGCGGTCGGAAACGACTCCGAGCATCGTGGGCCAGAGGAACGTCTTGCCGATGCCGTAGACCGTCGCGGCGAGCACGCAGGCAACCGCGCCTTCGGCGCTGCCGAGCAGGGTAAGACCGGTTGCACCGAAAAGCGCACTGACAAACAGGAGTCCGACGGGCGAGATCTTGTGGACGATCGGACCAGCGAAGAAGCGGAGGACGAACATGAGGCTCGACGTGTAGACGAAGAGCAGGAGTCCATTCTGGGGGCTTGCAAGGATGTTGCCGGTGATGTTCGAGATCCAGGAGTCGGTGCCGAGCTCGACGTAGCCGACGAGGGCATGGATGAAGAGGAGCACGAGAAGCAGAGGCGCGGCGAACTCGGCCAACATCGATCCGGTGCTGACACCCTTCTCGCTGGCTTCGGATTTCGGGAAGCTCTGGCCGAGGCACATCACGCCGTAGACCACGACGGGGATGAGGAACAGGCCCCACTGCATTTCCCAGCTAGCTTTGCCGACCATGAAGTAGGACGCCAAGGCGCCAAGCACCAGGCCGGCGGGCCAACCCGCGTGCAGGATGTTCAGGTAGTGGGTGCGGTTCTTCGGGAACAGAGTGGCGACGAGGGGATTCACCACGGCTTCAGCGAGACCGTTGCCGACGGAGAAGAGGATCATGCCCCACTTGAGACACTGGTAGGCGGCGTCCTTGCCACCAGACTTGAAGGCGGCGCCGGCCGCGAGTGTGAGGACGGCGGAAGCAAAATGGCAGACGAAGGCGGCGATCATCAGCTTGCCGTAGCCGATGAGGTCGGCGAACAGCGCTCCGAGCAGGATGATCACGCCGAAGCCGACAAGGCCGAAGCCGGTCACTTCTCCAAGTTCGGTCTGCGTGAAGCCGTATTGCGTTCCCCAGTCGCCTAGGATGCCGCCGCGGACGCCGAAGCCTACGCCTGCAGCCAGGATCGCCATGAAACCGGCCCAGAGGAGCCGTTTTGCATTCGGGGCAAGGCCCGAGTCTGTTTCGTTACTCATAATTGTGTCGTTTGGGGTTGGTGAGGGAGCCCCGTTTCAATGCCGGATTTGCCGGGCTCTCGTCAATAAGCGTCATCAACCCATGAGATGCCCAACGATCGGCGGACTACGGAAAAGGGCGGACCACCGAAGTGGTCCGCCCTTGCAACCGATGGTCCGGCACTCACTGCCGGCGCGGATTTCAGATGGTGAATGCCGGGAGCTTCACGATCTTGCCGCCGGCCAGGGCGGACTCGTGGGCGCAAAGGCCGACACAGGTCCAGTTGGCGGACTGCTTCGCGTTGGGAAACGTTTCGCGGCCTTCGGCGAGCGCGTTGGCGAACTCGTTGGCCAAGTGCGGGTGGCTGCCGCCGTGCCCGCTGCCCTGGGTAAAGCTCAGGTGCGTTTTCTTGCCGGCGTCGTAGACGCCCTGGGTCGTGTATTTCGCGATGCTCTTGGGCAGGCGCTTCGCGAAGTCGGGGCACTTGACCGCCTTGGGAATCTTGGGCTCGGGCTTCTTGGCGGTGTGCATGACAAGAGGCTCGTGCTCGACCAAAGGCCACTCCACAGACTTCCGGTCGCCGTAGACGTCGATGCTCTCGCGGTATTGCCGGGCGGTATCGAAGAGCGACCGGATGATGCGGGCGCTGACGTCGGTGTTGGCGTATTTGACGTGGGCGGTCTCGACGGCGAACGGGCTGCCGTAGTGCTTCTGCAGTTCGGCGCGGACGGATCCGGAGCCGAAGCAGGAGACGTATTCCGCCGGCTGGCCGATGAGGCCGGAGACGGGTCCGACGCAATGGGTCGCATACCACATCGGCGGCAGGCCGGGCCAGTAGTTGGGCCAGCCGTCCATGTCCTGCTGGTGGGAAGCCTGGACGAACTGGAGCTTGCCGAGTTCGCCCTTGTCCAAGAGCTCCTTCATGAAGAGGTATTCCCGGGCGTAGACCACGGTCTCCATCATCATGTAGGTAAGGCCGGTCTTCTTCACCAGGTCGACGATCTTCTTGCAGTCGGCGATGCTGGTGGCCATCGGGACGGTGCAGGCGACGTGCTTGCCGGCCTTGAGCGCCGCGATGGACATCCACGCGTGGTCGGGGATGGGGGAATTGATGTGCACCGCGTCGACGTTCGGATCCTTGAGCACATCCTTGAACTCCTGGTAGCGGACCTTGACGCCGAAGTAGTCGCCGACGTCGTTCAGCTTTTTCTCGTTACGCTGGCAGAGGGCGTAGCAATTGGTATGGGGATGCTTCTGCCAGATGGGGATGAACTCGGCCCCGAATCCGAGACCGATGACGGCGATGTTGAATTTCTTGCTCATGAGTCAGCGGACCTGCCACGGCGGAAGACGCGCACACTTCACGACGGGGAGCAGGCTTGGATGCTGTGCCCGGAGTTCAAAAGCCAGCGCGCGTCGAGTCAACTGGTTTCACCAACCGGGGTGGCCGTCACTCCGCCATCCCATCCATCTGCCGACGCTCCTTCTTGGTCGGACGCCCTGAGCCCTTGGGACGGAGGTTGAGGGGACGGAAGTTCGGATCGGTCTTGCGCGTGAACTCCTCGGGCGGGGTCAGGTCTTCCATGGACTGGGGAACCACGGCCGCGCCCACGCGTTTATCGACCAACCCGACGACGCGCACTTTGCGGCGGAACTCCACCGTCTGCACGTCGAGCAGGTCGCCGATGCGGACGTCGCGGGCGGCTTTGGCCGGAGCGCCGTTCACCTTGACCTTGCCGCCTCGGCAGGCTTCGGCCGCGAGGGAACGGGTCTTGAAGAGCCGGACGGCCCAGAGCCACTTGTCGATGCGGACACCGGCGTCGCTCATTCCTGGATGCGGTAGAGATGCGTTTTGGTGCGGACGAAGAGGGCGTTGCCGGAAACAGCGGGTGATGACATGACCCCATCGGCAAGGGTGTTCTCAGCGATCTTGGAGAAGGCTCCTTCGGTCGAGATAACGACGCCCTTTCCCTCCTCGTTGAAGGCGTAGAGCCGGCCGGCGGCCACGATGGGCGATGCGGAATAGTTGCCGCCGATGCGTTCGCTCCAGATCTGCTCCCCCGTCTTGGCGTTCCAGCAGTTGGCGACGCCGCCGTCTTCGATGCCGAAGAGCCGCTCGCCTACCAAAGTGAGAGACGGTTTTTTGGGCGTGCCGCGTTTCGATTTCCATGCGACCTGGAGTTTCGCGCCTTCGGCTGACGCTGCGTTCGCGTCGAGCACGTCTCCCATTTTTCCGGGTTTGATCGCGAGGGTCTGACCTTGGGACCAACCGGTCGGGACATAGACCAGTCCGTTGCCGATGACCGGCCGCGTTCCGCCGGAATGACTGGTGCGTTCCTCCACGCGCCAGAGTTCCTCGCCGGTTCCGGGGTTGTAGGCGTAGAGAGCGTTGGCGCCCTGGCTCAGGAGCGTGGTCACGCCGTCCAATTCGGCGATGTGGCATGTGGCGAAGGCCTTTCGCATGTCGCCTTCCATCTTTGGTTTGCCGTCGGGCCCGAGGTCCTTGAAGTCGATCGACCGGTCCTTGCGCCAGACGGTTTTGCCGGTCGCCTTGTCGAGCGCGACGATGAACTGGTGGTCGCTGCCGTCGAAATTCACGATGAGCAGATTCTTCCAGAGTATCGGCGACGAGCCCGCGCCGCGGTAGTGGTTGCACTCGAAGTCGCGGCGTTCCCAGAGGACTTTGCCCGTCTTCGTGTCGAGGCAGGCCGTGCCGGGCGCGCCGAAGGTGATGTAGACGCGGCCTTCCTCGATGGCCGGCGTGGGCGACGCCGGGCTGTTGAACTTGTGGACGAACTGCGGCTTCTCCACGTCGAAGAGCTTCTGGTCGCGGATGACCTTCCCGGTTTCTTTGTCGATGCAGAGGGCGAAGAGCTCGCTACCATCCTCCAGCGCAGTGGTCAGCCAGATCTGGTTTCCCCAGACGACGGGCGATGACCAGCCCTTGCCGTGGATAGTCGTCTTCCACTTCACGTTGTTGGTCTCGCTCCAGGTGGTCGGAAGCTGAGATTGGCTGATCCCGTCTCCATGCGGGCCGCGGAACTCGGGCCAGTTGGTCTCGGAAGAAGCAGCCACGGCAACGACATGCGATGCCAGCAGGCCGGCGAGAAGCAGGGCGGGTTTCATGCGCAAGACCTTACCGAATCGCGGACACGTGCAAACCCGGAATGCGCACGGTGTCCTCGCACGCGAGTTCCCGCCTTGGAAACCAGCCCTCAGCCCCGAATGAGTTCCGACCGATGGACGTCTTGAGTGTCTGAGAACAGCCCAGTGATCCGTCGCGCCACGGTGGACGATGCCGTCCCGTGGATCGACCTGTTGCTTGCGTCCATCGGCGGCAACTACGTGTCCCGCGAGGTCTACGACCCCGTGTGGGCCGCCTCACAGTTCTCCGAGGAGTCAAACTGCGAAACCTGGGTCCTCGAGGCCAACGGCGTGCTCATCGGCAGCATGACGTTTCTTCCGCCCAACTGGCCGCTGCAGAATCCAATCTGCAACCTCGGCCGGTTGCTCCTGCGACCAGAGGCGCATTCCACAGGAGCCGCGCGCGCGCTGATGGGACGGGTCTGCTCGATCGCCACGGAACGCGGCCAGACCGTGGTGTCGCGCGTTTCCGCCTCGGACAACGCCCAGCAGATACTTCTCGAGCAGCTCGGGTTCGTCTGCTGCGGCTACCAGCCGTTCAAGCACCTGCTCGAACTCCGCTCCGGCTACCTTTTCTACGTCCTCCCCAACGCACGCGTCCTCGGGCTGAGGCAGCGCCTGAGCGGCTCGGTTCCCCAAGTGACCGAACTCGCCGCCGCCGTGCTCGGACTCATGGGACTGCCCGCGCCCGAAACGCTCCACGACGGCGCGACCGGCTACCCGCTCCGTTCACCGGAACTGCGCACCGAGGAGATCGCCTTCGAGGACTACCAGTTCTGCCGGAGCCAGCTTCGCCAGCAAAACCCGTTTCCCGAGGTTTCCGGCGGGTTCCATCTGGGCCTCGGGCTGCTCCGAGTCGAATCAGGCGTGCCCATCCGCGCGCTCCTCGGCCGCACCGGGGAACGCTCGCTCGCCGGCCTCGCCTACTGTTTCGACGAACACGACCGGTGCGTCCGCATCGTCGACACGTTCTGCGTGGATGAAGTCTCGCTCGGCGCCGTCTGCCAAGTCCTCGTGAAGCTCGCCCAGGACCAGCTCCAAGCCACATATCTGGAGATGGACGTTCTCGCGAGCGCCCCGCGCCTGCTCAAGACGGCGGAACAGCTCGGCTTCGTGCCGGTCGCCTATCTGCCCGCGTTCTTCTCGCGCAGCGGAGCCGTGGACGACGTCGTGAAGATGGTGAAACTGAACCTGCCATACTCGTTCGAGGGCGGTGAACTAACCCGCCAAGCCCGCTCGATCGCCGAAGTAGTGGACCGCAATTTCGACGAGCAAAAAGTCGGCGTGGCCATCATGAGCCTGCTGAGAGGCCTTCCCATCTTTGCCGGTCTCGGCGACGGCGAGATCCGCAAGATGGCCCATTTGTTCGAGCAACGACTCTACCGGCCCGGCGAGATCGTCTTCGCCAGGGGCGTCGCGGGAGACGAGGTCCTCGTGGTCATGCGCGGGAGCGTCGAGATCCGCCTCGAAGAAAAGACCCAGGCCGTCGCCATCATGACGGAGGGGAAGATTTTCGGTGAACTGGCCTTCCTCGACGGATCGCCGCGCATCGCGTGGACCGTGGCGGCGCAGCCCAGCATCCTGCTGGTGGTCCACCGGGATGCCTTCAACCAGCTCATCGCCCGCGAACCGCACCTCGGCATGCTGGTCGTCCGCAACATCGCCCTCGAGCTCTCGCAGAAGCTCCGCCAGGCCAGCTCCGCGCTCAGCCGCCGGTAGGTCTCCACAGCGGTGAACCCTCACCGCCCGGGCGGGGACGCCCGGCCTACCACACCACGGGCACGCGGGTCTTCTGGCCGTTCCGACTGTTGAAGAAAAGCTGCCGCTGCGACTGGCCGTATTCGTGGACGAGCTTCGTGATCTTCACGTCGTAGCAGCAGTATTCGGCGATCTCGGCCATCTTGCCTTCCTTCCACCAACGGATCGCCTGCAAGCCTTCGGCCGTCTTCTCCACGCCGAGCGACGCGGTGGCGATGGAGTCGAGCGACACGCGATGGCCCAGGGCTTTCTCCAGCTCCACCATCATGTCGAGGGTGTGGACCTGCTCGAAATCGAAGAAGTCGTTGTAGCCCTGGAGCACGACGTAATCGAAGCCCTTGTGGTTGAAGCCCACCACCAGATCGGCCCGCTGCAACTCCTTGATCAACTCCTGCACGCGGCTCTCCGGATAGATCATGTAGTCGCCCCGAACCGTGCTGTAGGTCACCCCCACGCTCATCTTGAGCTGGCGGAAATGGCTCGGCGTCCGCCCTCCGACCTCGTCGAAGGACTTCTGCGTTTCCAAGTCGAAGTAGACGATGTTTTTCATCCGGCCCGGGACTTGTGCCGGATTCGGCTCGGCGGAGCCAATCTCAAAGGGTCAGCCCTGCCGGATCGGGGCTATGCCGCGAATCACGGTTGGAACAACAAAGCCGTGCAAGACGCGGTCGGTCATGGTTCCTAGCCTTGGACAGCAACTACTAGAATGTCCGGCTCCAAGAACATCGTCATCATCGGCGGCGGCATCATCGGCCTCTGCACGGCCTACTACGCCGCGCGCAAGGGCCACCGCGTCACCGTCGTCGACCGCAACCGGGAAGAGCGCGACGGCTGCTCCTTCGGCAACGCGGGCATGATCGTCCCGAGCCATTTCATCCCGCTGGCCGCGCCCGGCATGGTCGCGCTCGGGTTGAAGTGGATGTGGAACCCCGAATCGCCCTTCTACATCAAGCCGCGCCTCGACTTCGAACTGCTGAGCTGGAGCTACAAGTTCTGGAAGGCCTCGACCCGGGCGCATGTCCAACGCAGCGCGCCGCTCATCCGCGATCTCAGCTTCGCCAGCCGCGCGGCCTATGAGGAACTGGCCGCGCTTCCGGCGAACGACTTCGGCCTGGTGCAGAAGGGCCTGCTGATGCTCTGCAAGGAACAGCACAGCCTCGATGATGAAGGCATGATGGCCCAACAGGCCCGGGATCTCGGCGTGCCCGCCGAGGTGCTGGATGCCAAGCAGACGGCGCAGCTCGATCCGTCGGTGACGATGGACGTCGCGGGTTCGATCTATTTTCCGAAAGACTGCCACCTGTCGCCGAACCGTTTCATGGCGGGATTGAAACGGCAGTGCGACGCGATCGGGGTGAAGTTCGTGTGGAGCACGGAGGTCCTGGGCGTCGCGCGTCTAGGTTCGCGCATCACTTCCGTAGCCACAGCGCACGAGTCTTTCGAAGCGGATGAGTTCGTGCTCGCGGGTGGTTCGTGGTCGCCGGTCATCGGCCGCGAAATGGACCTCCGTATCCCGATGCAGGCGGGCAAAGGCTACAGCTTGACGGTCGCCAAGCCGCGCCAATTGCCGCAGCTCTGCTCCATCTTCACCGAGGCGCGAGTGGCCGTGACTCCAATGGGCGACACGTTGCGCTTCGGCGGGACGATGGAGATCGCGGGCTTGAACGAGGACATCAACCCCGTCCGCGTGAAGGGCATCATCAAGTCGGTGCCGAAGTATTTCCCGGCGTTCAGTCCCGACGACTTTGAAGGCATCCAGCCGTGGCGCGGCCTTCGCCCATGCTCGCCCGATGGCATGCCCTACATGGGACGCACGGCGAAGTTCTCCAACGTCATCATCGCCACCGGCCACGCCATGATGGGCCTGAGCCTTGGTCCGATCACGGGCAAGCTCATGGCCGAAGTGCTCTCCGGCGAACGGCCGTCGATCGACCTCTCGTTGCTGGATCCCGATCGCCATGCCTGAACCGGCGAATTGGATGGCGAGCTCCGCCGGACTCCACGACCTTGTTCCGACAACCCCGCAATCCCATGAACCGAACTACGTATTGGCTCCAGCGTTTCATCGTGCCAGCGGTGCTGGTCGCCGCAGTGCCCTCCACCCGCTCGGCCACCGAGTTCCCATTCAATGAGGCAGCCAGGATCGCGCCGACAAACGACACGTCGCTCAAGGCGATGCGCGGGATCGTCGAGCGGTTCACAACAGATCGCGAAGCGCTGGAGCGCTACTACAACATCCGCTGGTCCGACGCGCGGCGGGAACGTCTCGGGCAATTTCTCGACGAGAGGTCGCGCACGCTCGATGCGGTCAACTTCGCCGCGCTCGACCAGGAGAGCCGCATCGACCATCTGCTGCTGCAGAACGAAATCCGCTTCCAACGCCAGGAGCTGGCGCGCCAGAAGAACCAGCAGCAGGAGGTCGCGGGGATGCTTCCGTTCGCCCAGGGCATCGTCGCGCTGGAGGAGGCGCGCCGGCGGATGGAGCCGCTCGATTCCGCCAAGGCCGCCCGCACCGTGACCGATCTCCGCGGGCAAATCGCCGACGCCCAGCGGAAGCTGGAGGAGTCTTTGAAGGATGCGAAAGCCACCAACGCCCCAGGCAAGGTCCTCGGCAACCGCGCCGCCCGTATGATCGACGAGCTGCGCCGTTCATTGCGGACTTGGAACACCTTCTACTCCGGTTATGACCCTGAATTTTCGTGGTGGATGAAGAAGCCGTTCGACGAAGCGGACAAGGCGTTGAACGACTACGCCGGGGTCATCCGCAAGAAGGTCGTGGGCGCCGTCGACGGGGAGGATGATCCGGTGGTGGGAGATCCCATCGGACGCGAGGCGCTATTGGCGGCCCTGCGGCACGAGATGATTCCCTACACGCCGGAGGAGTTGATCCAGATCGCGGAGAAGGAATTCGAGTGGTGCGAGAAGGAATACAAACGGGCGGCGCAGGACATGGGCCTGGGCGACGACTGGCGCAAGGCACTGGAGAAGACCACGCAGAACTACATGAAGCCCGGCGAACAGCCGAAGCTCATCCGGCAGCTCGCGGACGAGGCGGTGACCTTCCTGGAGGAGCGCAACCTCGTGACCATTCCCACACTGGCGAAGCAGCTCTGGCGGATGGAAATGATGACGCCCGAACGCCAGAAGGTGAACCCCTACTTCACCGGCGGCGAGGTGATCTCCGTCTCCTTCCCCACAGACGGCATGGGCCATGAGGAGAAGCTCATGAGCCTTCGCGGAAACAGCATCCACCTCTGTCGCGCCACCGTGCACCACGAGCTGATCCCCGGGCACCATCTCCAGCTCTTCATGGCCGCGCGTTTCCGCACGCACCGTGCCGAGTTCCGGACGCCGTTTCTCGTCGAAGGCTGGGCGCTCTACTGGGAAATGCTGCTCTGGGATCTGGGCTTCCCGAAGACGCCGGAGGACCGCGTTGGCATGCTCTTCTGGCGCTCGCATCGCTGCGCCCGGATCATCTTCTCGTTGAAGTTCCACCTCGGGCAGATGACCGCACCGCAGGCGATCGACTTCCTCGTGGAGCGCGTGGGCCACGAACGCCGCAACGCCACCGGCGAAGTCCGCCGCTCCGTCGCGGGCGACTACGGCCCGCTCTATCAAGCCGCCTACATGCTCGGCGGCCTGCAGATTCGCGGACTGCGGAAAGAACTGGTCGAGACAGGTAAGATGACCGACCGCGACTTCCACGACGCGATCCTCCGCGAGAACGCGATCCCCATCGAATTCATCCGCGCCAGCCTCGGCGGCCAGACGTTGACTAAGGACTTCGGGTCGCAGTGGCGGTTCTACGACGTGAAGTGACGGCGGCTCACGCGCGCACCTGGTAAACCCGCATTGCGTTTCCGGAGAGATACGCCTTCGTCGCCGAAGCGCCCTTGGCTTCGACGTAGCCACGGACGATTCCCAGGACGGTTTCGTAGCGGGCGAAGCGAAGACTGACGGGCCAGTTGCCCCCGAAGATCACGCGGTTGTCGCCGAAACGTTCCCAGATGGCGTCGAGCACCGGCTTGTAGAAGGCGACATCGGATGGCGCGTCGCCCTTGGTGCGGCCGGTGCCTTCGACGAGGCCGCTGCCTTTCATGAAGACATTCTTGTGCGCGGCGCAGGCGGACATTCCGGCGAGCCATGGAGCGGGCGGGGTCTGGCCGTCGATGCGGACGTTGGCGCAATGGTTGATGACGATGCGGAGATCCGGCAGCGCGTTGGCCATGGCGGCGATGGAAGAGAGACCGTCCGTGCCGACGTTGACGTCGAGACTGAGGTTTCGATCGGACAACAGACGGAGGTTGGTCATCGTCGTCGTGTCGGCGGGCTTAAGCGGACCTTCCCATGTGCCGGCGCGAATTCCGCGGAACATCGGGTTCTTGGCGAATCGCGTGAGCAGGTCGGCAAAGCCCGGCCGGGCCGGTTTAAGATGGCCAACGACCCCCAGGATCGGCGGGAACTTGGCGGCGAGATCCAGGAGCCATTGGTTGTCCTCCTCCAGCGTGCTGGCTTCCACGACGACGGTTCCGGCGACTCCCAATGGCCGCGTCAGCCGGGCGAATTCGTCGGGCAGGATCGGGCGATAAAGCACGGCATCGTCCTTGGGCGGCCATGGCACGCCTTGCGGGCGGGTCGGATCATAGAAGTGCGTGTGCGTGTCGATGATGCCGGAGGAGGAAAAGGAGGACGGGGACGTGGCGCAGCCAGCGAGCGTGGCGGCCCCACCTGCCGAGGCGGCGAGGAATTGTCGGCGGTTCATCGGGGGGTGCATGGCCGCGTTATGGTCCAGCGGCGCGGCGGGCACAAGCCAGGTGCGTCCCGGATAGGAGGTCGTGCAAGACTGTCATGGAAGCGCCCGCGTCGACCCGTTAGCGTCCTCCTGTTCCCGGAGCGCCGATCACCGGCCGTTCCACCATCCGAAACACCGAAAACATTTTCACCATCATGCCCAATCCCTGGACCGGCAAAGGCAATCCCTACACCCGCCAAGAAGTTCGCGACCGCCTGATGAGCACCATCAAGAAGGGCGACGCCATCATCGCCGGCGGCGCGGGCACGGGCATCAGCGCCAAGTTCATCGAGAAGGGCGGCGCCGACCTCATCATCATCTACAACTCGGGCCGCTTCCGCATGATGGGCCACGGCTCGACCGCCGGCATGATGGCCTACGGCGACGCCAACGCCATCGCCATGGAGATCGGCGAATACGAAGTGCTGCCGGTGGTCGAGGAATGCCCGGTGATTTGTGGCGTCCACGCCACCGACCCGCGCCGTCGCATGTGGCACTGGCTGGGCAAGGTGAAGGAGATGGGTTTCAGCGGCGTGAACAATTTCCCCACCCACACCATCGTGGACGGGCACTTCCGCGGTGTGCTGGAAGAGACGGGCATGAGCGTGAAGAAGGAATACGAGATGGTCGCTCTTGCGCGCCGCATGGACCTCTTTTCCATCGTCTACGTCGGTTCGCCCGAGGAAGCCGTGGAGATGGCCAAGGCCGGAGCGGATGCGATCATCGCCCACGTCGGCACGACCGTGGGCGGCAGCATCGGTGTGAAGAGCGCGGTCAAGAGCTGGGACTTCACCATCCAGCGCACGCAGGAGATCATCGATGCGGCCCACCGCGTGCGGAAGGACATCTTCTTCCTCTGCCACGGCGGCCCGATCAACACGCCCGGCGACGCCGACCGCGTGCTGAAGCACACCGACGCCGTGGGCTTCGTCGGTGCGACCAGCCTTGAGCGCATGGGCATCGAGGCCTCGCTCACCAACCTGACGAAGGAGTTCAAGTCGTTGAAGGCACCGGCGGCGAAGAAGTTTGGGAAAAGAAGTAGGTTGAGCCGCTGATCCGACCGACGTTTGACCGACGGACCGGAGACAAGCTAGGGTCGTGCCGTGAATGAGAACGGAGACCTGATGCAGCAGCCGATCCGCAAATCGGTCGGCCGCCCACCGTCTCAACGCAAAGTCCTCTGGCAGCTTGAGCAGATCCGCGAATTCACCCGGAAGCACACCCATGGAAAACCCGCCATCGCCGAAGGAGACGCTCTCCCAGTTCGAAAAACTGTTGGCCGGCCTCGCCCGGGCGGAGGTTGATTTCGCGGTGGTCGGCGGCGTGGCGGTGGCTTTGAACGGATTCAACCGCAACAGCAACGACGTCGCTATCCTGGTGGATTCCGCTCCGGCCAACATTTCGAGGATGCTCGATCACTTGAAGACCTGGGGCGAAGGCTGGGCGCGCGAACTAGGGCCTGAGGACTTCATCACAATGGAGGTCGGCTCGATCCGGATACAGGAGGAGTTCGACCTCGACGTGTTCGTGCGGATGCGGGAGCGCTCGTTGGACGATTTTCGTCCGCGACTCCGGTTCCTCCAGAGCGACGAAGTCCGTATCCCCTACCTCTCGGCCGAGGACCTGATCTACTGCAAGGCCAGCTCTTGGCGCGAAAAGGATCAGCTCGACATCTCCGCCCTCAAGAAAGTCATCGACCGCGAGTCCGGCGGTCCATCGGCCTGATTCTCACATGCCCAAACACCGCTTCATCACCACGGCCGAGGCCTTGAAGGAGGACTTCAAGGGCCGGACAAACTATTGGCTCGTCCACACCGAAGTCTGCGAGGCGAAGGATCTCCAGATCTGCCGTGCCGTGTTGCCGGCGGGGGAAGGCCACAACTTCCACACGCACCCCGAGCTGGAGGAGGTCATCTACGTGCTCGAAGGCGAAGTGGAGCAGTGGGTGGAGACGGAAATGCGCCTACTAAAAGTCGGGGAAGTGGCGCACATTCCGAAGGGCATGGTCCACGCCACCTTCAATCCTTCGTCCAAGGATGCCGTGATCCTCGCCGTGCTTTCTCCCGCCGCCTATTCGGGTCCGTTCGCCGTGGACGTGAGCGGCGAAGAGCCTTGGAAATCGATCCGCTAGGGCTGCTCGTTTGCCCTACTTGCCGGCGATGCTGTCGAGTTCCTTGTTCCGGCGGTTGCCGGGACTGTCGGCGGTGGCGAGGGGTTTTCCCGCGCCGGAAGTGGGTTTCATGAGCAGCACGGCCAGGTGCCGGTTGAGCTGCTGGCCGACCATCGATTTCTTCATGACCGTCTGGTTGATGGAACCGAAACGCGGGAAGAAATCGCTGCCGAAGTTCGCCTCGCTCTGCTTGAGGGAAGCGTCGAGTTCGCCCTGGGTGTATAGCCGTGAATTGATCACCGCCGTGATGGCTACGAGGATGAGCGCGTAGCGGACACACCCGCTGACCATGCCGAGGTAGTATTCCCCCTTGCCGAAGAGTTCACCGCTGGTGAGGCGTTCGCCGATCCGACGTTTCACCATCGAGAAAACCGTGGTCACGGTCGCGGCGATGGCCAGGTAGGCGATCACGTTGCACCAGAGCTGCCCGATGGGCATGAATTGGTAGAGCTTGGCGCCGAGCGGTCCATAGCCGAAGGCGCCGCCGACCACGATGGCGGCCCATTGGGCGAGCAGGAGCATTTCGCCGGACATGCCGAGTCTTCGTCCGCGGACGACGCCCACGATGAGGAGGGCGAGCGCGACAATGTCGAACCAAGTAAGAGAGAGGCCTTTCATATCAATGCCGAGCCGGACGGCGTTGCGAGCCGCAAGGGTCGTTCCATTCTCACCGGGTTATCGGCAGGTCGGGACACGAGGTGAAGTCCGGACTAAATTCCAATCCTCCTCTTCCTCATTCTCCCTCTCGACCTTGTCGGATTGGCGATGGTCTTTCTTGGAGGCGGAAAGGAAGAGCAAGACCCGGATTGAGACTGCAAATGGAAGAGGCGGCGGCCTACTGAGCGTTCTCGGTGACGATGCGTTTGAGGTTGGCGACGCCGAGTTCGAGGAGTTCCGCGTTGGCGTAGAGTTCGCGGTTGAGCTTTGGCTGGGGAATCTTCGCGACATCCCGCTGGCGCTCGAGTTCCAACACGCCGAGCGAGTCGAGGGCCACGGGATCCTTGCTGAACCAGAGCTGGTTCAGCGGCACGGAATAATGCAGGAGGCTGCGTTGCTCGCCCTGATATTGGCAGATGAGGGCGTCGGTGATGTAGAGCACGCCCTTGTCGGCGATCTGCGGCTGGCCGAAGAGCTCGGGGAGCGCGGTGGCGAGGCGTTCACCGTTGCCCTCGAAGCGGAGGATGTTGTCGGCGCTGCCAAGACCGAGGCTGGTGAGATGGCCGGTGATGCTCGCCTCGTTGTGGTTCAGCAGCGGCGTGATGCTGATGACCTTGGTGAAATCCTTTGTGATCAGCTCCGTCAGATAGGAGCGCCGGCTGACGGTCGTGTCCTTGCGGCCGAATTCGAGGTCGCCGAACAGCAGGTTGCCGAGGACGGAATTTTCGTAGAACACCTTTTCATCGAAGCCCCGGTCCACGGACGACGCCAGCTTCACGCCGAACTGTTCCGCCAAAACACCGAAGCCCGCCGCCCGGAGATCGCCGATGCGGCGGTCCCAAAGGGTGATGTTGGTCGCCGGAACGCCGGCCGCGATCAGACCGCGGACGACCGACGCCACGACGGGGATGCGTGTCCCGCTGTCGGATCCGGGCGCGGAATAGACCTTGATGCCGACCCGGTCGTTCGTCTTGACGAGGCTGAGCCAGGCGGCGGTCGCGTTGGTCTTCTGGGTGAGGTGGACCAGGCCACGGCCGACGAGCTGGTCGACAATTCCGGGGACGGCGCGGAAGACGTCGGTTGCTCCTCCATCTTGGGCGATGACGACCTTCGCCGAGCCCTGCGACGGGCTGGATGAAGTGAAAGAAACAGCGGCCCCCGCCGAAGAGCCGAGGCTCAACAGCGCGGACATCAGCCAAACCAATCGATGAATCCTGACTTTGCTCACGTTCTAGGTGCGTTCCTTGACACCCCCGGGGTCGGGTGTTAACCAGCCGGCACGATGCAGGCCGCCCGTGATTTCAACGGTTTCACCCGATTCCTCGCGATCGGCGTGATTGCCATGGGCATCGCGTCCGGCTGCATGCCGCCCGGACCGGCGGCGCTACTCAAAGGTGAACGCCTTCTCCGCGAAAACAAGACCGCCGAAGCGGTCGTCGCGTTCGAAGAAGCCGTGAGGATCATGCCCGGCACCGCACAGGCTTGGAACCACCTCGGCCTCGCGCACCATCGCGAAGGCGATGTCGCCAAGGCCGCCCATGCCTACCAGCGGGCCTTGGAACTCGACCGCAACCTCGCGGTGGCCCGGTTCAATCTCGGCAGCCTGTTCCTCGAATCGGGAAACAACGCCGCCGCCGTCGACGCGTTTACCACATTCTGCACGCTTCAACCCCTCGTGGGCGAAGGCTGGCTGCGCCTCGGGCAGGCGCAGGTGCGTCTCGCCGCCGCCACGCCGGGACCGACGGATCGGCAACGTCTCGCCGAACTGGCCCGCCGCAATCTTGAGCACGCGCCGGAGTCGGCGGACA
>Ga0163144_10003063_pt1 | contig 38197 bp, 28 predicted proteins | sample OliLak19BULKMAT1_FD_123175 | JGI IMG/M metagenome (GOLD analysis project Ga0163144, IMG submission 123175) | Freshwater microbial mat bacterial communities from Lake Vanda, McMurdo Dry Valleys, Antarctica - Oligotrophic Lake LV.19.BULKMAT1 | ecosystem: Environmental > Aquatic > Freshwater >...
GTTTCATGTATTCTGTAAAACGCATTTCAGGAATTCCGTAGTACGACACCCTAAAAAAACCGTGCTTCCCTAAATATTGGGCGAATGAGAACGGATACAAAAAATGGGATTTAATGCCCTGAGGTGTCCAAAATATATTGATTCCTTGTGTCTATGATAGAGTCGAAAAGATGGGGTTAAGAATCGATTTTATGAAGATAAATGAGCTGAAATTCTATTATACATTGGACAGGGGGTGAAATAAGTAGAAGTTGGAAGTGCTCTGAAATGAATGACTCCTGTTATGTGTCCAAAATACAATGATTCGATTGGATTGATTTGTCTAGGGTTGGATGACTTGAAGTGTCCAAAAAAGCGTAGTTCCCTACAACTTGAAGTGTCCAAAAAAGCGTAGTTCCCTACACCCTACAAAAACACCTGAAATCATTAAGTGGAAAAATAATGGTCGGGCCGGTGAGATTCGAACTCACGACCTTTTGAACCCCATTCAAACGCGCTACCAAGCTGCGCTACGGCCCGAACCTAAATACATTTTGCCACATTGAATAATGCGGCAAAAAGATGAATGATTACTTTAAGAGGCTTCCGTCCGATTTGTAAATAGCTGATTTTCGGAAGAATTGCATGATTAAGCCCCGTAAACCAATAGTTCCTCGTTGGTGACGGAATCGGTGATTTTAAAATGTTCGATAGGCATTCCGGCGTCAGAACGGAAAGAGAGTTTACCCGCGTACTTTCTTTCGAGATCCACAAGTAAATCCTCATCTTCCTTACGGAGGCGGTTAAGGATTTCAGGGTTAACAAAAATACGGTATTCACGACCGGGTTCATTTTGGCGCATGATCTGGGCTACACGGCGTTGGAGCTCGACACTGATACTCTCGGGGGATTTAACCACACCGCGACCTTTACAGCTTGGGCACTCGACATAAACAGCGCGTTGGATGCTTTCGGCATGGCGTTGACGGGTCATTTCCATGAGTCCGAGCTGGGAGATCGGTAGGATATGGGTTTTTGCCTTGTCCTTGCGAAGATTATCACGCATACGGTTAAAGACGGACTGTTGGTCACGGCGACCTTTCATATCGATAAAGTCGAGGACAATGAGTCCTCCGATATTACGCAGTCGCAACTGGCGGCAGATTTCATCAACAGCCTCAAGATTAGTATTCAAGAGGGCGTTTTCATCCTGTTGTCCGCCGACTTTATGTTTGCCCGTATTTACGTCAATAGCAACCAAGGCTTCTGTTTCATCAATAATGATATAACCGCCGCTCTTAAGGGAAACTTGCCGGTTAAAGGCGTTGCTGATTTGTTTTTCAATATTGAATTTTTCAAAAATCGGTTGAGGATCCGCATAATGGCGTACACGGTTGACGGAACGTTTGGAAATACGTCCCATAATGTCCTTGATACGTTCACTTTCAGTCGCGCTATCAATGACAATGCGATCGACCTCCTCGGTAAGGAAATCACGGACCGTCCGCTCGATGAGGTCGGGTTCGCGGAAAAGGCAGTTCGGCGAGGAGAGGTTTTTCATTTTACGCTCAATATCACTCCATGTCTCGACGAGCATGGCTAGATCGCGGACAAAGAACCTTTCCTTTTGTCCGACTCCCGCAGTGCGCATGATAAGTCCCATGTCACTGGGGATTTCCATATTTTCCAAAATTTTGCGGAGGCGTTTACGTTCCTTGGGATCCTCGACTTTACGCGAAATACCACATGCATCGGAGAAGGGCATGAGTACAAGAAAACGTCCGGGCATGCTGATATTGGTGGTGACGCGGGGACCTTTGTTTCCGATAGGTCCTTTGGTGACTTGGATCATGACGTCCGAACCGGGAGGGTAAAGGTTAGGAATATCTTTTACTTCAATTCTTTTCCTGCTTTTCTTCCGTCCGTTACGATCGATTTGTTCCATTTCTTCGTCCAAAGCAGCCGGGATCATGTCCCAGTGGTGCAGGAAGGCATTCTTTTCAAAACCGATATCCACAAAAGCGGCCTTGAGTCCGATCTCATGGTTTTTGATCTTTCCTTTAAAAATACTCCCGACGATGCGTTGCTCTGTGGTGCGTTCAATGGAAAACTCCTCGAGTTTGCCTTTTTCCAAGAGTGCCACCCGGTACTCGAGTTTTTCGACGTTAATAATGATTTCCCGATCGGTTTTAACGCGTCCGAAAGAAAGGATTTTTTTGACAGTTTCTTTTACTGATTCTTTTACTGATTCGATGCTCATAATTTTCATTTTCTTGAAGGGTTATAATAGCCTGCTGCATTGGCAGGAGGCTGATAAGATTTACGGTGTATCCATACGCTCTGGACAATACCCAGCGCGGATAGGGTGATAATCAGGAATGAACCGCCATGACTGATAAATGGCAGGGGGATTCCTGTGATAGGCATGACCCCGACGGTCATTCCTATGTTTTGGAAAAAGTGGGTGAAAATAATCATAGCGACCCCGATACAAAGAATACGACCGGATAACTCAGTGGTCCGGGTGGCTATCCGGATAATGATACCCATCATGATAGTGAATAGAAAAAGAATGGAGCAGCTCCCGACGAACCCGATTTCTTCAGCGACAACCGCAAAAATAGCATCAGTGTGCGCAACATTGCGGGGAAGATATCCGAGCTTATTCTGGGTGCTGTTCCCATAACCTTTTCCCCACGTGCCTCCAGTTCCAATCGCGGTTTTCATTTGCAAGATCATAAATCCGGATCCACGGGCATCAGCTTCCGGATCGAGGAATGAGGTTAGGCGTTTTTTCTGGTATTCCTTGAGTTTGAATCCGGGAACAAAATCATTATAGACAGCCACGCAGAATACGCAACCGGCAAGGATCAGAGATATAAGGTAACGTTTCGGAATACCCACAATAAACATGATGATAAATGTCACCGGGAGCATGACCATGGCTGAACCCAGATCGGGTTGTTTTAATACCAGCAAAAGAGGAACGCCCAAGATGGCGAGGGAAATGATTAAGTAGATAATTTTGCGGTGATCCTGTTTCGGGAAACTCAAGACATAAGCCAGTAACAGGATGAGTGATACCTTTGCAACTTCTGAGGGCTGGATATGAAAGGAGCCAAAAAAAAGCCAGCTTTTGGAATTGTTAATTTCTTTGCTCCATGGGGTCGGCAGTAATACGAGAATCAGCAAAACCAAGGATACACAATAAAAGTGGGGTGCTAATATAATGATTTTCCTAAAATCAAACATCATCACGAAAAAATAAGCCAGAAATCCCAGACCCATCCAGTGTAATTGGGATTCCCATGCGGTATTCAGGGACACGATCTCGGTTCCGGACTGGGCACTCTTAATAAAAAGAATGCCGATGGCACATAAGGCCATTGCGCAAAAAAACAAGGTCCAGCTTTGGTTGAATATTTTTTTCGGGTTGAAGTCCATAATCATTACATTCTTAACCCCCGTGCACCGCGGATTTTTGACTTGGGATCACCACTTTTTTCCTGTTTTTTTGGAGGTTCGGAGATTTCTTCAGGAATAGTATCGATAGGGAGAGCCTCCGTTCCTGCAGGATTAAGTGCAGATTCTGGTGTCGTAGCCTGTTCGGGAGCCAACTGTGCTTGTACCCCTGTTGTCTGTGTGAAGAACTCGGGGGAGAGTGGCTCGGGTGCTTCTCCGAGTTTCACCTCCGGAAGGCTGAAAATCTGATTCCATATTTGACCCGCCACAGGAGCAGAGGTAGCACCACCCGAGACACCGCCTTCCACCATGACGACCAGTGCATATTTGGGTTTATCAAATGGGGCAAAACTAATAAACCAAGTCTTATTGTCTTTGACGATGGCTCCAGAGGGCAGACGCCGCCAAGCTTGGGCCGTTCCGGTCTTTCCGGCGATTTTAATCCCCGGCACGCCCCCTTTACCACCTGTTCCATTTTCCACGACTTGGAGCATACCTTCACGGATTACTTTTAAATTTTCCATTTTAAATCCGGTCTCGTTTTTAATGACAGGTTTGCTTTGCACGACGACCTGACCATTAACATCGACGATTTTAGAGACGAGATTTGGTTTGTAGAGGGTGCCCCCATTGGCAATTGTGGAGGTCATCATGGCCATTTGGAGTGGGGTGACCAAGACAAATCCCTGTCCGATGGATGTATTGGCAGTATAACCCGCCCCCCAGAAATCTTTTGGGTACATTTTTTTCAACCATCCGGGGCCGGGCATCACTCCAGCCATTTCATTAGCGATCTCGAGGCCGGTGGATTCACCAAATCCAAGTTTTTTGCCTGTTTGATAAATAGCCTCCGGTCCCGCCCTGAGTCCGATCACATAGAAATAAACGTTTGCAGACATGGCGATGGCCCTGCGCATATTCATCGGGCCCAAATACTGTTTACCAAAGGACCAACATTTGAAAAAGTGGTTACCTATCTGCATGCCCTGTGTGCAATCAATGACGGTATCACCTTTAGCCTTGCCGGTTTCAAGGGCTGCCAAGGCGATGACTGGTTTAAAAATCGATCCTGGAGGGTATGCGCTGACGGAGCGATCAAAAAGTGGAGTATTCGAGTCATTATTTAATCGTGCCCAATCATTCCTCGAAATAGCAGGAACAAAAGCATTTGGGTCAAAGGAAGGGATCGATGCCATGGCTAGGATTTCCCCCGTATAAACATCGACCAATACAGCAGCGCCACGCCCCACGCTTTTCAGGGCGTTCTCGACAATTTGCTGCATTCGTCCGTCAATTGTCAGGTACACATCACCGCCAGGCAAGGCGGGGTGCTCCGAGACTTTTTCCTCGATAAATCCTTTTGTATTTACCCGGATCATACGTCCGCCTTCTTCACCTTGGAGATATTGATCGAAATATTTCTCGATTCCCTGTTTTCCGATGAATTCCGGGGCAAAATCAAAATTGTTATTTTCATTTTTTTCTGGGGGACGCTCGAATTTGCCGACATATCCCAAGATATGGGATGCGAGGTCGTTTTGGGGGTAAAACCGGCTGGCGACGACTGTAATATCAGCTCCTGAAATAATGGGGCTGTTTTCATAGAATTTTGCCAGCCGTTCCTGGTCGAGATTAAAATTCACCCGGTAAGGTTCGAAAGGTTGTTGGTCGTAATGCCTCTCGACACTGCGGACAGTGGCAGCGGATTCCGGGATATCAAGTTTTTCGATCAAACGAGGAATACGGGACTGCACGATAATTCCTACGTCCTCGACTTTATGACCGCCTTTATTGATTTTATACGGAATGGGGACTCCTTTGGGAAAGCTACGGATCATCTCCTTGAGGTAAAGTTCGACAAAAAAAGTCGGTTTATTGTCCGCAAGAATCACCCCGTAACGATCACGGATCAGGCCCCGGGCACTGGGAAGGTGTTGGGAGCGCAGGGATTGATTCTCCATTTGTGAAATGTAATAGTCGCCCTTAATAATCTGGGTTTTCATCAGGAATACAACAAGGATGGTGATGCCAAAAATCATCCCGAAATAGACGAATGCTAACCGTGACTCCACTGACATGAGGAAACTGAATGTTTTTTTCCGTTCCATAGTTTATTGGGCCATTTTCCTGCGATTTTTCTTTGGCAACTTTATTTTCCTGAAAATATTTATCATCCAGAAAACAACCGGGGTAAGGAAAAGATTCACAATACTGGTATAGAGGATGATTTCGCTGATAGAAATCGACCAGTAGAATCCTCCTCTTTGGAGAATGCTCACGAGCAAGTATGAGATGGTACATACCCAGAAAGTGGCGACAGCTCCTGTGAGCATGATAGGGATGAGTCCTTTGTGGTAGAGGATATGCCGTTGGGTATGGATCATCATCCCGATGGATACATAAGCAAATGCGCTGATTCCCATCAGGTTATTGGAAAGGGCATCCTGGATAATACCAGCGAGAAAGGAAAATATGATGATAGTCGTCAGGCTGCAGCTCATCCCGGCATAGGCGATCAGACAGGAGATAATCTCCGGTCTAACCCCATGAAATAATCCGGATGGCCCCATTGATGTCTTGAACAACAAGGCGATAAACAATCCGATTAAAAGTGCGATAATGGTCATGTGTTTGTCTTTCCCGGTCAGGGGGGAAGATTCTTGTTTTTATTTTGATTACCGGCGGCGGGCTTTTTTATCAACATCGACCAAAATGAAAGCGTATTCAAGATTGGCGAGGTTGACCGATGGGCGGATAATGGCTTCCTTATAAAGCCCTAGTGTTCCACTCGTTTTGACTTCCCGTACCTCAGTAATTGTTCCGATTTTTATTCCGGGAGGGAATACCCCCCCCAGACCGCTGGTGATTACTTGCATGCCGGGCCTGACATCGGCTTTGCGGGCGATGTATGACATGCGTAAAACAGGATTTAGCTCGGTGGACTCACGGGTGCCGGCGACGATTCCGTGTTCGCCATTCTCAGAAATGACGGCGGCTACTTTGCAGTTTTCATCGATGAGCATGATCATCCGGCAGGAGTTTTTAAATACGGTAGTGACTTTACCTGCCAAACCATCCGGTGTGATGATGGCCGTATTGCTTTCAAGATAGGGGATTTCAGCGAATCCTTTATCCAACATCAGGCCTTGCCACCAAATGGAGGCATCACGGGCGATAATCCTTGCTGCTGCCAGCTCAAAGGGGGAGTTTTTAACGAAGCCGATCATATCCCGGAGATTATCATTTTCTTTAACCATTTCCCTGAAGCGGTCATTTTCTATTTTTAGGAGTTGATTTTGTTGAGTGAGGTGTGTGTTCTCAGCTTGAATCACATCCAAGGATTTGAGGTTCTGACCCACATGCTGGAATTCTGATTTGGTTTTCGAGATTGTCCCGAAAAATGGCGCGTAAAAATCACTGATGATTTGGGGGATGCGTGCGATGGAGAAACCTTGTGGGTTTTGACCGTTTATATTCTTCGAGGGACGACCAAAGACCAGCAGCAGTACCACTGCAACCAGTACCAAGATCGATACACCAATCAGAATGACTTTTTTCATCGGTTCTCTTTATTTTAAAAACGGGAATTAACCGCCGGTTGCACTAACCGTGATAAGTTTTCGCCTCATCGATGGATATTTCACGGAGAAGCTGAGGATAACTTAAAACTTTCCCGATTCCTTCGGCCACGGCACTCAATGGATCTTCAGCCACATGCACAGGAAGACCCGTCTCATCCGCGAGTAATTTATCAAAACCTTTCAGCAGAGCTCCTCCCCCTGCCAAGACCATCCCGCGGTCGACAAGGTCAGCACTGAGCTCGGGAGGGCAACGGTCAAGTGTCACGCGGACGGCATCCACGATAATCTTGATCGGGGCGGCCAAAGCTTCCCGGACTTCCTGTGAGGAAAGGCTGAGAGTCTTCGGTAGGCCTAGGATTAGGTCGCGGCCTTTGATTTCCATGCTCATTTCGTGTTCAAGAGGGGTCGCTGAACCAATTTTAATTTTGATTTCTTCGGCAGTGCTTTCGCCAATGAGCAGGTTATACGCACGCTTGAGGTATGTCACGATTGCTTCGTTGAACTGGTCACCTGCGACACGCACGCTGCGGCTGTAAACGATTCCGCAAAGCGATATAATCGCTATTTCCGTAGTCCCACCGCCGATATCCACAATCATATTTCCCGCTGGTTCTTGCACAGGCAAACCAACCCCGATTGCAGCTGCAAGAGGCTCTGGAATCAATGAGGCGGAACGGGCCCCGGCATTGAGGGCGGCTTCACGCACAGCCCTTTTTTCGACTTCCGTAATGCCTGAAGGAACCGCGATGACGACAATGGGGCGGATGAACTTGCGGTTGTTATTTACCTTATTGATAAAATGTTTGAGCATTTCTTCGGTGATTTCAAAGTCGGCAATGACACCTTCTCTCAAGGGCCTGACAGCAATAATATTAGCAGGGGTACGTCCGAGCATTCGTTTGGCTTCATCCCCGACGGCGAGGACTTTGCGTGTGCCTAGGGAAACGGCCACGACGGATGGCTCGCGGAGAATGATCCCGCGGTCTTTAACATAGACAAGAGTATTAGCAGTGCCTAAATCTATCCCGATGTTTCTGGGGAATACTCCCAAGATCTGGTCGAACATGCGCTAAATCCTTTTAAGAAATTGAAATTCATTGCAAAATATTATTAATTAAGACATTTCTAGTCTCATCGACTTTTTCCGTCAAGACCATTAACCTAACTAAATAAAGCCCATGAAATCAACACAAATAATTGAGCCGAAAGAGTATAGGATGATTTTGGAGGCTGCTTTGGCGGAAGATATAGGCTCCGGAGACGTGACAAGCATCGCCACTGTGCCCGAAAATGCCCTCTGTGAGGGGGTTATTTTTGCAAAAGAAGAGGCGATTATTTGCGGAACGCAAATTGCTCAAGAGGTTTTTAAACAGGTCGATGGAAAAATTACTGTCGAAATCATTACTCCTGATGCGCAAATTGCTCCCGAGGGCCGGGAGGTTCTACGGATAAAAGGCCCGGCCCGGGGAATTTTGACGGCCGAGCGTACGGCATTAAACTTTTTACAGCACCTTTCGGGCATTGCGACATTAACTCATAAATATATGGAGCAAATTGCGCATACCAAAGCCCGTTTGCTGGATACACGGAAAACGCTGCCTGGCTGGCGCAAATTGCAAAAGTACGCAGTCGCATGCGGAGGCGGAACCAACCACAGGATCGGGCTTTATGATCTCGTGCTAGTCAAGGATAACCATCTCAAACTCATGAACCGCGAAAACCCCGGTGACTTCTCAGTGGCGGTGGCCCGTGCGCGCAACTTGTTTCCCGGCTTAAAAGTCGAAATCGAGGCTGAAAGCTTTCAGGAATTCCAGCATGCCTTGGATGCGGGGGCGGATATTATCCTCCTCGATAATATGACGTGTGAACAAATGAGTAAATGTGTAGTGTCAGCAGGAGGCCGTTGCAAGCTAGAGGCCAGCGGGGGAGTGAATCTCCAGACCGTGAAGCAAATTGCTGAGACCGGAGTGGATTTTATCTCAGTCGGCGCCCTGACCCACTCGGTTCGTGCCGTCGATCTTTCTTTGGAACTGATTTTTTAAACCATGGGATGTTTGCGGTATTGAGGAGCCTATCTGTGATGCTTGTAATGATTGAATAAGGGAAAACGTGGTTGTAATTCAATTTTCCGGCTAATTCCCAGTAGGGTTTGAATATCGTCGGATGTTTTTTACCCCCTTGTCCCAAACTAAGCCGGAAAATGATCTAATCATCCTTTCAAAGGATGGGGGGGGTGAAGCTTAGGGGGAATCAATCGTTTCGTTTTGTTTTATTGCGAGTTTTTCTTTCGTCTTTTGGTATTCGTAGACGATGCCTTTCATCATAAAATAAATAATGAAGCTTAATGGGAGTGCTAGAATGGCCGAACCAAGGAGCAGGGGAAACCCGACCCCGAAGAAAGTTGTCCAGTTTAAAATATCCTCGAGTTTAAAGGAATGCATCGGTAAGTGACCTCCAAAATGGTGGGGATCGGAGAGGATCCAATGGCCGACTTGGTACTGGATGAGCAGGACACCGGGCAGGAACGGGGAGGCTATGTCATGAATCGTCACTCCGACAACCGCGGAGATCTTGTTGCCGCGAAAAAACCATGCGTTTAAGATACCTAAGAGCGTTTTCAGCCCGAAAAGGGGAGTAGCACCCCAGAAAAATCCAATAGCGAAACCCAAAGCAATGGAATGAGGGGTGGCATCCAAGTTTAAAAGCTGGTCTTTTTGTTTGATAAACCATTTGCGCATAGGGAAAACACCGAAATGTTACAATTAAAAGGGTATCATTTTTGTCTTCTTTAGCTTAATGAAAACAGAATTAAGCTTTGATATATAAAGCAGTTTTAATGAACATACAAATGCGAATTTAATCCAGAGATTAATCATATGATTTCAGACAGACAACACCGTAAAGATATTCTTGAATCCGTCGGGCTGCATAATACCCATGATGGAGTGTATAAAAAACAGATGGATGAATATATCAATCTGAAGCTAGCGGCCAGTGGTTTGGCTGTCGCAGCCAGTATGGATGAGCTTCCTCTATTTTCCCTGGGAAAATCGATCATTCGTAGTGCGATAGAAAAAAACAGAAAACTCAGCGAGTCCCTTTGTCCTGTCGACCAGAGAATACAGGATTTTCTGGATGCATACCTTTCCGATGTCCCGGACAAGAAGAATATCCGATTGCCGGCTAATACATTGACTTTGGATTTTCATGGACTGGCCCGAGAGCTTTCTCTTCCCCATAATGGTGATCAATACACCTCCGAAATCCTGAGTTCTTACCGGGTAAAGCAGGGAGTGCTTCATAACCCGAAAAGTGATCGCCGGACCACTGAAGGTGTTTTTCATGTTGTGGAAGGGGGCTTGGCCATTCCTGCAGACAAGAAGGCCGTACCGAAAGCTGTTTATTCGAGGATTTTACACCATGCGCTGCATCCCCCGAGTTCACTCTTGGACTTGCCATTCTTGAAAGGGTGTACTGGTAAAACAGGCTCTTTTGTCAGTTTGTTACTGCGTCCGATTATCAGTCCTGAGGTTATCGGGATCAGTCCTGAGTTAAGAATGGAAATCAGGTTTTTTGCACCCGGGAGTATGACGAGTAACTTGGATTTTGTGGAATCGATTTTCGGCAATGCCGGTGACCCGAATCTCCAAGAAAACAATGCTGCACTCGATGAACTCCACTGGAGCGGGCACACGGGCTGCGTGATTTTGGCCCCACACTTGACCAAGTTAACGAAAAAGGAACTGGGACTTCCCCACAATGATGTGGCCACCGTACACCAACGCGGTGATGGTATGTGTTGGCAGGATGAAGGCGAGCTTTATAATGATGGTCAGGCTTTCAAAGTCACTTGCCGTGATCAACGGGGGATTATTGTTACGATTATTGCGGATAATTACTTTGGTTATTGCAAAAAAGAGGTCAAGACCCAGATCAGTTATGCATGCAATTTGCGCGGACTCTCCGAAGAAGAACATGCAGGAGGAGCCATCGCATTCCGGAGTTATGACCTCGGGGACCAATTCGTCGCGGATGATTCGAATAACCAGTCGAGTCATACTTTAAAAGAGAATTTGGAGAGATTAGGGTCATTGATGAGTGTCCACCAGGATGGGTACGCCATCGATAATGAGTTCCCGGACATCATCTACTTGCCGGAGAATTCTGTGTTTAACCTCAGGGAGAACGAGATTTGTTGGAAGACCGGGGGAAAGTCTGGAAAGATTAATTTATTAACCGGCGTCTCTTACCTCCTTCCCAGTGGTTACCGTGTGGAGTTAGTCAAACCATCCGAATTACGTCGGTGGCGCTTGGTAGGGACATATCCCGAGGGAACCTTTTGCCATAAGCCATGTACGGTATCCGGTGGCGGAAAATCTGAAATTTCGAAATCCATTGCTGATGCGATCCTCAATGGACCTGTTTTTATTGCCGATTTTGAAAGGGATTTCGAGTTTGTCCGCCAGATTCTCTTTAAGAATTATTCCACACGTTTCCGTGATGAAACAACCAAACAGGATAATCGTCCGCTCTTGAGCAGTGAACGAACCTTGGGGTCTGTCATTAAATTGCTCACACCCAGCCCGGAATATAACGATGAGTATAACTCTTGGTTGCGTTCGATCCCCCCTCATATCCATGATCTGACATTGGTCATCAAAAGGTTATACCGGCCTGAATGGGGTGAGAAATGGATGGATCAATTCAGCGTGGATAGTGTGGACGGATTGCCGGGTAATGAGCTGAAATACAATAATCAGAAATTAGTCACGCAATATCTCCGGGTGGGATTTGACCAGCAGGGTAAGTGGAGGACTTTCACCCTGAGGAAGGATTATATGCCTTCAATGAAAGTCCAGATGGAAGATGATATCAGTGCCTCTCTGGTCGTTCCCATATCAAGACTCCGAAATTTGAATCCCCATTATGAGAACCCCTCAGTGAAATTTGTCACAAATTGCGAATACCGCTTTTTCCAAAGGCCCGATGATGCGATTCATCGTGGTTATGATAAGCGGACCGAAGAAGATTTTTCTGGATCGGCCGGTTTCTACAGTAATTATGAGGCCTTGACGCGTCAGGATGCCCTCCAAATGATGTCTGTTCCGGTTAAATTCGATGAATTTACTGATCCGATTAAAAAAACAATTCGTGACTTTGCGTCAGGAATAAAACCGGATTATTTAGTGTGTCCTGACCAACCCCGTTTTGTCGATGGGAAACGTTCGAAAAACCCGCGGTATTTGCAAGTGCGCCCCGAGCTGGAGAATCCCCGCTCAGTTTATTTGGCCGAAATGATGACACGGATGTACCGTAAACTCCATGTGGGTGAGCCTGTATATCATCCCGTGAATGCTGTCCTGCCCGGTCGCAGGAATAACCCACCCGAGCAAGGGATCAGACCATTGGCTGTCCTAAATCCGATTCATTATCAGGAATTGCCCGAGCTGTTTATGGATTTCATCAGTAGTCTGACAGGAAAGTCCCCTTCGACGACAGGTGCGGGTTCTGAGGGTGCGCTCACAAAAGGTCCATTCAATGCTTTGTTACCGGTGCATGACCTGAACTATGCCCTCATTTCATTTATTATGACGGGATATAATGGATTCTCGACTGCGGCTGCTTATGTCGGACCAAAATATCAGGTGGCCCATGATGTCAGCCTCCTGGTGCCGGAAATCTGGGCCAGAATGATGCCTAATGAAAGGGAACCTAGATATTTGATGAGTATTGGAGCCCTCGAAAAGCTTGAAGATTTCGAATACAAGGGCAGGAAAGTGCTCTCCAGCCGTTTGGGCTACCGGATTACCGAACGGTTTACACGGGAATTCCTCGGACGTATGTTTAGTAATCCTGAAACGGTCTTTACCCCTGACATGATGCGTCCGGAAAATCAAGGGATCGAATGTTTTATCGATGGTGTGGATAATATCGTCGAAACAATGAAGAGAGTGGCGCTAAATTATTTTGAGGACGGGTCTATCGATGCGGCTTGCCCTCCTCTCAGGGCGTTATTGCACATCATGGCTTATGGGGAATATGAAAGTAAAGATGTCCAACATCCTGATATCCGCACCCTTTTCACCCGTGAACAGGTTATTGCCAGTGATTGGTATCGGCAAAGGCTCCTTGCAGCCCAGAAATCCGAAATAGGACGCTTGGAAAAATGTTTGTATGCTTTCAAGGAAGCCAAAACAAAGCCCCATCTCTTTGATGATGGGTTTTGTGAGACTTTGGACGGCAAAATCAACCGGCTTGAAAACGGTATTGCCGAGGTCTCTGCCGCAGGATATATTGAAGGCCTCGTGGGAACGATCGGGACCGAGCCTTTTTTCCCCCTATCAAAATGATCCGTATTTTTTGACCAATTCCATCAGATAAAGGTAATTCTCCCAAGTGACTTGGGGAGGAATCGAGTGGTCGCTGTGATAAATATAGCCGCCACCCTTTTTGGCCATCGGAATTTTGGCGGCGACCTCAGCCTCATATTTTTCACGGTCATTGCTGATGAGGACCATAATGTCAATATTCCCCATGAAGGCGATTTTTTCGCCATACTTGGGCTTGAGCTCGCGAATGTCGATATTGGCTTTGGATTCCATCGGCTGGAAACAGTCGAATCCATTTTCAAGCATAGCCGGGATTAAAGGACGGAAATCCCCGTCTGTATGGTAGATGACTTTTCCTTGGCGTTCCTTGAACCAACCCACATGGCGTTTGTGGGAGGGTTGTACCATTTTCCGGTACATGGAAGGGGAGCAGAATGGGCCGTGGTTATAGGCGATATCTCCATAAATCCATGCCCCGTCGAATTTAGCCCCTTCTTTTTCAATATAATCATATGTCCTCAAAACGATATCTGTGAGCGTCTCGAAGACATCGCTGACGAGTTCCGGGTCCTCCGCCATTAATACGCAGAGTTGTTCGTGTCCAAAAATATCTTTGGCTATTTCGAAACATTCTACCCCGTTCCAGTAAAACCACAGGTCCTGGTCCTTACAGATTTTCATTTTGGAAAAAACTTCTTCCTTACTAATCCGTTTTTCAACGGGAGTAGCAAGTAGTGCTTTTTTGTGAATTTCCCAAGTTTCACGGTCTTTGACGGTAAAACTCTCGTGTTCAGGTGTGCCTGCTTTTGATTTCCAGTATCGAACCACAGCCCCTTGCCCGTCGAGGTAGCTGACCCATTCATCAGTTTCGCGAATGACTTCCCGGCGGCCTTGATAGGCACTCATCTCCATCCATCCAGCCCCCCACATATCAAAATCAAGATAACGATAGAGCTCGTCCCAGCCCATGTCAGCCGGCATCCCTTGGGATTTCCAGTTCTCGATAGTTTCCGGCCAAAAGGAGTCCATCCGAGGAATATGGTCGGTTTCTTTGTGTTCCATGGCGAGGATTACCCGTTCCCGGGATGTGAGTGTGGTGGGGAGTGTTTTCATAAGATGAGATTAATTTGTATTTATCCATTATGATGAGTGAGAGCCCCTCAAGAATCAATTTTTTAATATACCGATTTGATCACTAAATAAGGTATATTTACACTTAAATAGAATAGAAGATACTGGCGGACAGTGATTAATGGATAGACTGCATTTACGAGTATGATTATATTATGTATTTTAATGATTTTACACCGTATGATCTTTGAGGATGCAGGGGTAAAGAATCGGATGTTGATTTTAGAAGGTTTTTACTTTTTGCTGACGGGTCAAAATACAAAACATTATGTCAGTCCGTCTTTTTGATACACTTAAGCGTGAAGTTCGTCCCTTGGAGGAAACTCAATCCGGGGAATTCCTCTATTATTGCTGTGGACCTACGGTTTATGGCCCCGCCCACATCGGCAATTTCCGGACTTTCCTGATTCAGGATGTGCTCCGCCGAGTCTTAGAGGTTTCCGGTTTTTCCGTCAAACATGTCCGGAACCTGACGGATGTGGATGATAAGACTATCCGTCATTCCCAGTCCCAAGGGAAAACGCTTGGGGAATTCACAGATTACTGGACAGGTTTTTTTCATCAGGATTGTACAGAGCTTAATATCCTGACTCCCCATGTCGAGCCCAGCGCGGTCAAAACGATTCCCGAGCAAATTGCGATGATTGAAAAGCTCATGCAATCGGGCTTTGCCTACGCAGGCCAGGACGGATCGGTTTATTTTAAGATTAATGCCTTTAAAACCTACGGACGCCTGTCCCATTTACAACAGAGGGAGATCCAGGTCGGTGCATCGGCATTTGGTGCCGGTGATGCGGATGAATATACTAAGGATAACGCCTCGGATTTTGCACTTTGGAAATCACATAAGCCCGAGGACGGGGCCAACGGCTGGGAAGCTCCTTGGGGTAAAGGCCGTCCGGGCTGGCATATCGAGTGCAGTGCCATGTGTAAACATTATCTAGGGGATACGATCGATTTGCATTCCGGGGGCGAGGATCTTGTTTTTCCCCATCATGAGAATGAAATCGCCCAGAGCGAGGCGGCTAATGGTGTGGAATTCTGCCGGCATTGGTTCCATATCGCCCACCTGATGGTGGATGGGGCAAAAATGAGTAAGAGCCTAGGGAATCTCTATACCCTCGACGATATTAAAAAACGCGGTTTTACCGCAAATGAAATGCGTTATGTCCTGATCAGCGGCTTTTACCGCCAGCCGTTGAATTTCACCTTTGACTCGATGCATGCCGCTGGCAGTGCCTTGGGCAAATTGCGTAAGATGGCCGAGCAAGTTGCACTAGTGGCTGATGAAAAGATCGATCTTGTTTTAAATTTCCGCCCTCAAAAACAATTTATTTATGCCGGTGAATTTGTCGATTTTTGGATGTCATTACAGGATGACTTGAATATTCCCAAAGCCCTTGGTGGCCTTTTTACGGGGGTGAAAAAAGTCGAGGATGCTTTAAAGTCGGGCACTCTCACCCAAGACGCTGCGAAACTCATCCTTTTGGATCTCGGGCAGGCTCTTTATGCTTTGGGATTACATTTGCCTGAGGCGAAGGGGGAAATAAATGTCGTTGCCGAAATCCCCGAGGATGTGCAGCAACTTGCGCAGGGGCGCTGGGATGCTAAACAATCCAAGGACTGGGCTAAAGCGGACGAAATCCGTAAGCTACTCGACGGGATGGGGTGGATTATTAAAGACCGTAAGGATGGATTTGATATAGTAGCGAAATGATGTCGCCTTTTTACTGGGGGAAAATAGCCATTCCTTTAGAAGAAACTGATTGATTAGAACGGAGATTTAAACTCATGAAAACTTACGATTTTATCGTTATTGGAGGGGGAAGTGCCGGGTATGCCGCTGCGCGGACGGCCCGGGAATATACGGATGCAGTCGCGATTATCGATGGGGCCAAAGAGCTCAGTGGACTGTGCATTTTGCGAGGGTGTATGCCCTCGAAGACACTGATTTATTCTGCTGAGATCCTGCACCTCGCCCAAAAAGGCAAACTATTTGGTTTAGACATTCCGGAGGCCGCCGCAGACATGCGCAAATTGCACGAGCGTAAATCGCGAATTGTCGGGGAGTTTGCAGGGTATCGGCAGGAACAGATTACATCCGGACGTTTTGATTTTTACCCGTCCTACGCGCGTTTTGTTTCACCAAATGAAATCGAGCTCACTGATGGTACCCGGCTGGCGGGAAAGAGGTTTTTTATCTCGACGGGCTCGACGGTCAGTGTGCCTCCGATTTCAGGCTTGTCTACTGTTCCCTTCTGGACGAGTGATCATATCCTAGATTTGGATTTTATCCCGGAGTCGGTGATTGTGTTAGGCGGTGGAGTGGTGGCTTGCGAACTCGCCCAGTACCTCGCCCGGATTGGTTCCCGTGTCACGCAGATCCAGAGGAGTGAACACATTCTCAAGGAGACAACCCCGGAAGCTGCCGAAGTCATCGAAAAAGCATTCACGGATGAGGGAATGGCTCTTTTTACTGGGACACAAATCGAGAAAATCAATTATTCCGATGATCAGTTCACGGTTGTTTTTAATCACCTGGGGAAACTATCCACACAAAAAGCAAAGTATCTCTTTAATGCGCTGGGCCGTGAGGCCGCGACGAAAGGTTTGAATCTTGATGCTGCCGAGATCAAGCTCAGGGCCAACGGCAAGATTGACGCCAATGAGTACCAGCAAACCAGCAATGCCGCAGTTTATGCGGGTGGAGACTGCACGGGGCCTTACGAGATTGTCCATATCGCGATCCAGCAGGGTGAAGTGGCCGGGAAACACGCCCTAGGACAAATCACGACTCCCATGAATTATAACAATTTGCTCAGTGTAGTCTTTACCGATCCTCAAGTGGCCCTCTGTGGCACTACGGAAAAAGATCTCAAGAAAAAAGGGATTCCTTACATTTCGGCCAGTTATCCCTTTGATGATCACGGCAAGTCCATCCTGATGGAGGCCAAGCGGGGTTATGTCAAAGTCATTGCTCATGCACAGACAGGCAAATTACTCGGTGCGGAAATCGTCGGTAAAGATGCCGGTGAATTGATCCATATTTTCTCCACTGCCATTGCCCTCGGGGCCACGGCCGCTGACATGGTGAAAGCGCCTTGGTATCATCCGACCTTGGCAGAGATCGTGACCTATCCACTGGAAGAGATTGCCGAGAAGATTTTGTCTTAATGGCCTTTTTCCCTTGAAAAGCGATTTGCTTCGCTAGCCGGAGTGGCAGTAAAAATTCAAGGTTAATCAGGGATGGAATGTCTATTCTCTAAGGAAAGTATCCCCGGATCAAGGCGGCTATCTTCTGGCATGAAAAATGGCAGAATGAGGACGAATCCTACAGTAATCTCAGGGTGGACTCTTCCAAGGGGGGCCCTCGATACCTATCGGGGCGGGATGACAAATTCTTTTTGGCTGGGGCGTTGATCTTTCGACGGTGTGGGTTTCCTTGACGGCATTTGTGTGACGCTTTAAGCAAGATGGATGCAGCAAATTGTTCCAGTCAAACTCGGGTCGCGTTCCTATGACATCCATATCGGTGCGGGTGTTTCCGCGCAAATTGCGGATGTCCTTAAACAACAGGCATTTTTTAAGAGGGGGATGATCGTCACCGACCAGAGGGTTTCAGGCCTCTACCTGAGGAAGATCAGGAAGACCTTGTCTGAAGCCGGATACGAGACGGGTGAATATATCCTTCCTCCGGGGGAAACAAGCAAAACCCTTTCGTACTGTGAAAAAGTCTTGAGCCAAATGGCCAAAGATAATCTGGAGAGGAACTCATTTATTATTGCCTTGGGCGGTGGTGTGATCGGGGATCTAGCTGGTTTTGTCGCCTCCTGTTACCTCAGGGGCATCCGTTTTGTCCATATCCCCACGACTTTACTGGCGATGGTGGATTCATCTGTGGGCGGGAAAACAGGGGTGAATCTCCCCGAGGGCAAGAATCTTGTCGGTGCTTTTTACCAACCCGTCAGTGTCCTCGCCGATCTGGATATGCTGAAGAGCCTTTCCGATAGGGAATTCTCCGCTGGCATGGCTGAAGTGATCAAGTACGGGGTGATCCGGGATAAACCTTTTTTCTATTTCCTCGAAAAGAACATCGAGAAAATCAAAGATAAAGATTTGGAAACCCTTACTGAGATCGTTAAGCGTTGTTGCGAGATTAAAGCAGAAGTGGTCTCCGAGGATGAGCATGAAACAACAGGGTTACGCGAGATTTTAAATTTCGGCCATACGATCGGCCACGGCATCGAAGCGGTCGGGGGGTATGGCAAATTGCTCCATGGTGAGGCCATCGCCGTCGGGATGGTCTTGGAGGCGAAATTAGCTGCCGAAAAGCTGGGCTTCTCCGCTGACGCATCGAACCGCCTACGCAAATTGCTGGAGGCTTTTGACCTACCGACAAAGATTCCAGCTGTGGACAAGGGGCTTTTACTCCGTTCCATGGCCCGGGATAAAAAAGTCCGTGACGGGAAATTGCGTTTTTCTATTCCTGAGGATTTCGGGGCGACTGCCACCGGGATTGAATTCAGCGAGGATGAAGTCCGCAGGGTTATATAATTCTTTTTTTAGGGCGGGGCTTATGGATAAACGTGAAGCACTCTTGATTTTAAATTTGATCCCGCAGATCGGGCCGGTGCGTGTGCGCAAATTGCTCGAGCGTTTTGGGGAGCCAGCGGATATACTTGCGGCGAACCGCAAATCATTACAGGAAGTAAATGGTATCGGTGCGGAAATCGCGCAGAATATCATTGATTGGGAGAAACATGTTGATTTGGAGGCTGAGCTCAACGCCGTGGAAAAGGCCGGGGCCCGCCTTCTCATTGAAGATGATGGAGAGTATCCCGGTAACCTGCGTGAGATTTATGATCCCCCTTTGGTTCTTTATGTCATGGGCAAATTGCTCCCGCGTGATGACAAAGGAATAGCCGTGGTGGGCTCACGAGAGACCAGCAACTACGGGATGGAGACCGCAAAGAAGCTTTCCTACCAAATGGCCTATTCAGGCGTGAGTGTCATCAGCGGCTTGGCCCGTGGGATCGATACCGCCGCTCATCAGGGGGCTCTGGCGGCAAAGGGACGGACTGTGGCGGTCATCGGTGCTGGGCTGAATCAAATTTATCCTCCAGAAAACCAGTCGCTAGCAGATAAGATTATCGAGACGGGATCAGCGGTGATTAGTGAATTCCCCATGAATGCGAAGCCCACCCCGCAGAATTTCCCCATGCGCAACCGTATCGTCAGTGGGATGAGTATGGGCACTCTTGTCGTCGAGGCGGATCTCAAAAGCGGGGCCCTCATTACCGCACGGATGGCCCTCGACCAAGGAAAATTGCTTTTTGCTGTCCCCGGTCGGATCGACAGCCTGCGTAGTCGGGGCTGCCACCAGTTGATCAAACAGGGCGCGAAACTTGTCGAGGATGTCGGGGATGTATTAAGCGAATTTGAGTTCCTTTTCCCGAAGGAAGACAATTCTGCCGGTGAAAAACCTGCCCTCGCACGGGCTGATCTCAGCGATAATGAAGCGTTGATTTATAAACTCATCGAAACCGACGAGGTGGATATCGACACCCTGATCGAAAAAAGCAATTTGCCCAGCCCTACAGTCTCCGCCACCTTACTCGGGCTCGAGCTCAAACGTCTGGTGAAACAACTCCCCGGAAAACGTTTTGTCCGTGTGGGTTAAAGTTTGTATTTTGCTCAGTCGCGTGGAAATGAAGGGTGCCGGGGGAGTTACGTATATTACCCGGGAATTTTGATCCGAAAAAAGCAACTTGCCCAGTCGGATGGTGTCCGCTACCTTGCACGGGCTCGAGTCGATGCGTTAGATTCAGGTTTTTGCCTGTCAAATGCCTCTGTGGAGCGAGAATTAGCGAATATAAAAGACCGTATATTCCCTATTGTCTTGAGACAAGGGGTGACGGGATAAGAGGAATTTTCAGATCATGGGTAAAACACTTGTCATAGCGGAAAAACCGAGCGTTGCCGCCGATATCACGAAGGCTTTGGGCGGCTTCAAAAAGGAAAAAGACTTTTTTGAAAGTGATCACATGGTCGTGACATCCGCCATCGGCCACTTGGTCGAGCTTTGCCTGTCTCCAGAACTTGAGAAGAAACGTGGTAAATGGAGTTTTGAGAATCTCCCCGTCATTCCAGAGGCATTTTCCCTGCGCCCGATTGAAAAAACAGAGGCCCGGTTCAAACTGTTGAGTAAATTACTCAAGCGCAAGGATATTGATGACGTCATTAATGCATGTGACTCGGGGCGTGAAGGGGAGCTGATCTTCCGTTACATCACGCAGTTAGCCAAAAGTCAAAAGCCTGTGAGACGTTTGTGGCTCCGGTCCATGACCAAAAATGCGATTTGCGACGGGTTTGAAAAATTACGTAACGGTGAAGAGCTCGATCACCTCGCCGATGCTGCTGTGTGCCGTTCGGAATCCGATTGGCTCATCGGGATCAATGGCACCCGCGCCTTTACCGCGCTCGTCTCCAAAGGGGGGGGATTTCACCTCACGACTGTGGGACGCGTACAGACCCCGACCCTAGCCATTCTCGTCGACCGCGAAGCTAAAATCCGGAGGTTCGAGGCGAAAACTTATTGGGAAGTCCACGCCCTTTTCAAGGCAGAGGCTGGGACTTATGAGGGCCGGTGGTTTGATGAAGGATTTAAGAAGCCTGCCCAGGAAGAAGGCGATGATGAGGTGAATCATGCCCGTGCTGAGCGCCTGTGGGATATAAAGAAGGCTGAGGCGATCCGTTCCAAATGCGAGGGGAAACCTGGCATCACCGAAGAGTCGAAGAAACCAGCCTCACAAATGCCTCCCTTGTTATACGATCTGACCTCGTTGCAGCGTGAGGCGAATAAACGTTTTGGACTTTCGGCTAAACGCACATTGCAAATTGCACAAGCCCTTTACGAGAGACACAAGGTCATTACATATCCGAGGACCGATTCTCGTGCCTTGCCTGAAGATTATATCGAGGTCGTGAACCAAACGATGGGGATGCTCAAAGGGACATCATCTTTTGGACAGTATGCAGCCGAGGCATTAAATAAAAAAATGATCCATCCGAATAAACGGATATTTAATAATGCTAAAATCTCGGATCACTTTGCCATTATCCCCACGACGACCGCAGCGGTAAAGCTCGAGGAATTCGAGTACAAGGTCTATGACATGATCACGCGCCGGTTTATTGCGGTTTTTTTCCCAGCAGCACAATTTGAAATCACCACCCGGATCACCCGGGTCGAAAGTGAACCCTTTAAGACCGAAGGTAAAGTGCTTGTGGAGCCCGGTTGGCTAGCGGTTTACGGGCGCACGGTTCAAAACGCCGAGTCTCCGGATGAAGACGAGGATGAGAAGGAAAAGTCGATTATCCCTGTCGGCGACGGGAAAAATGTCCAAACCCAAAATATCGATGTGCTGGAAGCCCTGACAAAACCCCCGGCCCGTTATTCGGAAGCCACCCTATTATCCGCGATGGAAGGGGCGGGTAAATTTGTCGAGGATGATGATCTCCGTGAGGCCATGAGTGAAAAAGGCATCGGGACCCCGGCTACACGTGCCGCGATTATTGACGGCCTTATTTATGAGCAATACATCCGCCGTGATGGGCGCGAGCTCATCCCGACGACCAAGGGCATTACCCTGATCTCGCTTCTGAGAGGGATTAATATTCCGACCCTTTGCTCCCCCGAAATGACGGGAGGATGGGAGCATAAACTTAAACGGATGGAAAAGGGCGAGTTTACTCGCCAAGAATTCATGCGCGAGATTTCCAGCCTGACCAGCGAGATTGTGGAAAAAGCTCGGAATACCACGAGTATTGAAGATATCGCTGGGGAATTCGTCACTTTAAAGACTCCTTGTCCGAAATGCGGAGGCACGGTGAAAGAAAACCTCCGGACATTCAAATGTCTGGCTTGTGATTTTGTCATCTGGAAAAGTATTTCAGGGCGCACATGGGAGCCTGTCGAGGTGGAGGAGTTAATTGAGAAAAAACAGGTCGGGCCCCTTTCCGGATTCAAGAGTAAAATGGGACGCCCCTTCTCGGCTTTGATTAAATTAAATGCTGAGAACAAATCAGAGTTTGTCTTTGAAGGTGGACCTAATGGTGAGAGTGGCGAGCAGGAATATGATTTTTCCAGCCAGGAATCCCTCGGGAAATGTCCGGTTTGCACATCGAATGTCTATGAAACACCCGTCAGCTATGTTTGCGAAAAAGCGGTAGGTAAGGACAAGTCCTGCACTTTCCGTTCCGGCAAAATGATTTTGCAACAACCACTGGATATCCTCCAGATGCGCAAATTGCTTTCGGAGGGGAAAACAGATTTCTTGCCAAAATTCATTTCCACAAAGACTAAACGCCCGTTTGCAGCCTTGCTTAAAATAGGGAAGGGCGGCAAGACGGAGTTTGAATTCGCCCCCCGCGAGAAAAAGCCTAAGGGCGGCAAAAAAGTCGTTTCAAAAACTAATGAAGAAGCAGTCGCCGCACCTACCGAAAACCCCTAACGTGCCGTCACCCTTGGAGCCGACGACACACCAAGGGATTGATCCGCTTCACGAGGCGTTTCTCGGGTACATGAATCTGGAAAGGGGGGCTTCTGAAAAGACATTGAGGAATTACAGGCAAAACATCCTGGAGTTCGTGATTTGGTATGAAGCGACTTACCGGAAGAAACCCGATTGGGAGACGCTGACCCTCCATGATTTCCGTTTTTACCTCTCTGAAATAAGCGGGAAACTCGCGCGGGCGACGGTTTTACTCAGGCTCTCGGGATTACGCTCGTTCTATAAGTACCTCATCAGGTCGAAGCGTTTGACGGAAAATCCCCTGCGCAATTTGCGCTCGCCAAAAAAAACGAGGGGGTTACCGGTTTTTTTGAATCATACCCAGATCGAAAAACTGCTCAACGCACCGTTAGAGATGATGGCCGCCGCACAAGCGCAAATGATCAAGCCAGCGACCGGCCAGAAGAAAAAACAAGGACGTCCGAGTAGCCCTGTGTTAGCCCTGAGGGATGCAGCTTGGTTAGAGTTATTTTATAGCAGCGGGTTACGTATTAGTGAATTAGTGAATCTCCGGCGGCAGGATCTGGATGAATCGGCAGAAGTCGTGCGGGTAATGGGTAAGGGTGCAAAAGAAAGAATGGTGCCAGTCGGTGAGCCTGCAATCAAGGCACTGGAAAAATATTGGGTCCAGGCCGGGCAACCTAAAGGTGATGAGTTTATTTTCTCTGCAAAATCACGAAAACCCTTAAGTGTATTATCCGTGCAAACAAGGTTGAAAAAATATTTGGCATTTGCGGGGATTGATCCAAAGGTCACCCCCCACAAATTGCGCCATTCATTTGCGACACATTTGCTCCAGAACGGGGCAGATTTACGGAGTGTCCAAGAAATGCTTGGTCATAAAAGCCTGGCCGCCACCCAGGTGTATACCCATCTGACCCCGGAACGCATGAAAAAAGTTTACGATCAAACCCATCCACGCGCATGATTCTCCTGATTCTTTATAATTTCCTTTTTTCGCTCGTGTTCCTCCTGGCGCTGCCATTTTATGCCTATAAAATGGTCAAACGAGGTAAATACCGTGACGGTATCCTCGAACGTTTTGGGGTTTATTCCCCCGCCTTAAGAAAAGAACTCCGTGGGAAAACGGTCATCTGGATTCAAGCCGTCAGTGTCGGCGAGGTGATGGCGGCATTAAAGTTAATCGACGAGCTCAAGGCACAATACCCGCAGGCTAAAATCCTCCTGACGACCACGACGGCGCGTGGGTATCAAGTCGCGACACAAAAGGTGCCCGCCGATGTGGTTGTCGCTTATTACCCGCTGGATTTTTATGCGCCGGTGCTTTCGGCATTCCTGACATTCCGGCCGCAATTAATCCTGCTTATGGAAGGTGAAATCTGGCCGAATATGATGTGGATGGCCAAACGGGCGGGAATCCCTGTGGGTTTGGCGAATGCCGATCTTTCCCGACGTTCGGAACGGCGTTATAAACGGTTTGGGATCCTCTTCCGGCCGATTTTCAAAATCTTCACATGGGTATTTACCCAGACACGTGAAGATGAGGGAAGGTTTGATCCGTTGGGCGTGAGAAAGGAGGCTCTCCAAACTGTGGGTAGCCTGAAATTTGATACGGCGATCCCGACACGTCCACTGCCCTTTGACGCCGGAAAATTATTGATACTATGTGGGGTAGGACAGGCACGCCCGATTTTTGTTGCGGGGAGTACCCATGAGGGGGAAGAAGAGGTCATTATCCGTGTTTACCAGAAGCTCAAGGAGCAATTTCCCAGTTTATTCCTGATTCTGGCTCCGCGCCATGATGAAAGAACCAAAGAAGTCGAGGCGATCTTGGACCGCTTTGGTGTGGGATACTCAAAAAGAACCGAGATGGTCGAGTCCGGTGTGATCGACCTTGCGGGTTCGGATTGTCTCTTGATTAATACCACGGGTGAGCTCAGGGCTTGGTATGAGGCGGCAACCGTGATTGTTATTGGAAACAGCCTCGTCGGGCACAAGGGCGGGCATAATATTATCGAGGCGGCGATTACCGGGCATCCTGTCATCTATGGTCCAAATATGCAGGATTGGGAGCAAATTGCCGCGCAATTTGTCTGCGCCGGGGCTGCTATCCAGGTGGCGACAGAAGATGCCTTGATTCTTGAAATTGCTGGATTACTGAATAACCCTTCACAAAAGGAAGAGGTTGGACAAAAAGCCAAGGATTTAATCCTCAAAAATATGGGGGCAGCGAAGCGAACAGTGGAAATAATCAGCCGCTGTGTGAAGTAATGAGAAAAATCCTTTCAGCCCTGTTTCTATTGATTGTCGGAATCTCCTTTATCCTCTTGTTACCCCGGGTGAATGCCCGTTATTTGGCGATGATGTATTTGGGGCTCGGCATTTATCTACTTCTGCGCAGTTGGTGGCGGCGGGTGATCAAGCCAGATTAGGTTTCCCGGGCCTTTCCGAGATAGCGCAAGGCGAGCACGACAAAAACGACCCCCATTCCTAATCCGATGAAGGGATTCGATGAGGAACGTTCCCCGGTGAGAATGACTTCCACCCCGCGCAATGAAAGACCCACTCCTAAAAGCTAAAAACGAGAACGAATAAATAGTATATTACTTTCATATGACTGGCAGGGTAGATGGGAGAATGTTTTGAGCAATAAAAAATCATGTGATTTAGGAACGAATCTCTCAGTCGCCAAAATCTTAATCTCATCAATAGAAGGCGAAATGCTTTACGTGATGGCCGTGACAATGACTTCGGGGCGGTGGTTGTGAATAAATAATCACGAAGTCAAAAATCACTCATCCCATGATTCTGCGGTCGTCACCGAGATTAATGCCTTTAAGTTTCATTTTGAGTGCATCGGGATTCGGCGCGTATGTCATGGCGAGGGTTTCATCGATGCAATTTGCTTTGACTAGGTCGTAAATAGCTTGGTTAAAATTCTGCATGCCATCTTCCCGACCTGTCTCGATGGCCATCGGGAGTTTGTCGAGTTTGTCTTCTTCGAGTAATTTGCGGACCGTCGGTGTATTGAGGAGAATTTCAAGGGCTGGATAAACGCCATTGCCGTCTTTGGCAGGAATCAGCCGCTGGCACATAATTCCTCGGAGACAGAGGGCAAATTGGCGACGGATCTGCGACTGTTCTTCCGAAGGGAAAAAATCCAAGAGTCTTGTGACCGCTTGGGTGGCGGTAGCGCTGTGTAATGTGCTGAGGACTAAGTGTCCCGTTTCCGCTGCCCTGAACGAGGCCATCACGCTGGAGTCATCCCTCATTTCCCCGATAACGATGACGTCAGGGTCTTGGCGCATGACATTGATGAGCGCATGTTTAAAGTCCATGGTGTCCAGTCCCACTTCCCTTTGATTAAAAACAGAAAGTTTATCTTCAAAAAGGTATTCAATCGGATCTTCCAGGGTAACGATATGCAGCTTTTGAGTTTCATTGATCCAATCAAGCATGGCGGCCAGAGACGTGGACTTTCCCGAGCCGGTGGCTCCACAGATGAGGATAATCCCATCCCCGTGGTCCCCGATGGATTTTGCATGAGCCGGGAGATTAAGATTTTCCCACTTAGGAATTTCACTTTTTACATGCCGCAAGGCTAGACTTAGTTTTCCCCTTTGATGGAAGATATTTGCCCGGAAGCGACCGATGCCGGATTCATCAAATGAAAAGTCGATTTCCCTTTCCTCATCGAATTTCTTGCGCAGGTAGGGCGGGAGGAGGTATTGGACGAATTGTTGGCAGGTTTCTGACGGGATGATCGTATCCGGCACAGGCATTAACTCGCTGGATACCCGGTAAATCAAGAGGGCATCACTTTTGATATGAATGTCTGATGCCCCTGATTGGACAGCGCCTGAGAGAATCTGTTTGAGATATTCCATGTGGGCAAAAGGATAGCCTATGAAGAGACATGAATCAATCTTGATGCTGATTGGAGTGCTTTGGTGGAGATATCCAAGCATTTGGTGAAGTAAAGGGTGACATCGTAGGCGGAATGGCTATCCGTGACCTTGTCACAGGTAATCACCACCCCATTACATTTGACCTTTCGATATTTATGGTCGTTTACCTTTATCTCGAGGTTGATGGAGAGTTCAGTCCCAAATTGAAAATACCAATTTGTCCGCAAACACATACCTTTATCACAGATTTTAAAGTGGTCAGGGGAAAAACAGACCTTTTCATCATCAAAACACATGTTTACGACACGGGCATTTGATTTCGATGATCCATGAATAGGAGAATGGGACATGACGATAAAATCAATATAGGGAGGTTTCTTATTCTGTCAAAAGACAGAATAAGAAAATGGAGGGTTTATCCTGTCCCCTGTGCTTAGATTGCCGCACAAATCAGGTCGCCGATTTCCCGGGTATTCACCCTTTTTGTCCCCTCGGAATAGATGTCACCTGTCCGGTAACCCTCTGAAATGACTTTCTCGACGGCGTTTTCAATCGCCTGGGCAGCAGCTTCGTGGGCGAAACTATAACGGAGCATCATGGCGGCCGAAAGGATCTGGGCAATCGGATTCGCAATTCCTTTGCCTGCGATATCAGGGGCGGTCCCGCCGCTGGGTTCGTACATACCAAATGTACCTTCAGCCAAGCTGGCACTCGGCAGCATACCCAAGGACCCGGTGATCATGGCCATTTCATCACTAAGGATGTCCCCAAACATATTTTCGCAGAGTAATACATCAAATTGTTTGGGGTTACGTACGAGCTGCATGGCTGCATTATCGACATACATGTGGATGAGCTCGACCTCAGGATATTCCTTCGCAATTTGCGTCACGGTTTTGCGCCATTGGACACTATTTTCGAGTACATTAGCCTTGTCTATGGAGTGCAATTTTCGGGCGCGTTTTTGTGCAGCCTTAAACGCGACATGCGTGATTCGCTCGATTTCGGGGGTCGTATAAACCATGGTATCGATGGAGCGAACCCCTTTACCGTCTTCGAGTGGTTCGGATTTTTTGGGTTGGCCAAAGTAGATGCCGCCGGTGAGCTCGCGGATACAAAGGACATTAAAACCACCTTCAATGATGGACTGTTTTAATGGGGACGCATGGGTAAGTCCCTCATAACAGATGGCCGGACGGAGATTGGCGTAGAGCCCGAATAATTTGCGTAGGGGGAGGAGGGCTGCACGTTCTGGCTGTTCATGGGGGGGCAGTTTTTCCCATTTGGGTCCGCCGACTGAGCCGAAAAGGATTGCTTGGGAGGCACGGCAGCTTTCAATCGTAGAGTCGGGAAGAGCCTTCCCGTGGTTATCGATGGCGATCCCGCCGACATCGGCGTGTTTAATATCGAAAGTGAAAGAAAATTTTTGACCGATTTTATCGATTACTTTCAAGGCCTCAGCCATGACTTCAGGTCCGATTCCGTCCCCCGGTAAACAAGCAATTTTGAAATTTGACATAAGGCCAACAGGAATAGCGGGTGTGCAGAAAAATTCAATAGCTTCTTTATTTCCTTAAAAAAAATTCAAGGTGTCGCATGAGCACTATTTTGGAGGGCCAGATAAACCCGGAGCGCAGCGTAAGAGTCATTGGCCGCGTAGAGGATTTGTTTTTCAGTCAGATTTGGGCGGGACCAGTCGGAAGTAGTTGTTTTTTTCGATTTTGAAAGTTTCTGACTAAAGAGCATGGCGATAGCGGTTTTTGCTCCAATGGTATTTTTATGGCCAAGCTGCTTGAATGAATGATTAAGGTCAATGATGCCTTGGGGTTCTACCCCAAATTTACGGGTGATAAATTTCAGATCGTCCTTGAGTCCGAATCCGATTTTGAGGATGCCGGGGGATTGAAGCAGCTCAATGATGGCAGGAATAGAATCTTTACAATTCGCCTGGAAAATCCAGGCGTTTTCCAAGGTGGAAAATTGCAGGATATGGGGGCCTTGTGACACCTCGTCTTTCCTGAATGTGGGCCTCGACTCGGTATCAAATCCGATTAAATGGTATTGAGATAATTTTTCTAACGCCCTCTGGGCCTCGTGCGGCCCGGACACGACAGATATGTCCTTGAGGTCCAAGCCACAAAAAGGTTCAAGTATAGCAATTTGCTCTCTGCTTGGGGAGGCGGGTTGTTTTATCATCAAGCAATACTCTATTTTTATCCTGATAAAACAGGAAGTAAAAAATCGCACCCTGATGATTGTCTCGAAAATGACAAAATCAGGTAAAACTAGTAACTCATCTGGTCGAGCTTCACTTTGCCGCGGAAAATGTAATAAACGCTGACTGTGTAGGCGATAACAACGGGTAAACCGATAATCGCCATGAGTAACATGATGCCGAGGGTTTTTTGTGAGGAACAGGCATTATAAATCGTCAATGAGTATTCAGGATTGGGATTACTGTAAACCATGTGAGGAAAATAACCGATTCCAAAAATCACCATCAGAGCAGCAATTGAAAAACAAGAGGACATGAAAGCGAAGAAATCGCGGCCTTTATGAATTTCCCGAGGGATATTGGCGATCGCTAGCATATTCAAGATGGCGATAATGAAGAGTGATGGATTATGTTTAAAAATGTCGACCATGTGTGGGACATAGAGGAGAGTCGCCATCGTGGTGGTAGCGTAACAAATAATAAAGATGATGATAAGTCGGTTCACCCAACCGCGGATTTTTTTCTGGAGGTCACCTTCGGTTTTCATCACTAGATAGATCGATCCATGCATCATGAACAGGGCGACAGTAGTGACTCCCATCATGAGGGCATAAGGATGGAGCATGCTTAAGAAATCCCCGGCATATTCCCCGTCGGCTCCAATAGGGACTCCGTAGGCGAGATTCCCCATGGTCACACCAATGAGGAAACCCAAGAGCAGGCTACCGAGGAAAAAACCGATGTCCCACATTTCCCGCCACCATTTCATGGGTTGTTTACTGCGGAACTCAATAGCGACTGCCCGGAAAATGAGGGCAAAAAGCAAAAGCTTGATAACGATGTAAAACCCAGAGAAAACCGTCGCATAAACAATCGGGAAAGCGGCGAAAAGGGCTCCCGCGCCAGTGACCAGCCAGACTTCATTGCCGTCCCACACCGGGCCGATGGAGTTCAGCGTGATCCGGCGTTCCTGGTCGGTCTTTGTAAAGAGATGCAGGGCACCCACACCAAGATCAAATCCGTCGAGGATGGCGTATCCTGTAAATAACACGCCGACGAGCACGAACCATACTATATTCAGGTCTAAGCCCAGTTCTGTCATTTGTTTTTCTCCGGTAAAGCGAGTTTTCCTGTGGGGATAAGGTCTTTATCATCGGGTCCATGCTGGATCTTTTCATTCAACAAATAGAGGAAAACCATAAAGAGCAGGAAATAAATCAGGACGAACATGATGAGAGAGAAAAGAACGGCTTCTGCTTTGACGGTTTTTGACAGGCCTTCTGATGTTTTCATGAGACCATAAACAATCCAAGGCTGGCGTCCCATTTCGGCGGTGTACCAACCGGCCTGATTAGCTACCTGAGGACCGAGAACGGAGAGGACGAGGATGAATTGGAGCCACTTCCATTTGAAGAGCCAGCCTTTATACCAGGCGAACACCGTAAAAAAGGATAAACCGATCAATCCCATACCGATGGCGATCATGAGATGATAAACTTGGAAGACAGCATTGATTAATTGAGGGCGGCCCCATTCTGGTGATATCGTATCGAAACCTTTCACAGGTGTTTCAAAGTTTTTATGGGCGAGGAAACTCAGGCCACCGGGGATATAAAGACCGTATACTTTTTCAGCTTCCACATCGACCCATCCGAAAATATACATGGGTGTATAGGGTTTCGTTTTGAAGACCCCTTCCATGGCGGCAAGCTTCGCGGGCTGGTACTTCATGACGATATCAGCGGAGCGGCTGCCCGAGTATAACTGGAGAAGGGAGGTGATACAGGCGACGGTCAGGGCGATCTGGAGGGATCTTTTAGCGAATTCCAGATGACGATTCTTTAATATGTAATAGGCACTCAGACTGATCACAAGCCATGCACCCGCCTGCCAACATCCGACCAGTGTATGGAAAAGCCTGTCCATGGATGATGGATTAAAGACCATGGCCCAGAAATCGGTGATTTCAGCCCTTGCGGTTTTTCCTTCACCGACAATACGATATCCTGCCGGGGTCTGCATCCAGCTATTAGCGACAATGATCCAGACAGCACTGAAATGAGCACCTAGACACACCATACAAGTCGAGAAAAAGTGAAACCCGGGTTTTACCTTGTCCCAGCCGAAAACAAGAATAGCCAGAAATCCAGACTCAAGGAAAAAGGCGAAAATCCCTTCTGCCGCCAGCGCGCTGCCAAACACATCGCCGACAAATCGTGAGTAAGTGGCCCAGTTTGTACCGAACTCAAACTCCATAACGATCCCGCTGGCCACGCCGATCGCAAAAATCAGGGCGAAAATTTTCGTCCAAAAACGGGCCATTTGGTGGTAGATATTATTTTTAGTCTTCAGCCAGAGACCCTCTGTAATCACCATGATAACACCTAACCCAATGCTCAAAGGGGGATAGATATAGTGGAAGGAAATAGTGAAGGCGAACTGTATGCGGGAGAGTATTTCGACATCCATTGTGGGTGAATCATGGCCATTCCTTCTTTCCATGGCAAGTTTGAATTTGTGTCGCTGTCGTAAAAAAGAGCTGAAGACTCTTAATTGTGATTTATATATTTAAATCTGGACGGCAAGTAATGGAATGCGTGTTGCATTTTTAACGAATAATGGGATTTGTATGGGATGAAAACCGATCCAAAGCTCAAAAACCGTATATTGGTTGCGTATATTGATTCTTTTAAGGAAAAAGGAGTGCCGCCTGTTTCTGCATATACCTTTTGCAAATCGCTAAAAATTACGGAAAAATCCTTTTACCAAGAGTTTCCATCACTAGAGGCTGTCGAAAAAGTTTATTGGCAGAATATGATTAAAAAAGTCATTGCAGCCATCGAAAGGGGAGGGGAATGGAAACAGTTTACGTCTAAACAACAGCTTTTGGTATTCCTCTATGCCTTTTTTGAGGAAGCTCTGGATCATAGGACCCTGCTACTTGTGCGGATGAGGCAGGTATCACCCATGGAAAAGCCGGCATGTTTTTCGGGGTTTGAATCGGTTTATAAGGATTTTATCAGACGAGTTCTCAAAAAGGGGGTGGAAACCAAAGAAATCGCAGCCCGTGGCAAATTGCAGGCTTTTTATCCCGAGTTATTTTATTTCCATCTCCGTGCGGTAATCGATTTTAACCTCAAAGATGCAAGCGAGGGATATGAAAGGACTGATGCCCTGATCGAGAAGTCTGTGACCTTTATTTTTGATCTCCTGCGGACTTCCGCCATTGAGTCGGGTTTTGATCTAGGTAAAATGTTTATCTCCATGATGCGCCGCGCAAATTGCGCAGATGATCATTCATGAAATCCCAAGACTCAATCCGTAGTTCAAAAGTTTCCAGAATAGCTGCCTTGGCGGGAACCGGTGCCAAAGTGGGGATGAATTATTTAAAGCATTATGGCAAGAAAGCGATTACGGGGAAAGCGGACCGTGAAGAGTTAAACCGTAATAATGCTAAGGATATTTATCAGACATTCAGCCATTTGAAAGGAGGCCCTCTTAAAGTGGCCCAAATGCTGAGTATCGACCAGAATATGCTCCCCGCGGCTTATGCCAAAGAGTTTTCGCAAGCCCAATATTCCGCCCCACCCTTATCATACCCCCTCGTGGTCCGCACCTTCCGCCGTGAATTTGGTAAAGAGCCTTTGGGGATTTTTGATTGTTTTGGTGCTGATGCAGTCAGTGGGGCATCCATCGGCCAAGTACATAAAGCCGGCTTGGGTAAAAAAGAATTTGCCGTGAAAGTGCAGTATCCCGGTGTGGCTGACAGTTTGAAAAGCGATTTGGCAGTGGTCAAACCCTTAGCACTCCAGATCATGGGCCTCAAAGAAGCTGATGTGATCGATTATTTTAATGAAGTGGAAACCCGCTTGCTCGAAGAGACTAATTATGATTTGGAGCTGAAACGTTCCGTAGACCTCTCTAGGCGTTCAGCTTTGGTTAAGAACGTTTGTTTTCCCGAGTATTACCCGGAATTCTCCTCCAAACGTATTCTCTGTATGGATTGGGTCGATGGTATCACGATTGATAAATTTGCCGATGGTGATCCTTCCCAGAATGAACGGGATTTAATCGGCCAAGCCCTTTGGGACTTTTATGATCACCAGGTCAATGTCCTCAGGGAATTCCATGCGGACCCTCATCCGGGGAATTTCCTGGTGCATAAAAATAAACTCTGGGTCTTGGATTTCGGTTGCACAAAATCCCTGGATGATGATTTTTATCAGAAACATTTTATTTTTCTAGATCCCGGCATATTGGATGATCCTGCATTATTCCAAGAGGCTATGAGGAATATGAATATCATCCTGCCCACCGATACTCGTGAGGAAAAGCAGAGATTGATGGATATTTGTGAACGCTCAATCAGGATGCTGGCCCGCCCATTCCATGAGGGGGAGTTCGACTTTGGGGATCCGTCTTATTTAAAGGAAATTTACCAGATGGCAGAGGAAAATGAACGAATAGGGGGAGGGTTTCGTTCTCTGAAAGGTAAAAGAGGATCTGCCCATAGCCTGTATGTGAATCGGACTTATTTCGGGCTCTACAGCCTTTTGGCGAGACTGAAGGCAAAGGTGAAGACTTCCCATCGGGGCCGGCTTTACAAAGAGGCTGTATAATTTAGAAATCTGATGTCTATTTGCAGGGAAATGGCGTTTGGCTTTTTATGGGTAGATTGTGCGTCTGGAGTAAATCTCCTAGACCCACTCACTGGAAATGACAAGAATCACGATGGAATGATATTGATCCCGCGCAAACCAAAAAGGGGTGCGGCTATCAATAAATGGCGGTCATTGGAGAAAATTTCGTCAAATCCATTTTCGGCGGCAGAGGCCAAATGCAAAGCATCGGCAGCCCGGATAAAAGTGTTTGCAGGAGCGGACGCATAAACATTCTCGACACGAGCCACTATTTCCTCCGTGATCGGTAACCACCGGATGACTCCTTGCGTAATATCCATCCTTAGCTGAGCGAGAAATCCCAAGAGTTGGGGATGAGTAGCGTATCCTTCCCGAAACTTCCGATGGCAGACTGAAATTACTTCTGCCTTCCCGTGGAGGGAACAGACCAGTTCGCTCACTGTACCCATATGTTTTTGAACCTCAGCATATCCATCCTCAGCGCATAGGGTTTTGAAAATATAGGCAGAATCGTAATAAACAGACTTCATCGAGCGTCACGATCCTCACCAATCATGTGAGTGGAGTTCTGCCCACCAGAAAAAGCGCCTGCCTGTAAGATAGCCTCATACTCAGGTAATAATTTGCGGTGACTCAGAGCAGATTGCTCGATTTTTGCAGTTAAGGCAGATCTTGAAAGTTCATGCTCTAACGATGATAATACAATATCCCTCAATGACTTACCTGTCTCGATAGCTCGAATTTTAGTCCTTTTATAGAGGACTTCAGGAATATCAATAGTTGTTTTCATAGATACATATTGCCGTATTTATGCTTTTACGTCAATCCGCATCTTTTTAAGTTTTCTCGCTAAAATTATTATCTACCTCGAACTTTCTTGAATGATTCGAAAACGACTAGTCATCATAAATATTGAATTTCCCCTAGTGGTGAAAAAATAAGTTCAAACCCATAATAAAAACCCGTGCGTCGACTGTATCTTATTTTTAGCTTCTCTCGGAGGTTAAGCGGTGTCAGCACCTTGTAATATCCAAACGTACAGTACTCCTTCGAGTGCTTCCTCTACGGAATATCCCTCTCAACTCAGATAATTATTATTCCTATATGTCAACCGATAATCCAAGTGTAGGATTCAGGTTAAAACCTTTGTTATGACAGGGCACCTTAGATGGGGAGGGCTATCAGGACATGATTGGACAAAGCCTTTGTCTAAGACGTTTGAAAATACTTCTTAGGCCAACCTAAAACGTCCCTGAGAAAATAGAACTAGTGATTAGTTTTGCTTGTTTTTTGAACTCTTGAAAGCGAGTTTTAAGCAATAGAATAAGTGCTTCTGTAAGGAATTGGAGGCGGAGGTCGGAATCGAACCGACTCATAGGGCTTTTGCAGAGCCCGGCCTTCCCACTTGGCAACTCCGCCTTCATAAAAAGCATCGGTGAGGAAATATGGGGCTTGTCGGGTTCGGCATCAAGTCTAATCTCTGAAAATGATGCCGGAAGGGCTCTTAAAAAGCTTTTTTTCTCGCTCTTAGGGTTATATCAGCGTAGTAAAAAAGATGCTTGGAGAGGGAAGGAATCACCTGTAACAAGCGGAGTAACCATGAAAATATGTGATTTGACCCAGTTTTATTCACCCGATAGCGGGGGGGTAAAACGTTATCTGACTGAAAAACAGGCCTATATTGCCGAGTATACAGCTCATGACCATGTACTGATCGTGCCCGGGGCCACCTCCGGAGTCACCCAAGAAGGACAGACCAGAATCCATACGATCCGTTCCCCCCGGATTACACCGACATCACGTTACCGGATGATGCTTCGGATGAATGAATTGCACCGGATATTGGAGCAGGAAATGCCGGATATTATTGAATTAGGCGATCCCTATCATGTGGCTTGGTCAGCGGTTAAATTTGCGGATATCCATAAGATCCCGGTCGTGGGATTTTATCATAGTAACTTTCCCGAGGCTTATGTCCGGACATTCATGCGGTTTTTTGGTTCTGGAATCGCCCATGCTTCTGAGCGGTATGCACAGAATTACGTATGTAGACTCTATAACCGGATGACAGCGACATTGGTGCCTTCACCCGGGCTCCATCAGTTACTTTCCAGCTGGGGTGTAAAAAAACTCTTTGATGTGGACTTGGGTGTGGACATACAGACTTTTTCTCCTGAGATGGCGCAGCCCGCCCAATTACGCAAAAATCTGGGATTACCCGAATCAACCAAGCTTTTGCTTTATGTGACGAGGTTATCCCGGGAAAAAAATGTCCAGACACTTTTGAATGCTTTTGAGCTTTTGGTGCAGGCTTCAGATCCCCATCTTACGATTCCTGCGCCTCCCGTGACGCAAGGAATCGGGGCGGATCCTGTTCGTCCCGTCATTCGTGATACCCAATCGGGGGCCAAACCCTATCACCTGATTATTGTGGGGGATGGTCCGCTCAAAAAAGCTGTTCAAGCGACAGCTAACCGTACAAAGGCCCTCACCCATTTGCCCTATATCTCGGATAAGTCTAAGCTGGCTACCCTTTATGCGAGTGTCGATCTTTTTGTCCATCCCGGTGTGCTGGAAACATTTGGCCTCGCGGCATTAGAAGCGCAGAGCTGTGGCACCCCGGTATGCGGAATCAAGGGCAGCCGTTTAGACAGGATTATTTTCACCGGCCTGAAATTCTGGGCGAGTATGAATAGTCCAGAGAATCTGGCGAATGCCATCCAGCAAATGTGTTTCTTGGATTTGAAGGCAATGGGTCAGGAAGCGCGTAAGGCGGTTGTCGAGAAATACTCTTGGCCATCGGTTTTTGACAAGCTTTTCAGTATCTATGCCGAGTTAACCGGGAAAAAATGATTTGTTCGACCCGCTAGGCAAGGTCTTGATCTCTTCGCGTATCTTTGTAAAGTGAAGGCATGTCACTGGTTTCCCGTCATTTGATTTTCGCTGAAAGTAAAAAGTCCATCTTACCTTCTACATTGTCTAACGCCCTCTTGATCTATAACAAAGTCGGCACCCCCGACTGGGTCAAAGAGAGCATTCAAGAGCTCGTCCATGATCATAACTGGAAAGAACTCAATGACCGTTTCTATAAACAAATGTCATTTGGTACTGGGGGGATCCGTGGCCGGACAATCGGGAATACAATTACATCTACTGAAGAGGGAATCCCCACGGAGCTCGGTCGCCCGCAGCACCCGGCCGTCGGTACGAATACGATGAATGAGTATAATTTGATCCGTGCCGTAAAAGGACTCTGCCGCTACGTTCTCAAAAATTTCCAGCCCACTCCCGAATGCCCCCGTCCACGAATGGTTTTCGCCCATGATACCCGCCATTTTTCACGTGAATTTGCAGAGATGGCCGCCCGTGTCGTCCAAAGAATGGGAGTCGATGTCTCGCTTTTTGAGAGTGAACGTTCCACTCCAGAACTCTCCTTCGCCCTCAGGCATTTGAATGCCCATGCAGGTGGGGTCATCACGGCTAGTCATAATCCGGCCCATGATAATGGATTTAAAGTCTATTATTCGGATGGTGCCCAAATCGTCGATCCCCATGCATCCGGGATTATCGATGAAGTCAATGCCGGCTCGGATCAGCCGACTGAAGAAGGGGCGATGGTCACCCCCGGAGAGTACGCGGTCCTGGGTGCAGAGATAGATGACTTATACGTTCAAAAACTGCTCACCCTCTTGCTTGATGCACCGATGGTCCAGTCGCAGCAGGCGAATTTAAAAATCGTCTATTCACCCCTGCATGGGACTGGGGTGAAATTAATCCCGCGTATTTTGAGTGAGCTGGGTTTTAGCCATAGCCTTGTGGAGGCTCAATCATCAGCCGATGGGCGTTTCCCCACGGTTTCTACTCCGAACCCAGAATATCCAGCGAGCTTAAAGATGGCCATCGAGCAGGCAGAGTCCCTCGGAGCTGATTTGGTAGTGGCCACGGATCCGGATACCGATCGTATGGGGGCTGCCGCCCGGGATTCACAAGGGGAGCTTGTTTTATTAAGCGGGAATCAGATTGCCTCCTTAATCGCCTTTTACCGGACTCATAAACTAACGGAGCAAGGCGTTATCAATGGGAATAATGCCAAAGACCATGCGGCCCTGATCAAAACCGTAGTGACCACTGACTTACTGAAATCGATCGCCACCCACTTTGGTGTTAAAATCGTGGAGACACTCACGGGCTTTAAATACATAGCGGAGAAGCTGGGTGACTATGAGCAAATTGTTCTTGATGCCAAAAAGATGACAACGGCGGAATACTCCGCACTCAATGAGCGGGCGAAACGGGACTTACTCCTGAAATACAGCACATATTATATCTTTGGGGGAGAGGAAAGTTACGGTTACAGTGCCTCGGACTTTGTCCGGGATAAGGATGCGAATGCCGCTGTCCTGATGTTTTGTGAAACA
>Ga0163144_10003066_pt1 | contig 38185 bp, 33 predicted proteins | sample OliLak19BULKMAT1_FD_123175 | JGI IMG/M metagenome (GOLD analysis project Ga0163144, IMG submission 123175) | Freshwater microbial mat bacterial communities from Lake Vanda, McMurdo Dry Valleys, Antarctica - Oligotrophic Lake LV.19.BULKMAT1 | ecosystem: Environmental > Aquatic > Freshwater >...
CGATCTAGAGCGGGCCATCCGCAGACGCCCACAGCGTGCTCGCTTCTTCAGGCAATTCCTGCGCGTCGATGCCGGGCACCTCCGGCGCGTCCAAGAATTCTCGGAAAATATTCCGCTGGGCAATGAAACGGCCATTGGTGATCGAATCGACCGAACTCTCCCATGTCACGGGACGTCCTGATGGTTCCAGATCGGGACGCGGGCCCGTGACGTTCATGCCGATTCAACCGCTGCCATCCACGAATCCGCGCCCGTGGTAGAGAACACGAATGCCCCGTTCGCCAAGCCTCGATGGATATCGGCGCTCCACCGAGACCGTCTCGGGCGAACTCGAGGTCGAGCTGCCCGTTCGGGAAGGCGCACTTCCGGATGGGCTACGCGGCGTGCTCTACCGCAACGGCCCCGGAAAAATGGAGGTCTTCGGGACGAAGTACGATCACCCGTTCGACGGCGACGGGATGATCACGCGCTTCGCCTTCGGCGAGGACGGCCTCGTTCGCTACAAGAACCGCTTCGTCCGCACGAAGGAGTATGTCGCCGAGAAGCGGGCGAAAAAGATGCTGTTTCGCAGCTTCGGTACGAATCTCCCAGGCGGTCTCCTCAAAAACTTTCTCCGCCTTCGCTTCAAGAATGCCGCGAATACGAGCGTCGTTCTCCACGCCGGCAAGCTGCTCGCGCTGTGGGAGGGCGGGCTCCCGCACTGGCTCGATCCCGACACGCTCGAGACCCGCGGCCGCTACGACTTCGACGGCAAGCTGCGGAACCGCACGTCGCTCCTCGGGCGAGCGCTCGCGCCCGATCTGCCATTCTCGGCGCATCCCAAGCTCGACCTCGACACCCGTGAGCTCGTGGGCTTCGGAACGCTCCTCGGTCCCGAGAACCAGCTCGTCTCCTACCGCATCGACGAGCACGGCGTCATGCGTGCGCCCACCTTCACGCGTCTCGATCGGCTGTCCTTCGTTCACGATTTCGTCCTCACGCCCCGCTATGCGGTCTACTTCCTGCCCGCGGTCTCGTTCCGCATCGCCGCCATGCTGCTCGGCTTCTCGACGCCCGCGGCGTCGCTCACGGACGCCGGAGCACGCTCCGCCTCGATCCTGCTCGTTCCGCGTGGCGGAGGGCCGGCCATCTCGGTGCCTGCTCCTGCGGGCTTCCTCTTCCACTTCGCGAACGGCTTCGAGGACGACGCGGGGCGCGTGGTGCTCGACGGCATGCGGATGGACTCGCTCGCGCCCGCCTCGGCCATCGCCGAGCTCTTCGAGGGCCGCGACATCGAGCTCCCTGCCACTCATCCGACACGCTTCGTCGTCGACCCGATCGCGCGCACCTGCGAGCAGACACGGCTCAGCGAGCACCCCGCCGACCTACCGACCGTCGATCCGCGCGTGCTCGGTCGCCCTTATCGGCATTTCTGGGCGGTCTCCGGCGATCCGAAGAGCAAGGATCCGTTCTTCCATCGCGTGTTGCACTTCGACCACGAGCGCGCCGAGGTGATCCGCGATTTCGGTGCAGATTTTCCGGGAGAGCCGCTTTTCGTACCCTCGCCGGATGCGCGCGGCACGGAAGGCGACGGCTGGGTGCTCTCGCTCGTCTATCGCGCGCGGGAGCATCGCTCCGACCTCTACGTGCTCCGGCCGGACGATCTCGCGACGGTCTGTCGCCTCGAGCTCCCGCACCACGTCCCGCCGGGATTCCACGGCACGTGGGCGCCCGCGGGGTGAAGGACTCCGCATCTCGGCGCCCGGCCCTCCGCGTGACTCCGGGCTGCGCTCTAGCGATCGTCAAGCCCGCGCTCGTTCTCGAAATCAGGGAGGCGCCTCTCCGCGCGTGTCCGCACGACAAGCTGCTTGTCAGCGCCCCAAGAGCCGATGTCGAAGCGCAGCCCAAACGCGAAGGTCGGCTGTAGCGGGCGGCCATGCTCGTCGACGTGCTCGATCTTGGGGACGTCGGAGCAATCGGTGAGCTTGAATTGCCAGTCGGTGCCGTGCGGGAAGACGTGCAGAACCTCGACCTCGACCTCCACGATTGCGCCGGCTCTCGCGGCGGCCGGGCCCATTCGCACAGGCGCCGCTTGCAGTCGCGCGAAGAGCGCGTCGCTGGCGCTCAGCCAGGCGCGGTTTCTCCGGCTGTCGACGTCGAGCGTCACGCTGAGCGGCGCTCCGTTGGCGGCGAGCGCGATCTCGAAGACGACCTTCGAGCCATGTGCGGCGCCCGTCTCGCGCGCCGCCTCCGATGCCATGCGCGCGACGCCAGCGACCTCCGGTTGATTCAAGCCGAGCGCGTCGTCTTGCTCCCGAAGCATGCGCGCGACGCCTTCGCGGATGCGCGCTTCCTTGTCGAGAGCCGGCAGCGATGGCGCCGTGACGCGCTCGGCGAGAGAGAGCGCCAGCCGAGGCCCGCTTTCGCCATCGTTCCATTCATCAGGCGCGATGGGCGTCGGCTCCGCCGCGGGCTCTGGTCGGGGCCAAGGCTGCGTCGCGAGCTCGCGGCCGAGCGACAGGACGAAGTGGAGCGCGACGAGCGCGCTCGGGGGCAAGCGCTCGACGTGTATTCGCGATGTGGGCATACTCGGGAAACGGGCGCCCGGGCACGCTCATGCGCGGGAAGCGTCGAAAGCCAGAAATGTAAGTGCACCGCGCTCCTTACACGGCGGAGAAAGATGGCCGCGCTACCCTGCAGCTGACCTCTTTGCCAATCCAAAGCGGCGATGAGCCCGGCGAGATGGCGGCGCTCACGGGCTTCGCGATGCAAGGCGTCCTGCTGTTGCAGCCCCCAGCAACGCCGCCTCACTTGGCGGGCGCTGCATCGAGCGCGTCGATCGGCCGCGTCCCACAGCGCGCACCATTGGCGCACTGATCAGGCGCGACGACGCCGAGCTGGCGCTGGTCGCCGCGGCCCCAGCAACGCACCTCGCCGGAGTCGAGCACCACGCAGGCGTGCTCCCCGCCCATTGCGATGTGCGCCGCGCCGCTGACGGCTAGCTCCGGTGGTGGAGCGGTGGTGCCGATCTTGAACCGGACCGCGCCGAACGTGCCGCGCCCCAGGGTGCCCATCCCGTTGGCTCCCCAACACAGCACGTCGCCTTTGGTCGTGAGCGCGCAAGCAGTCTCGTCAGCCAGTGCGATCGCCGCGACGTCGGTGAGACCGACGACGGGCTCGGCCCGTGTTGCTTTGGGGTTCTCGACGATCTGCATCCCTTGCGCTTCACTTCTCACGATGCGCACACCACCACAGCGATTCGTCCCCGCACCCCATCCGTCCCTGGTACCAGCGCGGACCACCCCAGCGCTATGGTCATCTTTCCCGGGCCGAAGGCAGCGGCAGAACGATTTTCGGGACCGATAACGCGGTTCGCGACGGTCGTAGTCGCTCGGATCCGCGAGCACCGCGCGTGTGAGAGCTCTTCTCGTTTCGAATCCCTACTCGCCAAAACCGCGACTACTTGCATCTCCGTTCGACACAGAAGGAGCCGTACGGGTCGTCGGCGCAGTCGCCATCGCCGGTGCACAGAAGCCCGTGCCTTACGGACCGAGCTTGGCGAGAAAGGCATCCTCGTTCCCCGCGTTGTTGAGCGGACCGCCGCCGAAGTCGAGCGCGCCCAAGTAGAACGACCCGGCCAGAACCGAGTTGCCGGAGGCATCGACGGCAACGGCGTAGGAGCGCGCCTGGTCGGAGCCGCCGAACCGGCTGGCCCACACGTACTCGCCGTCGGCGGTGAGCCTGGCCAGGAAGACGTCGTAGGACAGCCCTTCGCTCGTGAGCGGACCACCGCCGAGATCGAACGAGCCCTCGAAGAAGCCGGTCACGACGATGTCGCCCGAGGCATCGAGCGCGACGCCGGAGGTGTACTCGCTGCCCTGACCTCCAAAGCGCTCGCTGAACTGGTGGCTTCCATCTGGCCCGAGCTTCACGACGAAGATGTCGTAGTTGCCCGCGCTCGTGAGCGGTCCGCCGCCGAAGTCGACGCCGTCCTCGAACAGACCGCTGACGACGATGTTGCCCGTCGCGTCGATCGCGACGCCGGTCGGCCATTGACCATTCGTGTCGCCGAAGCGCGCGCTCCAGAGGTGCGTACCATTCGACGCGAGCTTGACGACGAAGGTGTCTGCGGCATCCGAAGTGGTGCTGGTCAGCGGTAGTCCGCCGAGATCGGTGGTGCCGGCGAACCACCCCGTGACGACGATGTTGCCCGCCGCGTCGATCGCGACCGCAACCGGCAAGGCATTGCCGAAGCGCTTGCTCCAGAGGTGCGTGCCATCCGCCGCGAGCTTGGCGAGGACGAGGTCGAACGCGCCGATGCTCGGGAGCGCGCCCCCCCGTAATCGGTGGGACCCTCGCAACCCGTGGCGACGACGACGTTGCCGGTCGGGTCGACCGCGATCGCGTCGGCACCCGAGCCTGTGCCGCCAGCGAACTGGCGGCTCCACAGATGACTGCCGTCGGCCGCAAAGCGGGCCACGAACTTGCTCCAGACGCCGGGGCTCGCGAGCGTCTCCCCGCCGAGATCGATGTTGCTCTCGAAGCTGCCGCTGATCGCGATGTTGCCGGCGAGGTCGACGGCGATGCGAGGCTCGACCTGCTCTCCGATGTCGCCGAAGCTCTTGCTCCACAGGTGGTTTCCATCGGCTGTCAGCTGGGCCAGAAAAAGATCGTGATAACCTTCGCTCAGCAGAGCGCCGCCACCGAGATCGATGGCCCCCGTGGAGTGACCCGCCACCACCACGTTGTCGGACGCATCAACGGCAACAGACTGCGCGAGCTGCCATTCGGCGTCGCCGAAGCGCTTGCTCCACAAGTGTGCTCCGCCGATCTGGCCGGTGCAGACGCCCGCGCCGTCACACGAGCCCCCGCCCGAGCAGCTCGTTCCGGCCGGGGCAGGCTCGGTGCCGCAGCCGCCCGAGACGCACGTCCGCGCGATACAGGAGTTGCCGGTCGCGGGACAGTCTGCCGGTGCAGAGCACTCCGCGCGTCCGCCTCCGCCTCCTCCTTCCGCGGTGCTCCCAGCAGCTCCGCGTCCCCCCTGCGGGGCACCGGCAACACCGCCGCCCGCGACGATGACGCCACCTGCGCCTCCATCCCGGTCGTCGATGACGACGGCTCCGGAGCACCCCGTCGAGCCGAGCGTGCCCACAGCAAGCGCCAGCACCCAGCCCCGCGCCGATGACGACCCTTGCACGCTCCTAACATCCACTCGCTCGACCTCGGCCATTACGGACAGTCGTACACGATGTCAGCGTGACTTGATTGAGGACTAGAGATTCGCGCCCTTTGCCGGAATCAAGCTCATTGCCCGCTCGGCGAGCGCCGTGATGCTGAGCGAAGGATTGACCCCGGGGTTGGCGGACATGGCGCTGCCGTCGATCACGTAGAGGCCGTCATAGCCGAAGACCTGGTGGCGATGGTCGATGACGCCGTTGTGGGTGCTGTCACCCATACAGGCGCCGCCCAGGATGTGCGCCGTCGAGGGCACGCCCAAGACAGTCTCGGTCAACAGGGCGGCTGCGACGCCGCCGACTTTTTCGGCAAAGCGTTGTGACAGCTCGATTGCCTCGGGAATGTCCGCGCGCGGACGATTGGCCGGGTCGTCAAGCTTGGTCACGATGCCCCGCTTGAAACCAGTGCGAAGGCCGCGCCCGAGTCGCATCGAGAGCGTTCCTTCCAGCGTTCGCATGTAGAGCAGCACTTGGCTCTGCTTGGCGAAATCGCGAACGGCGAAGGCTTTGGCCCACTTCAAGGGCGACTTGGCGACGCCGCGGGCTGCACCCGCGAGCCTGGAGAACACGTCGGGACCGGAGGTTTGCGGCAACACCATCAGGCGAAAGAAGCCGGACCCTTTGGCATAACGCACTGGCTCGACGTGACTGTGATCGTCGGTGTGCAGAATTGACGTAATGGCGACGCCCTTCGAGAAGTCGACGTTCGTATCCGGCACGATCACGCCGGCCAGCGCTTCACTATTGGTGCGTACGTTGTCGCCTACGCGATCGGACAAATGTGGCAGCCCGGCAGGGTCTTCTTTCATGGCCAGCAGCAGTGGAATGGTACCCATCACGCCTCCTGCGAAGACCACCTTGTCGGCCGTGAACACCTCATCGTGGCCCCGCGCGAGCGAGCCATTGATCTCGACGCGGTAGCCGCCCTCGGTGCGAGGTCGCACCGCGGTCACCTCGCGCTCGGCGAGCACGCGGGCGCCGAGCTTTTCGGCGAGGTAGAGATAGTTGCGATCGAGTGTGTTCTTGGCACCGACTCGGCACCCCGTCATACAGGCGCCGCAAAAGGTACAGCCTGTGCGGTCCGGTCCTTTGCCGTCGAAGTAGGGGTCCTTTACGGTAACGCCAGGCTTGCCGAAAAAGACGGCGACGTCGGTCAGATGAAAATGATCCGAGCGCCCGATGTCTCTTGCGATCTCTTCGAGCACCTCGTCACCCCGCGTCTTGACCGGGTTGCGAGCGGCGCCGAGCATGCCGCGCGCGGTTGCGTAGTGGGGCTCGAGCTCGCGTTTCCAGTCGGCGAGCTTGCCCCACGAGCCGCCGTTGAAGAACGCGTCTTTCGGAGTGGGCAGCGTATTGGCGTACACCAAAGAACCGCCTCCGACGCCGACACCATGCATGACCGTGACGTGCTCGAGAAAAGACATCTGAAAAATGCCGGAGAGGCCGAGCTCTGGCCGCCACATCCAGCGCTTGAGATCCCAATTCGACTTGGGAAAGTCGTCTTGGCCGTAGCGCTTGCCCTTCTCGATGACGAGCACCTTGTAGCCCTTCTCCGAGAGGCGCAGCGCCGAGACGCTGCCGCCGAAGCCTGACCCAATCACGATCGCATCGAAGTGGCTCATGATGCACCCTCTCGCAAACGACGCACGATCTCGAAGCGCACCCCTGCCCTGTCGAGGCGCTCGACCAAATGGTTACCGAACGCCGACGCGGGCGTGAGAAAGCCCGCGCGCGCAGGCAAAGCGTCCCGCTGTGTCGCCAGCAGAAGCGCCGCCTCCGACGCCATCTTGGCCGTCTCTTCGTACGCGTCGCCGCCCGACACACGAGCGATGACCTTCTCGGCTTCGGACTTGGCCAGGATTGTCACACGGAAGAAGCCACGGGTGCGAGCGTCAGCCGAGGGGCCGTCGCCGGCGCGCTTGAGGCGGCTCATCAGCGTGCGCGCTGGCCCGAGCTGCGCAAGGCCGATGGCACCGCCGACGCCCACAGCCAAGCCCACGGCTTTGCCGAGCGAGCCGACACGCACGTAATGGCCATACGAAAACGCAGGCCCGTACAGGTCGAGAGCACCTGCCGATCGAAGCACAATCTGCGGATCGATCGACGGCATCGGCAATACCCAACCGCTCACCTCCGGCTCGAAGCGAGGCCGGAGCGGGCGAGCGGTCACACGGCGACCGGGCGACGTGAGGTGCGGGATATTGCGTTTGTCTTTGTCGCGCAGCGACGCGAAGGCGCCCAATGCGCTCTGCCAGGTGCCGCCCGAGAAGCCACCGCTCGCGTGCACGAAAGCCTCGACCTCGACCGGCCCTGTCGGACGCATCGCATCCATCACGAAGAAGACACCGAGATCGTGAGGCACGCTGTCGAAGCCGGCACACGGGACCAGGCGGACCCCGGCCGCGTTGGCAGCGCCTTCGTACTTGTGGATCATGTTGGCGACGAACTCTGGCTCACCGGTCACGTCGACATAGTCGGTACCCGCGGCGATGCACGCCTCGACCACCGGCTCACCGAGCTTCGCGTAAGGCCCGACTGTGGTGAGCACCACGCGTGCGCTCATGGCGAGGCGTGCAAGCGATGCCGGCTCGCTGGCGCTCGCCACCAGGTACGGAACCTCGACGCTCGACTTGGAGCGCAGCTCTTGGGAGCGCTCGGCGAGCTTCTCCTCGTCACGCCCAGCGATGGCCCAGCGCAGGGCGGGCTTGCTGCGCGCGAGGTAGTCCGTCACCAGCGAGCCGGTGTAGCCAGTCGCTCCGAAAACGACGATGTCGTAGTCCCTCGCCATCGCGGCTCACGATACTCGGGGTTTCTGGCCGGGCAAGCGCCGTCGCTACTGATTGCAGCGATCCGCGATGTCGGCCCCGGCCTCTTCGGTCATCGGGCCGACGCCGCCCATCTGGCTGCGTTGCTCGGTGGTGAGGCTGCGCGCCTTGGCGATCTCGCCGAGCACGTCTGCTCCCTCGGTGGGGGTGCGCTCGAACGTCGCGTAGTCGACGTTGAATAGACCGAAGCGGGGGCCAAAGCCCTCGACCCACTCGAAGTTGTCGTACAGGCTCCAGTGGTAGTAGCCGCGCACGTCGACGCCTTCTTGTTTGGCGCGGTCGATCTGCTCGAGCGACCGAACTACGTGCTCGGCGCGGCGACGGCCTGTCTCCGTGGCGATGCCCGACTCGGACACGACGAGCGGCAGGCTCGGCCAACGTGCCGAAAAGTCGCTCAGCACTTCGTACAGGCCCGGCTCGTAATATTCGTACTTCATGGCCGGCACACACTTGGTCTTGTCGTCGTTGAGCGGCGGCACACAGGAGCCGAAGTCGATGTTGGCGAAACAGGGGGTGAGCTTCAGCACGGGCACGAGCGGGTCTTTGCCGGTCACGCCGCTGCGAAAGTAGTACTGCACGCCGAGCCAATCGACGGTGCCGGCGATCTCCGGCACATCCATGTCCGGCTCGCCATCGAGATCCGAGTCGAAGGTGCCGTTCAGCACCGACTCGACGAACAGGTAGTGGTAGACGTAGCGCGCTCGCTCGGCCGCCGCGACGTCGTCCGGCTCTTCGCTGACCGAGTTGTTGCGAGAAGGCACGAAGGCGCCGACGCTGAGCGTAAAGCCGATGTCCGCGCTATTGCCGTCACCGTCCGCGTCGACAGTGTCGCTCGCCTTGATGGCGCTGTAGATGGCAGCGTGGATCTTGAGATAGTCGAGCACCACCGGAATGAACTCACCGAGCAAGCTGCTCTCCGCCAGAATCGTCGTCTTGCCAGGGGGAAAGCTGCCTACACCATAGGCTGCCAGCAGGTAGTTCACCGGCTCGTTCACCGTGCCCCACTCGTCGACGCGGTCGCCGAAGCGCTCGGCCAACAGCGTGGCGTGCTGGCGAAACTCTTCGATGATGAGCGGGCCGCCTTCGGGGTGACCATAGCCGCACAAGTTCTCGTCGTTGGGCCCAGCAGCGCAGTCTTCACGCGGGTCCATCACCCAGATCGGGTTCGAGAAGTGATGCACCGTGATCATGGGCCGGATGCCAGCCTCGATCAGGGCGTCTATCTGATCGCTGTAATGCTGGAGCGCAGCTTCGTCGATCACGTCCCGTTCGGGCTCGACGCGCGCCCACTCGATGCTGAAGCGGTAGGAGTCGACGCCGAGATCGACGAGCAGCTGAATGTCCTCGCTGCTCATCGAGTAGCCCATCGAAGCGTCGCCGACGGGTGCCTTGCCTTTGCCGAGCCCGCCCTGCTCTTCAGGCAGCGTGAAGAACCACCAGTCGGTGTCTTGGTTCTGATCTTCTATCTGGGTGGCGGCCGTCGCTGCGCCGAAGCGAAAGCTCCCCTTGCCGGCTTCGCTGGTGAGCGAGCCCATCTCGCTGAAGGCGATCGGCGCTGGCGGCGTTGGAGCAGAGCCGCCTCCCCCGGCGGCGTCGCTGTCACCACAGCCAATCACCAGCGGAAGGCACACCAACGAGCCAGCGACGAAGAGACCGAGCTTTCCAGACATCGACCGCGATTCTAGCGGACCTGGCCCACGTACAGGCGTGACAAGATCTCGCCGAGGCGATCGCGGTCGGTGTTGCCTGAAAGCCGACGCGTCGCTTCGATGTACGCCGGCAAGTAACGAATTCGCGCAGGCAGTCGGGGCGTCCCGAGCTTCGCGATGCGCAAGATCTGCTGAAAGCGCCGACTGCCTGCTGCGCCGCCGCGATCGAGCCCAAAACCTTGCGCCAGCCGTTCAGGCAGAAGATGCGCGGTGAACGTGCAGTAGTCCTGTGAGACCAGGCGGCCGAGCGGATTTCGCGGATGCATGATCAGCCGGCCGATCTCCGCTGCTGGTGCGGTGATCTCCAGCTTTGGGCCGGCCAGCGTCTCCGCCACGTATTGCTCGAACGCCGCGAAGCTCGGCGGCAACGCGTCGGCGATCCCGAAGAGCAACCCGAAGCGCCGATTCTCCTCGTAGTAGCGCTGCTTTTCAGCGGCGGAGAGCGGTCGCACGACGCGATCGAACAGCCACAGCGAAGTGTCCCACAAGGTCGCCAGCACCCAGACCTTGGCAGCGCGATCGCGCGCGTCGTACACGTGGCTGGCTGCCAAGCCGCCTGCTTCTTCGCCGATCACGCCGCGAATGCGCGAGTGCACGGCATACACCGCGCGAGCCGCCTGGGTCGCCTCGCTGAGATCGCCGAACACCATCCGAAAGATGCGGCGAAAGGTGCCGCGGAAGCGGGTGAGTGGGTCGCTGCGCGTCACCGAATGTTCGCCCACTGCGACGCCCACATAAGGATGAGCGAGCTGCAATAGCGCGGCCCTACCAGCGCCCAAAAAAATGATCGCTTCACGAGCCACCTCCCACACGAGTGTGTCGGGCCCAAAGACGCCGGCCCGCGGATCCGTGGTTTCGGCCCAAAGGCGCGCGAGATCGCGGTCGAGGTCGGACTGAGAGACGCGTTCCCCCATGCCCGGCGCCTCGCTTCAGAACCCGACCACGCGGTTACGACCGCTGTCTTTCGCACGGTAGAGGCGCCCATCTGCGGTGCCCAAGAGCGCCGCGCGATCGAGCGTCGCGAGCTCGGCAGTGCAGGCGACGCCCGCGCTGGCCGTCACGCGGATCAACGACTCACCGAATTGGACCGGCGTCGATTCGATGGCGACGCGCAGACGCTCGGCCGCGACAATCGCCTCGGCGTTGTTGATGCCACGCATCACGAGCACGAACTCTTCGCCACCGTAACGCGCCACCACGTCCTCCGTGCGGAGGCCTTGATGGAGCACGCCAGACACGGCGCGTAACACTGCGTCGCCTGCGAGGTGGCCATGGGTGTCGTTCACCTTCTTGAAAAAATCGACGTCGAAGATCGCGATCGACACGACGGTGCCATGGCGCTGCGCGTAGGCGAGCTCGGAGACGAGGCGCTCTTCCAGGTACTTGCGGTTGAAGGCGCCGGTGAGGCCGTCTTTGATGGCCGCCTCGTACACGCGGCGAAGCGAGGCCTCTTCTTGATCGCCGACCAACGCGAAGCGCATCATGGTGTGGAGACCAAGCTGAACGCGGTCCCCGTCGCGCAAATGAACGGCGCCGGTGGCCCGCGTGTCGTTCACGAAGCTGCCGTTGGTCGAGCCGCCGTCTTTGATGACGTAGTCGTTGCCGACGCGAACCACGTTGGCGTGTTCCCGCGACAGGCTCGGGTCGTCGAAGGGGTAGGTGCACTCGGTGGAGCGACCAAAGCTCACGATCTCGCCCTTCGGCACCGACAGCACCCGACCGGCTTCTACGCCGCTCGTCACGGTGAAAACGCCGATGCGCTTCATCGCAGCGGGGTCGACATCGACGACGTGCGTCTTCGCAGATTCTGGCCCGTTGGGCTTCGCCATCCAGCTCAGCGTCGCGTGATCTGGGAATTCGCACAAGCGGATCACTGGCAAGAAAGTTCGGACTCTTCCGCACCTTGAGCCGCAGGCGCAGTTGATTGTGCCAACGACCAAGCCACCCGTGATATGAATCTTGGGTGCTCCTCGGAGACGCGCCGCTCACCTTTCGAGAGTTTGTGACGCACGAAGAGGTCCCGCTAGCCGCTATCTTCCGGGAGATCCTGGAGTCAATCGCGGGTCGCACCGATGCTGTCCTGTTTGGGGCGCACGCGGTCAACGCATACTGCGATCCGGAGCGCATGACTCAGGATGTCGACCTGCTCTCCACGCAAGCCGTCGAGCTCGCCGAGCACCTCCGAGTACGACTCACGGAACGCCTCCCCATCGCGGCACGTGTACGCGAGGTCGTCCCCGGTCTGGGCTTTCGCGTTTATCAGGTTCGCAAGCCGTCGAACCGACATCTCGTGGATGTCCGCCAGACCGAGAGGCTGCCGCCCTCGCAGGCATTCGAGGGCATCCGCGTGATCGCTCCGCCCGAGCTCGTCGCCATGAAGGTGATAAGCCTCGTCCATCGCGCGGGCCGCCCGAAGGGCGGTACAGATCTGGTCGACGTTCAACGTCTTCTGCTCGCTTTCCCCGATCTCCAGACCGAGGAGGGCCGCGTGTTCGACTGCCTGCGAGTGCTCAGCGCACCCGAGGTCGCTATCTCCCGCTGGCGCGAGCTCGCCCATGCTCCCATTCAGCCGGACGAGGACGAGGGGTACTGACGCGACGAGCCAGCTCCTGTGCTCTGCTCCTTCGAGATCTTGACCGCGATCCTGGCAAGAAAGTTCGGACTCTTCCGCACCTTGGGCTACCCTCGTCCGGGGCATGAGATACCTGTACGGCGATTCCAAGCCGTTCCCGCTGACCTTCGACTTTCTCGTAACGCTCGAAGCCTTCATGACCGCGGCGACGCGAGTCGTTCAGCTGGAATCGGACGCAGCAAGGCAGACGCACGCGTTGACCGAGGTCAATCAAGATCGGCTCCGTTCGGTCGACATGATCGAAGGGCTGCACCAGGCCCTGTTGGTCTCGATCGGTCAGGTAATGAGCGCTGCAGGGCCGCGCGGCACGATGTCCGACGTCGAGCCGCCTGCGGGCGCACAAGAGTACACGCAGCGCATGAAAGACTACTCAGCGCGGCTGATTCAGGAAAAGCGTCAGTTCGCCAAAGCCGCGACCGACAAAGAAAACGCCGATCTCTTCGCGGAGAACGAACGGCGCGCGGCCGACATCAAGCAACACCTCGATCACTTCTTTCGCGTGGCGCAGCTTCCCGTGCTCACGTCGCGCATTTCGCTCAAGCTGATCGACGGCACAAAAGAGCCGCGCGCCGAGCTCGGCGTGGTGTTCCGCAACCAAGGCGAGGTCGTCACGAGCTTCATCCTCAGCCCTGTGCACCACCCTGTCTGGGCCGGCCCCCGCAAAGTCTCCGACTTCATGCAGGGCTTCGATCTGACTGTCGGCGCCAAGAAGAGCTTCTTCAAGAGCGTGGTCTCGCCAGAGCTCGTGAAGCTCGACGACTACATCATCAGCCGCGCCGACGTTCACGGCCGCGGCGGCGAGATCTCGCTGCGCAAGGGTCCTGGCCTGAAGGACTCGTACATCTTCAAGATTCAAAAGTCGGACAAGGGCTTGAGCGGCGAGTTCGAGCACCCCGACGACCCCAACTCGAAAGCGCTCTCGCCTGCCCTGGCCATCGACGACGCCACCAAAGTCGACCAGCTGTGCCAGGTCATCCGCCAGAGCTTTCAGGAGCTGTTCACCAGCCGAGAGTCGGTTGTACGCATCGATCTCGACGGCAAAGACGTTTACAAGAATCACCTCGGCCTCGCGCTGGTGTCGCGCTTGGTCAAGGCGTTCGCGCCCATCGTCGAGGAGGTCACCGGGCGCAGCCCCAGCGAAGCAGAGCTGAGCCTCAAGCGCGAGGACGACGCCGGAAAACGCGAAGAGCTCTATCTGCGCCGAGAAGAGCTGTTGAAGAAGCTGCAACCGCTCAACGCCGAGGGCCGCGCGTATTTCGCGCCGCTCGGGCTGGATGATTGGGTGCCGACGCTTACTGTGCGACCGCCCGACGCCGGTTAGCCGATTTTGACGGCTTTGAAGGCGCCGACGAGATCCGCGCGCAGCTCGTTGTTGCGCACGTGCCTCGCCCCGCCCGTGGTCTCTCCCTCCGAAGAAAGGATCCGCCGCAGGGCGTGCCGCTTTACAAGAAGTGATGCGCGCGGCCTGACCGCTTCCCGCATGACCGAACACGCAAGGCCCGATACAGTCGTCGCGACTCTTCCAAAGGAGCATCTCATGAACGACCGTGAAGCCATCGCAGGTTTTCGAATCCTTGCTCTTGTCGCGCGCGCCGACGGCGTCATCAAGGATGAAGAAAAAGAGGCAATGGCCGCAGCCCTGGAGGGCCGCGAGTCGCCGACGCTCGACGAAATTCTCAACGAGACCTACGATCTCGCCGAGGAGCTCGCGGCAATCGTGACGCCAGCAGTTCGGGCCGAAACTTACAAGAGCGCGTATGCGCTCGCCAACGCCGACGGCGAATGCTCGGCGGAAGAAAAGGCGCTGCTAGAGCGCATACGCCAGGGGTTCGGCTTGGACGCGTCGCAGACCAGTCTGCTCGACCGCGTCTTGCGCGAGACGAAGGAGACAGTGCTGCTCAGTGCGATCGACAAGATCGACGACCCGGAGCTGCGCGCGAAAGAGATCCGTGAAGACACGCTGAAATACTCGGTGTTCAGCGCAGTGCTCGGCGCATTCCCGATCCCAGGCATCGCGATTGCGACGGATCTGGCGGTCGTCGCGCTGCAAGCCAAGCTCGTTCGCGACATCGGTCAATACTATGGCCACAAGCTGGATGCGCGCTCCGCACGGGCCATCTTGGGCGGCTTGAGCATCGGCACCGCGGCGCGAATCGCCGTCGCCAATCTGGTGAAGTTCGTCCCTGGTTGGGGCAGCGTGTTCGGTGCGACCAGCAGCTTTGCGGCGACCTTCGCCCTCGGCAAGATCGTCGACTCGTACTTCGCGGGCGGCGCCAAGGGCGACCTTGCCTCGTTCAAAGCCGACTTCAAAGCGGCCGAAAAAGAAGGCAAAAAGGCTTACGAAGCGAACAAGGAAGAGATCGCCAAAAAGAAAGAGGCGACCAAAGCCGAGATCGAGAAGCTCAATGCGGCGCTCGAGAAGGGCGACATCACGCAAGCCGAGTACGAGCAGGGCACCGCCAAGCTCGCTTGACGTCTAAGGGCAAGCGTTGCGTTCTGCGGATCGTCGGCGGTCTGCCGCGCTCGCCGTGGGCCAGCGCTGATGACCAAGCGCCGCACGCGCCGACGAGTTGCTCCGCGGCCTTTCGTCGCACAGTCGACAGACTGCCGTCGAGAACATGCTCGCTCATTCAGAGAGGGGGCCAGCCAGCGCGCTGGTGAATACCCGCAACCTGCGCGGGCGTGAGCTTCAAGAGCGAAGGCAGCATGGCAAGGTGCGCCTTCTCCGCCTCCGAGTCCTGGCTGATCGAGAGACCGGAAACCAAGTAGAACTGCTCCGCCAGCTCGGGCGTCTTCACCTGGGACGCGAGCAGCATGATCGGCTTCGGCGCGTCGAGCTCCTTCAGGAACGCTTCTCGTTCCGCCGGGCCGATGCCGCCGCGATCGATGCGCGACAGGATGTCGGCGCGCTCCTTGTCGTCCAGCGTACCGTCGGCGAAGGACGCCGCGATCATCGCTCGCACGAGCAGCAGCGCGTCGCGTTGCTGTTCCTGGCTCGGCGCGGGTGCGGCTGCGCTCGGTGCCGGCGCCGCCAGAGGGGCTGCGTCCGCCGCTTGGTAGCCCGGAGGCTGCTGCGGAAGCGCGCCGTAGTTCACCGGCGGAGGCGCAGGTGCGCCAGGAGGCGGACCATAGCCCACGTTCTGTGGCGGCGCGTAGCCCGGTGGCGCGTAGCCCGGTGGCGCGTGGCCCGGTGGCGCGTGGCCCGGTGGCGCGTAGCCCGGTGGCGCGTAGCCCTGTGGCGCGTAGCCCTGCGCCATCGGAGCCGCCGGGGGCGGGGCATAGCCCTGTTGCTGTGGCTGCTGCTGCGGCGACTGGTGCTGCTGATACTCGTACCCGGGCGCGGTGAACCCGTCGCTGCGCATTCCGCCCGAGTTGCCCAAGATGCCGCCCAGGAAGCCGGGGCCTCCGCCGCCTGCGGGCTGCATGCCCTGGCCACCCATCCCGGGTCCCATCATGCCGGGCTGACCGCCCATCATCCCGGGCTGACCGCCCATCATCCCGGGCTGACCCGGGTTCTGGGCGCCGGTGAAATGCTTGTACGCGAGATAGCCGAGCCCCCCGACCGCAGCCACGCCGACCGCGCCGACCGCCATCGTGCCTACGCCGATGCCACCGCCGCCGTCGCGTCTGTCGTCGTCGTCGCGACGGCGACGGTTGTCGTCCGGTCCTCGACCGCGCCCGTAGTCGGAGTTGAGCAGCGCCCCTAACAGATGACTTGCGTCCATGCACCGGATTGTCGTGGTGAGCGCGGTGCGGGGGCAACCAAGAATCGCTCGCGCCTGCCGTTCTTGCGTCTTGCGACCATGACCGGCATGAAGCGATACTTCGGCTATGGCGAGCGTATGTGACGGCTGCGGGGCTGCTGACGACGGAACCAGCGCCGTCTGCAAGTTCTGCAAACACCCCTATTCGCAGGAGATCGTAGACTCGGCGCTGCGGTGCCCCAACTGCGCAACACCGAATCGAGGCGAGCGCACGCAGTGTGGAGCATGCGGTGCCAGCCTGCTGGTCACTTGCCTGTTCTGCAACCACGGCTCGCCGCTGCGCGAGGCGGCTTGCGTGTCATGCGGAGAGCCGTTCGCCGGCGCTCAGGAGCGAAAGAGCGCGCAGCAAGCCGACAAAATGATCGACGCCGTGGGCAGCGTACTGGGTGCCCTCACTGGCAGCGCCCCCATCCGCTCGGGCTCGGGCTCCAGCGCGCGGTCGCGCGACGATGACGAGCCGCCGCGGCGCGGGGGCGGGAGCGGCGGCGGGGGCCGGAGCGGCGGCGGGGGCGGCGATGCGCCCCCCATGGACAGCTAGCTAGCTAAGGGCCTGTTCAGAAACAACTGGTAGCGAGGCAGCCGAGCACCTGCGCGAGGCTTTTGCCTGACGAGCGAGCACCGGAAGCCTCTTGCAGGCTGAGGAGCGGAGTGACGAGGCCGCCAGCCGCAGCGAGAGCATCGGCTGTCGCAGTACAGTTGTTTCTGAACAGGCCCTTAGCCGCAGCGCCTGCTTACTTTGTCATCTTCGGCGCGCCGCTGGCGGAGGCGCTGGAGGTGGCCGTCGACGAGGCCGTGGACGTGGAGGTCATCGTCGGCGCGGCCGTCGCAGTGACCATCGTCGTGGCGGTCGAGGTCGCGGTCGTCTTCGCCGAGCCGCTGGCCTTGGAGGTCGCGGAGGACGTGGACGTTCCGCCGGAGCCGTCGCAACCGACCAGAGCGGCGGACGACAGCAGGGCGGACGCGAACAGCAACTTGCTCAGGATTGAACGGTTCATTTTTTTCACTTTCAGGGTCGGGGTGAGGGCCGACTCAGACATCGACGCGCCACACGAAGTACTGCCCACTCGAGGGGTCCCAATCGAGGACCTGGTTCTCGTTCACGCGAATCAGCTTGCGATCGCGACCACGGATGGTCTTCCAAGTGCCTTCCATTGCGGCACTCGGGAAGAGATCTTGGCGGCCCTCGCGGTCGACTTCCCAGACCCGGTACTCGCCAGTCGCCGGCTCCCAGTCGAGCATCTTGTTCTTGCTCAAGTACACGAGGTCGTGGCCGCGGCGGATCGACTTCCAGTTGCCTTCGACCACCGCCCGGCCCGGGAACGGGTCCGTGGTGTTGTAACGATCGACCTGCCACACCTTGTAGTCGCCGCCCGCTGCGTCCCAGTCGAGCATCAGGTCGCCGTCGAGATAGATGAGCTCGTGGTCGCCGCGGATCGTCTCCCAGCGGCCCTCGGCTGTGAGCTCGGGAAACGGATCGCCGCCCTCTGCGTTGCGATCGAACTTCCAGACGCGGAACTTGCCGGACGACGACTCGAAGTCGAGCACGCGATCCTTGAACAGGTAGACCAGCTGATGACCACGGCCGACGCTCTCCCAGCGGCCCTCACAGATCGCCCGCCCGGGCAGCGGGTCCGAGCCGTGCGACGGCGTCTGGTCGTACTCCCAGAGCCGGTACTGGCCCGAAGACGGTTGCCAGTCGAGCATGCGATCACCACCCATGAAGACGAGCTCATGCCCGCTCCGGATCGTCTCCCACCGTCCCTCAGTCAGCGCGCTCGGAAACGGATCACTCATGACAGCCTCCCTCGTTTAGTAAGGACTCGCGGTGATACGCCAACGTGGCCCCGCTGCGCAATGGCGATCCCGCTCCGACGTGCCGCACCTGGGCCAAGTGCGCTATTCTTCGTGCGGTGAAGGTCGCCAGCCTCTCTTTCGCGGCGCTCTAGTTCTAGTCGATCGCCTGTCACGACTGCACCCATCCCCGGTGGCGGTCACGACAGCGAGATCGGTGGTGCGGCGGCTGTCAGCCAGGCCTGCAGTCGCTACTGCGATGCGTCTTCTTTGACGCTCTGCAGGGCCAGCCTTTGCGAGTCTTCCTGCGCGAGCATGTTCCGCGGCTCGTGCGACGAGGCGCTCGCGGCGGTCCTCGAGTGTGTTCCGGAGCAGCTCACCCAAACATGTTTGGTGGTGACGCGCAGCGACCCACAGAGCGGGGCATGCAGCGCCGCATTCAGCGATCTCGCCGACTGCGAAGCCTGTGGAAACGGCTCCGCCAGACTGGCAGGAAAATCTGGCTGCAGCGGGGCGTACGCTTGCGGGTTTGCGGCAAGCTGCGACGACGACCGTCAGTGCACGTGCTGGCGCGGAGATGAGCCCGTCGGCGTCTGCCAAGCCATCATCGGCGGCATTGACGGTTGTCTGCCTGGCTCCAGCTGTTGCAGCGCATTTCTCTGACCGGCATGCCGAGCGAGCGCTCTCGGTCGGCGACGGTTTCCCAGGGCCCAGCTTGGAAGAGCCGCGCTGGCTGTTCATCTCGTACCCGACGCAGACTCGGCATTAGTTGAGCTCGCTCGGCTCGATTTCGCGCTCTGGGTCGTCGACCTCATCGTCTTCGTCTGAGTTTGCGACCGGCCCTGCTTGGTGCAGAACCATGCGCCATGTATCGCCATCGAGCGCGAAGGCGTTGGTTGCGACCAGTCTGCTCGCACCGATCGCCTCGTAACAAACGACGAGCGCGTGGTTGCCGAGCAAGTGCGCTTTGGCACGTACGCAGCGCACCACGGGTGACGACGGATTTTGGAGGATGCGACGCCAGCTCGCCAGCACCCGCGCCCGCCCTTCCAGGGCTGCCCAACCCGGGTGCACGCAGACCACCGGGAGCGTCTCATGCCAGACAGCGCTCATCGCTGCGACGTCACGATTTGCAAACGCACGATAAAAGCGCTCGTTGATTTCGAGCACGGCTTCGGCCGACTGGGACGCCATGCCAGCATGCTGCTTGGCGCGCGTCGCGGACGCAAGGAGTGGAGGCCGAAGGCTTACAGACAGAAGCTGCCGTCACCGTTGGTGAGCACGATGCAGGGCTCGTCTTTCTGAGAACCGCCAGTCTTCTGGGTGGGGGGCGCGCTCGAGCTCTGTGTGACGCTGGCCGGCTTGGTTACGGACTTCTTGGTGGTCACCGTCGCAGCAGCTGCGTTCTTCGTCGTCTTTTTCTGCTTCGGGTCCGAGCTGACGACCTCGGCGACCGTTTCGCGCTTCGCTGTGTCACAGCGGGTGGTCCGCAGACCTCCGTGCGTATGGCGGCTCTTGTCACCGGCGGTTTCGGTCGCCTTTTTTGCTGTCGTCGTCTCGACGACCAGATCAAGCTCATCACCCGAGCTCTGAACCGTCGCCGCCGACAGCTTCATGCCGTCGATCCACGCGTCGAGCACCTTGCCCTGGAACGTGAGCCGGTTCTGCGTCTCGTCAGCGAAGGCGATCAGCGTGAGCACACGCCCGACGTAGCCGCTCAATCGCAGGGTCGTCTCTTCGATGAGCTCGTCGGGCTTGAGCGACAGCAGCTCGGATGCCGAAAGGCCATTGAGCGTGAGCTTCACGTCGGTGCCTTCGAGCTTCACTTCGGGCTTCAATGCGCTCATGTCCGGGCGCTTGCCGGTCTGCTCTTCGATCACGTCCGCCACGACCCGCTTGGCGCTCTGAAGAACGTCTTCGTGCAGCGAGGTGACGGCCATCGGATAGCGCAGCAGTGCGACGGAGTTCATCGTCTTCGCGTCGTCGACAGCGCGGCGCAGATTGATCAGCGCCACACCGACTCGCTTCTTGGTCGCTTCATCGGCTTTGCCCGCCTCTTCTCGGACGCTGACCAAGAAGGCATCTTTCTTGGGGTCGATGGCGTCTTCCGCCTTGTCGATCTTGGCTTCGAGCGCTTCGACCTGCTTGTCGATTTCCGCTTTCGTCTCCTCGCTCGCGCCTTTGGCGGAGCGCGACAGCTCGAGCTCGGCCTTCTCCGACTTCAGCGCGGCGATCTCGCCGTGCATCGCGGCCACTTCTTTGTAGGTAGTAGCCAGCGTGCCGCTGGTCGCAGCCAGCAGGTTCTCGTGTTCCTTCTCTTTCGAGCAGATGCCGGAGAAGTGCGAGTACCAGGCCTCAGCTGGCGCGACCCGCAGCTTGCCCCCTTTGGCGCCGGCTGCGTAGGTGTCGTCGGCGGCGATGCCCTCGAGCAGGGCCTTCGCGTCGTCCTTCTTGATCGCAGTGCCTTGCACCCACTTCGAATCGCTGTCGAGCGCCGTCTGGCCAAGCAGACGATCGACTTGTTCGGAGGTCATGCTGGCGACCTCGGCCCGCCGAACCACGACGCTCATCGGCGCCGATTCGTTCAACGCCCAAGCGGCTTTGGGATTGGTCAAGGCTCCCAGCGCGCCACAGCCCGTCGACGAAAAAGCGAGCAGCGCCAGTACACCGGCCTCGAGCAAGCTGCTTCGGCCCAAAAACCCCACCCGCTTTGTGATGCTCATCGCTACTACCTCAGCTGGAAACAACTCGACGCGGCCGCTCCTACGGTGTGGGTCTCGGTATCTTCCCCGCTTACAGCAAACCTCGGGGGCGCTCAGTCGTAGCAGGGGCAACGCTCGGAGTCGTCGAAGGCCCGCACCCATCGCGTGATCAGGGACCTTGTTTGCCAGCGTCGGTGAGCACCCAATCTTTTCCTGTATCGTCGGTGGCCTTGGCCAGGCCCTCAGCTTCCAGCTCCCTCCACAAGTCCCTCTCGTTCTCGCTGAACAGGGAAAAGCGGGCCTCGGGCGAACGCCCGCCTTTCACCCACGCCGCATGATGTTCCGAGAAAAAGGCCGCCGCGGAAGGAGACAAGGACATGCTGAACCTCCGACGTCGCAGCATAGGGCGACGCTCACAGGCAGCGTAACCCGGGTCTCGAGGCCCGGAGCTGACGCATTCTTCCTCAGGTTTGCGGGCCGATCTTGGTCCGGGAGAATTTTCTCAACTTTCTAGGCAACTGGCGGGCCGGGTCGTCGATATCCCAGCATGCAGAGTGTCAGATCAGTTGCCCGGGCAGCGTGTCTAGCGATCTTGTTCGGCGTCCCCCTCGGCTGTGGCGACGGCGCAGAGGTGTGCGTCCCGGGTGCGCAGCAGTCGTGCCCCTGCGCCGGCGGTGAGAGCGGAGCCCAGACCTGCAATGCAGACGGCACGGGATTTCAAACGTGCGAATGTGTGAACGAAGACGGGGCGTTCGGCGCAGGCCCAGGCGCTGGAGGCAGCACACCGGCCAACGAGGTTGGGTCCAGCACCAGCGGTCCGCCGGGCAGCGGGGGCGTGCCGAACAATGGCGGCGGGTTTGGCAGCGGCGGCGGGTTCAGCAGCGGAGGCGGCTTTGGCAGCGGCCCGAGTGGCTTCGCGTGTGCGGCCGAGCTCGATCCCAACTGCCCTGCGCTCGACGCGGTCGCGTGCGCGTGCGCCGGCTGCTCGGCTGATTGCGCGCAAAGCGACTGCGTGTGCCCGATCTGCGCGACCGACAACTACTGCAGTGACCCCGGGACCTGCCTCGACGACGGCTCATGTGACCCGTGGTCAGAGGGCTGCATCTGCGCTGACTGCGCTGACCACCCGTCCTGCTGAGCCAAATGAGCGAGCATGGTTCTCGACGGGGCTGTCACCAGCTGCAGCGCGAAAGGCGTCAGGCTTCAGGGCCACAGGCCTGAAGCCCTGAAGCCTGTGGCCTTTTTCAATGAAAGTCGCGCGACTTGGCCGGCAACTCGGCGCCCGCTCCCTCTGCCGTCCTAGGAACAGGCAACTCGAGGCGCTCGACGCTGCGAACAAGCACATGAATGACCTCGCCCTCGCGCTCGAGCATGCCGGCGACGACCAGCAGCTTGCTGTGGACCACTGCGTGTCGATAGCGATCGAAGACCGGCACTGTGACGACTAGATTGATGACGCCAGTCTCGTCTTCGAGCGTGACGAAGGTGACGCCGCTGGCGGTTTGAGGGCGCTGCCTACCAATCACCAAGCCAGCCACCTTGATGCTGGCGCCATTTCGCAGAGTGGGAAGATCGCTGGCGCGTACGACGTGCTCTTGCTTCAGGCGCGGGCGAATATGACGCATCGGATGATCATCGATCGAGAGACCCAAGCGCCCATAATCGAGCAACAGTTGCTCGACCGGGCGAATGGCCGGTAGCCTCGGCGACGAAGTGGCACGCTCGAGATCACAACCAGCATAGAGGCCATCGAGGCGAGGCGCGTGAGCGCGCCACATTGCATTGCGACGCCCTGGCTCGAGCGGCTCGAGCGCGCCTGCCTCTGCCAGCGCAGCGAGCTCGTTCTTTTTCAGGCCAGTGCGCCTGGCGAGATCACCCACGCTGACGAAGCGAGCCTCGCGCCGCGCGGCTTCGATGGCATGGCCCGCGTCTTCACCGATACCGGAGATCTGCCGAAAGCCGAGCCGCAGCGCGAGCGAGTCGACCGAGCCGGCACAAGGCTGCATCAGGTTGTTCCAGTCACTCTCGAAAATATCCGGCGCACGCACCGTGACACCATGGCGTTGCGCGTCTTGCACGATGCTCGACGGGCTGTAAAAGCCCATCGGCTGCGAGTTCAAGAGGGCGCACGCAAACAGCCCAGCATGGTGCGTCTTCAGCCAGGAAGAGGCATAGACGATCAGCGCAAAGCTTGCCGCATGCGACTCGGGAAAGCCATATTCACCGAAGCCTTGCACTTGCTTGTACAGCGCCTCACCAAACTCGCTGGCAATGCCGATCTTCGCGAAGCCGGCGAGCAACCTGTCTCGATGACGCTCGAGCCGACCGTGCTTCTTCCACGCGGCCATGTCGCGGCGCAGCTGATCTGCCTCACCGGCGCTATAGCCTGCGCCCACCATTGCGATCTGCATGACTTGCTCTTGAAACAGTGGCACACCCAGCGTGCGCTCGAGAATCGGCTCGAGCACCTTGTGCGGCGCACGGGCTGCCTCTTTGCCTGTGCGACGGCGCAAATAGGGATGCACCATACCGCCTTGAATCGGCCCCGGGCGTACGATGGCGACCTCGATCACCAGATCGTAGAAGCAGCGCGGTCGCAAGCGCGGCAGCATTGCCATTTGCGCGCGACTCTCGATCTGAAAGACGCCAACAGTGTCGGCGTGGCAGATCGCGTCGTAGACGACAGGGTCCTCTGCCGGGATGCGCGCCATCTCGTCGATCGGATCGAAAAGGGCCGGCTTTGCGCCGTGGTGAAGACCATGCTGATGAATCAGCTCGAGGCTCTTGCGTACACACGTGAGCATGCCCAGCCCGAGCACGTCGACTTTGAAGAAGCCCAGCGTGTCGATGTCGTCCTTGTCCCACGGAATGACGGTGCGCCCCTCCATACGGGCGGGTTCGATGGGCGCGATGTTGTCGAGCGGCTCGGACGACAGAATGAAGCCGCCGACATGAATGGACAGGTGGCGCGGCGCGCCCTCCATCTGGCGGGCGACCGTGATGGCTTTGAGCACCCGTTCGTCGCTGGGGTCGAGACCGACGTCACTGACCGTGCGCTCGTTCACGTCGGCGAGGTCGTAGCGAAAGATGACGCTACTCAGGCGGTCGACCTGATCCATCGATAAGCCGAAGGCCTTGCCCACCTCGCGCAACGCGCTGCGCCCGCGATAAGAGACCACCTCGCTCACCATTGCAGCGCGGCCACGGCCGTACTTTGCGTAGATTTCTTGGATGACTTCTTCGCGGCGCTCGTGTTCGAAGTCGACGTCGATATCCGGCGGCTCCGCGCGCTCGGCGGAGAGAAACCGCTCGAACAAGAGGTTCGAGCGCGCAGGGTCGACCGCCGTGACGCCCAGCGCATAACAGACTGCGCTATTGGCCGCGCTGCCTCGCCCTTGGCACAGAATGCGGCGACGGCGCGCCATCTCGACGACCTCGCTGACGCTCAAAAAATACGCAGAGACACCGATCTTGGCGATCAACGTGAGCTCTTTTTCGCATTGCGCGACGACTGTTGTCGGTGTGCCACGAGGGAATTGCTCGCGCGGGTAGCGCGACGCCAGACCCGCATACGTCAGCCGACGCAAGGCTTCGTCTGCCGACTCACCGGGCTCACACAGCTCTTCGCATGGAAAGCGATACTGAAGCTCGGAAAAGCAGAAGGTCAGACGAGACGCGATCTCCGCCGAGCGCTCGACCCAGCCTGGGTGATCACGAAATAGCGCGGCCATCTGGGCGGGCGAGCGCAGGCGCGCCTCACCATTGACAGAGAGGCCACGCCCCGCGCGGTCGAGCGTTGTTTTGTGGCGAATACAATAGACGACATCGGCCAGCGGCTTACGTGAAGGGTGGTGATAAAGCGCGCGCGAAGTGGCGAAGATCTCTGCACCCAACGTCTGGCTGAGGCGCACTGCCAGCTCGGCGCGCTTCTCGTCGAGGCCGTCGAGCAGGCGAAAGGTCGCGATGTGGGTGTGCCCGATAAAGGCAGCCAACACGCCGGCCCAGCCAGGCCCCCATTCGCAAAGGTCGACGTAACCGCCATGCAAGAGGGCTCGCTCTGTGGCGATCACCAGCTCGAGCCCAGTGCTGGCCGCTTCGAGATCAACCAGCTTGAGACGCGCCACCCCTTTTTCACGGCCGTCGTGCGCGCGCGTGAGAATGCGACACAAACTGCGATAACCCGCGTGATTCTGGATCAGCACGGTCACGGTCGCGGGCGCGCCGAGCGGTGGCGCGACGCCCTCGTAATCGATGGTGAGCTCAGCGCCGCTGACAAGCTTGCCGCCTCGCTCTTTGGTCTCGCGATACGCACGCACTAGACCATAAATGCCGTCACGGTCGGCGATACCAATGGCAGACAGCCCGAGCTCGCGTGAAGCTGCTACCAGCTCTTCAGGGTGAGAGGCGCCTTCCAAAAAAGAGAAATTGCTCTTCGCGCAGAGCTCGGCGAAGGCGACGCTCATTCCCACCAGCCGTGTAGAAACGCTTCACCCGTGTGGCGGTCGACGAATACCCACGCCTCCGCAGATGCGACATTCGATTCTGCCCCTTGAACGGCAGCCCCTTGAACGGCAACCCCTTGAACGGCAGCCCCTTGAACGGCAGCCCCTTGAACGGCAGCCCCTTGAACGGCAGCCAGGGTGACGCGCAGGTAATCGCGGTAAACCACCCCCTTGGACCACCAAGCCACCCCATCGATGCGGCGATCGAAGCGCACGCTTTGAATCGTGAAGACGTCTTTACCGATGAAGAGAGTGGTCTTCGGTCGCAACGCAGATAGGCGCCGCCCCCCATCGACAGTGAGCCCAAGCGGCACGGGCCTCGGCAACAGCCGCGCTGGCTCGGCTGGGCCGAGCTCATGAAGGCAGTCGAACAGTGCTAATTGCGAGATCTTGGCCTTGCGATTTTCGACGCGTATTGGCTGAGTCGGTGAGACGAGCTGCGAGCGCTTTTCAGGGCGATGATCGTCGACGGTCGCGAGCACACCGACCCGCTCGACCCCAATTTCTGCCGAGAGCTCGGACAAGAGCGCGGGCAATGCATCCGGGCTCACCGAGACATCGCGCGATAGATCGAGCTGTATTTCTGGCGCGCGCACGACACGAGACAAGCGAAGCTCGACGGCGACAGCAGGGGCCATCAACTCGAGGCTCTCGAGCTTGGCCTTGATGGCTCGGAACAAATCGTCTGTATGGGAGAGGGGCGCCGGCAGATCGATCGCGAGATCAGCCGACGGAGGCTGGGAACGATTGGCTTTGAGAAGCAAGATGGCTCGGTCGTACCGGATTGAAACATCGATGCGATTGCACGCTTGCCGCCGCCCCGAGAGCCGAGAAGAGAGCCTGGCGACGAGACCCCGCACGGCGAACACGAGCTGAGGTGCAGACTCGACGCCGTCTTCGAATGTCATGTGCTCGACGATGACTGCGGCAGGCTCGTAAGGGACGAGCGGACGCGCATCGATGCCATCGAGCCAAGCGAGCACCTCCCCCAATGCTGGCTTCTGGGCGTCGGCTTTGTCTTTGGAGGGACGCGATGAGGCCACGAACGGGCCGAGACGCGCAGCCAGTTGAGCGCGATCGATACGCATGATGTCGGCCAGCGAGAGCACGCCGAGGCGCCCGAAGAACACCACACAGTCGATGCCGAGCCCGAGCGCAGAGACAGGCAAAGGCGAGATGGCAACGCGCCCTTTCCCGGGTGGCGCGATACGCGGGACATCAGGGTGGACACCCGCATAACGTGCGAGCGCCTGCGCCAAGAAAGGCCCGTCCGAAATGGCGACAAGGGCGCGAAACCCGAGCCCGGCGACGCGCGCGACCATTTCTGTCTGCATCACGTTTTCACCAGCGAAGAGATGCTCGACGCCGGTGATGTCGATCACGACCGTATCGGCCGAGGTCACCTCGACGACAGGACCGAAGCCGAGCGCGACCTCGGCCACGAGCGCGAGGGCTTCATCGATGGCCCTGGGGGACAGACGCGCAAAAGAGATCTCGGCCGTACGTGCCATTGCCTCCGACACGCGCATTCCTGGCTGTACGCCGAGCCGCGCGGCGGCCTCGTCGACTGCGCCGACGAGGGCTGCGCCGGAGCTCTCTACCTGCTCGGTCTCGGCGTCGGGTGCGTGTCCGCCATCATCGGAGCCGTCACTGATCACGACGGCGAGCGGACCATTGCCGAGCGATGGGTGTGCGCGTCGCGCGAGCTCGCTCGGCAAGCGAGATAGAACGATGGCGGCGATACGACGCATGGCCCGCCTCAGCTTGCAATGGCGACAGGTGAACCCACGCGGCCGTGTCGCTCTTTTGCGACGCGCACCAACCATTGCCCACCACCACTCGTGAGCTGGCGCGTGAGCTCGAGCCGGAGCGAGACAGGCAATGGCAGCGCCCGATGTGAAGCGCTGTCGGTCAACAGCACCACGGTCGTATCGGTGCGCTCGACCGCGATGGCCAGGCGGCGCACGACTGTCGGCCAGCGCTCGAGGCGCACCGAATCGACGAGATGCGAAGCGGCGAGCAGAGCCCCCGGAAACCCCGCTGCCCCCGGAACCCCGACAGTGTCGACTGCGACGAGCGTAAAGGCGCGGCTCTCTGCGATGCGCACCGCCACTCGCGCGATCGCGTCGAGCGGCGGACGTACGACGAGCAAACGAGAAAGGTCGACGCGATTCGCGGTGAGCGCAGGCGCATGCAGGGTCGCCCACGGATCGACGAACGCACACCACGCGCCCACCGTCAGCGGATCACCGCTGCGCAGCCGCGCCTCTTGTTGCGCTGCGGAGCATGCAAGGAGCGCCAGTGATGTCGCGCGGGCGAGACCGCGGCTGGAGGCCACCTCGACCACGGCGCCGCGCGGTAGCCCGCCGTCTGGCAGCACCTCGTCGATCGAACGAGCCCAACCATCACTCAACGAAGCGCCAGCGGTTGGCAGCCGCCCTTGGAGCGGCAGCGCTTTCGCTTTGCAGTGTGCTTGTTGTGCGCCCGCCCGAGCATCGAGAAGAAGTGCCGAAAACTCCGCGAGGCGGGACATACTGAACACCCTAGCAGTAAACTGGGGCCTGCCAAAGCGGTAGCACTTGTCCATGACATTCAATGTCCGCCCCCGAGAAGCCTCGGGAATCGAGTCAGCTTCGGCTACAAATCGCTGGTCGCATGGACGCCGCCTATCACAAGCGACTGCTCATCTTTCTCAGCGTCGCTTCGTTCTTCGAGGGCTACGATTTTCTGGCGCTCGCCCAGCTCTTGCCGAACATACGCGCTCACTACGGCCTGACGCCGGAGCAGGGCGGCTTGTTGGTCGCCGTCGTCAACTTCGGCACGATGATCGCGTATCTGCTCGTTCGGCAGGCAGATCGCTGGGGCAGAAAGCGCGTCCTCGCGCTCACCATTCTCGGCTACGCGGTGACGTCGTTTCTCTCCGGCTTCGCGCCCAACGCGTGGGTCTTCGGCCTCTTGCAAATGCTCGCACGTGTATTTCTGATCGGCGAGTGGGCCGTGTCGATGGTGATCGCCGCCGAAGAGTTTCCTGCAGACAAACGCGGCAGCGCGATGGGCATCATCCAAGGCGCCTCCACCCTGGGCGCCATCGTGTGCGCCGGCGTCGTGCCCCTCTTGCTCACGCTGCCGACAGGCTGGCGCAGCGTCTACTTTGTCAGCGTGATCCCGCTGGGGCTGCTCGCATTCGCCCGACGCAGCATGCGTGAGACCAAGCGATTCGAGGCGCAGGCTGCCGCCGACCCGACCGGGCGCAACAGGAGCGGCTTCTTCGACCTCTTGAAAGGTCCGCACAAGCGGCGCGTGCTCTTGGTGGCGTTGGTCTGGGCGCTCACTTACGTGTGCACGCAGAGCGCAGTGACGTTCTGGAAAGAGTTCGCAGTCGGCGAACGCGCCATGACCGACGGTGACGTGGGCCTGGCGATCACGATCGCAGCAGTGGGCTCACTCCCGTTGGTGTTCCTCTCCGGAAAGCTGCTCGACAAGATCGGCCGTCGACGCGGCTCGGTGATCATCTTCATCGCCACCAGCGCAGGCACTTTGGGCGCCTACAACTTCCACTCCAAAATTTCTCTGACCGCTGCATTGGTGATCGCCATCTTCGGTACCACGGCGGTGCTGCAGGTCTTGAATGCCTTCACCGCCGAGCTGTTTCCCACTGAAAATCGCGCGGATGCGTTCGCTTGGTGCAACAACCTGTTGGGGCGCATCGGCTACGTGATCTCGCCGTACCTGGTGGGGCTCATCGCAGCGAGCGCCGGCTGGAGCATCGCAGTCAGCTCGACGGCGATCTTTCCATTGCTCGCGCTGATCCTGATTCTCGTGTTCTTCCCGGAGACGAAGGGCAAGGAGCTCGAAGAAACGGCGATCGCCCCCTCGTGACCGCGATGACGTTCGACGAGACAATATTTCTCATCTGCAACAACGGCGTGGTGCCGTTCTGGGCGCTCTTGGTGTTCGCACCGAAATGGTCGTGGACGCGCCGCCTGGTGCATTCGGGGCTGTTCGCTGCGCTGTTGATCCCGGTCTACGCCCTGATGTTGTGGTCGGATACACCCGGGCCTCAGGGGGCATCCTTCTTCAGCCTCGCTGGCGTCATGCAGATCTTCACGACGCCTCGCACTGTCGTCGCCTGCTGGATCCACTATTTGATTTTCGATCTGTTCGTCGGCGCCTGGGAGGCGCGCGACGCACAGCGACGGGGCGTGCCGCATTGGCTGCTGGTGCCGTGCCTGGTCATGACGCTGATGTTCGGACCCGTCGGCTTGGGGATGTACCTGGCTGCACGCTATTGGCGCGGCCGCGACGCGACGCTCTCGGAAGTCTGACCGCCACGCTGGCCCCGCCGATGAACACCAGAAGGTCGCACTATTTGCGGCGGTGACGACGAGAGCTTCCTCCGGAATGCCGGCCACGATCTCGCGTTTGCGACAGGCGCGCGCGGTGCTGGCATACACCCCCCGGCAACAGCGGGCTGGCGCGACGCGAGTCACGCGCTCAGCAACGAGTGGCCTGCGGTTCGGGCTGGCGTGCCCAGCTCGGCAACACAAGCTAGGCCCGGCTCAGCAGTAGAGCTGGTCCGTCGAAACCGAAGCGAGGCCGCCCGTCGCAGCGAGAGGATCGACGGGCGTAGGGCAAGTTATTGCTGAGCGGGCCCCTGGCGACAAGAATCACCAGCGGGCGCAACCGCAGGGCCCGGCGTCGTGCGCTATGCTTCGCGCGTGGCTCCACGCTTGCCGCCCGAAGATGAGCTCGCTTCAGCTCATACGGTCCGTACGGATCCGGGGGCTGTTGGCCGCACCATTCCAATTGCCTCGACGAGCCAGCCGGCTCCGTCTGGAGGGCGCTATGAGCTTCGCGCCGAGCTCGGTCGGGGCGGAGAAGGGGTCGTCTATATGGCCTTCGACAAACACGCCGAGGAGGTCGTCGCGTTAAAGGTGCTGGAGAACGTCGCGGTCGGCAGTGAAGATTTGTCGCGTCTTCGCCGAGAGCTGGCGATGGCGAGGCGCATCACCCATCCCGGCATTGTGCGACTGCATGACTTGGTCGAAATCGACGGGCGCTGGGCGCTGTCGATGGAATTTGTGGAGGGAAGCAGCCTCGAATCTCGCATCGAATCGGGCGTACCTTTCACAGCAGACGAAATCACGATGCTCGCGCGCGAGATGGCCGCTGCGCTCGCCGCCGCGCACAAGGCCGGAGTCACCCATCGCGACCTGAAGCCAGCCAACGTCTTGCTTCGGCGCGATCTCCGACCTGTGATCTCCGATTTCGGGATATCGCGCGCTCATGGCGCAGGCGCGATCGCGTCAGTGGCCAAAGCCTCTGCAGGCGGATCGGTGCGCGCCACCCAGGAGGGCTCGCTGATCGGTACGCCGCTGTACATGTCTCCGGAGCAGCTGCAGGGAAAGAGCGCAGCCGGCCCGGTGGTCGACGTCTACGCGCTCGGCCTGATCCTGTTCGAGATCGCGACTGGCACAGTCCCTCACGCCGACGTCACGCTCCCGGAGATCGTCCGCCGCCGCAGCAGCGAAGACCCAGCAGACCTCTCCCTGTTGCGACCGGATTTGTCTGCAGCCTTTACCCGGGTCGTCAATCGCTGCCTCACGCGCTCTGCGCAAGAACGTTACCCCGACGGCACCGCCGTGTTGGGCGCCCTCACTGCAGCATCCGCCGGCGGTCCCGAGTCGCGTGGCGGAGCCGCGCTGCGCGCCCATCGACGCGAGAGATTCTGGGCCATGCTCGCCGGACTATCGACGGCGATCGCGATCTCCGCGACAGCGCTGATCTTGTGGAGGAGAACGCCTTCCAAGCAGGAAACGCCGCCGGAGGCGGACAGCGCAGCAGCAGCAGCGTCGGGCGCTGCGGTGTTGCCAAAAACCTTGAGCCTTACCGCCACTAGACATCGACGCGTGACTTTTGGCGACGGCTGCGAAGAATTTCCTTCCTTCCTGCCAGACAGCAAGCGTGTGGTGTTCGACAGCACGGTCGGCGCACGCTCCAACCTCCATATCGTCGACCTGGATACCGGAGAGGCTCGCCAGCTGACGGCGTCCCCGGGCTGGGACTTCGCGGGCATGGTCTCGCCAGATGGATCACGAGTCGCGTTTCTGCGAGCTGACGTGGCGCGGATGGCAGCCTACGTGATGGACCTCGATCCGCCGTCCGCCCCGCGCCTGCTCATCGGAGGCAGCCTACGACCCACATTCACACCCGATGGCAAATCAGTATGGGCAGGCGAACGCACTCGGCCCTCCTGCGTGGACGCAAACACAGCCCTAGTGATCGAGACCGCCACGATGCCGCCTGGTAAGTCTCTCTGGCGCATGCTCGCGCTGTCCGAGGGCGATTTGGTGGCAGCCTTCGTGCCCTTCCTGGACGGAGGAGAAGGCGGTATTCGTATCAGCTCGGGCCCCGTGGGCGATCGGGTCTGGCGCGATTTGGTCGGGCACGCAAACGAGGAAGTGTTGGCGGTTTCTCCCGACCGCAAACAGCTCATCTTCGCCAGGCAAGGCCCAAACAGCCAAGAGTTGGTGGCCGTTCCATTGCTCGGCGGGACGCCAGTCAGCCTGGCCGAGAGCGGGATCACGCCGGGCAAAGGCTTCGCGTATTCGCCAGACGGACGACGGGTCGTGTGGTCGACCTGCAAGAGCTCAGCGAACGTGGTGCCGCTCTCTGAAGACGCGGGCGCGACGCCGCAAGCCTGGGAAGACACGGATTCGGCAGCGTTGCCCGACGGCAAGCTTGCCTTGATCTCGGGTCGCGACGGTACCGCGAAACCGTGGATCATCGACCCGAGCGGAGTCGACGCACCTCGCTCCTTCGAGGTCAGGGGGGCGGCTGGCATCGGCGCATCGCCCGATGGCAAGAAGCTCGCCGTCGCCGCACCCGCCGGGATCTTTCTCGTCGATACGACCTCGGAGGCAATCGTTCGGCCGCTCACGCGCGAACCCGGAGATAGCCAGCCTGGGTTTACGGCGGACGGCAAGCAGCTGCTATTCACGCGTCGAGTCGGTGGCGAGCGCAGTCAGATCTTTCGAATTTCGCTGGGTGGCGGAGACGCCGTCGCGGTTGGCGCAAAAGGGTCCTGGCCGACACCGCTACCTCACTCCGATGATTTTCTCTTTCTCGCGGAAACCCAAGGTGTCAGCGAGCCAATGGTCTGGGAGACGGCCACGGGCAGCGCCCGCCCGCTTTCCAAGTTGTTCGGCCCGGGGCGCTACAGCCGCGCCGCCATCAGTCGTGACGGGCGCCGTGTCGCCCTTGCCCGGAACGGGACCGAAGTCGTGGTCGCAGACTTTCTGAGCGGGCGGATCGAGCGCAGCATCTCGATGAGAGGCGATCAGCTCGAACGGCCGATCTTCCTGTCCGACGGAAAGCTGTACGTCACGCGCACCCGCTGGCTCGGCGACATCTGGACGGCCGACGTGGTGAGCGAGTGAACCGGGCCGGAATCGGGTGCTGCGCTCGCGCTGCAGCCGTGATGGCAGTGCGGGCGAGCGATCCGGCTGAGTTGATGCTACGGTCTCGGTGCCCCCTCGCTGCGATGGCCACCCCCCCCCGGCCGTCGATCTGCGAGGGGGTTTATTCGTCGTCGAGGTCAACGGACCCGGCAGGCGAGAGAGAAAAGCGCTGGGCCCGCGGGGATCGCCATGAGTGTGCACGCGCCGTCGATGACCGCCAGGCCAGGGCCGGTTCAGGGAGCCATTTGGAGTTGGAGACGCCCTTGCGCGCGACCCACGCCCCAGTCCTCGAATAGGTAAAACGTGTCCGCCTGGAGCTTGAGCGCGTGCTTCGAAAAGTAATAGCTCACGCCGCCCCCGAGCTCTTTCTCCGGCTTGAAGCCCCCGCTCGGGTCGCCGAGCAGGGTGAGGTTGCCCACTCGCGCGGACAGCTCGAAGCGATCAGCGATGAGCTGGCCGACCTGGAAGAACCCGCCATAGCCCGAGCGGGCAACATCCGTGACGATCGCACCGTCCACGCTCGCCGTGTTGCGGTCCTCGAGCGCGCGCCGAAAGAAGAGTTCGCCGGTCATCGAGAGCCCCGCGTACTTGAACGACGTGTCGGCTCCGAAGTGCGCGTAGTCGGCCCAGGGCCCCGTCCGGAACACGTCGCCGATCGTGCTGCGAGCGCGGTCCGACTGATGGTTGAAGGCGCCGGACATGGCCGCCTGCAGGCGCGGCTTCGTCTGCTTGAAGTCGACCTCGTCGGGGTCGTCGCCGAGCTCGCCGCCCACCGGTCGCAGCGCGACGCGGCCCGTGTACAGAAAGCCATAGCCGCCGCTCGCTCGATTGCGCCCGTCCCCTCCGAAGACACCCAGGTTGTAGCCGAGCAGGCCGTCCAATCCGAACACGTCTTCGCTGAAGACCTGAACGCCCACGTCACGGTCGAGGTTGAGCTCGCTCGTGACGATCGAGCGGTCGACGAGCTGCAGGTTGCCCGAGGAGACCACGCGCTGGCGGCCGAACGGCACCTTCATCTGCCCGACCCGGAGCCGAAAATCTCTCAGCGGCGAGATCGTGACGAACGCATCGCGAAGCGGAATGGGAGCGACCGGGTCCTGCTCTTGCGCCGCGAACGCCAGCTGAATTCGCATCGTCACGAGGTTGTCCCAGGCGTGCGCGTCCATGGAGACACGAAGCCGCCGGATCTGAAGGTCGGCCACCGGGTCCGCGGCTTCGTCCTCGGTTACGACCCAGGTTGCTCGCGCTTGGGACCGCGCGCGCAGGCCCATCCCGAACGAGCCATCCTTCGTCTCGACCCCCACGCCCTCACCGAAGCGCGCCTTGAAACGAACGGTCACCTCGTCCTCTGCCTCGTCGGCGAGCGACGGCGAGGCGACGAGGAGGGCCGCCCACCCAATGGCATAGGACCAGCGCATCAAGCTCTTTGACCCACTCAGTCGGCCAGTCACGAGCCAACCCGCGGCGCTTCGACTGCGCGATCCGTCGCGCGACCAGCGACGGCGGCCGCGTCGGCGCCCTTGTTCTCCCTAGCCGCTCGGCTCACTTCGGGGGGGCGTAGGGCAGTGAGGAATGATGGAGCACGATCGTCTTCGCGTTCACGTTGGGGCTTTTCATTGGTTCGGCGCATGACAATCGTGCGTGATCACGACTTCGTCGATGTACAATTGTTGCAATAACACTTCGATAATATCGAATCGTCTGATGCGCGTCGCGTCGGCTGCGCTCGCCCACCGGAGAGCCGCCGACATTCGCTTCGTATTAGTCGAAGCGTCTCATCACACTTTGCGAATTGCCGAATTATATTCACGGCGCATGATCTGCGTCGGGGCGGATGCCACTGATTCGCCTTCGATCTGGCTCTGGCGATGCTTAGGTTGCCCGAGTGCAAAGAAGGTGGCGAATGCTGGTCGGTTTCGCAGTGGCCTCGGCGGTGGGTCTCGCTGCTTGGGTGGGCGCAGGGCTCTGGATCAAGCGTGGCGTGGCGGAGCCGAAGTTCGAGGTTCTCTCACGCGATGGCGAGGTCGAGATCCGTCGCTATTCGGCCACCATCGTGGCGGCCACCGTCGTCGAAGGCGAGCGCGACGCCGCGTTGGACGAGGGCTTCCGACGGCTGGCCGGCTACATCTTCGGCAAGAACCACGCGAAGACGAAGATCGCGATGACTGCGCCGGTGTCGGCCACGCCTTCCCAGAAGATCGCCATGACGGCCCCGGTATCGGCGACGCCGACGAGCGACGGCACCTTCCGCGTCACATTCACGATGCCGCCTGGATCGACGCTCGACAGCCTGCCCGAGCCTGATGACGCCCGCGTGACGCTCGAGACCGTACCCGGCGGGGACTTCGCGGTGATCCAGTTCCGCGGCTCCGCCAAGAGCGCCGCGATCGAAGAGCACACGGCGGCGCTGCTTGCCTGGGCGAAGGCTGGCGACCGCGAGATCGTCGGTGCGCCGACGCTCGCCCAGTACGATCCACCTTTTGCAATGCCGCTGATGAGGCGGAACGAGATCTTGATCGCCCTGCCCTGACGTCCTCGAGATGCTCGCGATCGGCGCTCGATCTCACATCGATCTTTGCCAATACGCATCATTGCAACAGATTTGTCTTTCTGTTGCATCGCCACCGTGAAACCCTGCGAATGTGGCCGCATCGTCCCTCGCGGAAATCCTCGCAGCCGCGGTCGACCGCGGCGCCCTGCCGCCCCGCCCGCGGGCAGAGCTCGACGTCTATCTCGACGCGACGGAGCGCTGCGTTCTGCGCTACGGGTGGGGCCGGACGTCACCGCAGGACATCGCGCGGGAGGCCGGGGTCAACCGGACGACGATCTATCGCGTCCTCGGCGCCAAGAACGAGATCTTCCGCTTGCTCGTGGACCGCGAGGCGCACCGACTGATCGAGCAGGCGGTGCAGCACGGCGTCGCGGTTCGTGAGAGCGGGGCGTCGGGTGTCGAGGCCATTATCGAGCTCGCCGCCTCAGCGATCGAGCAGGTGCGGGACAACCCGACGATCGCCAAGCTCCTCGCGGACGAGCCCGAGCTGGTCGCGAGCTTCATGCGCGGCGGCATTCCCGACGTGCTCGAGCGCTTCACCGAGGTTCTCGGCCCGCGCCTCGGGGCCGCCATGGAGCGAGGCGTCGTCGCCCAGCGCGATCCGTACCTCCTGACCGAGTGGATCGTCCGCCTGTGTCTGTCTCTCCTGTTCGCCCCGCCGCGGGTCGAGCTGCGCGCCTTCCTTGCTGCCGGGATCCGCCCGCTGTTCGGAGTCGAGTCAGCATGATCCCCGCATACCATTCAGCCATTCCTGTGAAAGAGGCGCGTCTGGCCCCGCGAGCGCCGTCGCTGCCCATCGTCGGGCGGGCGCTCGGCGTGCGCCGGGGCAACCTGGCAATGCTCGAGAAGCTTCGCGAGGACCACGGCGACGTGGTCTGGATTCACCTCTTCGGTCGGTTGAAAGACCCTTCACCAGTTGCTGAAGAAGGTCCGCTGGTCCGTACCCGACGGCTACGAGATGCCCTTCCAGTTCATGCCGATCGGCAAGCCGAGGGACGGGCTCCCCGTGCGGATCGAGGCGCTCTAACTGAGGAACCATCACATTCAATGAACGCCGCCGCGAGCCTCGCTACGTCGGGCTCACCGGTATGATGCTGGCTTCGACTTGTCCCCCGCTTCCCCACGCCCTACCTAAGAGCCGTGACAAGCCACACCCTAGGGTCCGTCGCCTTGGCCGTTCTTCTCGCGCTTGCTGGCTGCTCATCAGGGGCGCCGTCGGGCAGCCCGGCAAGCTCCAGTCAAGCCAACACACTCTCTCCCAAAGAAGCGGTCGCCAAAGCGGCGCTGCTGCTGGATGTTAGGACCAGCGAAGAGTTTGCATCCGGCCATCTCGAGGGTGCAGAGAACATCCCTGTCGACCAGGTCGACAGCAAGGTCGACGCGATCGCGAGCAAGCTTGGCGGCGACAAGACCAAATCGGTCGTTGTGTATTGCGCGTCGGGGGGTCGCGCCGGCACAGCCAAGGGCAAGCTCGAAAAGGCAGGCTTCACCAACGTGATGAACGCTGGTGGCTACAAAGACCTGAAGCCTTGAACGCACCTTTCGCTCGAGCGCGTGTCAGCGAGCCAACCATTGCAGCGTGCGCTCGGCGAGGTACTCGCCGCGATCCCTGCACGAAGTGACCGCCCAAAAAACGCTCGTGAGGTTGCCCCTTTGCGCCAGGAACATGGGCTTGGAGCAGCTTCGGCGACCTCGACGTTCTGACCCTCTCCGACGTGGAGACCCGCAAGGCCATGAAAGGTGGCCTTCTCGTTCGCGTGCGGGCGGTCTCGATCGATCCCGTCGACGGCAAGCTCCGTCGCGGGGAGCTGAAGCTCATGAGCTCTGAGACGAGCGACGCCGGCGCCGTGACATTGCGCCTCAGTCACCCAGCTGCCTACCCAGTGGCCCAGGGGCCTTGCAAGGGACCCAGGTGCGACAAGGAAGGCACGGAAACGCCGAAGCGATCAAGGACGTCAAGGGGGCCAAAGAGATGTGCGCCGAAGGCGTGTTCACGCCGTCGGCAAAGTAGCCAAGCTAGGGAAGTAACGTCGCAACGTGAGGTGCGATCGCTATCGCGAGCGCGGCCATGACGTCGTCGGGGGCCACCGCATCGACGAGGGGTAACTTCACGATCGCAAGCTTCGGTAGCGCAATGGCGAGATCGGCAGCGAAAGCACCGGCGGCTTCCAGGCGGTCGCTGCGCTCGGCATCGAGAATGGTGATCGCCTCGAGCAGCGAAGTCGGCAGATTCGGCATTCCTCGCAATGCGAGGCTGGCTTCGGGTGCCCACGAGTCCGCACGGTTCATGACGATCGCCCTGGGCTTTCGGCCTAGCTTGTCCAAACGCTTGTGCAAGTAGACGGCGTCGTCGCGGGCAGCGGCAGTGGGTGCCACGACCAACACGTACGCGGTGCGCGGACCGAGCAGCAGATCTGCGGCGCGCTCCGTAAGCGAGACGAATCGTTCGCGAACGCGTGCGAGATCTCCGAATAGGCTCGCGGTGTCGCTCACCAGGTTCGGCCCCGTGACGCGGGCGAGAAGGCTCTCCACACGGCCAGCCCCCCAGGCCAGCACGCCAGCTGAGGTTTGGCGGTCCGCTGCGCGCTCGGCAATGCCAGATAGCCAAGCCACGGTGCGTCCGCCTAGCAGAGCCGCCAGCCTGCTGGGATAAGTCACAAAATCGATGGCGTGTCGGGAAGGCGCCGTGTCGATGACCACGACTTCGAATTGGCCCCTTGCGGTCGCGCTCGCGATTAGGTTCATCGCCACCAACTCGTGCACTCCGGCTGCGGCATCGGATAGCCCGACGTACAGTCGATTCTCGAGCAGGTGAGCCTTGGCGGCGGGTTCGTCGACGAACAGGTCGTCGATGAACGTGCCTAGAGACCGGCGCGGATCCGGCATCAGAGCAAACAGCCGACCGTACGTCTCGGGCAGAGCAACCTGCGTCACCTCGTCAGAAATGGGCACGCCCATTGCGCCGGCCAGGCGCCGCGCAGGGTCGATGGTCACGATCAGCGTCGACCGGCCTTGTCGAGCAAGTGCGAGGGCGAG
>Ga0163144_10003067_pt1 | contig 38180 bp, 32 predicted proteins | sample OliLak19BULKMAT1_FD_123175 | JGI IMG/M metagenome (GOLD analysis project Ga0163144, IMG submission 123175) | Freshwater microbial mat bacterial communities from Lake Vanda, McMurdo Dry Valleys, Antarctica - Oligotrophic Lake LV.19.BULKMAT1 | ecosystem: Environmental > Aquatic > Freshwater >...
CGTCGCAGTGCCGTTGCCCACGGCGAAGCGGATCGTCGATGCGCCGTCGGAGCTGTTGAAACCGTTGGAAATCGAAACGCCGAGGAAAGCCTTGGAAGCGGAGCAGCCGCGGTTTCGGCGTCGCCTGCGGCCGCCACCTGTGCGTCGGCCGGTTTCGTTCGGCATCAAGGCGAGGCCGCGGATCGGCGACCGCGATCCGTTTTTGTGGAAGGAACGCTTCATTACCGGCCGCAAGAACAACGGGGACGACGAGTCGATCCGCAGCGTCTTTACCGCGATCGGAATCGCCGTCGGTGTTGTCGTCGGCTTCTTCGGGCTGCTGATCGTCTTCGGCGTCCTCGTATCCGGATTTCATGCCCGCAGTCTGTCGGTGCTGTCCAATTTCCTGCTGACCGTCGGCATCGCGACTTACACCGTCTATCTGCTGATGATCGGCGCGGGCGCGTCCGGCTCGGTGGTCCGCGAACGCCAACGGATGACGCTGGAATCCCTGCTCACGATTCCCGTGGACCGCTCGGCCATTCTGCGACCGAAATGGCGCGTCGGCATGCTGCGGGCATGGTGGTGGGGAGCCGCGACCGGCATCGCGATTCCCCTCGGCTTCCTGAGTTCGACCACGCCTGAATTGGTGCTCGTCATGCTGGCACTCGTGCTGATCGCACCGCCGGCGATCGTCAGCTACGGCCTGTGGCTGTCGATCCGCTGCGGCACCGCCACCAAGGCGACAATGTGGCTGATGCCCGGCATCGCCGCAGCGATGGCCGTACCTTTCAGTGCCTGGGTCTTCGCGGATAACGAGATGCGGGTGTACTGGCTGCTGATTCTGTCCATCGGCACATTGGTGATCGCGATGTTCGGATTGCTCTTCTTCGTGCGGGCCGAAAGTGAATTCGAGAGGACAGGATTGTAGAACCAAGCAGCCGCCGAGATGTCGGCGGCTCAGACTTACCCCACATCTTCGATGCAAATTCCGCCCAAGCTGTGTACAGAGATCGGATTCACTCGGAACTTGCGTGAACTCACGCCCGCTGGTTTGATGTGAGTCAGGCGAATTACGTCAGATAAAAAAAAGATCCGGGGGCATGTCTTGCAACATGCCCCCGGATCTGGTGAACGTTTTGACCACTTGGTGTTATTGAGCGTTGGGGCTGGAAGCCGCCGCTCCGGGTCCGGCGTTTTTGGCTTTCACTCCCGGATCTCCACCGGGAGAACCCGGCTGAGCCAAAGGTTTGAGTTCCGGCGAGCCGGGAGCGCTCTTCGGTGCCGCGGTCGAACCGCTGTCGCAGCCGGTCGACAGGCTGACCATAGCAACGACCAGACTCACAACCACCATACGAGACAAAAGACGCATCGTTTAAACTCCGAAAAAACCTAGTTGAGGTTCACAATGTAACCGTCGGCCATGCCGCCGAGTTGTACATAGGTGGTGTAGTTGAGGTTGTTCTGGATCGAACGGACCGATCCGTCGCCGAACGTGAAGTTCGTGATGCCGGTGTGCCGGCTGCCGAGCGAATACCAACCGAAGGCCGGGCGTGCCGGTGCGGCGTTACCCTGACCACTGCCGCGAATACCCCAGTAGGTGTACAGCGGGCCGGAAGCGAAGTTGAGAGCGCAGTCCCCGGTGATGGCATTACCGGCACCGAAGTTTACGTTGGCATCGCCGTACTCGCCGAACAGGAAGGTATTGCTGGTGCCGTCGGAGATGCCGACAATAGTCGTGTCCCGCGTGTAGGTGAAGATCCCGCGGTAGCCGTCCGGTCGGCCGTCGCCGGCGTTGAAGATCGGGTAGCCTGCCATGGCCGCGTAGTGCGACTTGGCCATGACGGTCGGTCCGGGGGCGCCCGAGAACAGGAAGCCGGGGTTAACGCCGAGGGAGAAGTTTGCCATGGCCGTCGAAGGGGCGGTGCCCGAGCCTTGCGGGGCAATCAGCAGGACCGAAGGGTGGCTTTCCGCTTGCGGAGAAGATGGGCAGAGCAGGGTCTTGAATTGACCGGCTGCTCCCCAGAGCAGCTTCGGGGGCGGCGGTGCCGGGTTGCCCGGGGTACCAGTCGTACCTGGGCGGTTGTTGAGGGGAAGTGGGGCGTTGGTCCACCAGTTTTGCGGAGCGCCACTGCCTGCGTTTTCCGGCGGGGCCGTGAAGTTGTTGAAGATCGCCTGTTGTTCCATGTACGGCAGCAGCTTCACGAGCGGACCCGTGTTGCTGATGTCCACACCCTTCGGGAACTTTTGGAACGCGCTCTCAAAATTGTGAGCCGCGAGTCCGATCTGCTTCATGTTGTTCTGACAGGTACTGCGGGCCGCGGCCTCACGCACCTTTTGCACAGCCGGCAGAAGCAGGCCGATGAGAATGGCGATGATCGCGATGACCACCAGCAACTCGATCAGCGTGAAGGCTCGGCGAGCCTTCAAATACTTGGACACCATCATGAGCGTAGACCCCCAGGAGAAAACGAAAATGAAGCGACGGAAACCACCGACTCCAAAAAAAAATCGGAGAGAGTGATTGGATCCCAAACGAGGACGAATCTGCCTCGTAAGAAGCAGGGGTTCATGCGAACATTGGAGGAGAGCCAAGTTCGGAAGGCCGCGATCGTTGCGTACGAGTCTTTCACGCAACTTTCACTTCTGACGCAATTGTTAGCAAAGCGAGAAGGGCCGTCAAGAAAAAAGTCGAGAATTTTATCCGGGCTCTGTTTACCCGCTTTTAAGGCTGTTCGAAAGGTTTTGAGATCGGCACGACTCGGAATTGTTCGCCGCGGAGCGAAAATCGTCGCTGGTTTGATGTGGAATTGAAGTGGATCAGCAGTCCGAAACCTCTGCTGCCGGCCGACGCAGAAGTCCGAAGCGCCGACAAAAAAACCTCAGCCGCAAGTCGGATGACTTGCGGCTGAGGCGTTCAAAAAATTCGCTGGTCACGACCCGTTATCGTCCCGGCGGCGGTGGCGGCGGAGCAGGGGCGGACGGTGCGGCGGGCGAGCCGGTTTTGCCCTTCGCGCCACCGACCGGCGCGGTCCCCGAGTTCGCCGTCGAAACGGTCGAATCCGAACCGCAACCCGTGCAGACGAAACCAACGATCAGCAGGAAGCAGGAAAGCCGAAGAAAGCGCATAGGTATTCTCGCGAGGTGTAGGAAGCGAAGCGAAGGCTGCACGTTAGAGACTATCGAAATCGATCACGGCGCCGTCGTTGGCCCCGGCAGCGTAGTTGTAGTTGTTGTAACCGGCACCCGTCGTTCCGATGTACTTCACGCTCCGAATCGAGCCATCGCACAGGGCGAATTGGAGAATACCGGGATGGCGACTGCTGAGCATGAACCAGTTCAGGTCCGGCTGGGCCGGCGGCGTCAAACCCCAGGCGACCGGGAAGTAGCCGCCTTCGATCCAGTTCGGCGTCGACGGCTGCCAGCCGGTCGTGGCCGGACCTTTGGTGGCATACTCACCGAACATGAACGTGTTGCTGCTGCCGTCCTGCAGCGTGTTGATCGGCGTCATGCTGCGGTTTGAGAACGGACCCTTGTAGATGTCGTTCAGCAAGCCGCTGCGGCCACCGATGCCGAGGTAATTCGTGCGTCCGAAGTTGCCGGCGCCGCCGCCCCAGGTCGAAATCGTGATCGTGAAAGCCGTGGACGTGGAGCTGGGCCTGTAGACGTAGAACGCGCTTTCCCACGGTGCGGATTCTGCGGTGTCCGACGGGCAAAGCAGAGTCTTGATGCGGGCGCCGCGTTGGTCCCAGATCGACGTGTACGAGGAATAATCCGCGTACCGGACCTTCGGCGAAAGATAGTCGGCGGGCGCACCGGCAAGCATCGCACGAATCAGGTTGTCCTGCTCGTAGTAAGGCATCAGGATCGCGATCACACCGAGCGATTGGGCGTTGTAACCGATCGTACTGGTCCCGCTGTCCAACCCGGCCGGAGCATCGGTGGCCATGGCTCCGAGCGTACCGGGCGGCAGGAAGCCGTTCGCGCTCTCGTAGGAGTGCGCCGCCAAGGCCAACTGCTTCAGGTTGTTCGAACACTGACTGCGTGCGGCCGCCTCGCGAACCTTCTGCACGGCCGGCAGGAGCAGACCGATCAGGATTGCAATGATCGCAATGACCACCAGCAATTCGATCAATGTGAAAGCCAGATGATTCTTTCTAATTTTCCCATCAACCATGGTGCACCTCAAAAAATAAATGATGAACGTAACAACCGAACAATCGCTCACAATCGCTCCGGGAGAGGATTGGGACCTGATCCGCCGTAAATTATGGAGATTCAGTAGCCAGCGATTGCTCGCCGACAGAATGATCATTTAGGCAGGATTATAGTAAGACGACATCGTCTTCGACTTGAAAGTATTATTAGCGTGCTGTTCGGCGAGGTCAAGAAGTATGCGAGATGATTCCGCGATGTTAGTGATTTTTAACAAATTAAGGCGTGGTGAAGCCGTCGGAACACTTGGTTCCGAATCGGCGGATCGACTCGCCCGAGTGAGGTCACTTCGCCGATGCGGCGCGTTTCCAGAGCGAATGGAGTTGGGCGACGTCAGTGGTGCCGTAGCTCCGGGTCAGCGCGGGTGACGTACCGTAGCGTTCGGCGTCCTTGAGGAAGCTGAGGAAGTGGGCTTCGCCGCGCCAGACAATCAGAAACTGAACCAGCGAGGCCGATTGCACGTGAAACTCGACGAGGCGTTCGATGGGTGCTTCGCGCTGATTCAGCAACTCGCCGACGGGGATCAGTCGTTCTTCCGCGATGATGGTTTGCAGCAGAGTTCGATAACGGGCCTGTTCGCCCTCAGGCTGCGACGTGGCGGCCATGCCGATTTCCGCCCACTTCGGCGGAGCCTTGAACGGGAACAGGTCCGCCAGCAGGAGATGAGTCAGTTCGCGGTTGAACGCATCGGCGGACGCCGTGAAGTCCGCATTCAGGATCGGCAATCGCCGTTTGAGGACGCGTCCCTGGTCCAACTCGACCACCGCTTGACCGCCGCCGAGCGTTTGCTCCCGCACCGGGCACAGCACGCATTTCGGGTTCCAATCCGTCGGAGGCGTCGGGCCGATCCAGCGGGCAAAGAGGGCGGTCCGTCGGGCTTCGGCGTCGGCGAGCAGTGCCTTGGCCGCGACCGGGTCCATACCGCCTTCGATGATGAAATTCGCGGATTGCGATGTGCCGACGGCGGTCGGCGAAGCGTTCCGCACGCCGCCGCGCTGCCTGGCGATTACCAAGACGCTCTCGGCCGCTTCGCGAAGCTTGGCGTGGTTCGGCACGGTTGCCAATGCGGCTTCCACTTCGTCGATGGCTTCGCCCGCAACCCCGGCGTCGGTCGATTTCGTCAGCTTTTCGTTGGCGAGCCGAATGCGGCAATAGGCCCACGCGGCGGTCTGCTCCAGCGTCATCTCGACCTTGCGGAACGCCGCGGCGAACAACTTCGCGGCCTCGGCATACTTTTCGGGTTTGGTGGAAGCGAGATTGAAGAGTTTCACCCCTTCGGCCAACCTCTTCACCGCGTCCTCGTCCTTGACCGCAGGATTGGGCAACAGATCGCGCTTTTTGCGAAGTGCAGCAATGATCGCTTCCGGTACTTTCGCCGCTTCCAGTTCCTGCAGTTCCGCATCGTAGGCTGCAGCCAACAAGGTCAGATACTCGGGCCGACCGCCGGCGCTCGGCAGGGCCGCTTCGAGCACGAGAATCGCCCGCGCCGGCTGTTGTGCGTCCAGATAGGTTTTCGCTTGGGCAACGACGGTAGTCGGGTCGTTCGGTTCCGCGGCCAACCGGCTCGCAAGCAGGACAAGAACGAAGCAAGTCGATCGAAGCACGAGCGGACTCCCGAAGCCGACGATTCACCAATGACGGTTTAACCCGCGAAGCAAATCTCGCACAAGGGCAAGTCGCTTGCTACACTGCGGGACTTCTCCTTCGAGGGTTTGCCATGCTCCGCTGGTGTCTGTTCGCGATACTGCTCGGCTGTGCCTCCGCGCAGGCGGCGCCGAAGCCGCCGAACGTGCTGTTCATTTTCACCGACGACCACGCGGTCGCAGCGCTGAGTGCCTACGGCGATTCCCGCAAATTGCTGGACACGCCGAACCTCGACCGGATCGCCAAGACCGGCATGCGGCTCGATCGCTGTCTGGTGCCGAACAGCATCTGCGGGCCGAGCCGGGCGACGGTCCTCACCGGCAAGTACAGCCATGCCAACGGCTTCTACAACAATTCGAACTCCAAGTTCGACGGCGCGCAGAGCACCTTCCCGAAACTGCTGCAACGCGCGGGTTATCAGACCGCACTGATCGGCAAGTGGCACCTCGTCAGCGACCCCACCGGCTTCGACCATTGGAACATCCTGCCGGGTCAGGGTCTGTATTACAACCCTCCGATGATCGCGAACGGCAAGCGGACGCCGAACGCGGGCTACGTGACCGATCTCATCACGGACTTGTCGGTGGATTACCTGATGAAGCGGGACCGGGACAAGCCGTTTCTGCTGATGTGCCAGCACAAGGCCCCGCATCGCGAATGGGCACCGCCGCTGCGCCACCTCGGCCACGATGCGGACCGAAAGTACCCGGAACCGCCGACGCTCTTCGACGATTACTCCGACCGTGGCACTGCAGAAAAGTCGCAGGACATGACCATCGAAAAGACGATGACCGATCTGGATCTCAAGTTGAAACCGCCGCCGAACATCGACGCCGAGCAACTTAAGGTTTGGAACGCTTACTACGAGCCGCGGAATGCGATCCTCAAAACCGCCCGCTTCACCCGCGAGGGGTTGATCCGCTGGAAGTACAACCGCTACCTGCACGACTACCTGGCCTGCGTCAAGGCCGTGGATGAAAGCGTCGGCAAGCTGCTGGACACACTCGAATCCGAGGGCTTGGCGGAGAACACGATCGTGATCTACTCCTCCGACCAGGGGTTCTACCTCGGTGAGCACGGCTGGTTCGACAAGCGCTGGATCTTCGAGGAAAGCCTGCGGACGCCGTGTCTCATCCGCGTTCCCGGAGTGACCAAACCCGGCACGGCGAGCAAAGAAATCACCAGCAATCTCGACTTCGCCCCGACGCTCCTGGAAGCCGCCGGCATCGCCGTCCCCGCCGCGATCCAAGGGCGAAGCATGCTGCCGCTCTTGAAGGGCAAGCCACCCGCCGACTGGCGTAAAAGTTTCTACTACCACTACTACGAGAACCCCGGCCCGCACGATGTCGCCAAGCACTACGGCGTCGTCACCGACCGCCACAAACTCGTCCACTTCTACGAAGGGCCGAACGCTTACTGGGAACTCTTCGACTTGAAGACCGACCCATACGAACTCAAGTCCGTCTTCAACGACCCAGGCTACGCCGAAACCCGCAAAACCCTGGAAGCCGAGTTGAAGCGCCTGCGTGCCGAACTCAAGGTCCCCAACCCCGATGCCCCCGAGACGGTGATCGGCAAGAAGGGGAAGTAGGTGGCGGCTATTTCAGCAGCGCGCGGTAGTCGTTGAGCAGGTGGGCTACGATGCGGCCTTTGATGACTTTTTCCCAGAGTTGCTCACCCAGGGAGCCCGTCAGCACCGCGCTCGCGGCGTCGCCGGCGGAGTCCTTGAGGTAGGCGAACAGGTTTGCGGCCTGGGCTTCGTCGCCGAGGATCATGAGCTTGTCGCAGTGGATGAATTCGTTCGAGGTCACGCTCATCATCGGCAGCAGCGGGACCGGGTCGGGCGAGTTGACGTAGCGGAAGATTTTGCCGCCGAACTCGCGGTTGAACGCCTCGGAGACGACGACGTTGCCGACCATCGGCCCGCCGAAATTGACGATCTGTTGCGGCGGCATGGTTTTGCGCAAAAACAGCCACGAGGCCAGCAACGCCAGCGCCCCGCCGAGGCTGTGGCCGGTGATCCAGAAGCAGCGTTCCTTGGCCTTCTGTTTTTCCTCGACCGCCGCATACAGCGGTTCCCAAATGTCCGTGATGGCACTGATGAAGCCGGCGTGCCAGCGGGCGCCGACCCCGGCGGCAAGGAACTCGGTCGCCAGCGGGCCGTTGGGTTGGATCAGCAGGTTCATGGCGTTGGTGATGAACCAGTCCTTCAAGCCATCCAGGCTGGTTGGTCCTTCACTGCCTCGGAATGCAACGAGCACGTGGTTGTCGTTCTCGGCGACATAAGCCTGCGTGTTGTTGACGCTGATGAGCTTGGCCGTCATCCCGAGTTCACTTTGGAAGTCGGCAATGCCGCGGTCTTCGGGGTAATACGCAAACTGGGAGGCGGCTGCGAGCGCGGTGGCATTGCGTACGTCGCCGGGGGCGTCTTCGTACAGTTCCATCGGCATGATTCAACTTCCTGAACAGTAAAGGAAAAAGCTCTCGCGGCCATGATACCGAGCGGGCTTCGCCTTGACAGCAACGGGCGAAAATCGGGACAAGAGCACGATGACGGAGATGGAACCAAGCACCGCCACGACGGCACTGGAACGCAGCCGCAAGGCCGCCGCGAAACTCGGGGCGGCCGAATGGCAGGTCGATGCCGAGCCGTGGCCGGAGGTTGAACCCGAGACGCCGCCGGCAGACCTGCCGCCCAAGGCCGAAATCGAGCCGCCGCCGCGTAAGTTGCTGCCGGCGAGTGTCCCGGATGCGGTCGCCCCGCCGCCGCCGATGAGCATTCTGGAGGCGTTACTGTTCGTGGGTGGCGTACCCTTGACGCTGTCCGCCCTCGGACAAGTGTTGCGCGGCATCACCGCCGAGCAGTTCGCCGAGTGGATTGAAATCCTGAACCGGAAGTACCGCAGCCAGAACCGGCCCTACTCGATTGAGCCGCGCGACCAGGGTTATGTGTTGTCCTTGAAGCCCGCCTTCAGGGACATTCGGGACAAGCTCTTCAGTGGACCACGCGAAGCCCGGCTCTCGCCGGCCGCGCTCGATGTGCTGAGCCTGATCGCCTACCGCAGGCCGATCGCCAAACCGGAATTGGACGCGCTGCATGGGGCCGATTGTGCGAACCCGCTCCGGCAATTGGTCCGACTCGGCTTGGTATCCGTGGTGCGTCGGGCCGACGGCGACAAGCCCGCCGCTTACGGGCCGACGGCTCGGTTCCTAGAACAGTTCCAACTGGCGAGCTTGGACGACCTTCCCCAACTCGGGGAAGCGGAGCAGGTCGCTTAGCGGTTCACGATCTCCCATCCGAAACGACGGCGCGATGCATTCCCTTCCTTTTGCGTTGACGCTGTTTCTCTCGGCCTCGCTCGGCATGTCCGTCCAACCCCTCGCGGGCAAACTGCTGTTGCCGGCCGCCGGCGGCACGCCTGCGGTCTGGTCCACCTGCCTGATGTTTTTTCAAATCGCCCTCTTGGCGGGCTACCTCGCGGCGGATCGGCTCGCCGGACGAAGACTCGTCTACCTCGGCCTTTGGTTGTTCGCGCTGCCGCTGGTCCTGTTAGTCTCCCAAATTGCCGAGCCGACATGGGTGGCCGGGAATACCGAGTATCCGTTTCTCGGCCTGCTCGGCTACCTCGCCGTCGCCTTCGGCCCCGGCTACGTCCTGGTCTCGACGACGGCACCCACGCTGCAACGATGGTTCGCCGATTCGCCCGGCCGCAACCCGTACCCGCTCTATGCCGCGAGCAATGTCGGCAGTCTTTACGGGTTGATTTCCTATCCCTTTCTCGTGGAACCGAACTCGACCCTTGCCGAACAGCAGACCGCCTTTCGCTTCGGCATCGTCTTGCTGTTCTTCCTGATCGTCGGCTGTGCAATGATGGCGAAGCCGGAGCCGCAGGTGCAAGCCGTGGTAGCGCGGACGCCGCTGCCGCGACGATCGCGCCGGCTGATCTTCCTCTTGGCGGCGCTGATGTCCTGCTGGCTGACGGCGACGACGACGCACCTGACGACCGACCTCGCCCCGGTGCCGCTGTTGTGGGTCGTGCCGCTTGCCCTGTATCTGCTCAGCTTTGTGGTCGTCTTCGCCCGTTGGCCGGAAGCGGCTCGAACTCTGCTGGGGCGGGTCGTGCCGGCGGCGCTGGTCTTTCTCGTCATTGCCCTCGCGGTGCAGGCGACCGAGCCGGTGGAACTGGTGGTAGGATTGCATCTCAGCGTCTTCTTCCTGGCCGCACTCTTGTGCCACGGCGAAGTCGCGGCTCTGAAACCGCCACCGGCACAACTGACCGATTTCTACCTGATGCTCTCACTGGGCGGCGTCGCCGGGGGTACATTCGCGGCGGTGTTGGCACCGGTCATTTTCAGCCGCTTGGGTATGATCGAGTACCCGGCCTGCCTCGTGCTCGCAGCGTTGGTGCGGCCCGGCTTGCGTCCGATCGACCCGACCCGACGGGATACGTTCCTGCTCATCGGCTTCATCTTCGCGGCGGGGTTGGTGCGGATCGCAGCCGACAAGTGGTTGTCGCTCGCGCTCGTCGACACCGATGCCCTGACGGCTCGGATCATCCGCAGCGGCTTAACTGTCGGCTTGCCCGCCACGGCGGCGTTCATACTGGTTCGCGGGCCGGTCCGCTTCGCCGGAGCGTTGGCCTTTGTGCTGATTCTCGGGGCGAGCGATCGGCGGATTCACGGCGAGGTGCTGGAACAGTCCCGCAATTTCTTCGGTCGCTTGCGGGTGACGCGAAGCGAAGACGGCGACACCATTCGCCTCGTCCACGGCACCACCCAGCACGGGGCGGAACGCACGGCCGACGGCGACCGGCCCAAGCCGCTGATGTACTACCACGAACGCGGGCCGGTCGGTCGGCTCTTCCGCGAGTTGCCGGCCGAGCGGACCCGCCGCGTCGCCGTCGTGGGCTTGGGCGTCGGCGCGATGGCGTACTATGCCGAGCCGGGCAGCCGTTGGACCTTCTTCGAGATCGACCCCGCCGTCGTCCGCATCGCCCGCGATTCCGGCCGCTTCCACTTCCTGCCGAGTTGTCGCGGCGACTGGGACGTGGTGGTCGGCGATGCGCGCCGGGAACTCGTAGGCCAACCGGACGGCAGCTTCGATCTGCTCGTGCTCGACGCCTTCAGTTCGGACGCGGTACCCGTCCACCTGCTCACTGCGGAAGCCTTTGCGCTTTATGCTCGCAAACTATCGCCGGACGGAGTTCTGGTTTTGCATTTGTCCAATCGCTATCTCGATCTGCCGCCGCTGGCGGCGCGGCTGGGGCAAACCTGCGAGCCGCCCTTCGAAATGCGGCTCGACGACGATGCGGCAAGCGAAACGGAAGCGGCCGACGGTAAGTTCCCGAGCACGTGGGCCGTGCTTGCCCGCAAGCCGTCGGACTGGGGTCCGGCGTTGCAGCGAAGCATCCGCTTCCAGAAATCGCACGTTACGCCGGGGCCGGTTTGGACCGACGATTATTCGTCGCTTCGCGGCATTTGGAAATAGATCGTTGCCGGACGGCGCCCCCGCCGACTAAACTACCAACCGGTTTCAACGTTCGTTCGAAGTTTCGTCGGCCCGCATTCCGACAAAACGCCGTCCGTAACGACGACGACTTTCGCATGGAGGCTTGCCGACGCTTGCGCCGCTCGCCTTTTCCCGGAGTGTTTCCCGATGGCACGCAGTCTTCAGGATCAAGTCAACGACCCGAACTTCCGCCGTCCGCGGGTCCGCATCGACTACAAGGTCGAAACCGAGGGCGCCGAGCCGGTGCTCGAATTGCCCTTCGTCGTCGGCGTCATGGCCGACCTTTCGGCGATGTCCAGCATCGAGAAGAAGAACTTCAAGGACCGCAAGTTTGTGCCGATCAATCGGGATAACTTCGGCGAAGTCATGCGGAAGACCGCCCCGCGCGTCGCCTTCCGCGCACCGAACAAGTTGGGCGACAAGCCGGACGAACTGCTCAACGTCGATCTTCAGTTCAAGTCGATGGACGACTTCGAGCCGGCTCAAGTTGCATCCCAGATTCCCGTGCTCAGCGAACTGCTGACGATGCGCGAGAAGCTCACGCAACTCTTGGGCAAGATGGAAGGCAACGACGCGCTGGAGAAACTCCTGGCCGACGTCCTCGGCAACACCGAAAAGAAGCAGGCCGTCCTCGAAGCCCTCGCCAAGGCCGAAACGCCGACGACCTAGTGGACCATTGCAGCTGATTTGTTGTGGTGCGGTCGTCTCGACTGCATTGTTATCAGGAAACTTGCAGCCGAGACGGCCGCACCACAATGAGATATCAAGCATCAAATGAGCTGCATCGGATCATTAATATCGGAATTTCAGCCATGACCTCCGCTGCTGTTTCATTTGTATGATCCCGTTCATCGTGTCTTGTCCTTTCAAGTTCTGTTCCATCACATGAGTCCATGAGAGATACGTGAATCCATGAGCCAAGACCAAGCCGCCGCCGGTGCGGGTCAAGCCGGAACGACAACCGAGTTCGACAGCACGAGCTGGCTCGACTCGGCACTCGGTCGCATCGACCGCAGTGGGGACGCCAAGACGCGATCCCAAGGCATCAAGGCACTCGACGCCTTCATACAGGAAGCGTCGAAGGGGCAGGTCGTCGGCACCGACGTCGAGACCAACATCAAGGTCTGGATCCGCGCGATCGACGACAAGCTGACGTCGCAACTCAACGAAGTCATGCACAATCCCGCCTTCCAGAAGATCGAGTCGACCTGGCGCGGCCTCGAATATCTCGTCAAGAACACCAATACCGGCAATCACCTCGAAATCCGCGTCATGAATGTGACAAAGGACGAGTTGAAAAAAGACTTCGACAAAATGGTCGAGTTCGACCAGTCCACACTCTTCAAGAAAGTCTACGACGAGGAATACGGCACCCTCGGCGGCAACCCGTTCGGGATGCTCGTCGGTGACTACGAATTCAACGTCAGTCACGGCCAGGAAGTGAAGCTGCTTTCCAGCATCTCGAACGTGGCCGCGGCGTCTCATGCACCGTTCGTCTCGGCGGTCAGCCCGCTGGCGTTCAATATGGACCGCTTCTCGCAGCTCTCCGACCCGCGCGATCTTTCCACGATCTTCAACACGCCCAACACCTACGTCGAGTGGAAGGCCTTCCGCGAATCGGAAGACAGCCGCTACGCCGCGCTCACGATGCCTCGGGTGCTCGGTCGCGAGGTGTACGGCGCCAAGTTCAAACCCGTCGCCGAGTTCAACTTCGAGGAGAACGTCGATGGAACCAACCACGACAAGTACCTCTGGATGAACGCCGCGTGGGCGTATGCGACCCGCATCACCGATGCCTACAACCAGCACGGCTGGATGGCCCGCACTCGGGGTGTTGAAGGCGGCGGCAAGGTCGAAGGTCTTCCGGTCCACACCTTCCCGACCGACGACGGCGATATCGCCATGAAGTGCCCGTCCGAAATCGCGGTGACCAATCGCCGCGAACTGGAACTCGAAAAGCTCGGCTTCCTTTCGCTGGTCCATGCCAAGGGCACGAACTTCGCCGCGTTCATGAGCGCGACGTCGTGCCAGAAGCCCAAGAAGTACGACCGCCCGGAAGCGAGCGCCAACGCGATTCTGTCGTCCAAATTCAATCTGATGCTCTGCATGTCCCGCTTCTCGCACTTCCTGCAGGTCATGGTCCGCAACCGCATCGGCAGCTTCATGGAACGGGACGAGATGGAACGCTGGCTGAACCGCTGGATCAACAATTACACCCTCGGCAACCCCGGCACCGCCTCGGACGAATCCAAGGCCCAAAAGCCGCTCGCGTCCGCCTCGATCAAGGTGACCGACGACCCGGCCCAGCCCGGCGTCTATCGGGCCGTGGCGCACCTTAGGCCGCACTTCCAGCTCGAAGCCGTCGATATTTCCATGCGCATGGTGGCCAAGCAGTTGAAGCAGTAACCGAAAAAAAACGCAAGTGCCTTGTCCGCAATCGACGGGGCTTTGCATCTCTCAGACGACGAGACACCGAGACGAGATGCGAACCGCAGTGGTCCCGCAAACGACTTCTCGGAACGACGGACACCATTCACGGGAGCAGGATCATGGCAAGCGATTATCTGTTGGAAATCGACGGCATCAAGGGCGAGTCGAGCGACTCAAAGCTGAAGGACAGCATCGAAATCCAGTCCTTCAGTTGGGGCGCCACCAACGCCGGCAGCTCGGCGGCGGGGGGCGGCGGTGGGGCGGGCAAGGTCTCGCTCCAAGACTTGCACTTCACCACGTCCGTCAGCGTGGCCAGCCCGCTTTTGCTGCTGTTCTGCGCCACCGGCCAACACATCAAGAAGGCGACGCTCCATGTCCGCAAACAAGGCGGCGACCAAGAGACCTATTACATGATCAAGCTCGAAGACTTGATGATTTCCAGCTACCAATCGGGCGGGCACGCCGGCAGCGGCGAGGTCAGCGATCAGTTCGCCCTGAACTTCACCAAGATCGAGTTCAACTACAAGCCCCAGAAAGCCGACGGAACCCTCGGCTCCGCCATATCAGCCGGCTGGGACGTCAAGGCCAACAAGAAGGTCTGATCCATCGTTGCCTTCCCGAGTCTGCCGGAGTGACCGCCGATGACTGCTTCGGAATCGTTTCACGCCGGCCGGCTCGCCGAGGCGACCCAACTTCAGATCGATAAAGTGCGATCCCATCCGACGGATCGCGCCGCCCGACTTTTCCTGTTCGAGTTGTTTCTGTTTGCGGGCGATCTCGATCGTGCCGCCAAACAGGTTGACGTCCTGAACTACGACAATCCCGAACAACTCGCGGCGATCGCGCAGTACCGCTTGGCACTGGAGGCGGAGCGCAAACGCCGCGAGGTCTTCGCGGGCAAAGCCGAACCGACGACACTGGCCGAACTGCCGCAGCATGCCTTACTTCGCCTGCAATCGCTCAAGGCCGATGGCCGAGGCGAAACCGAGGTGGCCGCGGAACTTCTCCGTGAAGCTGCAGCCGTCACACCTTCGCTTGCCGCCGTCTGGAACGACGAGCAAGTAACCGGGCTGATGGATGCCGATGTCCGCCTGGGTACGGTCCTCGAAGTCTTCGGCACCGGCGGTGTGTATTGCTGGGTCCCGCTCGAGCAGGTCGCCTCGATCTCGCTGGGGAAGGTGACCGCGCCGCGGGACATTCTGCTGAGACCCGCCGCGCTGGAACTGCACGATGGAACCCGCGGCGACATTCTTCTGCCGGGTCTGGCGATTCACTCCCACCTGACCGGCGATGAGGAGCTGATGCTCGGCCGAGCCTCGGACACCACTGAGGCCGGCCGACCCGCCGGCGTCAAACTTTGGCTCCACGACGCGGGCACCTGCGATTTCGTGCAGTGGAGCTTCTTTCAAAATACGACACATGATGAAAGTTAAGGTGCGTGATGCCGGGCGTGCTCGAAGAGGATGACTACGGGTACGTATTTCAGCTGGATCCCGATGACGAAGGCGAACTGCTTTACGTCTCCGTCATCTTCAACTTCAGCGTTGGTTCGCACACGATCCTTCCGGGCCACGTGCGTTGGCTGGCGACGGCGGCGGGATTGCTGCAGTTGGCAGACAGCTACTTGGAAATCATGGGGATGGCAAGCAAGACCGGATCGAGGGCGTTCAATCAGAAGCTCAGCGAAGGGCGAGCGAAATCGACGCGGGCTTGGCTTCTCGATGCCTTGATCAAACCATCTCAGATTCACGTCACCAAGGGTGTCGGATGGGATGAATTGGGAGCGAGCAGCACCATGGGCAGGGAGGAGCCGGCTGATCGCCGGGTGCAAATGTTCGTCTGGAGGAAACCGGTTGCCTTGCTAACGGAAAATTACCGAAAGATGTGCGTCAATCGCGTCCGGATGACCTTTACTGCGTAAGCCGTCGGAACCCCGCCATGCCCCCGCCGACCCGCGGTTTGATGCCGAGCCTGCTCGACCGGCTGACCGATCCCGAATCGGCAGGCTCGTCGTCGATCATCGGCTACACCGTGGAGGCCATGTATCACTCGGTCCTCTCCGACTTGGAAGATCTGCTCAACAGCGTGCAGACCTTGCAGACGATCCCCGCGGAGTTTCCGATGCTCCGCGATTCGATCCTCGGCTACGGCCTGCCCGATCTCGCGTCCACTCCGGCAGTGTCGCCCGTTCAGCGGGCTACCGTCGGCAAGACGATCCAACGTGCCGTCGAACGCTTCGAGCCGAGGCTCAAGAACATTAAGGTGACACTCTTGGATCCGGAAGCGAACCTCGTGAATGCGTCGCTCCGCTTCCGCATCGATGCTCGGCTGCGGGTCGATCCGGCGCCGGATGTGGCCTTTGACACTGTGCTGGAACTCGGCTCGGGCAAGTACATCATTTCGCCCACGACGGCCGCATGAGCCGCACGCTATACCATTACTACGAAGCCGAATTGCACTTCATCCGGGAACTCGCCCATGAGTTCGGCCGTAAGTATCCGGCTGCGGCGGCAAGGCTGCAACTCGAACGGGACCGTTCCGTCGACCCACACGTCGAACGTCTCATCGAGGCGTTCGCGCTGCTGTCCGCCCGGGTCCGCAATAAGATTCACGACGAGTTTCCGGAACTGACCGATGCGATGCTTTCGGTGCTCTATCCGCACCTGCTCGCGCCGATTCCGTCGGTTGCCGTGGTGCAGTTCCGGATCGATCCCTCGGTCGCGGTTCCGGAAGGGATCGCGGTGAAGCGGCACAGCCCGCTGACCGCCCCCGGTCGCCCCGGCACGGCGGCCTGCCGCTTCCGCACGGCCTACGATGCGATGCTGTGGCCGATCGAGGTCGCCGAAGCGAAGCTGATGTCTCCGCCGTTCCCGCCGGGGTTCACCGTCCCGGTCGAAGCGCAGGCCGCTTTGATATTGCGACTGCGGATGGGCGGGGAACTGACGTTCGCGACCGCGACCATCGACTCGCTTCGCTTTCATGCGATGGGTGATGCATCGCTGACCGCGCCGCTTTACGATCTGCTGTTTGCCCATCACTTGGAAACCGTGATCGGCCTGCCGGACAAGCCGAAGTCCTCGCTGCGGTTGACGCCCGGCGAGAGCGTCGCCCCGGTTGGGTTCGCGGACGATGAAGGCTTGTATCCCTATCCGCCGAATGTGTTCGCCGGGTATCGCTTGTTGGCGGAGTACTTCTCGTACCCGGCGAAGTTTCTTTTCTTCGATCTCAAGCTCGGGCCGCGCGTGCGCGAGTTGACACCCGGCAAGGAACTGCAGGTGACGCTGTTCCTGAACCGCACGCATCCGCGGCTCGAACAGCTCTTGAACGCGACTTACTTCCGCTTGGGCTGCACGCCGGCGGTGAACCTGTTCGAGCAGACCGCCGAGCCGATCGGCTTCACGCACACCAAGCCGGACTATCCGGTGGTGCCGGTGGTGAATCGGCCCAAGGAATACGAGGTCTATTCCATCGAGCAGGTGACTGCGGCGTCGTCCACCGGAGCCAACCGCGAGTTCCGGCCCTTCTACCGGAATACGATCCGGAGCGAGACCGACGGCGAAACGGCGGGGGAACTCTTCTGGTCGATGCAGCGTCGGCCGAGCTTCGCCGAGGACGATCGCGGGGGGGACGTTTTCCTGCACCTGACTCAAACCGGCTTCGACCCGGCTGCCGCGACCGGGGAAACGCTGGTGGTGCGGACGCTCTGCACCAACCGCGATCAGCCGATGCGTTTGCCGCGAATCGGCGACGAAGTCCGCTTCGACCCCGCCTTCGCCGCACCGGGACTGAAGGTGCAGTGCCTGCGCAATCCGAGCGTGCCGCTGCGGTCCGATGCCGCGCCGGCCCGCTACTGGCATCTGATATCGCATCTGAATCTCAATCACCTGTCGATGACCGGCGACGATGTCGGCACCGAGGCCTTTCAGGCCTTGCTGCGGCTCTACGAATGGAACGATTCGGAAGCCGATCCGCAGGCGACCGCGTCGGCCCGGCAGGCCATCGACGGCATTCAAGCGATCCGCTCCGAACGGACAACGGCCTGGATCGGTGCGGGCAGTCTCGGCGGCTTTGCCCGTGGCTTGAAAGTGATCTTGGAACTGGATGAAAGCCGCTACGGCAGTGCGAGCGGAACGCTTTTTGCCGCGGTGCTGGAACAGTTTTTCGGGCTGTATGTGACGATCAACTCGTTCACGCAATTGGTGCTGCGGTACAAACAACGCCACGGAGACGCGAAACGATGGCCGCCGCGGGCGGGGGATCGGCCCCTGGGTTGAGTCCGGTGAAGCCGAAGGCCAGGTCCGTGTGGGACCACCTTCAGGCCGAACCGTTCGAGTTTGATTTCTTCCAGGCCGTGCGGCTGTGGGAACTGCACGCACTTCGCCACGGCAGACCTGTGTCCACCATGGGGCTGGAACGCGGCACCACGGAGGAAGTGATCCGGTTTCGGCCGCCGCTGTCGTTGGCGTTCCCGCCCAGTCAGATCGTAAGCGTCGACCCACCGGACGAGTTTCGCCCCGTGCCCGTGGCGACGATCGCCTTTTTCGGCTTGTACGGCCCGAGCACGGTCCTGCCGACGCACTACACGCAACTGCTGATGGACATTCAGCGGGATGTGCGCGGACCGGAACGCCGCAGTCTGCGGGACTGGCTCGACCTGTTCAACCATCGCCTGACGACGCTGTTCCAGCGCGCGTGGGAGAAGTACCGCTTTGGCCTCGCCTACGAGCGCGGCGAAGCAGATCGTTCAACGCCGGACACCTTCACGTTGGCTCTGAAGAGCTTGATGGGCCTGGGCAGCGGCAGACTGCAATCGCGCATCCAGGCGGCACCGTGGATGGCGTTGAAGGATATCTCCATGATGTACTTCGCCGGGCTGTTGGCGCAACGCCCGCGCAATGCCGTCAATCTGCGGGCTTTGATTGCCGGAATCTTTTTCGTATCCGCGGCCGTCGACCAGTTCCGCGGGCAATGGCTGCCGCTGCCGATCGAGGCCCAGACGCAACTCGGCGGCAAGGGCACGCTTGGTGCCGGTGCCGTCGCCGGGTCGATGGTCTGGGACGTGCAATCGAAGTTCCGCATCGCCTTGGGGCCGCTGACCTACGCGGAATTCTCCGACCTGCTGCCCGATCCGACACCGTTGCCGCAGCGGAAACGCTTCTATCTGGTGGGACAACTCGTGCGACTCTTCGCAGGTTCCGAATACGATTTCGAGATTCAACTGAAACTGAAAGCCCAAGAAATTCCCGAAGCCCAAGTGGGCGAGACCGAAGGCCTCGGTACCCGCCTCGGCTGGAACTGCTGGCTGATCTCCGAAACCCCGGCCCACGCCGCCGAAGACGCCGTCTTCGACGGAGACTTGACTGTGTGATGTCGTGATTCTCACAATGAATGCTTCTGTTGAATCATATTTGCTGTCTCTGTGGTGGATTGTTTTTTTTCCTTGAAAAGGAGTGCGACCGATGGCATCCGTGAATCCGCGGGCTTTGTTTGCGAAGCTCAACGAGGCTTGCCGGCGGGCCTTGGAGGGTGCGGCGGGTTTGTGCCTGTCCCGCACGCACTTCCACGTCGAACTCGAGCATCTGCTTTTGAAGCTGATGGAGCCGGCCGGCAACGACCTCGGCGGCCTGTTCAAGCACTACGAGATCGACGCCGGCAAGGTGAAGCGCGAACTCGAAGCGGCCCTCGGCAAGTTCAAAACCGGCAACGGGCGGGCGCCGGACTTGTCGCTCGAAATCCTCGACGCGATGCAGGCGGCCTGGGTGACGGCGTCGCTGGAGTACGATGCAACCGCGTTGCGAAGCGCCCACGTGCTGGCCGGGATGCTCGGCGATCGGCAGATGTCCTACCGCCTCGGTAACGCGTCACCCGAGTTGAACAAGCTCATCGACAAGCCGTGGTTGAAGGAACTGCCCGAACTGCTCAATCACCTCACCAGCGGCGAACGGGAAGCGGCAAGTGCCGCGAAGCGCGATGATCCCTCGCCTGCCGGGGCGGTCAACGCGAACAGCAAGACGCCCTCGCTGGACCAGTTCACCACGAACCTGACGGAGCAGGCCAAGCAGGGTAAGATCGACCGCATTCTCGGCCGGGACGCCGAGATCCGCCAGGTCATCGATGTGCTGACGCGCCGCCGGCAGAACAACCCGATCCTCACCGGCGAAGCCGGAGTCGGCAAGACGGCCGTGGTCGAAGGGTTGGCACTCCGCATTGTGCAGGGGGACGTGCCGGAGCCGTTGAAGACCGTCCAACTCCGTACGCTGGATTTGGGGTTGCTGCAAGCCGGGGCGGGCGTGAAGGGCGAGTTCGAGAATCGGCTGAAGAACGTCATTCAGGAAGTGAAGTCGTCACCCATTCCGATCGTCCTGTTCATCGACGAAGCGCACACACTGATCGGCGCCGGCGGCACGGCGGGCCAGAACGATGCCGCGAACCTGCTCAAGCCCGCGTTGGCCCGCGGCGAGCTGCGCACCATCGCGGCAACGACCTTCGACGAGTACAAGAAGTCGTTCGAGGGCGATCCGGCGCTGAAGCGCCGCTTTCAGGAAGTCCGCGTCGAGGAGCCGGACGAAGCCAAGGCGGTGCGGATGCTCCGCGCGGTTGCGGACGCGATGCAGAAGCATCACGGCGTGCGCATCCTGGATGAAGCGATCAGTGCCGCCGTCCGCCTCGGCATTCGCTATCTGCCCGAGCGGCAGTTGCCGGACAAAGCCGTCAGCCTGCTCGATACGGCTTCAGCCCGCGTGAAACTCAGTCAAGGCGCGACCCCGGCGCCGCTCGAGGATGCGACGCGGGAAATCGAGCACCTCACACTCGAAATCGAAGCCCTGGAACGCGAACGCGACCTCGGCAGCGACCACGAGGAACGCCTCACGGACCTTCGCAAACACCTCGCAAGCTCCGAAGCAATCCGCAACGATCTGGCAACCCGGCTGGAACAGGAACGCGGGCTTGTTGCATCCATCGCCAAGGCCCAAGCCGCTGCAGATATGGTCGAACTCAAGCGGTTGTACGCCGAACTCGAACGGCTGCAGGGTGAGTTGCCGTTGGTGCACCCGCTCGTCGATGCAGCCATCATCGGGAGCATCGTCTCGGGTTGGACCGGCATCCCCTTGGGGGCGATGGTCCGCAACGAACTGCAGACGGTTTTGGCCCTTTCGGACAAACTTTCATCGCGCGTGATCGGGCAGGATCATGCTCTACAGGCCATCGCCGAACGCATCCGCACGTCGCGGGCGGACTTGGCGGATCCGCGCCGACCCGTGGGCGTCTTCCTGCTCGTCGGTCCTTCGGGCGTGGGTAAAACCGAGACGGCGTTGGCGCTGGCCGACCTGCTCTACGGCGGCGACCGCAACATGATCACCATCAATATGTCCGAGTTCAAGGAGGAGTACAAAGTCTCCCAACTCCTCGGCTCCCCCCGCGGCTACGAAGGTTCCGAGGAAGGCGGCATCCTCACCGAAGCCGTGCGCCGTCGACCCTATTCGGTTGTCCTGCTCGATGAAGTCGAGAAGTCGCACCCCTCCGTGCAGGAGATCTTCTACCAGGTCTTCGACAAGGGCATTCTCGCGGACTCGCGCGGCATCGAAGTCAACTTCAAGAACACGATCATCCTGCTGACGTCCAACGTCGGCACGGACACGTTCATGAAGGTCTGTGCCGATCCGGACACGATGCCGAATGCGGCCGGGCTGGCGGAGATGATCCGACCCGATCTGTTGAAAGCCTTCAAGCCGGCGCTGTTGGGCCGCATGACCATCGTACCGTATTTCCCGCTCTCGGAGGCGGTGCTGCATCGCATCATCGCGCTGCAGCTCCACAAGATCGCCGAACGACTGCGGCTCAACCATAAGGCGACGCTGGAGTACGATCCGGCGGTCATCGCCGCGGTGGCAGCACGTTGCAAGGAAGTCGAGAGCGGGGCGCGCAACGTGGATCACATCCTCACATCCAACGTCCTGCCGGTGTTGTCGCGCGAGATTCTCGCGCGACAGGCCGAGGGCAAGCCGCTGACCAAGGTGAAACTGTCGATCGGGGCGGATGGGCAATTTATGCAGGAAATCGAATGAACGTTGTGGTGGGAAATTGCCGAAGATAGGGGCGAGAGGGCTTTCAGCGAATACACGGATGACGGCAATTCTCGGACAAGGAGCGTCTGCGATGGTGCGTATACTCTTGGCGGCCTTGACCGTGGCGGCATCCGCTTCGCCCTTGTTTGCTCAAAGGGCTGTGGTGCTCGGAACGCCGAGCGTCGTCGTCTGTCCGCCGTCGGTCGTGCCTGTCTGTCCGCCGGGCAATCCCTCATATGTTGTACCGGGAATGCCGGGTACGCCTGCGGCACCTTCCACCTTGCCCGGCACCGAGTTGCCGGGGCAACCTCCATTTGCAGGCGAATCAGCACCGAATCTGACCACGCCGATTCAGCAAACGCTCACAGGCGGCAATCCGTTCGCCCAAGCGGACAACTCCTTGGGCAGTGGATTCAACCGCAGCGCTGCTCCGAACTCTTTCGGCGACTTCGGCAGCCTCACCTACAGCCGGATCGAAACGATCCCCGTCTCGCGCACCATTGTGGTTGGCTTCACCGAACGGCAAGTTGGTGTCACGGAAACAGTCACAATCGTCAACAACGAAAAAGTCGTGACGCGGACGCCGATCATCGAACGCACGCCCGTGACGCGAGAGGAAGTCGTCAACGAACGGCGCGTCGTCCGCCTGCCGCTCGGCTCGCGCTACAACGGCATCAAGATTTCCGAGAACGACAATCCGAGGCCGCAGGATCGTGTCTACTTCGGGTACAACTACTTCGACGGTGTGAATCGAGCCTTGAACCCCGGCCTCGGTCGGGTCGACATGGAGCGGCAAACGATCGGCTTCGAAAAAACCCTATTGAACGGCGATGCCTCGCTCGGCCTCCGTCTTCCCTTCGTCCAACTCCGCGGCGACGGCAGCATCGACAGCAGCGTCATCGGCGATCTGAGTATCATCGCCAAGTTCGCCTTCCTGAACACGAACGAAAGCGTGCGGGCCTTGGGCCTGGTCGTGACCGCGCCGACCGGTGGCGGCGACGCCGTTCTGCTCGACGGCTTCGCCGCGCCGCATTCCACCATCCTACAACCATGGGTCGGTTTCTACGAGACGCTCACACCGCGGCTGTACGCTCTCGGTTTCTCGTCCCTGATTGTGCCGACCGATTCCCGGGACGTCACACTTCTATCCAACTCCGTCACGCTCGGCTGGTGGCTGACGCGGAGCACTCACCGCGGCCGAGTGACCGGCATCGTTCCCGCCACCGAAGTGCACATCAACACGCCGCTCAACCACCGCAGCATCTCCAACGGCGTCTTCCTGCAGGATCAGGTGAACCTGACCAACGGCCTGCACATCGTCCTGCCGCGGGCGACCGTCGCCGTCGGCGTCAATACGCCCCTCGTCGGCCCCCGGCCCTGGAATTCCGAGTTTGTGTTGACGGTGAATTGGAATTTTTAGGTCCATCCGACCGGGCTGTACGACACCTTCAGCCGGCTGGCGACGGCACTTCGAGTGGCACCACTTGCCGAAGCACAGAAGTTAGTTGAACATGGCGGAAACGGCGTTGTGTGCGGTTGCACGCCAATGCCCGGATCGACGCAACCCGGACCTGCCAACGCTCGAACGCGAAGTCGCGGAGTGGGAAGACAACGAAAAGCAGCAGAGATCAAGGTCGAGCGGCAGTTCCGAGGACGACTGCGTCAGACACAAAAGCTTTATCCTAAAATCGAATGCCATGATTTACTTATACAGGCGCCGGACCTCGAGGATCGGAGAAGGTCAATAAAGACTGCGGGTTGGGCGCGAGTTGGAGATTGGTTCTGGAAAGGCCGCGGAAGAACCACGCGCCTCCGGCCGCCGCGGTACAGATGAGGAAGACGTGCCCCGAATCGGGCACCGGCGTGAAAGTGAGTTGGAGTTCATTGCCCGAGACGGCTAAGGAATAATTCTGAATCGGAACGTTCGAGCTGATCGAGAATTCGCTCGGGTCGAAAAAGAACGAGCCGCCGTTCCGCTGGAAGTTGCCGCCCGCGGCCGCCGTTGCAATGGTGTAGGTGTACGGCATGCCGACCTGGAACGCGGGATTGCCCAGAGCCTGAATATCCAGAGTGAGTTTGCTTGTCGGGCTCAGCACCAGGTTCAAGTTGCTGCCGGCCCCGGCCAGGGCAAGCCGGTCGGCGTTGGCCGGCAGTAGCCCGTTGACTTCGATCAGCCAGGTGCTTCCGGTTCCGCCGTTGATGGTGACCCCGTTGGCAACGTTCAGGGTGCCCACACCGCCTGCTCCGGGTGCCAACCGACTACCGGCGTTGAGCGTCGTCGCACCGCCGACTGTTCCAGTGCCGCCGAAGGTCGCGCCGCTCGACACGCCGATCGCTGATCCGGATGCAGTCGAGCCGTTCACCAGAAGCGTTCCGTTCGCCACCGTCGTCGCCCCGACAAACGTGTTCGCGTTGCTCAGGATGAAGGTGCCGGTGTTGCCGTTGGTGGCGTTGGCGAACAAAATGCTGCCGGTGACGCTGCCCCCGCTGATCACCCCGGCCAGCGTGACAGCCTGCGAGTTGTTCGTCTGGATGCTGAGGAACTTCTGCCTCATGCCGCTGTCAAGCGCGATATTGTTGTTGAACGTGTTGGACGAGTTGGCACCGAGGTCGAACCCCAGCACGGGCTGCGTCGCGGTGCTGTTCGACAATCGGGTGGCAAACGTGATGGCACCGGCACCCAGGCCGCTTGGGCTGGTGACGATAATCGCCGTATTGGGGTTGGTGGCATCGGTGCTCAGTCCACCGCCGAAGGAATTATTCCCGGCCAGGATGAGGCTACCTGTGTCGCGCGCTACGACGTTGTTCCCCACCCCGGTCAGGTTCGAGCTTACCGTCAAGGCCCCGCCGCCGCCGCCCAGTTTGACCGATCGAACGCCAGCGTCCCGGCTAAGCTGACGCTTACCCCGACGCCGGTATTATTCAGCGTCCCGGTGGTCCCACCGTTGCCGACCTGCATTGTTCCCGCCGAGATGGTGGTTCCACCCGAGAATGTGTTCGTCCCGGTCAGCGTCAACGTCCCGGCCCCTCGCTTGGTCACAGAGCCTGCCCCGCTCACGGTATCGGCAAAGGTGAGACTATCAGAGCGATCAAAAATCTCCCGCTGTTGGCGCTGCGAGACCTTGATCACAGCAAGATTCGTATCGGCTTCCATACCCACAGGGAACTCTAGCGCCTGTTCAGCAACTTGTCTTGACGCAACGGCGGTTCGTTCGGCACGAAGGACTGATCCGGCAGGAGGTCGGTCAGATCGACCGCGGCCAACGGAATCTTCCTTTGCTCGTCGGCTTGGAACAGAATTCTTGAACTCGCTTACGGACTGAATCTCCGGCGAAATGCAGACGACGTGATGGGTATGCTGACCCTATGATTTATATACAGACGTTTTTCCCGCAATTTGCCGCGTTTCGGATCGGCGATTGTTGGCGATGTGCCATCAACCGCGATCTCGGTGGCGTAGAATCGAGGGCCTGAAATACAGAAAGCCCCAGGGATCCTGGGGCTATCTGAGTGGACGCTACAGGACTTGAACCTGTGACCCCTACAATGTCAATGTAGTGCTCTAGCCAACTGAGCTAAGCATCCGTTTGCTAACTGATTGATACCCTGCGACTTCCGCGGGTTCAAGGGGAATCGGCGGAAAACGCTTCGGCATCAGCTGCGGGTGTGGCCGGTGCCGACGACGATGGTTTTGGTCGTCGTCAATTCCCGCAGGCCGCAGGGTCCGCGAGCGTGGAACTTGTCGGTGCTGATGCCGATTTCGGCACCCAATCCCAACTCGAAGCCATCGTTGAAACGCGTCGAGGCATTCACCATGACGGCGGCACTATCGACCGCTGCGGTGAAGCGATTGGCCGCGGCGAGATCGTTGGTGACGATCGCTTCGGTATGTTTGGACGACCAGCGATCGATGTGGGCAACTGCGGCATCGAAGTCGTTCACGACTTTGATGGCCAAAATCAGCGCGAGGAATTCGGCTGCGTAGTCGTCGTCGGTTGCCGAGTGGGCGTTCGGCAGCAAGATGCAGGTCCGCGCGCAGCCGCGGAGTTCGACGCCGTGTTCCTGCAGGGCCTTCCCGACCCTCGGCAGGAAGGCCTCGGCGACGGCGGCGTGGACCAGCAGCGTCTCGGCGGCGTTGCAGGTTCCCGGGCGCTGACATTTCGCGTTGACGATGATGGCCTCGGCCATCGCCAAGTCGGCGGAAGCATCGACGTAGACGTGGCAGTTGCCGGTGTAGTGCTTCAACACCGGCATGGTCGCCTCGGCGACGACGCGGCGGATCAGGCTCTCACCGCCGCGCGGGATGGTGAGGTCGATCAGGTCGTTGAGCTTGAGGAAATGCCCGACGGCAGCGCGGTCCGTAGTGTTCACGAGTTGCACCGCTTTGCGCGGCAGGCCGTGTCTCGGCAGCAAGTCGGCCATGATGGTATGCAGGAACATGTTGGTATGAAACGCTTCCTTACCGCCGCGCAGGATCACGGCATTGCCGGACTTCACGCACAAGGCCGCGGCATCGGCGGTGACGTTGGGCCGGGATTCGTAGAGGAAGAAGATGACGCCGAGCGGTGTGCGGATTTTCGTCACCGACAGTCCATTGGGCCGGACGCCGCCTTCGATGACTTCGCCGACGGGATCGGGCAGGGCAGCAACCTGGCGCAAGCCTTCGGCAATCCCTGCGATCCGCTTGGCGTCGAGCGTCAGGCGGTCGATGGCCGCGGCATCCAAGCCATACTCGGGGGCGATCTCGACGTCGCGGGCGTTCTCGCGAACCAGGTCTCGAGTGCATTCCGATACGGCATCCGCACAGGCCCGCAGCCACGCGTTTTTCGCCTCGCCACGGATCGTCGAGAGCAGCTTGGACGCCCGCTTCGCGGCCTCGGCCGTGGTTCGGCATTGCTCTTCAAGAGTCATCGTGGCTCACCCGATCTTGCGGCCGCGATGGCCGTCATCATCATCACCATGTCGACGGTTGGGCCGACGTCGTGAACGCGAAGAATTCGGGCGGTGCCCTCGACGACGGCCCGGCAGGCGACGGCCAAGGATGCCGGCATGCGTTCGGCCGGTTCTCGCCCGGTGATGCGACCAAGGAAGCCCTTGCGCGAAACGCCGAGGCACAGGGGATAGCCGAGTTCGCCGAAGGCATCCAAGTGGGCCAGGAGTGTGAGCGAATGTTGCGTGAATTTGCCGAAGCCGATGCCGGGATCCACGGCAATCGCATCGCAGGCTACGCCGGCCTGCAGCATCGCCTCGGTTTGTTGCCGAAGGTAATCGACAACATCGCGGACGATGTCGCCATACTGCGGGTTGTCGTTCATGGTCGTCGGCAAGCCGGGCATGTGCATCACCACCGCGCCGGCACCGAATCGGGAAACGATGCGGATCATCGCCGGATCGCGGAAGCCGGAGACGTCGTTGACGATGACCGCGCCTGCATCCATCGCGGCTTGGGCGACGCCGGCCTTCATCGTGTCGATCGAGAGGGCAACCTCGGTCTGCTTCGCCAATCCGCGGATGACGGGAATCACCCGGGCGAGTTCCTCGGCTTCGCTGACCGGTGTCGCGCCGGGCCGCGTGGATTCACCGCCGACGTCCAGAACATCCGCACCTTCGGCGGCGAGTTGCAGCGCCTGCTCGACCGCCCGTGTCGGATCGAAGAATTGCCCGCCGTCCGAGAAGCTGTCCGGCGTCACGTTGACGATGCCCATGACCAACGGCTTTGCCGCAAGGTCGAAGCGGACGCCGCCGCACTGCCAGTGGGTGGTTCGATTCATGTCGGCATTCTATCGCGGCCCGCCTACCACGGCGCTTCCATCATGTTGACGATTTGCTGGGCGATCTGCTTGGACGCGGCTTGGGCACCGGTCGTGTTGCTTTCGCCGAGTTCCGGAATCACCCGGCCGTAGCCGGTGATCGTGACAACGTTGGGCTGCAGGTCGGGTCCCGGCGGCGGCGGCGGTTCCCGACTCGGGTCGAAGATCGTCGCGGGTTGCTCCGGGAAGACCGGGCCGCGCTTGCCGGTGAGATTTTTGCCGGTGCGATTGTCGCGCCAGACGACCTTGCAGCCGATGATGACGTCGAACTCGCGGTTCAGGTTCTGCAGGCTGCGGTTCTGCAGGCCTTTGCCCATATAGGTGATCTCGCCTATCAGTTCCGTGTCCGCGATTCGGGGATCGGAAATGACCCGCATCGGCGTGCGGCGGCCGTTGAGTTCGCGGACGATCTCTTCGGTCAGGTCGACCTCAATGCCGCGGTGCGGCGAGGTATGGAAGATCGGGTTCTTGAAGACGGGAATGTAGACCGATCGGATCGACGGATCGTAGGGCGGCGCTGTCGAATAGCCGAGCAGGGAAAAGTCGCCTTTACCCTGGCAGCCGACGATCCCGGCTGATGCGGCGAGAAGTAACGCAATGGTGGCGGTCTTCATGAGAAGCATCCTCAGCGACGCACGTCTTGGGGTAACAGGCCGGGCACTTCGGCGCTGTTCGGCGGCGGCCCGGCGACGGCCGGTGTGGGGTTGGCGGCGGCCCGGTCGGCTTCGGTTGTCGTATCCCGATCTTCGGCCTTCATCCACAGCCGGTCCCATCCGGATTGGAGCCGATTGAACCAGCCGGGGTCGGGCTTGATGCCCGCCGCGCGGTCGGCCTCGGCCTTCGCCTTGATCGGTTCGAGTGCGATCATCCGTTCGCGGGCGATCTCGGCGGGCTTGGTGCCGGCGTGCTGGCGTTGGACGAGGTCGTAGTAGAAGTAGGCGCTCGCGGGCCGGCCGACGCGTTCGTAATACTGGGCGTGTTCGAGGTACTTCATCGCGAGTTGCATCCGCACGGCGAACTTCTGCCGGGTCATCATCTCGGATTTCTCCGGGTCGGTCGCGTAGCCGGGCATCGTCGCTTCAACTTGGTGAATCAGTTGCAGTGCCTCGGAGGCTTTGCCGCTGTCGTAGACCGGGCCGCCGGTGCTGTTGTTCTTGGCGAGAATGGCCAACTCCACCGCGTGCGGTCGCAGTTTGCTGTCCTTGTGGAGTTCCGCGAGTTGGCTGAAATGGTGGTCCGCATCCTCGAAGCGGCCGCGGTAGAAGTTCACATAGCCGAGCCAGTAGAGCGACTTGTCCGCATACGGCCCGATGCCGTCGTGAGTCTGCACGTTGTCCAGCACCTTCAGGGCTTCCCCTTCGGTGTCGAAGAGCGGCCGCTTGCCGTCGAAGAGGTTGAAGCCGTCCATCCGGCCCGCGTACCAAGGCTTGGTGGTGCCGTTGCTTTCGGCTTCGATCTCCGCAAGTACGTCCTTTTCGAGCCAGCCGTAGGCGATGCCGTACATCGCCGCGCAACATCGTTCGCGGTACGCGCCGAACGGATAGTCCTGCAGCAGTCGATGATAAGTCGCGGCGGCGTCGGGGAGTTTGTCCCGCATCCGCAGGCATTCGGCCTCGTGGTAACGGGCCTTCTCGGCGACGAGTGCGGGGTTGCGGGTGTTGTTCGCCAAGTCGGCGTAGACCTTCTCCGCCCGGCGGTAGTCCTTTTCCTCGAACAAGCGGTCCGCGGTTCCCATCTTCTCTTCGGCCAGCGGATCGTCGTAACTGCTGGTGATGAGCGACCGTGCCGTGGCGTAGGTCTTCTCGCGCATCGCCGTCAGCGAGGCGCAGCCGGAACTGTGGAGCGGCACGGCAACGAATGCCGCAAGCAAGAGGATTCGGGTTGGCCGGATTGATTCCTTCACGCCCTACTCCCGCGGATGGCTACGGTCCCGTGCCGTCGATGTACCCGGCAAGCCGGGGCCGACGGCCCAACACGAAACTGACGGTCTGGCTCAGGTGTCCGCGAACTTCGCGCCTTACACCGGAGGGCAGCTCGGATCGGCCTTCGTTGAGATCCCGAAGGGCCGCCCATGCCGCACCGGACAGCGGCCGATGATCGCGGGTCGTCCCCAGGCAGGATTCGCACACCACGCCGCCGGCGGGGCTGAAACCGAGCCGGTGTTGTGCTTCCGGGAGCAAGTCCCGGTCGCACGCCGCACAGGCCGTCAGCCGAGGGCTATAACCCAGCTCCCGCAGCCAGACAAGCTCAAACGCGCTGACCGCTCCGAGCCGATCGCGCTCCGGTTCCGCGATCGTCCGCAGCATCGCCAACGCGGCATCGTAAAGCCGCGGGTGCGGGTCGTAATCCTGCGTCGCATCGAGCAGTTCCGCGACGTAGTAACCGGCATAAAGGGCATGCAGATCGGTCCTCAGTTCGGGGAAGCGTTCTTCCAGCCGGGCTTCGGTGAGCAGGTCCAACCCGCTCGACTTGCGGATGAAAACGACTTGGCAGACGTTCAGCAGATCGAAGGCGGAGTCGAAGTTGGAGCGCAGCCGTCGACCGCCCTTGGCCAGCGCGCGGATCTTTCCGAATTCTCGCGTCCAGAGCGTCGAGATGCGGCTGGTTTCGGAGAAGTCCGTACCGCGGATGACGAGGCCGGTCGCGCGTTCGAGGTTGAGCATAAGATTCCGCCGCGTTCGATGAGCCTATCATAGCCGCATGAAACCGATTGCAGACTTGCGGAAGGACTATACCCACGGCGGCCTTTCGGAAGCGGAAGCGGGAGACGACCCGTTCGCGCTGTTCCGAAGTTGGTTCGATGCGGCGCAGACCGCCGGCCTGCCGGAGCCGAACGCCATGACCTTGGCAACCGCCGACGTGGCCGGCAAACCGGCCGCGCGGATCGTCTTGCTCAAGGGCTTCGACGAGCGCGGCTTCGTTTTCTTCAGCAACTACGACAGCCGCAAGGGCCGGGAAATGGAAACGAATCCGTTCGCCGCGCTCGTCTTTCTTTGGCATGAATTCGAGCGATCCATCCGCATCGAAGGCGGAATCCAAAAGACGACCGATGAGGAATCCGACGCTTACTTCTCGACCCGCCCCGCCGGAAGCCGGCTCGGGGCTTGGGCCTCGCGGCAAAGTGAAGTGATCCCGGATCGGTCCGTTCTCGAAGCGGAGCATGCCGCCTTGCTGGGTCGATTCGCGGACGGTGAAATCCCTCGGCCGCCGCACTGGGGCGGCTATCGACTGGTGCCGAACTCGATCGAATTCTGGCAGGGTCGCAGCAGCCGGCTGCACGACCGTCTCCGCTTCCGGAGTGAAGGAAGCCAGTGGATTCGCGAACGACTCGCTCCGTAGGTGCAACAGCGCCTAAGATGAAGTTTGAGTCTTACCCCATTCTTACGAAGGACAGCCGATGAAAATTTCGTTGATGATCGCCGCAGCATTTTCGGTCGGAATGGTCGCCTTTGCCGAAGACAAGCCCAAGGAGAAGCCGATGAGCGGACCACTGCAGTTCAAGATGAAGGACATCGAGGAGAAGGAAGTTGACCTCGCCCAATACAAGGGCAAGGTCGTTTTGTTCGTCAACGTCGCCAGCCAGTGCGGCTACACCAAGCAGTACAAGACGCTGCAGGAACTGTACGAGAAGTTCGAGAAGGAAGGTCTTGTCGTCGTCGGCGTCCCCGCCAACGAGTTCGGCAGCCAGGAACCCGGCACCAACGCCGAAATCTCGAAGTTCTGCAAGACCACCTACAAGGTCGGCTTCCCGATGATGGCCAAGGTCGTCGTCAAAGGCGAGGACAAGACGCCGCTCTACAAGTTCCTCACGGAAAAGGAAACCAACCCGAAGTTCGCCGGCGAGATCGGCTGGAACTTCGAGAAGTTCCTCATCGGCCGCAATGGCGAAGTGGTCGGCCGCTACAAGAGCAGCGTCGATCCGATGTCCGACGCGATGCTCGAAGCCGTCAAGAAGGAACTGGCCGCGAAGTAATCCTGCGCCGTCGGATTGTGCCGGGGGTTTCACCCCGGCCATTATTGGATACTGCGTTGCGGTCCAAAGCATTGTTTGACCCAACGGGGCGGCCGAAAAAAGCCAGGGTGTGAAACCCCTGGCTTTATGTCGTTACCGCCTTCCCCTTCAGAAACTGCAGGGTCAATTCCGACACCCGCACCGCGAAGTTCTCAGCCGTCTTCAGGTCACCGACCGGCGGGGCGATCTCCGGCGACGTGCCTTGGTCGGATTGCGTCATGACCCCGGACCAACTCGAGAGTCGGTTGATGTCCGTCGGACTCGTCCCGGTCGGCATCTGCGGATTGCCGACCCAGATCATGCCGTGCTGCATCGCATTGATGTAAAGTGAATTCAGCGTGTTCAGCTTGTCGCCGCTGAGGCCGCCCGAGTTGGTGAACCCGGCGGCGATCTTGTTCTTCCAGCCCTGCTTGAACCAGATCTTCGAGGCCGCATCGATGAACGTCTTGAACTGCGCGCTCGGCCCGCCCATGTACGTTGGGCAGCCGAAGATGATGCAGTCGGCATCATTGAGCGGGGTGAAATCCGCCGTCGCTTCTTCGGCGGTCATAAGCTTCACGCTCACACCGGAAACCGACTCGGCACCCTTGACCACAGCCTTCGCCACTTGTGCAGTGTGCCCGGCGCCCGAATGGTAAACCACAACAATCTTTGCCATTGCCTTGCTCCTTGGAAATCGAAAACCGGGTTCGGGAGAGGTTACCGCTCGGTGATCTTAGCCGGCACGTAGAATGGTGTGGTCGTTATTCGCCCACGGGTTTCGCCGCATGATCCGCGATTGCATCCTCGGCACCGCCGGCCATATCGACCACGGCAAGACGGCACTCGTGCAGGCCCTCACCGGCGTAAACTGCGACCGACTCCCCGAAGAAAAAGCCCGCGGCATCACCATCGATATCGGCTTCGCGGAACTGCACCTGGGGGACGTGAGGATCGGCATCGTCGATGTGCCGGGCCACGAGAAATTCATCAGGAACATGCTCGCCGGGGCCACAGGCATCGACTTGGCCCTGCTGGTCGTCGCCGCCGACGACGGCATCATGCCTCAGACGCGGGAACACTTCGGGATTCTCAAACTCCTGAAGTTGCAAAACGGCCTGATTGCGATCGCGAAATGCGACTTGGCGAGCGAGGACGAACTCGAACTGTTGCAGTTGGAACTCCGCGAGATGATCGCAGGCAGTTTCCTTGAGAACGCGGCGATCCTCAGCACGTCGGCCCGCACGGGGCAAGGGATCGACGAGCTGAAACTCGCCTTGGCCGAACTCACGGAGGCCGTCGTCGATACGGCAGGCGCGATGCCCTTTCGCCTACACATTGACCGCGCGTTCACTCGCCCCGGTCACGGCACTGTCGTCACCGGCACCGTTGCCGCGGGCCGACTTCACCTCGACGACAAACCGACGCTGCACAAGTCCAACGGCAGCAGCGAGATCGTTTCGCTGCGCGGACTGCATCACCATAGTCGTTCCGTTGCGGAAATCCGCTGCGGACAACGGGCGGCGATCAACCTCGCCGGTGTCGACCATCACACCCTCGCCCGCGGCGATGTCCTCGCCCACGGCGAGCCGCTCCTTGCCGGGGCCATCACCGCCGTACACCTGACCGCGGCAACCGACGGCACACGCGGCATCAGGAACCGACTGACCTGCCGGCTGCACCTCGGCACGGCGGACCTTCCGATCGAAGTGTCGCTGCTCGATGCCGATCGGCTCGCTCCGGGCACAGCCGGCTTGGCTCAGCTCATCGGGCCGCCGACCGTCGCCGTCCACGGTCAGCCGTTTGTGCTCCGCGACTCCGCCGGCCGAGCAACACTCGGCGGCGGCACGGTGCTGCTGCCGAACGCGCCGAAGATCCGCCGCAAGCGATTCGACTCGATTCTGATTCTCGAGAAGTTCACCAAGTCCGATCCGCACGAGCGAGCCGAGGCCGCTTACTTCTTCCGCGGCGTCGCCGACGGCCGAACGGCGAACCCCGCCGTCATCGCCGGCATTGTGCCTGCCGAACAGGAAGCGATCACCACGGCGCTGGTGCAACGCGGCACACTGACCGCCTTGGCCAACGGGCGATTGGTTTCATCCATTGTGTTGCAGGATGTCGAAGTAAAACTGATGGCGGTACTCTCGGAGCAACATCGACTGTGCCCATTGCATACAAACCATGACCGTGCCGCGATCATTTCACAGCTTGACTATGTGGATGATGCCGAATTCCTTTCGCTCGTCGTCGATCGCGTCGTGAAGTCGAAGCAACTCGTCGCCGAAGGTCGACGCCTCGCGCGAGCGGATTTCAAGCCGAAGCTCAGCGTGAATCAACGCAAGCTCAAGGACCGAATCGTCGCATCGCTTCATGCCGCGGGCTTGGCGCCGCCGGAAGCGGTCGGCTTCGCCAACCTCGCCGGCGGCCGCGTCAAGGACATCGAAGATATTCTGGAAGTCGCCTGTGCGGAGGGCTTGTTGATCCGCATCGCCCCTGAATTCGTGCTTCACGTCGAACGCGAGGCCGAAGCCCGTTCGCTTCTCCGCCAGCGCATGATGCACGGCCCAGCGACACTGGCCGAGATCCGGGACTGCTGGGGCACCACACGCAAGTTCGCCGTACCGCTCTGCGAGTATTACGACAAACTCGGCGTGACCATCAGGGATGGCGACCTGCGAACCTGGAATGGAACGCCATAACAGTCTATTGTCGCGATTTCACTGTGTCGTGTTTTGTGAATCATCACCATCATAAATGATCCGCAGCGAGGGTGCCGGTGCTCCAGGCGGATTGGAAGTTGTAACCACCGATCCAGCCATCCAAATCGAGCACTTCTCCGGCGAAGTAGAGGCCGGGCTTCAACTTCGATTGCATCGTGCGGGAATCGACTTCGTCCAGCACCACACCGCCGGCAGTGACCTCGGCCTTCTCGTAGCCGAGGGTGCCGCTGACCGGGATGCGCGTCCGCTTCAAAGCCTTGGCCAGGCTCTGCCGATCGGGTTTGCTCAAGGCCCCGGCTTTGCGGTCGATGGCCAACCCGTTCAGGGCCAGGAGATGATCGGCGATCCGCCGCGGCACGCGGTCCCCCAAGATGCCGGCGAGCAGCTTCTTTCCGGACGTCACCGATTCGGTCTGCAGGAAGCCGTCGAGCGCTTGCTCGGTTTCATTCGGCAAAAAATCGACTTCCAATTCCAATGTTTTGGGCGTCGCATGGCCGCTGACGGCCCGACTCACATCGAGTGCGACCGGGCCGCTGAGGCCGAAGTGGGCAAACAGCAGCGAGCCGCGCCGCGTGCTGATCGACTTGGTCTGGTCCATGACTTTCACCGATGCGTCCGGCAGCGTCAGGCCACTGAGATCCTTCACCCAGCCGGCGTTGGTCGTCACGGGAACCAGACTCGGCCGCGTCGCGGTGATGGTGTGGCCGAAGATCCGGGCAAAACCGTAGCCGTCGCCGGTGGTGCCGCAGCCTGGGTAGGACAGCCCGCCGGTGGTGATGAGCAGTTTTGTCGCGGTGACCGTGCGCACCGGCGTGCGCACGGTGAAGCCATCTTCGCGAGCTTCCACGGATAGTGCCGGTTCGCCGAGGTTTGGTGTCAAACCCGCCCGAGCCAGTCGGCGGAGCAGGGCATTGAGCACGTCCAACGCCCGATCCGAGATGGGGAAGATCTTGCCCGTGTCTTCAACTTTGGTCAGCACCCCTTCGGCATGGAAAAACTCGACCGTGTCGCGGACGCCGAAGTTCGCCAAGGCCGAGTGCAGGAACTTGCCGTTTTTCCCGAAGGCTTCGACGATGCCGCGGGCATCGCAGTGGTGGGTGATGTTGCATCGCGTACCGCCGGACATCAGGATCTTCACGCCGGCCTTCTTCGACTTCTCCAGCAGCAGCACCCGCCGGCCGCGCTCGGCGGCTCGGATTGCGGCCATAAGCCCCGCCGCCCCGGCGCCGAGGATGATCGCGTCGTAATCGTTGGCCATGGTCATACAGTCGATTGTAGCGGTTGGTCCGAATGCCGCTTGTGGAGAATCGGGAAGGGATACTGGAGCAAATCGCGTCGGCGGTCGATGTTGAAGATGTCGGCAATGGTTCGTCGCTTTCGGGCGACAGCCATGGCCGCGGGACGGGATTCTCAGTCGAATCAGCCGCTGGACGATGGGTCGCGGCGGATCGACTGGAGTCGATGTCGAGTCGAAGCCCCGCTCCCCCGATCGGCGGCTCCTCGGCTCCTCCCGCGGCCGCCGGCGTCACGTCGCATCTTGTAGAGCGGGCCGCGCGGTCGTATCTCAGGCATCGTATCGATGTCCCCATTCGCACCGGAAATCTCCGCATGAACGACAGTATTTTGGCCGTGGTCGCCCGTGAAATTCTGGACAGCCGCGGCAACCCAACGCTCGAAGTCGACGTCATCACCGGTGAAGGCGTCCTCGGCCGCGCAGCTGTTCCCAGCGGGGCGAGCACCGGCGCCCACGAGGCGGTCGAACTGCGCGACGGCGACAAGAGTCGCTACCTCGGCAAGGGCACGCTCAAGGCCGTCGAGAACGTCAACACGCTGATTTCCGAAGCGCTCGACGGCTTCGACATCTACGACCAAGTCGCCATCGACAAGGCAATGCTCGAACTGGACGGCACGCCCAATAAGGCGAAACTCGGCGCCAACGCTATCCTCGGCGTCTCGCTGGCGTGTGCCCATGCCGCCGCGAACAGTGCCGGTCTGCCGTTGTACAAATACGTCGGCGGGGTGAATGCGACCGTGCTGCCGATCCCGATGATGAACATCATCAACGGCGGCAAGCATGCCGACAGCACCGTCGATTTCCAGGAATTCATGATCATGCCGGTGGGCGCTCCGACCTTCCGCGAAGGGCTGCGGATGGGTGCTGAAATTTTCCACGCACTCAAAAAGGTGCTGCACGACAAAGGGCTGAATACCGCCGTCGGCGATGAAGGCGGCTTCGCCCCGAACCTCGCGTCGCCCGATGAAACCTTGGCCACGATTTCCATCGCCATCGAAAAGGCCGGGTACAAACTCGGTACGGACATCGTCTTCGCGCTCGATGCCGCATGCACGGAGCTTTACGAGGAAGCCAAGCACAAGGGCAAGGAAGGCTACCTGTTCTTCAAGTCCGCCCCGGATCGCGTGATTTCCTCCGATGAGATGATCGACTTGTGGGCCGACCTGTGCGGCAAATATCCGATCCGCTCGATCGAAGACGGACTCTCCGAAGACGACTGGGCCGGCTGGAAGAAGCTGACGACCAAGCTCGGCGACAAGGTTCAACTCGTCGGCGACGACCTCTTCGTGACCAACACGACCCGACTGAAGCGCGGCATCGCCGAGGGCTGCGGCAACAGCATCCTGGTGAAGGTCAACCAGATCGGCACGTTGACCGAAACGCTCGAAGCCGTGCAGATGGCCATGCGCAACCGCTTCACCGCGATCCTGTCCCACCGCTCCGGCGAAACCGAGGACGTGACGATCGCGGATCTCGCGGTCGCCACGAACTGCGGCCAGATCAAGACCGGCTCAGCCAGCCGCACCGACCGCATCGCCAAGTACAACCAACTCCTCCGCATCGAGGAGCAACTCGGCAGTAACGCCATCTACGGCGCCGAACTGCGGAAGTAAAAGGATTCACCACGGAGACCGCAGAGACCACAAAGGTAGGCAAGGATAGAATGGACCAGTTCGAAGCGAAAGTTTCATGCGATCCTTTCAGTCTTTTGCGAGCTTAATGGTGAATTTCCTGAATCGACCTTGAGGTGACAAGTCATGGTGCCGTCGCTGGAAAGTCTGGGGATCGACAAGCTGAGCTACGACGAACGCATCGAACTCATCGAAGCGATTGAGGAGAGTCTGGATGAGTTCGAGCATCAAGGCGAGTTGCCTCCATTGCCTTCGGAACTTCACGATCAACTCATGCGGCGAATTGCGGTTAATACCGATCCGAAGAACTGCTCCACGATGGATCAGATTCTTGTCAGGTTTGCCGCGAAGTATCCGTCATGAGCCGTATCGTGTTGTTCGATCTCGAAGCCGATCGCGAGCTTTTTCAAATTGCCGAATGATACGAGCGGGCGAATCCCGGTTTGGGTTCCAGATTTCTTGCGGCCGTAAACACTCTGGTGTCTCGTGCCGCGGATTCGCCAGATTCGTTCTTAATCTACCGGAGCGGTTTTTCACGCTTCGCGCGACGAACGTAAGCTGAAGACTCGATTCTAACTCCTCGAACGGCCCCCTCCCATGCCCACCTTTCTCTCCGATCCGACGCTGACGCTGTACGTGCTCCTCGTGCTGTTCGCGGCGTTCTTCGGCTGGTTGTGGTCGCGGAAGCGGGACCGCCGGACGCGGATCCTTGCGACCGTTGCGGTGGCGTTGCCGGTGCTGTTGTTCGCCTGCGACTTCCTGATCGAAAGTCCGCGGGAACAAGCGGTACGTAAGATTCGGGCGATGGAGGCCTCGGCCAACAGCCGCGACTGGGTGAATACGTTCAAGCACGTTTCCGAGAAGTTCCGCTACGATTCGAAAACGAAGGCC
>Ga0163144_10003068_pt1 | contig 38178 bp, 34 predicted proteins | sample OliLak19BULKMAT1_FD_123175 | JGI IMG/M metagenome (GOLD analysis project Ga0163144, IMG submission 123175) | Freshwater microbial mat bacterial communities from Lake Vanda, McMurdo Dry Valleys, Antarctica - Oligotrophic Lake LV.19.BULKMAT1 | ecosystem: Environmental > Aquatic > Freshwater >...
CAACGCATGCCACGAAACAACCAAAGGCGGAAGAAGTGCGATCGTTGGGCAAGGTGAATTGAAGAAACTGGGTTGGGATCCGATTTTCAGTTTGAATCACACCGCAGCGATGTTCCGCGCCAATATGAACAGGCTGTTTCGGAAAACCTGGTGCACTACTAAGACGATAAGAGGTCTAAGCGACCACCTGGCCCTTTACACGCAGTACCATAACGAAAATCTTGTGGCCGCTTAGTGCAAACTTTAGCGCTTATAGACTTCCCTGGTTTCGAAAACACAGGCAGGTAGGCCAGTTTAAGTCTGGTAGGTGTCGTTGCGAGGAGCGCAGCGACGAAGCGGTCTCTCACTACGCGCCGCGCATGCCGCGGCGCCACTTAGCGTAAGAATCCCGAATACCACCTGCTAACAGCGGCTGTGCAATGTCGCGTGCAGAGCGGCTGTCGGAGTTACAATAAAGCTATCTAGTCCTCTCTCTCGATTCCCAAATCCCCAGCGGAGACAACATGGCTCAATACCTATTCGGACTTCTGTCCGCGTTTTTCTTGATGGCATCTGCTCCTACTCCACCAAAATTCCGCTACATGCAGATTGCCTACACAGGCCCCAAGCAGGTGCGAGATCTCTTGGCGGATGGTTGGGATGTTGCTGGAGTGAATCACGATAAAAAGCGCATCACTCTCGTCGTCAAAGACGGCACAGTCATGAAGACTTTGGGGTTTCCTGTCCTAGCTAGCCGCGAGATGTACGCACCCGACTCGTCTTACAAAACCCCTGATGAAGTAACTAAGATTTTATTGGATTACGAAACCCGTTATCCGCAGTTTGTGGCTGTGCATAAGATCGGAACTACTGTCGAGGGGCGAGATATTTATGCTGCCGAAATTACTGCGCGGTTTGTGAAGCTTTCGCCGGATCCTAAGCCGACTATTCTCTTTGATAGTTTGCACCACGCACGAGAAGTGATGACGCCCGAAGTGACGTTGGACATCATGGACCAATTGGTCACGCAGTATTCGACTGATTCGGACATCACCAAGTGGATGCACAAGTACGCGATTTGGATTGTGCCAATGGTGAATCCAGATGGTAGCCAAAAGGTCTGGACGTCATCGACGATGTGGAGAAAGAACACACGCGGCGGTTATGGCGTCGATATCAACCGAAATTACCCTCAGGATTGGAACAAGTGCAATGGGTCTTCTGGCGATAGGAATAGCGAGACTTATCGAGGAGCCAGCGCCGGTAGCGAGCCAGAGACGAAGGCTTTGATGTCACTCGTAGCGTCGATTCAGCCGCGGCTAAATATTTCCTATCACTCGTTTTCAGAGATCGTAATTTATCCTTATGGCTGTAAGCCCGATCGCATCCCGCTCCCTGCGCGCACGGACTATGAAGCCGTTGGTAAGGAGCTAGCTAAAAAACTTGTTCGCGATTCTGGATCAGGTAACTACACAGCGGGTGTGGTTTACGACTTGCTCTATGACGCGGACGGCGGCTCCGTCGATTGGATGTATGCAAAGCATGGCACGGTGTCTTATGTGATCGAGGTCAATTCTGATTCGCAAGGCTTTCAACCTTCCTACGCTAGATGGCGCGACGATACCGTAAGAAGGCAGCGTCCCGGATGGCGTTACATTCTTTCCCAAATGGAAAAATTCCCGCGCACCCCGTAAATCTGCACACTCCCTTTCCCACTGCCCGAAGATTTGTTAATCAGGGCAAATGAAAACAACAACTGAGCTTAAGCGCTGTCATTGGGTTTCCTCCGATCCGCTCTATCAGGCCTATCATGATGAAGAGTGGGGCGTTCCCGTGCGCGATGATCGCCGGCATTTTGAGTATCTAGTGCTGGAAGCCAATCAGGCGGGCTTGAGTTGGTACACCGTTTTGAAGAAGCGTGAGAATTTTCGCAAAGCGTTTGCGGGATTTGATCCGGTGAAGGTGCGCAAATTTGACGAGAAGAAGATTGAGAAATTGATGCAAGACGCGGGCATCATCCGCAATCGAATGAAAATTGAAGCAGCGATTAACAACGCAGCCCGCTTCATCGAGATACAAAAAGAGTTCGGTACTTTTGATAAGTACTGTTGGCAGTTTGTCGGCGGAAAACCTCTGGTCAATGCGTGGAAATCCTCAAAGGGAATGCCAGCAACTTCAAAAGAATCCGATGCTTTCAGCGCCGACTTAAAAAAGCGGGGATTCAAGTTCGTTGGATCCACCGTGATCTATGCTCACATGCAAGCTGTCGGGATGGTCAACGACCACCTCGTCAGCTGCTTCCGATACCGAGCGAAACTTTAATCTCGAAAAGTCCGATTAGTTCGCTACGGGAGTGTTCGCGGTGAACGACCAGAAATAAAGCTGATGATCGCAAACGCAATGCCGACGAAGAACAGGATCTTCGCAATCGAAGTTGCGGTTCCGGCGACTCCGAAGAAACCAAATGCACCTGCTACTAACGCGATAACCAAGAAACTCAATGCCCAGCTAATCATACAATCCTCCTGTGTTGAGAAGGAGGATTGCAATCGGCGTGCCCAATCGCCGTGAGGCCGAAGGCCGAGGCAATTCCAGCGCTACCAGTGCAAACTTCATCACGAAGGCGCAGAGGCTGAGGTCTTTCGAAACACGCGAGGGCGGGCCGGCGGAAGGCCAGCGCGAGCCCGGCCCCCCTCTATTTGATGCGGGTCCTTCGCTTTTTTCTAAATCGCCTAGTGCTCGGCTCGCGGAACCGATCCTTGGTTTCTAGTTGTTGGTTGCCCGCTCGACGCCCGAGCGGGACCCGCGTCGAATAGAAAGGGGGGCGGGAGTGCGGTGGCCTTTTGCCGGCCCGGCACTCGATTTGTCGAGAGTCATCAGTCGTTGCGAGCGAAGTGGAGCAATCCCTCTTCAATACGGTGAGTTATAGCGTTACACACTGTAACCTCTGCGCAATATTTTGGTAGCATTTGGGGCTCATACTTTATGCATGGATAACTATCAGGTTCTTTTTAAGACGTTGCCATTTTTAGGGATCTTGTTGGGCGCTGAGGCGTTGGTGTTTCTGCTTTTTCATCGTCGATACGATTGGCGGGAGGCTGCTTCTTCGTTGGCGGTGTTTTTGGTTGGGTCGGTCTTAAAGCCGTTGTTTTTTATTTTGCCGGCGATAGTGATGGCTGAAGTCTATGAGTATCGACTGTTTTCGATTCCGGCTTTTGAGGTTTGGTCGATCGCGCTTTTGTTTTTGATGATGGAGTTTTTCTATTACTGGCTGCATCGGTTTGGGCATACCGTGCGGTGGTTTTGGGCTTCCCACTCGGTGCACCATTCTCCTACGCAGTTGCAGCTCGCTTCGGCTTATCGTTTGAGTTGGACGTCGGCGGTTACTGGGGTTTGGATCTTTTACCTGCCGCTTTCGTTTCTTGGGTTTGATCCGGTTGCTTTGAAGATAATGATTGGGCTCAATCTGCTCTACCAATTGCCGCTGCATACGGAATTTATTCCGCGGCTTGGGATGTTTGAAGGGATTCTTAATACGCCCTCGAGTCATCGGGTGCACCATGCTTCGAACCCGGAATATCTTGATAAGAACTTTGGGGGAACCATCGTTCTCTTTGACCGCGTGTTTGGGACCTATCAGGCGGAAGAGGAAGGGCGCGAAATTAAATACGGCTTGGTGGGTACACCGCACTCGTTTAATCCGTTCGTGCTGAATTTTAGAGAGTGGTTTTACATCGTTAGAGATGTGCGTCGGCAGAGCACCTTGTGTGGTAAAGCGCGGGCGATATTTGGGGCGCCAGGGGAATCAAGTAAACCTGTCGACGATTTCGATGAAGTCGGGAAAAAGATCGCGTAGCTCTTCCCGAGTCTTAATTTCAAAATCTTCGTACTCAAATCCCGGCGAAACCGTGCAGCCGAGTAGAGCCCATTTGCCGCCGGGTAGTAGGCGCGTGCCCTGCCACACATTTGCAGGAGCTACGACTTGAGGGCGCTGACCATTTGCGAGATCAGTGCCAATCGTTAGATGCAATGCGGGTAGGTCTTTCTCCAACTGCACCATCTCCACCGGATCTCCCATGTAGAAATGAAAGATCTCGTCTTGGGGCAATCGGTGCAATTTAGAAAAGCTTTCGGGTGTCACTAGATAGTAAATCGACGTGGCGTAAACGTGATCGGAGCGATGAAAAGGCAAAGCCTGGCGCGGGATTTTGCCTTTGGATTTATAGACCTGGCGAAAGAATCCACCTTCTTTATCCAGCGGCTCTAAGCCCAATATCTCAATTACCTGCTTGGCGTTCACTTTCGTATCTCACGACTTCATCATAAATTTGCTCGGGTCGATGATTCGATCTTACGATCAATAACTCTGGTTCTCTGTCCAGCGCGGTATCGCCCTGGTAGAGAATAACGTCGAGAAACCGCGGCTTCGTCAAGCCGTCTCCCGGAATTTCAAATTGTACATAGAAATAGTGGCCGTTGCGAGACCCCTGCGATTCCACTTGTAGCTCGCGCGGCTTCGATGGCACCGCAAGCGCTGGTGGCCCTGGTTGCTCGGTGGGTGGGCCCTCTTTCGCAACTTCCCCTTTAGGTTTTGCCATCTTCTCAAAAAAAGTCGCGGTCACGAAGTGGCTCGCCGCAATCATCACGGACATCTCCTTAAGCAGTTGAAGGGTGGCCTGGTGTCCCGAATGCATTTCTGGAATGAGCATTGCTGGCAAAGCAAGTCCCGCCAATGAGGAGCCGATAGTGAACAACGTGCGGAGCTTTGTGTGCTTAATGCCGCGCCACACATCCACCCAGCACCAATGCGACATCCACATATTCATCATCAGTCCAAAGCGGGCTTCACTCCAATAACTGGGGTGCATGATTTCGGTGGAATAAATGATGGTTAAAAAAGTTAGAGCACCTAAAAAGTTAACCGCTGTTTTCGCAAACTCTTTGGTTGTAGGAGCAATAAGCGGGAGCGCCTGCGTCGGCTTGGCAACTTGCTCGTCGATAGCCTCGGCCCAATTGAACAAAAAGCGCGAAACATCTTTGCGGCCCTTGATGTGCAACGCGTCGGTATCTTTGTTCTGAAGTAGCAGCTGCAACACACGGTTTTCGACATCCGATAGTCCCGCAGTTGAATGGGCGGCAAACCACTCTTGAAGGAAGTCTCCAGAGTGAAAACTCGCACCCGTCGATTGCATCAAAAGCTCTAGGGCGCAGGGAGTGACTTTACGAACCTTATCGGGCGAGATGCGGATCTCTAGGCTTCCCCAGCTTCGCTGAAACGGAAGGATAGTGAGCGCTAGTAATAACAACAGGTGCAGACTCTTCTTCATGCATCGCGTCTATCATAGATGGGTCTGCAACTCGAGTTCTGTTGAGCCCGCATTCGCACTCGTTCGTTAAGGGATTCGCAGCAGGCGTTGCGGTGCGTTTTGACTGTGCCTCTCGTCGATTCCACGCTTTTTCTTTTCAATAATAAAAACATGGAGTTAGGGATGAGACGCTTATTTATATTGGGCATGGCCCTGTCGTTCTCTGCCGCATGGGCAAAGAAGACAGAAGACGAACATTGGAAAGACATTGGATTACCGTTCGCAACAGCAGAAAAAATCCTCAACGAGACTGAGTGCTACGCATCGGATTTGGAATTTTTTGCGTGTGCACGTGCGTTGAATGCACTCGCTTCTTATGAAACGGATCCGCGCATCTTTGTGACCGAAGAATATCGTAAGACAGATACAGAGCTCGGCGCAGCGATTCAGGGCTTTGGCCCCATCAGCATGGTCAAGCCCAAGAAGAGCAAAGCCAAAACTCCTTCTGAGTCGATTAAACAATCGCGCATTGAAAAGGCGGCTATCCGCCAATCGTGGACAGATCTGTATAAAGATTCCAAAGCCGCGAAGATTGATTTTGCCGACGTGCTTAAATATTTCACCAAGCAAACCTATTTCACGGACAAAGAATCCGCGATGGTTGCAGGCGTGGTAAACGCGGTAATGGAAGTGACCCGGGATCCGCATACGAGCCTCGTGCCCAAAGCATATTGGGATGAATCCAACGCAGCAGGTGCTTCGGATATCGTCGGTATCGGCGCAGTTCTGCAGAAAACGGAAAAAGGCGGAACAGATTACATTCTCGTCGTCAGACCAGTCGAGGATGGCCCAGCTCTCAAAGCCGGCCTAAAGGCGGGTGACTTGATCGTAAAAGTCGACGGCCAAGATGTAGTAGGCAAATCGCTCGATGTTGTGACGGAGAAAATCCGCGGCAAAGAAGGCGTTGAAGTGGAGATCGAAGTAGAGCGGGGCACGACGACCATTACGCTGAAGATCACGCGCGCCAAAATCTCCATCAAGAACCTTACCTATAAAATAGTCGGCCCGAAGAAAGATGTCGCTCTACTTAAGCTGCGCTCTTTCGTCGAATACGATGCTAAGGGAAATCCAACGTCTTGCCCTGAAGTAAAGGCAGCGCTTAAGAGCGTGGCCGCATCGGGTGCAAAGAGCTTGGTGTTTGATATTCGCGATAACGGCGGCGGATTGCTTACTGAAGCAGATTGTATTTCCAATGCTTTCTTAGAATTGAAGACGGGCGAAGCAACCGTGTTGACCAAAGAATTGGGCGCGACTGGCAGAGTGACGCGTTTACCGATGGGAATACCCGAAAAAGCCACGAGCTTCCTGCCGATGATTCTCTTGATTAACTCGGGCTCTGCGAGTGCGAGTGAAATCATGGCGGGTGCATTGCAAGATTATCAACGCGCGTTTTTAGTAGGCGAGCGCACGTTTGGTAAAGGCAGTGTGCAAAACTTGGGTCGTTTCGGAACAGGCAAATTGCCTATCTACGAAAAGAAGACGGTTGCGCGGTTCTACATGCCATCGGGCAGAACCAACCAAATCGTCGGCGTGTCGCCGGACTTAGAAGTCTATGCGATGCCTAATCCAACCGTGGACGATAAGATTGCATTTCGTGAAGAAGATCTCTACGCGGCCCTACCCGCGGTGGGTTCGACTTGGAAGCAGCCTCGCGCTTCGACGGTAACTAAACTCGAATCGTGTGTTCAGAAGACAGGAACAGCGGAAACGGATCTCGCGGCGAATGCGACTTCCGCTATTCCGTTTGATTACCAGCAAGCAGCCGCAATTGATGCTGCGGTTTGTATTGTTTCGGAGAAGCTCTGGGCATCGACGGATAAGCGTCCAACTTTTCCTAAAGACGTAATCACTGAGCCAGCCGCGGTTCCTGCGACTATTCTAGAAAATCTGCAACTTCATATGAATTTGTAAGTGCAGATTGCTTCGGCTTCGGCTTCGGCTTCGCCTCGCAACGACTAATCATCGTTGCGAGCGAAGCGAAGCAATCTATTATGGAATGCGAACGTAAGTAGAAGCCGTCATCAGCAAATTCGATTCTTCAAATTCACCGTTCACCATCTGAATCTGCACATGATAGATGGTTAGCGAATCGCCATTCACCTTTACGACCATCTTATTTATGCGGCGCTCGACGGCGCCATTTGGGTGGAGGTCCTTTAAGGTCTCGTCTGACAAGTAAACGCCTTTGTCGGTAAGTGGCAGTGCCTTGGTAATAAGCTCAATCGCGTCGGCCTCAGTATCGGGACCAGCCACATCTAGCTTAGTCGTACCGTCGACAGAAACTTCATAGCTAAAAAGCTCCGGGCCTTTGCTAATCGCGGTGGCTCCATCCGACACGATCTTACGAAGAGCGACCATATCTGTGCGGAACATTTTTTCGCCCTTGTTGGGGTGCTCCAAGCGAATTTGCTGAATCTGGTCGCCCGAGCGGTCTGCAGGTGCCTCTAAGTCGTGTGATAGGGAGATGAGAAGCTTCTCTTTGGCGCCGTGACGGTAATCAAAGAAATACTGAATCGATTTTAATTCGTATTCGCCTTTGGGAATCGCGTGGAATGAAACGCCGTCGAGCGGAACGGCAAACGGTGGCTTATAGCTTTGGTCATGCTCGTCGGGACTATCCGTGACGCTGCTCTTCTTCGCACATGCGGGAAGAATTCCAGCCAATAAAAACGCAATCGAAATCGCTATGAGGAATCTCATATGAACTACTCCTTAAATTAAATTTAAAACGGGCTTATTGGATTTTTCGGTAAACGGACGCCGACATCATGAGATCTGACTTAGGAGCTTCACCGCTAGTGATGTTCATTTCGTAGTGGAAAACAGTCAAAGTTCCTTCTTTATCCACCTTTGCAGCAAAGGTATGGAGCGCGCGGTCGGAATTGCCGCGAGAGTCTTTGATTCTCTTGTCGCTGGTGTAGAGACCCTTTTCGTTACGTGGCAAAAGGTCTTCAATGTACTGAACGCCGTAGGTACGGCCGCTAGCGGTGGTGATATCAACGCGCGCTTGGCCGTCGCGGGATACTTCGTAATCGTAAACTTTGAGTTGGCTGGAAACTGTCATTCTTCGACCGACGACAATCTTGGGAATAATCAGGGCGCGGCCCTTCATGGTTTGGACATCCTTGTCGTGGATCGCAAGGCGTTGCATTTTTAAATTGTCTTTGCCGCGATCCGTGCCCGGCTCGAAATCGTGTGTCAGTGTGACAGAGTCACGATCGTCACCATTACGTCGTTCTGCAAAAAAATGGATCGATTTAATTTCGTAAACGCCTTGGGGGAGCGATTGGAAGGAGACGCCTTCTTCGGGAATGCCAATTCCGGGGCTGTAACCTTCGCCTTTTTGGTCAGGTGTCTGGTCAACATTTGAGCCGCAAGCAGGAAGAAAGACCGCTAAAAAAACCGCAATAGAAAAAGCCAGCAAAGATCTCAAAATAGATTCCCCCGAAATAATCGAATACGCCGCATTATACGGATCGACACCAAAATAGCAACGTGACCAAAACCGTCACTGCCCCAAATTGTCCCCCAAAAGGTGCCCATCTACTTTTCGGCCGGAAAAGAGCAGGGTGTCCCTTCAAAAATTGCACCCGCTACCTTTCCGGCCGAAAAGTAGATGGGCACCTTTTAGGGAGTGAAGATGGTGGTGGTTTGTGGGGTTAGGTGGGATGAGCGGCTGATGGAGATGGCGCGGGAGTTGGACCAGGTTTCGCTATCGGATGGGAGTGCGGCGGGTGGTTGGTTGAGGATGTAAGGCTCGGAAATGTAATTGTATTTTGAGGCCGCGATGGCCTCTGGGATCAACGACCAGTTCTTCTCTCGGAACAACGGCTTCCAAGCATCTGCAACCGTGCAGCTAGTGAAAGCGCCACTTTGCGGCTGCACAATCAACGCCGGGTCTGCGCCGCGAGTGACTTGTTCTACCGTCGTCAATTTCTCTCCATACGTGGAGCAGCGCTGACCGCGGCCGCCGAAGAATTTAACTTCTCCATGGTACGCAATCGACGCGGCAACACACGCTAGTATTGCCGCCGCCGCCATCGACCTACGCGCAGGCATCGGCACCGGCAGTTTCTCCTCGATGAGAAACCAACCGAGTGCGACCCATGCTCCGGGCAGGAGAAACAATACATACTGATGCGGGCCAACTCGATAGGCGCTATGCGCGAGTACGATCAAAGATAACGGTGCAAGATTTACCCAGAGCAGTGCTCGTCCCGTCGATGAAATATGTTTCCAGCGAGCAAGCCCCACCACCATGCAAAGCAACCACAATAGCGATACTGGATTTGCCCAACTAGGAACATACCAATCCTGCACTGGGAAACTTCCCTTCGTACGCAGCCAAGCATTGGGTGCAGAGAGAAGATCCGAAAGATTCGCCACCACGACGTGTAACTCTGGTGCAATGAGTGTTGCCGCAATCCCCACGCCGATAAAACCAGCGAGTAGATACAGTTCTAAGAAGCGTACCTTGCGTAGCAGAAGCACAACCCCAAACGGTGCCGCGCCTAGGAAGGTGCGCCAGCCGTAGACTTTAGCGAGTGGTACCCACCAGGGTGTCAGCAGCAGCCACAGCGCTGCGCAGGCGATGAAATAGTCGCGAGCCGAAATTTTATGCAGAGGGAATTTTCGATCGTGCAGTACGAAGAACACTGCGGGAACAGCGAGTAGGCACACCGCTGTCCCATGGAACAGAGTCGCCACAGTCGCCCACAAGGCTGCGAAAAAAAGTTCTCTTGGCTCGCCTGTTTCAGCATGCGAGACGCATTTCAGTGTGAAGAACATCACCACCATCGGCAGGTAAACAATCTGCCAGAACCGCAGACCGTAATACGCTTGCATCGATGGAGTCCAAAAATAGAGCAGGCAAACAAACGCGCCTAAAGCGATTTGATTACGTCGATTAAAGAAACGCAGAATGGCGAATTGCACCGCGACATGCAGGAGCGTGATTCCCGTCAGCACCGCACCGGAAGTGTGACCCACACTGAAAAACGCCATGTGGATATAAGCCGCTAGAGTGGGATGCCGACGCAGCTGCCGCCCTTGCTCCCAGGGCCAAAGATGGGAAAGAGAATTCCAACCCTCGCTCCAATACTGCTGCACGCGGGAGAGCCACACGCCGTCGTCCCAATAAAATACCGAGTTATCGCGCCAGAAAAAATAGAGTGCCAAGTGCGAGGCAAGCAGAAGCCATTGCCAAAGGAGCACTCCAGCGAACTTTTTTTCTTTAAATTGCTGCATACAGTCTTAGCGGGACGGTTTGATAACGGTATCATCTTACCTCATGCCGAGAACCAACCAAAAGTGGACAGTTGTTTTGCCTTGTCACAACAAGGCGGGTTGGATTGGCAAAAGCGTGCGGCGGACCGCGGAGATTCTCGAGCGGGTGGAGCACAGCACGATCTTAATCGTCGAAAACGGCAGCTCAGATAGCTCGCGTCAGGAAATCGAAGCGCTGCCAGCGCGCCTGGGCTCTACTGAAATTAAAAAGCAGTATCTCAATGAGGCAGGTCAGGGCCGGGCGTTTCGCAGTGCTGTGGATTCTATCGACGGAGATTGGGTGGTCTTGGGGTCGGCAGATTTGCCGTTTGGCACGACCGACCTGGAGAACTATTTAAACGAAATCACCCACTGCATTCGCGAGCGAGTGCTAGCTGCTTCGAAGCTGCATCCCTCAAGTCGCATTCACCGCAAGCTACACCGACGGCTAATGACCCATTCCCACGCATGGCTGCGCTGGGCACTCTTTCAATCGCGAGTGCGCGATACGCAGTCCACACAGTGTTATCCCACTGAGCTCTTAAGGCGCATGGTGCCGCACGTACTGAGTGACTCATTCTTTTTTAGGGCTGAATTGCTTTTGATGTGTGAGAAGCGTGGAGTGGAGATTGTGGAAGTTCCCGTTTCGCTCACGTTGCCGGAATCGCCGACAACGGTACGGATTTTCTCTGATAGCTTGCAATACCTGCGCGAGCTTCTAAGCCTAAGACTCAGACTAGCTGCGAACTAGTTAAATTCCATATTCCAGGTATTGATCAAGAAACTGCAAGGGGCGTTCGCGGGATTGCCGTTGCAACGTGCGCCGCCACGGTGTGATTCCGATCCGAACATCTTGCGATAGAACGTGTTGCTAGTGGACGTCGCGCCATTGTGAGGAGCGGTTGGTCGCATCAACAGTGCATAGAACGCGTAATCGTAACTAAACTCGACGGGCGAGTGACATGTATTGCAATTGTTATTCACGTACGGAATCACGTTGGCGTTGTAATAAGATCGCGCAACGGGGTCTGGCACATAAGCCACCGTCGTAATCGGGCTATCTGTTAATTCGTGGAAGACTCCGGCCGTCGTTACATCCCGACCATAGAGATAAACAGTTCGCGAAGTGCCATCGCGGTACATATCTGGCAGCACGAAGCGGAAACCAACTCTGCCTGTTTTCTCGGCGCCGTAGTACGGCTGATTCGCAGGAGCAGTTCCAATTAAAGTTCCTGAACCGCGGGGACCGCCGATATACATATCCACAGTGACTGTCGACGTCGGGTTAGCTGATTCCGATGCCCAACCATAAATGGTGCCGTCGTTATCGCCCGCGCTTACGCGACCGTAGGGTGGGGTCGTTCCTGATGAACCCGTGCTGACTTCAGCCACAGTCAGACCTTCTAATTTTGCCCACTCGCGGACTTCTTTGCACGGAGTGGTGGTGAGCAAGCCAGTACAATAAGTGCGATTGCCTGCGTGTCCTGCAACTTGTCCCAACATGTAGCGCATTACACCGTTATCAATGGTCGTCTTAGAAACGTAGACCGTTCCAGTGACGAGAGTGTTTCTCATGTACGCATATTGGTACGGTTTGAAATCTGCGTTGCCGCCATCTTTGGGCAATGCATGGCAACCAGCGCAGTTGGCGGTTTTCTGCAAAAGCGGAGCAAGCTTTGCTTCAAAATAAGTTTGCGGATCGTTATCAACGATCGAGCGGTTGTCTCCGTTGGTGTCCACAGGATCATTTTCCGAAACCTGTGCGCAACCGACAGCGAGCAATAAAATTAGAATGGGCAAAAACGATCGCAAGTGACGTTCTCCAAAGTTTTGCCTGGATGATGACGGATCTAGAGGTGGATTCCGGTACTTAGAAGTGCAAGGACGGCGCCGAGGCTATTTAGCCTCAAACGGTAAAAGCCAGCTGCCTAGGAAGCTAGCAGTCGATGAGGCCAAATTGTCGGTATTACGAGGTTTTATCGTCAGATTGATCAGTGTTTTGGCGTTCACGAGTTCGCCGGTCTAAAGGCGCATCGAATTCGATAACTTAGGGGGCGGATGGACGAAGTGCACACAAGCCATACGATTGGGGCAAGACGATTAGAACCGCATCTGAACCCCAAACAGCGTTTGAATGCCGCGGGTATAAAACTCATTTCCAGAACCGTCGATGTTCACCATGCCGTAGGTGTAGCGAAGCATTCCCAAGAACGAAGTGCGACGATTAAACGGCACATCCACTCCGCCACCGAGCATCATCCCACCGTCAAAATTCTTGAAGCGACTGCCTAAGTCCATTTCGACTAGTCCTGCGACTTGAATGCTGCGATTTAAGAGAATCGAAGCGTAGGGGCCAGCCATCGTAAACATTTTTGCTCCGCCGATATCAAAGCTGTAACGAAACAGCAGCGGGAAATCGAGAGTATCTAACTGCACCACTCCGGCGATGCTCGTCGCAGCAAAGGCATAGAGCTCAGTCTGCACTCCACGTTGGGTGTAACCAATTTCGGGAGCGACGCTAAAACCATTGCCAATGGGGACGTTGAAAATAACAGAGGCGGCCATCCCGTTGCGAGTGGCGCCTGATTTCGAAGGATTCACTTCGCCGTAGCCCATGTTCATTCCGGCTACGATGCCTAGATCAAAACCGGATTCACGTTCCCCATATGAGCTCCCTGGCGAGACGGTCGCCAGGGAACGCATACGAGAGGAATGTTGAAGGTACGCAATCTGTCTCTGTTGCTTAACAGCCATGGATTTAACTCGCCCGCGGAATTTCTCCTTTGCGACAGCGGGTGGAGTCATCAAAAACAAGAGGCAGAGTGCAATTCTCATTTTCTAGTCCTCCAAGTAGTTGGTTAAACAGTTACAGAGCCATTACTTAATTAATGCGAAGCAAGCAGCTAACACGCCCGCTTCTGGATTGACTGGATCGCCCCCGGCTAAGAAACACGAATCAACTTTTTTGCCGTTCTTGTTGAACTCCGCGACGATCGCCACTCCGGCTTTCGTTACAGCTTCAAACGCATTGGTGCGCGACGTGATTGCTGAAGAACCGTTACCGAAACTAAATTTGGAACGTCCACTCAGCACGAAGCCGTTGGGGAACATCGAACCGAGTTTCAAATCAACTTTTCCGTTTTGAATTAAGAGCTCAATCGACGAAGTAGCTCCGGCTTTCAGAGCCATGTCGCCTTTAAGCGTGATGCCTTGAACGAATTTCAATCCCACAACTTTGAGATCTACTTTTACGCTTAAGGGGAAGAGATTGACGGAGATAGTGCCATCTAAGAAACAACCGTTTGCGCCGCTAAACTTCAATCCGACGCCGATAGCGACGAGAGTTAAGCTAGGTTTGCAAGCAGTAGCTGATGCAGTTTGAGTGGCGCCGTTTAGTTTGTACGTGCCGACGATGCCATTTGAAGACGTAGCTTGAACGGCTGCATTGAAAATATGATTATTTACTTCTTCGAGAACGGACTGCACTTCGTTTTGTGCTTCAGTTGTAGCGACGACAGAAGGAAGTCCATACATCGATGTGAGATCATTCCATTCTTCAGGTACTTGATCAGATTCTCGACCGCAGGCCGAGAGAAGTAGAAGTGAGAACACCGCTATATAAGCTCGCAGAGAGCTGGCTTGGCGATTCATCGCTAGGCTCCTTCCGTGTGTTTAGAGTTGGTTACCTCGGAAACACCCCAGAGGGGCCATTATGCGGTAAACACGTTGCGGGTCTTTTGATGAACAGACTTCATTTAATCAGCAGGGTGTTAAGCCGGTGTGGAGTAATTGTGATTGTAAGGAAGCTTTTACTCGCCGATGGTCACGTGATTGTGTGAGCGAAGCAAAGCAATCTAATTCCACCAAATCGCTTCGCGAGGCGCTTCGGCTTCAATCTGATTCTCGACGTTATCCGGAAGAGCGGGGAAGAAGTCGAGACCGGCGATCTTCTCTACGGCGTCAATAGATTGCGCATAGGGGACTAGCTCCGCATCTTTATAGCGCTGAGGAATCACAAACCCAATGGCGCGGTATCGCTGCCCATCCGTCTGAAGCATCACCTTAAAGAATTTCTTTGGCACGCAAATGCCCTTAAGGTGCGACTCACATGGCTCGGTCAGAACAGGCCCGGTGACAATATAAGAATGCGGCTGGGTCTGCGCCCATTCGCGCACGCGCGTCTCCAGATTCTTCCAAATACGACGATTAAACGCGGGCAACTGCGGCGCCATATTGGTCATCAGGAAACAATCTTTCATCGCATCGGGCGACCAGCGGAAATCCGCAGCGGGCGCTAAGTGGCCCTTATCGTAGCCCGACTTTTTATAATCAGCAGGCTTGGGACTCGCTTCCACTGCAGCATCCGGATGAAAAGCCGTAGCGCGTTCGACGACTTTCTCTTTCACCAGCTGGGGAGTGAGTGTGTAGGCCACCCAACTTGCTAAGTGCGAATTCGCGTCATACGAAAATGAAAATCCCGAACGCTGGTAAATCTCTTGCCCGTCTACAACCGCGGGCAATTCCAGTCGCTCGATATTAACGGCGGGGAGTATTGCGTGTTCTTGAGTTTTAGGCGGCGAGGAACACGAGACTATGAGAAGAACGACCCCGAATATCCCGCCCCAAAACGCTGAATGTGCTTTCACGAAATAATATTACCAGAGCTTGGATTGCTTCGTCGCTGCACTCCTCGCAATGACTGGGGGGCTCCCCTCGCTCAGACTGTCAGTCTTCGATTTCATAGAGCGGATCATCCATGATCGCTGGACGGTTGATGCTCATGCCCATGGTGGATTTTTTCACGGGCTTCAATGCGAATTTGCGCGTCACGCAAAGGCCGGCCTCTTTGATAAGGCTTCCGGGATATCCGGTGGGATGCGAGTAACCCACGCGGTGAAGGAATTCGTGGAAAATCGTTCCGCCCCAGGCATCGTCGCGCTTGAGGTTTTTCCCAATGTTGTACCGGTTCAATTTGATTACGAGATCAGGCACCATTGAGACTTTGGGATAATTGCCGACAAACGCGCGGCCCCAGACTTTGTTCTCTTCGTAGATTGCCTTGATCTTGATCTCTAGACCCGTGCGCGCATGATCGAGTAGTGCCAGGCGCACATCGTTGTATGTCCAATACGCGTTGTTGCCCTTGTTCTGCGAGTCACTGAGTTTTGCGTTCCATTCTTTCCAGTCTTTGGTGCTGTACTTGGCAACACAGAGTTCGTATTTCGACGTCGACCGCAGATTTTCACGTCGGATGTCTGAGATCCTGTAGCTCATAAAATCCAGCGCGCGTTCAATCGTGTTCTCTTCTGCTGCCGAAAACCCTTCCATAGATACGTCGACCTTGTCGTGGTCGGGGTGCAGACGCTTAGAAATAGTGCGAGCTGCGTAAGTTTGAACACAGAAAAAAATACCAAGCGTGAGAACGAAGAAATTTTTGCTCATGGAAGAGAACGCTACGAACTTGGCATCACGATTGCAATTCGCAAGGTGTCGAAGAGCAGATTAGGTCGACAGAACTTGCGACGAGAAGGTTCAAGTCCGCGCAAGCGTAACTTTTTGCATCAATAGGAGCAGTGAAATTGAAATCTCTAATTTTAAATCAAGGTCCCAAAAACGAAGGCCCCAAAAAACGGAGCGCTAGCTACACGAAGTTTGGTACATACGGCTTTCTCAGCATGCTTCTAGCCACTCAGATGGCTGCGACACCTGCTTTATTCGCGGACGAAAGTGCGGCTACTAAAGTAGACCGTGCGGGCAAAGACGCTAAAAAATCTGGCAGAGCTTTGAAACGCGATGTTAAAAAAGGCGCGCGAGATGCGACTGGCCAAGGCAGTACGTATGAAGACGTCAAAGACGGCGCTGGCGATGCAGTCGGCAATGTAAAAGACGAAGCCGGCTTTCAAAAACGCAAGGCCGAACGAAACGACTGATTCATGAAGATTAATCTCTGGGATTCCCGAGCAGCCTTTGGGATCCAAACAAACTGAAGCATTGGCTTCTTTGCCGCGCCTTGCTAGAAGCGGCTTATGAGTCGTTGGGGTATAGCTGCGTTGTTAGTCTTGATTATGCAGCTACCTGCGTTCGCGGGTCCTCCAGACAAAGATTTTGATCCGCCTCATTTTCTTGATGAAGTTTTGAATCTCGATTCCAGCGACTGCGCATTGAATCTTTTGCGAGTGGCGGGCAAGCAATACAAGTCGATTGCATCGCCGCTTTACCAGTTTCTGCACCACAAGCTCATTAAGGAGAAGACCCTCCATTCCGAAATGGGCTTGCTCGAAATCGATCCCAAGCGAGCACAAAATGCAGGCGTAGACTTGGAAGACTTAGAACGGGATAGAGCAAATGTTCGCCGTTATCTGCCGGGTCTTCTCTACGATGTTGTGCTCTCGCGAGTAGCTGGATTTGTAGGAGTGGCTGCGGGCGCGAGAACGCGGGGCAGTTTCGATCACGCTGCTGCGCAAGATTACTTTTTATCGTGGCAACGGCCTGCACTAAACAATGTTTTGGATTTTGAAGGCAAGCTTAGGCTGAAACTCTCTACGGAATTTTTCCCGGGTTTTATATCGTTTAAACGCCTAGCCGCAGAAATGGTTATTAGCGGAGATGACGACGAGAAACGCGAAGAAGTGCTCATGGACACTCTACGCATGGTGCTCAAATCGCTGAAGCATTTCCTGCTGCCGGAATTGTACGAGTACCAAATCACCGAACACTTTGGCGTGGGACTCAATCGCGGTTGGGCGGCTCGCGTGTTCCACAAACACCGTGGGTACGTAAGCTACACTTGGCACGAAGAAGGTTACAAAAACGGAGTGCTGGTGCAGATGCCACGCACTCTCTATTACCGCCGGGTGCGAAATGACGACTCGCGAGCGCCTAGGCTTCTTATGCAGACCTTTTCGATGCCCGCGACTGGACCGGGAGTTGCGTCGTTAATTACATCCTCCGTCGATATGGACAGGTATCCATTGGGCGTCGTGCTTACGTTGCCTGAGGAACTGGGCCAAACCCTTCTTACGTTTGTTTCTCGCCTACATGAAACCTTCGCGGCCAACTCGGTTTGGGACCCAAGGGGGGACCCAGAGGCGAGTAGCCCGTAACCCTTGCTGGGTAAGCCCTTTAGAGCTATCAGTCGTACCACTCGTTGCGAGGAGCGCAGCGACTGGAGTTGTAATTGAAAGCCATCCGCCTTTTTGCCTTAATCTTCACGCTAGCCACCCAATCCTACGGCGCCAACGCCCTTTACCAGGAGCTCTTTGCCAGCCCCACCGGATTGACGACGACCACCAGGAACCTAGCCGGCCTGCCGATCACTGTTTGCAATCGGATCTTGGCGGAGCAGGGGCAGCTGGATGTTTCGGGACGGTTGCCCATTCTACGGGGACTCCCTGGATTTCGCGGCGGTCCCCGAGGAATCGTCGGACCCGACCCCTCTAAATATTTCACTACGGTTGCGCCTGAGTATCTGATTGCACTTTCGGAGCCTGCGGATTTTCTGAGACTTGCAAAAACGATTCGCACCAGCATTGGCGAGCAGCATGGCGTGAAAATGATTTGGCACCGACCCAAAGGCGCGCCGCCGAAATTATTCTTCATGAATACCGAGCTATTTCCATATCACTATTTCTTCGCGCAAAAAGTCCTGGGCTTTCGCGGCGACGTCGAAGCCTTCAATGCCAATTACATGGGCCCGGGCGATAACCGGGAATTCATTCAAGCCACATTGAGCTTGGTGCCAAATGAAGAGAATAAATTCCTGCTCGAGTTTTTTAACGGCGACGAGATCAACGCGCGTTGGATTGCGGATTTGCGAGCAGAAATCGTCCGGAACCTCGAATTCAATCACGCATTAGCGTTTCACCCGACGAGCGAAGAGCAAGAGGTTTTGATTCCGGAATTGGCAGCCTTGGCCGTGCCGACAGTGACGACTCGCGAGCTCTATGGCTCGCGTAAATATATCGCGCTCAATGAGAGCAAGGCCGTTGGCTATGTGAAGTTTGTCGACCCAGACGATCAAAATCCTTTGCTAGATCACACGATGATCGCGGTCTTCGCGCGCGTGCCGAATGACATAGGCGTGGTCGGTGGAGTGATCACCGAAGAAATCCAACCTCCGCTCTCGCATGTGAACGTGAAGTGTATTGGCCGCAAGAATGCGGAAACGGGTTACACCGGTACGGCGAATATGTCGTTGGTGAATGCCCGAACAGAATTGAAGAAATACGAGGGCCAGTGCGTGGAGCTAATCGTGGGGCCCAATGGATACACCATTACGCCGATACCCGAAGCGCAAGCCGGTAAGCGCATCGCCGAATTCTGGGCGGATAAGAAACCAAAGTTAGAAAGCAAAATCGAATCGATTGTCGATCACGAATACCGCGGCAAACTAATCACGCTTTCCGATTATTATCGTCGTATTCCAACACCGCAAGAGCACCGCCGTTTGATTCTGATGGTGGGAGCAAAGGCCGCAAACTTGGGGCTAATTAATATGGCCACTCGCGGATTGGGCCCGATGGGTCTAACTTCTCCTGGAACGGTAGGCATTCCCTTTACGTTTTACGATGATTTCATGCAGCTTTCGCGCAACGATATCGGCAGCACTACGCGCGCGACTCTTCAGCAGGAAGTGCTCGATATTTTGGCAGAGGGCGATCTCTTGAATGGGGACATTGAACATCCCATCACCATTGCGCATCCGCTTCTAGAGCGCGCGCGTAATCTGGTGAAGAGCGCTGCGGTTCCCGAGAGTCTAATTGCGCAGCTTAAGAAACAAATCTGGGAAGACGCTAGCTCGCCGCTGCATTATTCCAAAAATCCTATTCTGCTTTTCCGCAGTTCGACCAATTCAGAAGATCTCAAGGGCTTTACCGGTGCGGGTCTCTATAACTCCAAGATGGTGCGCTTGTGGAAATTTGTCGACGGCAAGGCGCAGTTGCGCACCTGGGACGAGATCGAAAAAGACATGCGCGCAGCCATTAGCTACGTTTACTCTAGCGTGTGGAACGATCGCGCGTATCAAGAGCGCGAATGGTTTGGCATCAAGGGCAAAGCGCACTTGGATGTAAAAGTGGGCATCGCAGTACACGGCGGCTTTGCGGATACGCTGCTAGATGGCGAAGCAAAAGAACTCGCCAATGGCGTTGCGATCACGGGCAATATCAACGCGCCCGATGAATTAGAGAAAATTTACACCACCGCGCAATTTGACGACCTGCCGATCACCAATCCGCCGTCGACAGAGGAGCTTCTCCGACGCGGTATTGATCTGAAGGGCGGCCCGTACGTCTCCGAAGAAATTCTCTTCACGACAATGCTAGCTGAGGAGAAAGACAACGCCGATCCAGACTCGTGGAAGAAATGGTCCATCGAGCGGCTACGCCAATCGTCGATTCGCACGGGTTCTGTATTTTCAACTCCCGAAGAAGCCCGGCTTCTCGCGGTGGGACTCAAGCAAGTGAAATACGTGATGGCACGGGCTTACGGGCTTTCATTCCCCGAACTGATGGTGGATGTGGAATGGAACATCATGGGCGTTCCGGGCGGGACACGTCGACAAGTCTCACTCAATCAAGGTCGTATATTTGGGATGTCCAAGGAACGCTAAGGCCGTCGGCCCAATCGCCGCAGAACGGGCGCAATATATTGTTGATACAGAGACAGCTTGGGCGGAGGCGTAAGCGCTCTCACCACGCGCTCCGGATCTTGGTGCGGTGGCACTGGGAAATTCTCAACAGGCGGTGAGCCGGGAGTATCGTCTCTCGATAGCTCAATGAAGGCACGAATCGCTGCATTCTTCTCTGGCGACAACGGCAATTGCCCACGGCGATAGGCACCAACGAGATTACGCGACTCTAAGATCGTCTGCGCAGCCACTTCATCCGGCATCTTCTCTAAGTTATTGGTCGTATAGAATTTCAAGAATCCCATCCAATCGTCTTTATCGGAGAACTCTTTGGCCTTATTCAAGAGATCCGCATATTCCTTCAAGCTCTTGATCTCAGAAACGTGTGTCCAGGCAGCGACGGCGAGAAACTTATTCGTCTTGTCGCTAAAATCAGGTCCGTACTTGGGAACGGTCACTGGAACGCCGGTACGCGGAATCTCTGGAGTGTAGAAATGCGTCGACAAGCGCTGTGCTTCTTGGGGCATTTGCTCACCGGTCATTAAGAACCACAAGCTTACTCGCAATGCGTGTAAGTCATCTTGGTAAGTCGGCTTCTCGTTGCGCCAAGTAGGAGGGCTCATGAAAAGCGGTGAGCCAAGAGTGATTCCGACTTCGCGGTGCTGGCCATAGCCTAAGGAGCCACCAAAATCGATGATACGGATCGAGCCATCGGCCAGCTGAATGAAATTCGCCGGTTTGATATCGCCGTGGAAAACGCCTTTTCCGGGTGCATCGGGGACTTGCACCTCTTCTAACTTTGCTACGGCGTTGGCCATCTTCAATGCCAAGTCGATGCGTTGATCGGTGGTGATATCGGACTCAGAAAGTTCCCGTAGGTTTTTCGCATCGTGGTGATACGGAGTTACAATCACACCAGACGTGCCCACTCGTCCGTCGTAATACGCGGGCAACGCCAGATCCGGATGGGCAACGTTCACGATATTCGTCATGAGTGATTCGTGTTCCAGAGTTCTGCGAGCGATATCGGGACCGCCCATTTGGCTAGTCACGTTTTCAGTAAACGCTTTGATAAAAACATCGGCGGTATTGAAGTCGGCGGCCGATTCCGGAATCAGCAGATCTTTATCATCGGGGCGAGCCGCGACGTGGAAATTGGAAAGCGATTGATTGGCCAATTGCTTATCGCGCACGTCATAGAAGTCGTTGATAGGACGACCGGGATTGTGGCGCGACAGGCCGGTAAAATAGCAGGGTGCAGACGGCGGCGCGGTCTTAGCGAGACTCAGATTCCCGGCATCCTGCTGGGGCTGTGTGGAATCTAAATTCGGGTCGACGCGCTTAGAAATCTTCGTGGCGCCCATGGAAAACCAGCTGTCATCGCCGAGAATTGTCGACGGCACGAGTGCGCACACCGTGAATACGGCGTAAATGACCACCATCACACTGGATTTTCGTGTGTACGAGAACATGCTCAGTTAACCGCCCCATGAACACCCGCCACGCTCAACGAGCGCATAAACGCGTGTCAGTCTGAGTATTTGCAAAGGGTAGGCCTACTTGGTAAAAATCCACTCCACCCTAGAGGAGAAACGACATGTCCGACCAAGATATGAAAGCAGAATTAGAACGACTCCGCGCCGAGAACGACGCACTCAAAAAGACCAACGCGCGTGGCCTCAGCATGAAGATCAGCGAAAAGGGCGGATTGTCTGTTTACGGTTTGGGCCGATTCCCCGTTACGCTTTACAAAGAGCAGTGGGTAAAGCTGTTGGGAATGACCGAAGATATTAAGTCGTTTATTGCTGCAAACGAATCGGCGCTAAAAACCAAAGAGCCTAAATAGCAAAGTCTATTTCTGCGCCGCGTGTTCCAACCAATACTTCACGCGCTCTTCCATCTCGCGAAATTCTACCGCGCCTACGACGTTCGTTGCGCGCAACATGTAGCGGAACTCTGAGCGATTCGGGCCCGTACTTTGAGGAATGCGATTGATGGTTCGCGAAGCCGCTAGGTAAACCCCGTCCTCTCCGACGAGATAAATCACTTGCATGGGGATGGAAACATTGAGTTCGTACTCGTCCATTTCTAGATTCAGTTCTAGATACGTCATCAGCGTACCCATATTCTCCATTTTACGAATTTTCTTATCGAGCACTTTGATGACGGCTTCTTTGTGAGCTGCAAAACCAGCTTGTAGGCGAATCAGATTGCGCAAGTCTTCAAAACTATTCATCACCGGATAGGGTTCTTCATCGAATCGATCGAGTGCCGCAATGGCGATGAGGTAGTTATGATTGGTGCTGTAGTCGGCGCCGATGGCATCTTTTGCCGCCTGTAAGTAGACGCGGTAAATATCGTGCTTAATCTGATCGCGCAAACTATCGTCGACTTGGACGCGAAGCCGCTCGGCATTTCCGGCGCCAGAAATCTCGGCAAAGGTTTTTATGGTCTTAGCGATATATTCCACGCCGCTATTGCGCGCCTCGTTGGTCACCGCTTGAAACTTATACTCACGCGGCTCTGGCAGCGGATTACTCTTAACAACGAAATGAGTGAGATCATCTTCAACAGCAGATAGCGGATGCTGGACGTGGCGAACGGTCACTTCTAGCGGACCGGGAACATCGCGCCGGCGCAGAACAAACTGCAAATTGGTTAATTCCCCACCGAAAGCGGGAATTTCAATTACCGTCGGTACGGAAATAGCGGGCGATACGCAAACGGCTTCGATCTTTGGACGAGCGCTTTTCCAAATCGCCTCTAACTGGTGATTGGTGCTGTCGATTTGTGTGATGTCGACCCAGGGTTGGCCGACGCTGTCGGCGTAAACGTGATTGAGGGTATGCGAAATCACTTCACGCATGATGGGCAAAGCTTGCGACGGAGAACTAGGAATGCGCCAGGTGTAATGATCGGGCGATTCGCCTTCTTGGCGATCGGTTTCGGGAACAGCGGGCACTTCGCCGCCGGAGATATAGAGGTCGGGAATTGTGCGCAGCGTGGGTGGCTCGATGGCGTTTGACTGATACTCACCCCAGATGGCGCGGATGATTGCGGACTCGCACGCTTTCCAAACGCTGGCGCGCGCGGGCGCGCATAGAACTGTCCCCAGAAATAAAAGCGTTACCCAAGTCTGTTGCACAGCTGGTTTTATAACACACTGAGCCATGTCGATCTTCCGAAAAAATAAGGAGCTCAAGCATTGGGAACTTCAGCGATTTCTCGGCCCGTGCTTTGCACTTTAAATGGATAAACCCCGGCTTGAAGGAGCCCTATTTATGAACGGCAATGCCAAGATTAGTTCTGTGATGAGTTCAAAATTGCTCTCTGTTGCCCCAACAGATGATGCAAGCGACGCATACAATTTGATGGATTCTGCAGGGGTGAAACATTTGCCAGTGTTGCAAGATGGAGAGCTAGTAGGCATTTTGTCGCGCTCTGATTTCACGTCGAGCAATGTCATCGACATAGAAACCCGCCGCAGCAACGGTTCAAATCGGAAGGTGCGAGAGCTGATGGTCGATCACCCGGCGACCATCACGTCGGATGAAACTCTGGAAGAAGCCCGCGAAGTGATGGAAGAGGCAGGAATTCACTGCTTACCCGTGATGCAGGGCTCGCAATTAATCGGGATGATTACGTCGTCAGATTTTTTCAAAGAAGGTTTAGACCCACGCTAATTCACCTGTCCCGGACAGGTAAAAGTTTTGTGAAGCGGGCCTTTATGGCCCCGTTTCGACTAACTCCAACGCTAGTCGCATTAACTCCGTGCGATACACCGTGACCGTACCGCCCGTTCTTCGGCCACCCGATTTATAGGGTTGAAGTAGCTTACCGACTAGTTGACGATCCCCTTGCCGCTTGGCCAACTCCACAAGCACCAGATCCCGATGGCTGTAATTTAGGAAGGGCCGCGTTTTCCAAGCAACGGCGGTGGCTCGCTTTACACCCTGCTGCTCGTAGAATTCATCCACGGCTTTTTCGGTGTCCATCCCTGTGCTGATTCGCGGCAGCACGAATTCGCCGATTTCTTTTTGAAGCGTGGGAAGGTCGGCGAGTTCTAATGCGAGCTCTGTCGTTTTTCCGGTAACTTCCGCAATCTTGCCAAGCTCGTAAAGGAGTGACGTTTCCGCATCGATCAATGCCTGCTTCCGTCGCAGTTTTTTAGGAAGCGACGCCAGCACTTCATCATTCGACATCCTGTTCATCCATTTGCCACGAATAACCGCTCGCTGTGGCTGGGTAAGCCGCAGGTTTCGCAAGGAGGCGAGCAGCCTTTGGTTTTCGGTTCCCCACGTCTGCGCAGCTTCGCGCAGAAGCCGGTCATTCGCTGACTCGATTGGCTCAGGGGTTTTAAGAGCTTTTGTTTTCGTGGCAACTTTCGGCGGCGGCTCCGGCTGAGCGGGAAGGGGCGATTGAGCGGCAAGGTGCCCACGGTAAGGATTTCGGCCGGCAGCCTTGCCAGTCCTGGCCACGTTCGCACCACGGTCCACTACTTCGATGTGTTCTTGATACAATCCGTCTTCGGGTTTGAGATAGCGTAACCGCTCCTGAATCTTCTCACGCAGCATCCACACGGCATGATCCTTTCCACGAAACACCTGACTGCCAATTTTTGGCGGAATCCCCGGCCATTGCTCGGCGACGTATTCCTCGGATGCTTTCCACGCTTCGCCGAAATCAAAGTTCCTGGGATCTTTTTTCCAGGATTCGTAAAGGTGCTCAGTCACCAAACTTGGAAGCGAAGTTTTAACGGACGCGATTTCCCGTCCGAGAGTAACCTCTAAGTTTTTCTGCATCGCCATTTCCCTAAGCTTTCGCAGGGCAAGCAGTTCCTCATGCACGACCTGTTTCGGAGAGATCCCGAGTTGGGTGGCGGTTGCCTCTACGGATTGCTTCTGGCCCCAACGAAAAGAAACAATGTTTTGCTCTAGCGGATGAAGCTGGGCGAAATGCTCTGAAACGAAGGGACGGTCGCTTCGAAAATTCATCGGCAGCTCGGTGATATTCACTTTGCTGTGAACCGAGACTTGTAAAAGTTCGCGAATCTGCTTTCTGATATCTTCAATCTTGTTTTTCGCATCGACCCCAACCACTTGGCTGAGCCTTTCAGCAAGTTTTACATCGGTCGCCATTAGTTGTTCCGCGAGCCGCTCTTGAAAGTGGGACTTAGAGCGAAACACTCCCGTCCCTTCAAAGCGACCTCCTGGACTAAAGAGATCTCCTTCGCTCATCAATCTTCGCCTTGCCAGCCCGATGTGCTGTGGGAGTTCATCGACGATATCGAGTGCTACCCCGGTGTCCATGAAATGGCGCACGTAAGAATCAATCACGCTTTTCTGCTTACCACCTCGAAAATCCTCAAGCTCCGCCACGAAGGAATCGAGGTAAGTTTCTTCGCGGGGGGCTAACTGCGCCAGAAACGGATCGAAGGCTTGATAACGGCGTTGTTGATCTGGGTTTTGCATGAATGGCTTTCGTCGAGCAATTTCACGACAAATGAGCCAGTTGACATGGGAGCGACTAAAAAAAAGCGCGTTCACCGGCTTTCCGGATCGAACTCTGAAGTTGTTGGTGCCATAAACCTGTTCTTCGCTCCAACCTTGCCCGAACAGCTTTTCAGGAAACTCTCCCGACTTGGGAAGCCTGCCAAGACCCAAACTGAAATCCACGAGATCGTTCAGCACGCCCGCATGAAATCCAGAAGTCAAAAGTATCTTGTCCCAGAATTTGTCTAGCTCCTTCGGGTTCTTCGCACGGATCTCCGCTTCCATTTTCCCTACGGCGGCAAGATACGACGGTTTAACCGACGTCGCCCGCACATCCACCATCGATGCGACTTGGTCCACGGACTTTCCACCGAAGGAAATCAGACTAAACGCGTTTCGCTCGTGATCGGCTAGCCCGGCAGCGTATCGTGAAAGGTGATCTTCTTCCGAATCGCTTTTAAAAACGTCCTCTATCTCCCTGGCATACTCGAGGGCGCGCTCAAGTATGTTACTTGCGGCCTGAGGCGATTTGGCACCCGTTACGGCCGCGATCTCTGCCAGTGTGGCTGACGGATTTTTTAGCTTAAGATCCAGCGCGGCCGCCTCTTTTACTGGAAGTAGGGCGATAACTCGCCTTCGGAGCCGTTCCAGCTCCGCACCAGCCGCGCCCGCGCCAATTCGCATGCCCGCAGCAGAAGAGTCAGGTCTTCCTGCATGATCCAGAACCTCGGTGGATGAGCGCTCACCCGCAGAATCCAAATCGGTTGCGGTAACTAACTTTGTTCCATTTGCCTCCTGCTTCTTACGCAAGCGTAGGTATCCGCGAAACATCGCTGTGGTTAAATAGCTAGCAAGGGCGCGATGGGAGTCGTCCGTCTGCACTTTCTCCATCGTGTAGGCGAAGTTGCCCCGAATAATACTGAAGAGAACTTCATCGACGATTTCTTCCTGGTCTTGTTTGTTGAGAAAATAGAGCTGCCTTGCGGCTTTTCGCTTTAACACCGGCGGAAGTATTTCTGCGACCTGATTGCGCGCCTCTACATCGCCCGATCGCGCCTTTGACATCAGTCGCGACATCTCAAGGTCGTCCAGATATTTGCCTTCATCGCCGTCAAAAACTGAACGCGGAGTGGCTGGTGATTCATCCAGTAGTCGGCTTAAGACCTGGTGTACGGGATGCGAGCGGGCGGGTGATTCACTTTTTTCCGCTACCTCAATGGCCGCATCCAGTTCAGCGAGCTCCTTTGGTGAGAGCACGGCGGATAAAAGCGAATCCACCATATCCTTCGGCAATTCATCTTCTCTGCCCGTCCATTGCCCGGTTTCCAGGTGTCCGCGGTATTCGCCCAATCGCACCAGCATGCGAAGGCACGTGTGGGTGACGGTTCGGTTAGCAACCGCGGTCTCGCAAGGTAAGGACAATCCGAGAAGAAGGATCGGGCACAAGGACCTGCCAATGCGCCGATGAATTGCGCGCGCAGATGCTGCGGCCTGCAATGCCATACCGATTACGACGAGACACGACGAACGAACGCGCAATCTTCCCCCAGTGTCTTAATGCAGCGGAACATTCCGCAATCGAGGCAGGTTTGTGGTCGAATCCATCACCCAAACATTGGTGAAATCCCAACCCGTGTAGTTGGCGGAGTTCTGAAGTTGTGCAGTAGAAAGGCCCGATACTCCAGCGAGCGCGCCGCCTGTTCCAATACCAACAGCAAAGTTATCTGAATTGAAATAGCTGTCGACGACGGTGGTCGCACCACTCGCATTGCTGCCGATAAATCCGGCAACAGTGGCAGCCTTCGTTCCATTAGCAACCGTAAGATTTCCGTAAGAGTAAATCCGCTCGATAGTAAAGGTGGAACCGGGGCTAGTGATGTAATTCAATCGGCCAATGGTAGGAGAGGCAATGCCAACGGTGCCCGTAGTATCGAACACCAGGTTGATGTGGGTATAGACGTCGCGCATGTAATTTTGGGTGGTGCAGCTGGTGAATCGGATGTCGCCAGCAACTCCGCCATGGACGCTACGATTAGCAGTCGGTGTGCGAATGTGCAGCGTTCCGGTGGCGTAACATTGGTCGACGGTAAAAACGGATCCGGTCCCATTGATAGTGAAAATCCCAAAGAGCCCGCCGGTGTATTGCCCACCGTAGTTATCTGTATCGACCGTCTTAAGCGTTCCCGAGGCGCTGCAGCGAAGAACGGCAATGGAGCTACCGGTTTTTACGTCGACAGTTCCCATATATAGGCCGCTAAAGCTTCCGGTAAGGCCAGAGTAAGTGGGTTCATTTTGAGCGGTCCAATTCACAGCGGCCCTGGTGTCGGTGACCGTGCTGGTGCTGGAGTTATTCAATTCATAGTATCCGACGAGCCCTCCAAAAGTGGCGGCTCCACCCGTGCCAGAAGTGCCGGGTTTACCGACGATATCGCCGCTGACGCGGATGTTAGAGAGAGTGAGAGTTCCGCCATCGGCATAAAATTTTCCACACAGCCCGCCGATCGTGTTGATGGCGTCGAGGTAGATGGAGAGGGTGGAATTGATAACAGAGAGAGTGCCAGCCGTAGCATCGCCGTAGCCAATCATGCCGCCGCAATTGGTCCAGCAACCAGTGGAGCCAGTAGCTTTCACCAATTCGCCGGAGATCTGAATACCGTCGAAAGAAGAATTGAGAGCGCGCCCGGTGAGCAAGCCGACGTTATTCACGAGTCCATTAGCGACGATAGAAATATCGTTTAGCCGAATGTTTTGAATCGTAGCACCAGAGACATAACCAAAGGGACCGTAGGAGAGCGCGGTGCTAGAGGGAATAGACATCGTGAGATGCGCGAGAGTGTGTCCATCACCATCGAAGCGGCCGGTGAAGGCGACGCTGCTGCCGGGAGTGCTAGCGTTGTAAAAGCCGATGGGGAGCAGGGTGCGTTCAGTAGTGGACGCATCGTAAGAGGCCATGTCGATATCGTCGGCGAGTTTGAAATGGTCGGCCCAATATTCTTGGTGATTGCCGATGAGAGCAAATTGATCTGCGTTGCAGATTAGATATGGATCGAGCGCAGTGCCGCTACCACTTTGGAAATGAGTGTGCGTGGCGGTGGTCTGACAGAACTTGGGAGTGGAAGAACTGCTGTCATCGACGTCGGAAACAGCAGGGAGTATCCCGGGCCCGCAGGCCGAGAGCAATGGCGCAATAAGCGCACATATATAGAGGAGTGAGCGCGTAGTTTTCATGGGTAGTGGAGAAGCAGCCTGGAGTTCAATTATAACTGAAAAAGGGACTGAAGTATGAAGGCCGCTAGGTATCTGAATTCACAACAAGAAACGCCGCCGATAACACACGTTGACTTAGCGCACCCTGGCTCATAGTCTCACCGAACTTCAGTAAGTGTCGCGGGGTGGAGCAGCCTGGTAGCTCGTCGGGCTCATAACCCGAAGGTCGTAGGTTCAAATCCTACCCCCGCTACCATTTTACCAACCAGATAGATCTCCTGTACCAGCGGGAAATCACTAACGATTAACCCTCAAACTTAAATTTAATATTACGCGGCGTAGCCGCTCTGATCTGTTTTTTTTTTGCATCGATGTCGCACAAATGTCGCACCGGAAAACCGAAACGCATCGATGCCCTGAAAACCGGAATTTTCGCTATTGAATCTCTTGGAGTTTTTCTCGAGGAAGCTCAGTACAGCACCCCATTTCGGAACAAAAGCCCGAAGGTCATAGCCAATAAGCAAAGACATCCGCACCAAAGTCGCGAAAGGGAACCGTCTTTTTTTTCATGAAGGTGATCTCATTAACTATGCCGAAGTGAAGCTTAAAACCACTTTCGAAGTGGGGCGTGTTTACGAAATTCTCCCCGAAACAAATGAGGGCAATGGTGTACATTGCTGGTTCCTAAGCAGAGGGTATCTAAGAATTCAGCGCCAATTCCAGCTTAAATCAAAAAAATCAGCCGGTTAGCGAATACCCCGCAAGATCCTTCGAAAAGCTCTCACACCCGCTATTTGAATACAGCTATTGTGGGTAATTCCGGAACCCTCTATCTAATAGGGACTGTATGAGAGTTTTATTGATCCTGTTAGTTCTCCTATGCCAGGCTACCTGGGCCGAAGCGCCTTTGACCCACGATCGCGCCAACGGGAAAAATTTGACGAGAACGACCAATCCTCTCCCTAACGTTCGCGCCGTCCTCTGGCAGCTCTATGACGACCGATCGGACTTTCGCAAAGACAAGGAATTGATGCCAAAAGTACTCTGCCAAAAGGACGATGGAGTACTCCCTTATTTTCGTGTAGACCCCGCAAACCTTATTTCCGTGGATCAAAACGCCCCCTTTAGAGAAGACGAAGAATCCGAGGAAAAAGGAGACTTGGGAGCCTCTTTTGAGCGGGCGGTGGCAAAGTCGTTGGACCGATTGGCCAAGGAAGAAGAACCGATTCTAACCATCGGCTTCACCGGCCACGGCACGAGCGGCGAAATATGCCGTCCCTTTCGGAAGGATTTTACTCCAGCGGATCTCGTCACTGTCGTGTTCGATAAAGTGGAGAAATTTGAGAAAGAACAACACAGGAAAGTTCATGTGGTTTTTCTGGCGGACTACTGTTTCGCTGGAGCCATCATCGATCCCTTAGAAACGAGGATTTCTACGCGCGATAAGCAGTCGACTTCCTTTTCGAACGGAGACAACAATTTTGCATTTAAGGTAGACGTCATTGCAGCGGCACCTAAGGACCGCACAACGGTTGCCGACCCGAAAAAAGGAGGCAGCCTTTGGACGCAGCTAGACGCTTTGAATCACCTTCCCTCCGATCTAAAGGCAAAAGTTCATGCTTCACCCTACGAACACCAGAGGGCAGTTTGTTCTCTGGATGGCTTAAACGAACATACGGTTTGGAGCTCTTGGTATCGCTTTCCAAAGGAAATGACCCCTTACTCTGCAGTCGAGCTTAGGGAGATGGTCCGAAAGGACAGCGGCGTTTCCGAGAGGGCGCTGCACGCGCTTCCCGCAAAAGGTGAAAGGGGAGAATTCGCCCTGGCCGAGATTGTAGCCAGTGAACAAACCGAACTTCCAGTTGCAGCGCAGGCGTTGGAGCTATTGTCCGAATCCAAAAGCCCCGCAACAATCAAGACCCTTGCAGACACCGCTCGCCACGGTTCGCTCTCTCTGCGGCAAATGGCTTATCAAGCAATGCAGTTTTTGGATGGCGATAAAGCCGCTCCCTACGCGGATAATGTTCGTGAAGGAATTAGCGATCCAGACGCCAAGATCCGTAAGTTGGCGTTTCGTATTTTAAAAACCTTAGAGAATCGACGGGGGGCCAAATCGATTCTGGCCGATGAGGATCTCCAAACAGCAGCCAAGCTTTCGGTGCTGAACGCGGAGGTTTCATCCATCTTAGAGCTGATGAACTACTGGGAAAGGCTTCCGGCAGACATTGTATCGAACATGATGGACATCTTGGCAGAAAAACCAGACCAAAGATTGGCCGATGCCATTTATCAGCACGGCCATGCGAAGAAAGCGTTCTATTCGAAATTATCCCCCAAATTGGCTAAGACGTTACTTACTTCTCCTGATGTCTCCTCTCGCAATTCTCGCATAAATTTGAGCCACCTGATTAGTGACGGCACTTTTTCGAACCATTCGGACGTGGTTGCCAGTTTAATCAGCTCCAAAGACACACCAGACTCCAATGCTGGAATGAGAGCAGCAAGGCACATTCATTCACCGGCAATCTGGAAAGCGCTGCGGGACGTTTACCACTCTCCCGATTCTTCAGAAGAAACGAAACTAGAAGCCCTGCATTCATTGGCTTTAACCTTGCCGCCTGGAGAGCGGGAAGATTTCTTGATGGATGAATTAAAGAAACACCCCAGTGGCGAAATAAGAAAGACTATCGTTTTCCATTTCGGCAACGGCGTTAGCGCGAAGGCGATTGCGTCCATCCAGCGACGAATTGAGTCAGAGCGCGACATTGCTCACAAGGGCTCGTTGATGAGCCTTCTACTCCAGTCCAGCACCGATGATGCTTACGGAGAGAAAAAGAAACTTTCAAAGGACGTTCAAGCAGAAATAGCGGCGTTTTTCGAAAAAGAATACGAAAAGGGAACAACCCCCCTAATCAAGGCCACCGCTCTGAAGGCTATTGGGAATCATTTGGGCGAAGCCGCCCTTCCCAAAATTGTAGAGTCACTCAAAAGCAAAGACGGGGAACTTCAGGCGGCAGCACTGTACAGTTTGGTCGAACTTAAAAAGCCAGAGCTTATGAAATTGGCCGTGCCTCTTCTCCAGTCTTCCGATTTAGAGGTGCGACAGGAGACAATTAATCTTCTGAGCGAAAACAGCAACGACGTTATGGCGCAGCATTTCAGTGAAATGTTAGAGGCCAATCTTTCGAACCCTTCGATTGTCTTTCGGCTTCTTTTTTTCCTTGGCGACTACAGGGATAAGCACAATCGAGAAGGGCGTGTCGATTGGCTGCTAGAGTTGATCCGCGCTCAGGCAAAAATGCCGCACGAAACAAAAGAAGCTAAAGAGGCTTTTGATTTCCTCAAAACCGAAATTTTCGCCATGGTGCGATCGATTCCTCCCGAGAGAGCAAGAGTTGTCCTTCTTGCTGCCCTAACAAAGGCGAAAGATCCCGAGGAAAAGCTCGCGTGGATACACCAACTAAGCAACTTGGAAACACAAAGCTACCTCGCCGTATTACCCGGCCTGCTATCCAATGAAGATCCCGCGGTGCGATCCGCCGCGCTAAATAGTTTGCACCCTCAAACGGCGCAGCTAATCAAAGATGCTGGCGGCCGAGAGAAGTTTTTTGCGGACATGTCCAAAGCGTTGACCGCGGAGAAAGATCCTAGAGTCCAGCATCAATTTTTCAACTCACTTACAAACCAGACCAACGTCACCGATCGACTAGGTAATGCACGAGGGATTGCCGAGCCTGAAGAGGTGCTGTGGAATTGGCTTAATTCTCCCGAGGCTACTCGGACGAAAGAAAGTGAAATGGACGCATTGAAGCACCTTTTTGCATCTCATTTCCAAAGCCCCGGTTTTGTGGCTTGGGAGCTCAGCAAATTTACCCCGCTGATGCTGGCGTGGGCAGAAGGAGATGAGAAGGGGCGCCGCGACTTGGGCCTTTCGTTCTTGGCATGGACTGCAAGCCCCAAACTCGTGGATTTAATGCGCATGCGGTTGGATTCGGAACTACGGAAACCGTCTACCTTATCCACCGAAACGACCGCCCACCTCCTAGATTATTTCGGGAAACTGAAGAGCCTCACCATGCTCCCGCTCCCGATCAAGGCTTTGAACCATCCCGAAGCGGGTGTGCGTGTAGCGGCGTTGCGAGCATTGTGCGATATAAGGGAAGCGGATAGTGCCATTCCTGGCATATTGAACTCTCTCGGAGACCCAAGTCCTGAGGTTAGAGAGCTGGCGCTACTAACGATTGAGAAAGGTGCGTTAACGCCGGAAACCGTCCGTAAAAATTACGATGGGCAGGGAAAAGACACTCTGACCACGGAACAAAAACTGCGTTTAACCCAGATTCTCGATCCCAAGGTTAACGAAAATCGCTGAGAGAAGGCGCCCAGCACGGGGGGCATAGAGATAGGCGAACTGCTGAACCGCCCCCCCAAAAAGTTGAGCCCTGGCTGCCAAACTCAACGATCTTCTACTCCCGGCACCCGTATCTGCATTTTGGCGCACCATTGAAATGTCGCACAAATGTCGCACCGGATCTGGAAGAAGACCGAAAACAGTCGCAAAGAACCGAAACTGACGGGGAACCTAACTCTTTGTTATGGTTTTGGATCATCTGATTTTTCGAGTACTTAGCGAACACCGATTTTTCACCATTGTTCGCTCATAACCCGAACTCTCTGGGCCTCAGTGTGCGGATGCGATGCTTTCTGGAATTAATCGGTTCACTAGAGAAGGCGGTCATCTAGAACACATTGGAGTGGTCATCTACGGGGATAAGAGTACTTATGACGGCTTTACCAAGTCGCTAAAAAGTAAATCCTATGAAAGAGCAACGGCGGAATTGGGCGGTCGAGACTTTGACCCTCATAGGTGGAAGAACGAGATGGAAACCGACCTCATGGCAAATGATATGATGGGCATCGGGAAAAAAGCAGCTCAAGCTTCTGAAGCGGACCAGCAAAGTTTTATGCAACGATGCTCGGAACGTATTAAGGAGCTCTTCAGAAAAAAACCGGTTAACAATTAGTAGTCCTTACCCCTTTTGTACAAGTTTACAAAGGCTCCACCAACCAACCAAAATGCGCGAGGTGGAGCAGCTTCGGAAAAGTCGGTCGGTAGTCGTAACAATGTTTTCGATTTCTGAACTAGCTCGGGCTTCCAATATCGGTAGGATGCTTATAAGCATGCCTCGGTTGGGAATGAGTTCCAGTGAGTTTTAGAGGGTAGGAAAGTCTTCCCAACCTCTTTTTTTTGCCTGACAAGCACTGGGGTTCAAAGCTAACAAAAGTTCACTATGCGAACTACCAAACTATCCGCTCTTATTTTCACTGTTCTTTTTTGCCCAAGCCTATGGGCTACGGCCGCACTTGAATTATCACTTGAAGAGCGAGTCGTACGAATTGAGAAGCTCTTAGGGATTTCGTCCCTGCCAAACGAGCCATACGCACACGATGAAGATTCCCCGATCCCCAAGATTTACATTTATGATTCTGCTACGGCCCATTTGGGATCTCAACTTAAAGAGGAAGCCTTTTCAACTTTTCTCCGGCTTCCTGATGCCCTCTATTTCTTCAGGGTCGCTCTCGACAAAAACTCGATAGCTAGTGGAGTACAAAGTGAAGTGAATGCCAAAGGAGTAAATATCGAAATCGCGAAGCTCCTCCAGGGCAAACCGACCAAACAGAAGCTCATTGGACTTAAGCTCGTCGGACAGCTTGGCGTCGGTCTCTCCTCCGAGACGATAACTTGGGGCCCAACTTTTGATATGGAAGTGGCTCCGATTGATCGATAGCTTCACTCCTCTCAAAGCTACGAAACGAAAAAAGGCCGCTGCCTAAAATGGCGTGGTGTGTTCGATCCTACCGGGTTGAAAGAGTTTGGAAAAAGCAAATCCACAATCGATCGTGCAGTGACCATCAGCAAGTGCATTGTCGATGGTTCGTCATTCCCGCTTAGAGATTCTAAGTGGGATTTTTTTTGCCCGGCGCGCGCCGACGGCCGGCATGAAAATGAGATCACTACGGCGCACAAGTGCCCTTGGCAGAATGCCTATGTTGAGCGCGTCATTGGAACGCTGAGAAGAGAATGCACCGACCATCTTATTGCGATTACGGCGTTAATGACAGGATCGCCTTCCTCCGTTTTTCCCGGCAGCCGTAGCCTCACTGGGTTAATTCCTTCGTGTTATTTCTTGGACAGCCACCGATTTACATCGGAGAACACCGTAGCTAGAAACTCCGGAAGATCAATGTAGCGACTACGATGGCTCGCCCACATCCGGATCATGTCGTCGCCGATCCAAGCCGGATCGAGTCGGCTGGGGATGTCACGTTTTCTCAAGAGCGTCACCAAATGAGCACGATCAATGGCGGCATCCGACCTCGAAATTCGCCAGAGGTCATCATAGTCCTTCATTCGCGTATTTCCGGCTTTGAAGCGATTCGCCGCAGCCAGTTTATCGGCGATGATGTTCTCTATCGTAGCTGCCTGGATCATCGGCTCTTCGTGGAGCGGAGAAGGTAACTCTGCGTTTTCGGTCGGAATCGCATAGACGATATCCAAGCCGAAAGTATTGGATGCGCCTCCATCCGTACGGCATGAGACCATGACTTCCGCACCACGCTTTCCAGCTTGGGCTACTTCGGAGAACGACTGGAGCGAGTACACAATCCCTTCCCCATGTGCGTTGCAGGCGTTTTCCAATGCCTTTCGAACAGATTCGTGGGTGTTGAGTTTTTTCGTAGCGAAGTCCAGATCCACCGTTGCTCGCGGAGTCTTGATATAGACCCAGAGCAGATTTCCGCCTTTAAAGACAAACTCGCTTGAGACTTTATTGATCGCCTCAACAAAGTTCAGCATGGTGTATCGAAGGAAGGCCTGCGGCCCGTGAAGACCGTTCTCCTTCCCCCACTTCCTGGCCTTTTTCAAAAATGATGGCTTCTCATGCATCGGCGAGTTCCTGCTGGACGTGCCGAAGTACCTTCGTTTTCAAAATGCCGTCGTATTTCAGAATGGCAGCAGTATCCACCTTCCGGCTTTTCATGTAGCGCTTGAGCGCTTTGAAGAAGAGCGGGCCCCCTTTATCAATCAAGTAGGCGTCGCAGAGGGTGCGTTCCACGTCGTAGATCCGAATATTTGACGAGTGGAAGACCAATTTCTTAGCTCCAATCAAACGCGGGGCGGGAACGCGATGAACTGCCAGAAGCTTATTTCGGATAGAGCTAGCTCGCCCAATATCCACGTCAATGCGATCGATTCTTTCGTCGGACAGGCCATGGATCACCAACGCCGTTAGATTCGAGATAATTACCTTAGGGTAGTAGCGCGCCACCGCGATGACCGAAGCGATGAAAGGATCCAACGCGACCGTCGAGTAAACACCGGCGCCAAGCGACTGGATCTTCCCTTCATCTGTCAGCCGTCCGAGAATCGTCCTAGCGGGCACAAACTTCCCGAGTTCCTTGGCAGTAGCGACCTGGTTTTTCTTGATAAAATGGAGGAGGCCTTTAATGTCAGAAGTTTTTGTAGCGAGGCGCATGTTACAATATTACCACAAATACCAAATTTGAGGTAGCAAAGTAACTCCCCGTCCGCGATGTAGGTGCCTCCTGTAAATCCTGATCTAACGACCCTGGTAGTTTTGCCGCCCCCGAGGATTTCTCAAAATTATCTTTCGTTCCTTTTAAACGCGGGCGTCCGGCAGTGTCGCACAAATGTCGCACGAGCTATCGAAGAAGACCGAAAACAGTCGAAAAGAACCGAAACTGATGAGGAACCTAACTCTTTGTTATGGTTTTAGTTTGTCTGATTTTTCGAGTACTTAGCGGACACCGATTTTTCACCGTTGTTCGCTCATAACCCGAAGGTCGTAGGTTCAAATCCTACCCCCGCTACCAAACTCAACAATTCCAATCACTTCCAACCCGCCATCAGTCATCAAAACTTCGATGTCGCACAATTGTCGCACCAGCTTTTCCGTGCCGATTGAATCATACCACCAGGTAGTATATACTACTGGGTAGTATGTTACGCACCTTTGTCGAATCATCAGCGTTTTCGCACCGAGTGAATAAAGAACGTTCAGGGCTTTTGCGCGAAATCCAAGAAGAGATTTTAGAAAACCCAAGCTGCGGTCGCATCATTCAAGGCACGAGCGGACTGCGAAAGGCCAGGTTCGGAGACGAATCACGCGGCAAGGGAAAGCGAGGTGGCTTCCGGGTTATTTTCCTGGATCTGCCACATGTGGAACGAACTTATTTGCTCGCGATCTACGACAAGAGTGAGAAGGACGACATTTCTTCTGATGAGAAGAAAATTCTAAGGGACTTAGTGGCAAGACTGAAAAGGGAAGCAGAGAAATGAAAAAGACTAAACTGGGCCAGGAATTAATCGGTAGCTTGACTGAAGTATTATCCGACGAGCAGACCAACAAAAAACTTCGCAGAACAAAAATTGAAGTTCCAGGGCCCGCCCGTCACTGGGGTAAATCGCAGATCGCCAAGCTTCGCAAAGAGCAGTTCGGCGTCAGTCAGCCAGTGTTCGCTTCCCTCCTAAGCGTGACCGCATCTACCGTGCGAGCATGGGAACAGGGATTGAAAACTCCGTCGGGCGCTGCCAGTCGTTTATTAGAGCTAGCCGAAATAGACCCTAAGGTATTTCAACGACTTGCTCGCGAGCGTCGTTCGGCTTGAGTTCCGAATTCGTACGCGAATGGCAGCCGAATTCACTCCAAAAACCTGTGGATTGCTTCGAGCGTTAGCTTTGGCTGGTCTTTCAATAGGAAGTGGCCGGCATCCGGAATTACGGCAATAGATACTGATTTTGACTAGGTCGCGAAACAAATCTGCTTTTTCCGCCCACTACTAGAAGCTTAGGCTTGGAGCATGCTTCGAAAATTCCCAGAAGACGGCTGGAGCGTGACCACTCAACGATCGATTGGCTCGTCTTGTAAGAGGCAATTACAGAGGCATTCGTTCGATCATATGTAGAACTGAATTCGTCGAAAGCGATTCGACTTACGTTAAGACTCTCACCGCAATCGGCTTCAACAAGATTCCCCTCAAGACTCACTAACCGTTCAACCGATCGAAGTTCATCAAGCAGAATGGTGCCGATCATTCCCCCCAAACTGTGTCCGACCACCCAGACTGTTCCGTCCCACCTAACCGACGACACTTTCCGGGGTAAAATTCCCACCTAAATGACGACGGTCTGGGAGTCCTTTTTCCCACCAAAGTGACGACG